>Ga0137403_10005544_pt1 | contig 14622 bp, 11 predicted proteins | sample CZOMad2_1_16fung_FD_122057 | JGI IMG/M metagenome (GOLD analysis project Ga0137403, IMG submission 122057) | Vadose zone soil fungal communities from Angelo Coast Range Reserve, California, USA - CZOMad2_1_16fungal (Hybrid Assembly) | ecosystem: Environmental > Terrestrial > Soil > Vadose zone... | reverse complement strand
GAGTAGGCGTCATTGGCGAACAACTGGAATCCGTTGTAGCCGTTGATGCCTGTATTGTTTGAGCGTGCCGGTCCATTGAGGATGGTACTGATCGTAACCGCGCAGGAAGCGCTTGGATCAATCACGCTGCCGTTGCAGTTGGCGCCGCTGAGAACCACGGGGCTCGTCGGACTGGCAAGAGCGGCCTGGATACTGGTTCGCGTCTCGCGCAGGTGAAGCGCGTGCGTACCTATGTAACCGACTTCGAGCACCCAGCTCTTGCCAAGCGCGCGTTGTACGGTCAGGTTCCACTGCTGCGTGTTCGGGACAACGAAATGGCGGGGCACGGTCAAGCCAAAGATGAATTGCGACGGCAAGACGCCTGGACTCCCGCTGGCGCAGGCGTAATTCGGAAACACCGTCGTATCTCCGCCGGGGAAGCCTTGAAACGTTCCGAGGCAGGGGACGAAGTTTGGATCGAGCACACCAGCTTGCGGCAGCGCGTTGATGCCAGTTTCGAAGAAGTTAGAGAGGCTTCCGGCCGGACCGCCTCCGAAGGCCACGGGAAGGTACGGAGCCTGGAAGCTTAGCTGGTCAACGGTGCCCACATCTTCGCGTACGAAGTAGATGCCGTATCCACCGCGAATGGTGGTGGTGTGTTTGCTGCCGAGGTCATAAGCGAAACCCAAACGAGGCGCAAGACCGGTGGAGTAATCATTCTTGTAGGTGGTATCGCTGCCGGAGCCGGAGAGGCCGGTCACGTTGAGTTTGTTCGCACAGCTTCCATTGATGAACGGATATTGGCCGCTGTTGGCCAAGTCCACGTCCAGATTGCCGATGTGGCAGAGGTTGTCGTGAAAAGCGCCGAGACCTTCTACACGCAGGCCGAGGTTCACGGTGAGATTGCTCCGGACCTTCCAATCATCCTGCGCGAAGAACGCGAAGTCGCTGGTACGGTACTCATGATTGTCTACGCCACCGCCACCAAAACTAAAGTCCGGCTTGCCGATTAAGAGCTTTTGCCAATCGGTGAGATTGTCCGGAGTGCTCCCAGCGTTCGAATCGTTGACAAAGAAGAGCTGGCCATTAAAGACCTGAGGAAAGAGTTTGTCCAAATTTACGCGTGTATATTCGCCGCCGAAGCGGAACACATGGGCGCCTTTCACCCAGCTTACCGTATCGGTGAAGTTGAAGGTGTTTTGGTCTTGAAACTGGTCCGCCGGAGGTGTGGGGCCGATCTGGAAACCAGACGTGCCGAGCGTGAATTTGTAGATGGAAGTGGTGACACTGTTTGTTGGGCGGTTGATGCCGAGATCAGCAGCCGTGACTGGCGGCACGTTAACGAGGCTGTCGTTGATATGCACAAGGCCGAAGCGAAAATCGTTGACCAAAGTAGGTGAAAAAAGGTGCGTTTCGTTGATGCTGAAGAACCGCGCGTGAACGGGAATGTCATAGGGGAAATTCAGGTCGGTGGCGCTGATGCTGCTCGCCAGTGTTCCGCCGAGAGAAGCTTGCAAACCGCCGGCGCCAAAGGGCAGCACCGATTCAGAATCGGAAAAGAAGAATCGCGCTGAAATTTTGTCCTGGCCGGCGCGAAATTCGCGGTCCCAATTTGCCGTGAACTGGTCGTCAGTATATTTTCCGGGCTTCCCAACGATCAGCGTGCCGGTGCCGCCCGCGGTTCCAGAAATCGACGGGATCAGAAAGCCGTTTGGATCGCTGAACTGGTTGCTCTTGAAATTCAGCAAGGCGAGAGTGACCGGATCAAGCCCGGTGACACCTGTGGGAAGCCCGTCCGGGAAAAAAGCCGAGATCAGCGAAGCTTCCGAGCGATCTGTTGGAATCACAGGAAAACCGGGGTTGTTGATTTGCGTGCCTGGAGAAAGGGCGCTGCGTTGGCGCGTTCCCTGGTAGTTCACGAAAAAATAGCCAAGTTTTTCTTTGACCACCGGGCCGCCAAGGCTGACGCCAAAAATGTTCTGCTTCACCGAAGGACGCGGTTGCGAGTTGGCGTTGAGGAAATATTCGTTGGCGTTCAGAACATCATTGCGGAAGTACTCGTAAGCGTCGCCGTGATACTGGCGCGTGCCGGACTTCAAGATGGCATTCACGTTGCCGCCGCCATTGCGGCCCTGGCTAGCATCGTAGAGCGATGTTTGTACTTTGAATTCCTGAATGACATCGGGATTCGGCAGAGGAATATAGGTCGCTTGAGCAACGTTGTAGTCAGTGGCGCTGACTCCGTCGATCAGGTAGTTGTTGTTGTCCTCGCGTTGACCGTTGACGATGACGCGCACGTTGCCACGCCCAAGCTGAGCGGAAGCATTCAGTTCGCTTTGTGCGCCGCTCGAGAGAGTCAAGAGTTGCTGATAATTCTGGGTGGCCAGGGGCAGTTCGCGAATAGTCTGCGTTCCCAGAGATTGCCCAGTGGTGGGATTGGTGGTTTCAACGTTTGTAACGTCAGCGATGATTTCGACTTTTTCAGAGACGGAACCAGGTTTGAGCGTGATGGTAACTCTGGTGGTTTCGGTGACCCGCACTTCGATGCCTTCTGCTTTGGCTTCGGAGAAGCCGGGTTTGTTGACCACGACGTAGTAGGAGGCAGGCGGCAATAAAGCCGCGACGAAGGTGCCTTCGGACGAAGTAGGAACCTTGCGGACAAGAGTTTCCGTACCGGCATTGATAATTTGTACTTCCGCTCCGGCGATCGACGATCCGGAAGAATCAATTACCTGGCCGCTGATGGCGCCGGTAGCCCCACCCTGGCCGTAAGCCGCACTTCCCAGTCCAAAATGAAATACCGCGACGAGAAACACACCGAGCAGAAACGTTAAACTGCGATGCATTTTTTCCCCCAGCGTAGAACTGCACTGAAGCCCGAAGACTTCACCCCATGTGCGTGGAATTTGGATGCGAACATCCAGGATCGCGTGACACAACGCGCATCAGGACAGGCACATCCCTCGAATGAAACTAGTGTTTCACTTGCGGGCTTGTCAAGATTCCGTGCATGCAAAATTTCCATCGTGTACATCCAGGAAAAGTAGCGACAGGCAGGGAAGCACGCGGCAGAAACAGCCGCTGCGGGTTTTAAGCCTTGACCGCCGGTGCCAGGGAGAACAGTATCAAGTGCCAGGCGCAAGGGGAGTAGGTAACCGGAGAAGGTCCCGAAGCGTCCTACTTAATGGAACATGCCCCGCCAGGGGGGTGAGCAATGACCAGCCTTCGTAGTCTTTTTGCAGCCATTTCCGGTATAGCGCTGATCGCCACAGGTGGCGCAGCGGTTGCGTATGCGGACTCGGGCCACGCCCGGATCGTTAGGCTGAGCCTTGTCCAGGGAGATGTGCGTTTCGCGCGCGACGTGAAGGGTGACCCATTGGCCGACGGGCATGGCGACTGGGAAGCTGCGGTCCTCAATTTACCCATACGGCAAGGCTACGTTGTGGCGACGGACAGTGGCCGCGCGGAAGTGGAATTTGAAAACGGCGCAATGGCGTTTTTGGCGGAAAACAGTGTGCTCGAGTTCTACGACCTCTCAAGCGAGGACGGAGGATTTACGACTCGGCTGATTTTGCGGCAAGGTTCGGCAGAGTTCTATGTAAATCCCGGTCAAGGAGACTATTTCAGCGTAACCGGCGGCGACTTCAGCGTGCAGGCTGAGACGAAAACCACCTTCCGCATGAACAATTTCGATGATGGAAGCAGTGTCAACGTGGTGCATGGCCACCTGACGGCGCTGACGAACGGGAAGAGTACCGCCTTGTCGAAAGATCAGTCGCTTTCACTGAAAGCAGGCGATCCGAGTTCATTGCAGGTGGAACGCTCGCCCGCTAACGACGAGTTTGACCAGTGGGTAAGCGGAAGAATTGATAGCGTGAGCACCGCGACGAACGCTGCGATGCAGTACTCGAATTCGTATAACTATACGTCCGGCTACGGAGATCTCTACACGTACGGAGCGTGGTTCCCGATAGCGGGTTACGGAAATTGCTGGCGGCCCTATGGAGTGGGGCTGGGCTGGTCGCCGTTTGATTATGGCTCCTGGTACTACGACCCATTTTTTGGGTGGAGTTTTATCGGCGGGCAGCCGTGGGGCTGGCTGCCGTACCACTACGGTGGATGGCTGTTCCGGCCGGGTGTGGGTTGGGTTTGGAGCCCCTCTAGTTCCTTGGGCGGCGGAGGCGGCGTTGGTCGCTGGAGACCGGTGACTGGCGTCTGGGTTCGGTCGACGGGCGGTGTCGGAATCGTACCGTCGCACCCAAACGATGTGAAGGGCAAAACACCCCTGAATCTTCAGTCAGGCTTGTTCGCGGTAACGACACGCGGAGTGTCCGGAAGGCTGCCGGTGGAAAACGGTGAGCGCTGGAAAGTGGAAAATAAGCCTGCTCGGGATGTGATGCAGAACCAACTGGCTGCAGCTTCGGCACCGTCTCGCGTGTCGCGAACGATGGCGGCTGGTGGAGTAACCGGTTCGCGCGCTGCAACAGGTGAACGCGACTCAACGATTATATTTGATCGAACGGAGCGCCGGTTCGTGAATTCCGATGCGACGCAATCGACGGCGCGGGGCGCGTCAGAAAGCAGCGAAAGCAAGGCCGGCGCAACGGCGCAGGTATCCGGGCAGATGCAAGGTCAGGTACAGAATCAGGGACAGGGACGAGCGAGAATTTATCCCGGGCAAAACCGTGCTCCGAACGACACGACGGCGAACGTGCCCCCAACGTCTGATCGTGCGAAGGGACGTGAAGTACAAAGCCCGTCGGTGCCAAACGCACGACCCGCGGCCCCGGCTCCGCCCAGACCGACCGTGGCGCCGCCGAGTGTGCCGCGAGCCGTGACCACGGAAAGAATCTTTAACGAAGGTCGTGCAAACAGCGGGGGAGGTTCCCGCGGAGGAGCGAGCGGCGCGAGCAGTCCGTCGCCACGGGCGTCCGCCCCTGCACCTTCCGCTTCGTCGGGATCGAGCGCCAGGTCATCCGCTGGCAGCAGCAGTGGTGGCGGGCGGCCGCACTAGCCGACGAGAGCATTCGGCACTGTATGAGAAAGGCCCCGTTCTCGGGGCCTTTCTTGTTTCTTGGGCCTAGATTCGCAGCTCCGGGAACAAGACTCCCGCGTAGCCCACGACCGCACGGGCGTCACCGGAAACGTCCGCCGAAGTCGCGTACTTCGCAAGGTCTGCCTTGTTGGAGCCTAGTCTGTTCAGGGCCGTAAGCATCACGACGGCCGGACCCAACCCACACATGGAGATTTTTTCTTTGTGGCAAATCTCAAAAAGGCCGCGAGGTTCGAATTGCAGGATTCGTTCGATCGCCAGGCGGTCTTTCTTGCGTGTCGTGGCGTCATCTTCATAGTGATTGAAATCCGAAGTCGTGAGAAGAAGAACGTCGGGCTCAGCAGACAGGATATTTCCGAGCGATTCCCCGATGGAAACGAGTTCCTGAAAGGGAATCGTGCCGAGAGCAATGGGAACGAAGGTGCAACCCGGATTAAGGACTTGCAGAAACGGAAGCTGAACTTCAAGCGAGTGCTCGCGCTCGTGCGCGACGGAATCTTCGCGAAGCAGCAAACAGGCACGGGAAATCGTCGTTGCAAGTTCAGAGTCCACCGGCACGTCGCCGAGTGGAGTGCGCCAGGCGCCTTCGGTGAGAATCGCGGCTTCCTCGCCGTACGGAAAGTGGCGAACGCCCAACGCGATGATCCGTTTCGGAAATACGATGCGCGAGTAGACGGCTGCCGCAACATGGCCGGAGTACATGTACCCGGCGTGCGGCACGAGGCACGCGCGGCAGGAAATTTTCTTATGCGCGGTTTCTGCCGAAACGAAGCGTTGAACCTGTTGGGAGAGTTCGCGGGGATTGTCAGGATAAAACGTTCCGGCAACCGCGGGAAGACGAAGCATAACCGCTCGGTCGATCAGATAGCTTTCGAGGGTTTTCCTTTGACCTTGAGAGCTTTCTTGCTGTCAGGATCGAAGAAGACCGTGACTTTGTCGCCGTACTGATAGCCACCCTTGTCGATAATCTGCAGCATTTTGGCGGAGGCCTCTGGCGCCAGCGGGAAAGTCTGGATGGCCATGTCGTTTCCCTTGGCGCGCACCGTGATCTGGGCGACTGTGGCGTTTATCACCGTGCCTTCAAATTTGGGCGGTTGCGGTCCCTTATGCGGCTTGATCGTTTCGACGATGATGGGAACAGCAGCTTCCACAACCGGAGCCGGAACTTGGGCGTTCGCAGCGGCCGCGGCCAACGAAATAAAGGCAGCGGCGAGTACACCGCGAAGCAAAGCGGGTTGGGACGCGAATTTCATTCCATTTCGTCGGTTGCGATGCGGAGCGACTTCAGAAAGCGAATGTCTTGCGGCGTCATGGTCAGCTTGGCGACAACTTTTCTGTCGAGGTCGGGCTCATTGAACGAGTCCTGATCGACCTGAATGCGCAGCGATTCGAGAAAGCGGCGATCGAGCGTGGTGAGCTTGGAGTCCTGATTGCCGGCAGCGTCGCGGCGGGCTAGTCCTATGGTGGCGTCCAGCTTCAGCACGATGTCGTAGCCGTGTGCGCGAACGCCCGCGATCGCGCCGGTAATGCGGTCCGATTCCGAAACCGTATCGTTGATCGCATGTCCCAATTCACGGAGAAGATTTTTAAGGTGATCATCAAGTTGCAAGGCTCGCTCCCCTACCGCAATTGCGATTGTAGGACTCTGATAAGTTGGATACAAGTGGCTCCGAAGGCGTTGTCTCCAAACGGTTCACAGACCATCCGTACAGGGCGCTCCAGAAAAGCCGGGCACATGCGCATCCTGCCGGTACGGTAAGATGTTTACATGGCAGCGACAAACCTGGTTTCGAGCGCGCCGGCAAACGAGAAACGCGGCTTTCGGCGGTTCTGGCTCACGCTGAGGCAGTTGTTCCACGAAGTGGTTGGCGGCGTATTCGCCGTGCTGGCTCTGGCGTGGTTGCAGAGCGCGATTCGTGCGTGGACGCGCGACGTTTCGCACTGGCTGGTATTCGCGGCACTGGGAGTTACCGTACTGCTGGCCGCTTTCGCCTGGACGTCCTTCCGCCGCGCCCGGCAGCTTCGTTAGGCGATTCGGCGGGTAGCTTGACAGCGAGACCGATGAGCGATTCCGGAAAAAATAACGCAGACGAGCGGAAACCGGTCTTCAAGACACTTTCCGGTTTACCGCTCGAGCGAGCCTACAGTAAAGAAACTCTTCAAAGAGACGACGCTGCGGAGCATCCGGGCTATCCCGGCGAGTTTCCCTTCACCCGCGGTATCTATCCCACGATGTACCGCAGCCGGTTGTGGACCATGCGGCAGTACGCGGGATTCGGCACGGCATCAGACTCCAACAAACGCTATCGGTACCTGCTCGGCAAAGGGCAGAAGGGATTGTCCGTGGCTTTCGATTTACCGACGCAAATCGGAATGGACTCCGACCATCCGCTTGCCGCAGGCGAAGTGGGCAAAGTCGGCGTGGCCATCGATTCGATCGAGGATATGGAAACGCTCTTCGACGGAATCCCGCTCGAAGGCGTTTCGACTTCGATGACGATCAATGCGACGGCGGCGATCTTACTGTGCCTCTACGTGGCAGTCGCAAAAAAGCAGGGCGCATCTCTCGCAAAGCTTGCAGGTACGATTCAGAACGACATCTTGAAGGAATACATCGCTCGCGGAACGTACATCTATCCGGTGCGTCCGGCGATGCGCATCGTGACCGACATTTTTGCGTGGTGCAAAGACGCGCTACCCCGCTGGAACACAATTTCGATTTCCGGGTATCACATCCGCGAAGCGGGCTCGACCGCAGTGCAGGAAGTCGCGTTTACGCTGGCGGACGGAATCGCCTACGTGCAAGCGGCGCTTGATGCCGGGCTGTCAGTAGACGACTTCGCTCCGCAGCTTTCTTTCTTCTTCAACGCGCACAGTGATTTGCTGGAGGAAATTTCCAAGTTTCGCGCGGCGCGGCGATTGTGGGCGCGCATCATGAAAGACCGTTTCGGAGCGAACGATCCGCGTTCGCTGATGCTGCGGTTTCACGCACAGACGGCGGGCTCTTCGCTGACGGCGCAACAGCCAGAAAACAACATTGTGCGCGTAGGAATTCAAGCGCTCGCGGCGGTGCTGGGCGGTTGCCAATCGCTGCATACAAATTCTCTGGACGAAGCACTGGCGCTGCCGACGGAAGATTCGGCTCTCATTGCGCTGCGCACGCAGCAGATTTTGGCGCATGAAACGGGCGTCGCGAACACGATCGATCCCGTAGCGGGTTCCTATGCCATCGAGTCCCTGACCAGCAAGATCGAATCCGGCGCGACCGAATATTTGAATAAAATCGACGCGCTGGGCGGGATGCTCCAGGCGATTGAGTCCGGCTATGTGCAAACGGAAATTCAGAAAGCGGCATTCGACTATCAGCGCGCCGTGGAAACCCGGGAACAAATCGTCGTCGGCGTAAACGAATTCCAGGCGGAAGAAGAACGCCAGATTCCGACGCTTCGCATCGATCCCGCTTTGGAGCGCGAGCAAGTTGCACGTTTGCAGGCGTTGCGCTCCAAACGCGATTCATTCCAAACGAAAGCTGCGCTTGCAGCACTCGAGCGCCGCGCCAAAACCTCCGAAAATCTGATGCCTGCCATTCTTGCCGCAGTCGAGAACCTCGCTACCGTCGGGGAAATCTCGGATACACTCCGCAAGGTCTTCGGTGAATACCAGGAGTCTGTGGTCTTGTAACTGGCCCGCAGCCGCAAACTCTTCCTCAACCAGACTGCGGCCGCCTACCTTAATGAACAGGCTGTGGCTGGCATTTTGCTGTAGTATGCTTCACCCAGAACACGATGAAATTGATTCTTGCTTCCGCGTCGCCGCGTCGCGCCGAAATTTTGCGCAGCGCGGGCTTGCAATACACCGTGCTTTCATCCGCAGTGGACGAAACCCCGATGCCGAGCGAAGTGCCGCAAGATCTGGTGCGCCGGCTTGCGCTTGCGAAGGCCGAACTTGTTGCGGCTCGCGCCCTTGGCCCCGCGATCGTGATCGCTGCAGACACCGTGGTCGTGCTGGAAGGCGCGATTCTTGGCAAGCCGCGCACGTCGGAAGATGCGCGGCAAATGCTCGCCAAACTTTCCGGTCGCACGCATTCTGTGATGACGGGAGCGGCGCTGATCCGCCTTCCGGACGCCGAGCGGCGCGAATTCATCGAAACAACACAGGTACACTTTGCTTCGGTTTCGAACGAAGAAATTATGAAGTACCTCGCATCGGGTGAGCCGTTCGACAAGGCGGGTGCGTACGCGATACAAGGGCTTGGCGGGCGCTTCATTCCGCGAATTGACGGTTGCTATTTCAATGTGGTCGGGCTGCCGCTCGCGCGTCTTTGCCACGAACTTTCCCTGCTTGGCTGGCAGGAAGATGGAACCTCGCTCGAGTGATCTGCGGGAAAGCGGCCCGAGCAAATCCTCGGCGCACAGATCAAGAAACAAAAAAGGGGCGATTTGCTGCGTCGCCCCTAATATTAAAATTTTTCGCTGAACTTTTAGGCTTGCGGCTTGTCTTCGGCAGGCTTTTCCGTGGACGCGGATTGTGCTGGAGGATTGCCTTTGCCTTGATTGCCGGACATGCCTTCCTTGAACCCGCGAACGCCTTCACCGAGTCCGCGCATCAGTTCCGGAATCTTTCGGCCGCCAAAAAGAATCAGCACGACGACCAGAATAATCAGCCAGTGCATTGGAAATTCCATAAAAGCCTCCCGCCACTTCCGACTCTAACACGCCCTATGCGCATGACAAGGTGCGTAAAAACGCATGAAATCACAGTATAACACGTTCGTCGCCCTGCCGCCGGGTGACGCGCTCGCGGTCGAGATATTCGAGCAAGGGAATGGCGTACTTGCGGGTAATACCGGTCAGATCTTTGAATGCCGGCACGGAGATTCGCTCACCATTGGCTTTTTTGTAAGCGGCGAGTTTTGTGCGCAGCTCCGCAAGGGCGTTGCGATGAAAGATAAGGTCCGGCGTGACGCGGTGGAGAGCTTTTTCTCGGAGTAGGAGTTGCAGCAGTTTTTCTGACCGCCGCGCTTCGACGGCAACCGTGGCAAGGACTTCCTTTACCGAGGGAACAGCGAGTCCGGCGGATGCGAACGCGGTTTCAATCTGATCCTTGGCTTTCGCTTCGTCCGGCAAAAGGGAAATCTGTGAACCGGCGCGCTTGACGAGGTCGCCCTGGACATCGAGTTTTTTCTGTGCGGCAAGTTCTTCGAGCGCCGCGCGAAAAATTTCCGGGCGAAGACGGCGAGCGAGATTCGCGCGCAGCTCTTCGCGGGGAATACCGGGCTGCAAAGGGTTTTCTTTGTGAAAACGCTCGACTCGCTCGGAAATTTTTTTGAGAAGCTCCTCAAAAGACGCGCTGGCGAAAAGAATCGGCGGCTCGGCGGCAATCAGCCGGATGCGTCCGGCGTTCACGATGCCACGAATGGTTTCTTGAATTTCCGGGTCGGTCCATCCGGTGCGCGCGGAAATTTCTGATTGCGGCAACCCGAATAGCGATCGTTGCGTCAGCTGCGCCAGGATTTCAGGTTTATCGCCGCGTTCCATGGAGAGCAGAAACTCGCCGCGCGAAGCTTCGCGGGCGCGAGGCCGGCGGGGCAGCGGATCAAGTACAGTACCGCCGCCGACAGTGATCAGTGGCGAGGAATGTCGAACGATGAAAGGATCGCCGGGAAGTACCAGGACACTGTGGCGGAGTCGCAATTGCGCGAAGCAGTCTGCCCCGGCGGACAGTTCGCTTCGCCCGAATAGGGCTACTTCGGCCAGGCTTTCAAAAGATCCCGCATGAAAGTGGACGAGAGCGTGATTCTTGAGTTTACGCACATTGGGCAGTAGGCGGAGCTTTACATCCAGCCGCCGCGTGGCGCGAAAGCGTGATGGCGCAGCGAGGGTCATACCGCGCTCGAGCGACTGGTGATCGATTCCGGCCAAGTTGACGGCAGTCCGCTGACCGGCTTCGGCGCGCGCAACGCTCTTCCCGCCAGATTGCACTCCACGCACGCGCAATTTCAGTCCGTCAGGAAAAAGCTCAACTTCATCTTCGGGCGAAACGTGGCCATTGATCAGCGTGCCAGTAACCACGCTTCCGAAGCCTTTGACGGCAAATGCGCGGTCAACCGGCAACCGAAAATCGCGCCGCGAGTCCTTTCCCGTCACTTGACGCGCTTGTTCGACAAGAGCTTGCTTCAGTTCCGTCAAGCCTTCGCCGCTTCTTACGCTGACCGGCACAATCGGCGCATTCTCCAAGAATGAACCGCGAAAAAAGTCTTCTAGCTCGAGGCGAACCAGTTCGCGCGTTTCGAGGTCGACCAGGTCTGTTTTGGTCAACGCAACCAGGCCACGTTGAATTCCGAGCAAACGGCAAATATCAAAGTGCTCGCGCGTCTGCGGCTTGATGGATTCGTCCGCCGCAATCACCAGAAGTACGACATCAATTCCGGCAGCGCCAGCAAGCATGTTTCCGACGAAGCGCTCATGGCCAGGCACATCGACGAAGCCAAAACGCACGCCGCTTTCTTCGAGGAACGCGAAGCCGAGATCGATCGTGATGCCCCGGCGCTTTTCTTCTTCCAGGCGGTCGGGATGTGTGCCCGTCAGGGCTTCAACGAGCGCGGACTTACCGTGATCGATGTGACCGGCTGTGCCGACGATGACGCTCTTAAATCCGGAATTCACTGTTGCAGTATTGGCTGAACTGGCTGTGGCAACCATCTTCGCTCGAGATATTCCTTAGACCGCTCGGTAACCGTCGGACTCTTTGACGCGTTCTGCCTGCCAGAGGTGCCGGCGGTCATGAGCGTTGACAATCAGCAATCCCGTGCCAACGGTAAAGCGGAGAACCGGCACAAACGGGTTCCGGAAACGAACGCGGTTAAGGTCCATCTGCTCCCATGATGCCATTACGCGGCGCGCTTCGGCATGGGAATCCACAAAGTCTCGCAGCGCAACTTGTCCGTCGCCTTCCGCCTCCGGAGTCACTTTTTTTACCGTTTTAAACCTGGTTCGTACGGGCGGCTCCATTTTTGCAATGTACCAGCGACCGAACCATCCAGGCCTGATCGCGCTTGTTCCTTTCATCTTCGGTCCCGGATGCGCAATCGCTTCCAGCATGGACTGGCAGTAGATGCGATTGGTTCGCGCCAGGTGATCGAGGCACTGCCAGATACTCCACGAGCGGCCCTGACCCGGTTGCCAGTTCATTTGCGCGCGAGACAGTCCGGCAATAAGCCGGGCCGCGGCTTCTTCCGACCTTTCTAGCTGCTGAAGAATCGCTCCACGATTTTCGGAAATGGCCGGCATTGGCTTCCCGCTCAATGAAATGCTCTTCCAGGATGAAGAATTACTTGGCGCTGGTTATTTCGCTCACAATTTCCTGCGCCGCCGCGCGAGGATCGGTAGCCGCGATGATCGGCCGGCCCACTACAATGTAATCCGCGCCGGCTTTGATGGCCTGTGCGGGAGTGGCAGTTCGCGCCTGATCGTCCTTCTGCTGTTCACCGGTTGTTTGCGCTCGACGGACGCCCGGCGTCACGATCAAGAACTCGCGGCCGCACGCTTTGCGGATGGCCTTCGCTTCCTGAACGGAAGCGACTACGCCGTCGACGCCACATTTCTTTGAGAGTTGCGCCAGTTTTACCGCGCGCGTCAGCGGAGTACCGCCGATCCCCGCTTCGCGCATCGCTTTTTGGTCCATGCTGGTCAGAATCGTGACGGCGATCAAGCGCGTGCGATCCGCGCCCATCGGTACGCCCGCGCTTACTGCCTGAGCCGCAGCCTGTAGCATTGCCGTACCGCCAAGCGCATGCACATTAACGAGCTGCACTCCCGGCATGGCTGCTGAGGAGAGCACCGCGCCTGCGACAGTATTGGGAATGTCGTGGAATTTCAGGTCGAGGAAAATACCGTTGCCGAGTGCGGCGATCTGCTTGACCGCCTCAGGACCGGCGCTGGTAAAGAGCTGGTTGCCGATCTTGAACATGCCGACAAGATCGGAGACCTTCTGAGCGAACTTCAGGGCAGACGACAACGAGTCAAAGTCGAGGGCCACGATCAGACTGCTGCGGGGATGAGCGTCGAAGGTCACTGTTTTGGCGACCCCGACGATCCGTAGGGGTCAGTGTTTCTTTGGAATTTCGAGAAGTTCGAGCCGGACCTGGCTCACGCCCGAATGAATCAAGCCGATCTTCCGGGCGACGCGATAGGATACATCAATTTCGCGTCCTTCCTGATACGGACCTCGATCATTGATGCGAACTAGTTCAAATTGTCCGGTGCGGGGGTTAACCAGTCGAATGATCGAACCAAAAGGAAGGTTGGGGTGGGCGGCGGTGAGGGCCTCGCAGTCGAACCGTTCCCCGTTTGCCGTCTTGCGGCCGTTGAATTCCGTGCCGTACCAGCTTGCGTTGCCAACCCAGGTCTTGATCGGTTTGGCAGATTCCGTTTTGTAGGCAACAAGAGGGGCTTCCATCACCGGGGCGATGAGGAACATCAGTGGCACCCAGCGAACGGCAGCCCAGATCATGAAGAGTGGACGTTTCATAGTGTTGTCTTTTTGCTACAAACCTCCAGAAAAGTGTAGCAGTAAAACATCATTATGTCAACCAATTTCTGCCTGAAATTTACCTCTTAACTCGCTGATATTAAGCAGGTTAGACACGAAAAGAGCGTTGCGAATCTCAGCCTCGAGCCGCTCACTGACCCGTGGGTCAGTAAAGCTGGCCGTGCCGACCTGTACGGCGGTGGCTCCCATGAGGATGTAATCAAGCACATCGCCTGCCGTCTCGATCCCCCCCAAGCCAACTACCGGAATCTTCACGGCTTTGCTAGCTTCCCAGACCAGCCGGAGCGTTATTGGCTTGATGGCCGGGCCGCTCAGACCGCCCGTCAGGTTCCCTAAACGGGACTTCCGGGTTCGGTAGTCGACTGCCATGGCAGGGTAAGTATTGGCAACAGTAAGGGCGTCGGCGCCTTCGGCTTCTATGGCCATGGCCATAAGTCCAATGTCTGCAATGAGAGGCGAGAGCTTCACCCAAAGGGGGCGCTTGACGGCTGCCTTACGTGCCAACCGTGTGACATCCGCTGCCGCGGCGGCGTCGTTGCCGAACTGGAGGCCTCCCTTTTTTACGTTGGGGCACGAGATATTGAGTTCATACCCGGCCAGTCCCTCCGTGTCCTCCAAGACCCGGATCACCTCTACATAGTCTTCTTGGCAGTAGCCAAAGACATTGGCAAGCACCGGCACATCGAACTTACGCAACGCAGGGAGTTTTTGCTCGACGAAGGCTCGGATCCCGACGTTTTGAAGCCCAACGGCGTTGAGCATCCCTGACGGAGTCTCGCAGAGCCGGGGCGCAGGAGCGCCTTCGATTGGTTCTCGGGAGAGGCCCTTAGTGATGAGGCCACCGAGGCGGTTTAGGTCAACCAGATGGGCGAATTCCAAGCCGTATCCAAATGTACCGCTGGCGGCAAGGATAGGGTTACGAAAGCGAAGCGCGCCGATGGCAACACTCAGGTCAACATCAGCCGGGGAGCGGCCAGGGTTGGCAGGGCTTGAGGAAGTCACTTCGTGCATGAGGATAGCATGAAGGCAGTTCGGCTGGC
>Ga0137403_10005543_pt1 | contig 14623 bp, 9 predicted proteins | sample CZOMad2_1_16fung_FD_122057 | JGI IMG/M metagenome (GOLD analysis project Ga0137403, IMG submission 122057) | Vadose zone soil fungal communities from Angelo Coast Range Reserve, California, USA - CZOMad2_1_16fungal (Hybrid Assembly) | ecosystem: Environmental > Terrestrial > Soil > Vadose zone... | reverse complement strand
CCGCCGTCATCCGATTTCCAAATGCCGCCGCTGGCTGCGCCGACGAAAAGGGTAATCTTGCCCGAAGGCTCTTTCACACCCGCGATTGCGGAAATACGCCCGCTCATCGCGGCCGATCCGATATTGCGCGCGCCCAGACCGGAAATGGTGGCGGAGTTGTAAGGCGTTTCGTTCGCACCGAAAGCTGCTGAACTAACGGTAATTAGACAAAGAAAAATAGGGATGATGAGACGCATATATTATTTCGCGGTTGGAAATTTGAAGATCGCGTCATCAACCGTGATGTTGGGTTCGGCCTTGTCGATGACGATTTTTTGTTTGTCCGGTCCGCCTTTGCGGCCGGACTCAATGGAAAAAGGCAGAAAGACGCCGGCAATTTTTTCGTAGTCGCCAATATCGGTCTCTACTTCCACCTGTGCGCCTTGCTCGACCCGCTGCGTCGTCTGGCGAATTTCCAGGAAAGCATCCGGATCGAGATAAACGAAAGTTACGTCGCCATTCTTGCGAACCACTTTGAGCTTGTGCGCCGACGTCCCGTCGACGTCTTCAGTACCGAGATACTCCAACGTGCTCCCCTTTGCCTTCCAATCAACTAACGGCCCGTCGATTTCAGCCTCTTCGATCAACGACTTTGTGTCGTCGGCCGACATTTTTTCCGGATCCTTGCGGCCTTGGAACGGATAAACTTTCCAGCCTTGTTCGCCGTCGTAGGCCTGGATGGCGGTCATGCCCTGCAAAGTGGCTTCGGACCGCACTTCCCCAGGGCGCTTTTTGGTCTCGACATAGGCGAGTTGGAACTGCCCTTCGTTCACCAGCATCTTGCCGGTGAAACGAACCGATTGCAGAGCGCGCAGGGCGTCAGCGCCACCCTTGGCGGCCACATTTTTTGCGACTAACTCGTCAACGGTCAGTTGCGGTTTATCCTGAGCGCAGACCGCGGAAACAGCCAATGCGCTGGCGATGGAAACAATGGTGAGTCGAGAGTACATAAATTGAGCGAGTGAACGACAGTGTTCGACGGAAGCCTTATGCAACGGACGTGCCAAAGACAAGCTTTAGTCGCAAGCTACTCTGGTTGCATAGCTTAGCGGTCACCGTTCAGCCTGATGCCTCGCAATTGTGTCCCGCGATCGGGATTTTCTCGACCCGGATTCGGGATCGTAAAAGAGCGCAAAATGGACTTGTCATCCCGAGCGCAAGCGAGGGACCTCACCCAGGGTGGTGGATCACACATGGTAGTCTGCGCAACCATCTCCCGCTCGCGGAGTCTCTCACCCCGAAAACATTCGGGGTTCGGCATGACGCGCGCGGCGTTATGATTGAATGCGGTTCATAAAATTGGCTCGCAATCTCTGCGGTTCAAACCAACAAAAAAAATGAATCCATCTCGCGTTCGGCGCGCATCTCATTGGAAATCATGATCCAGGATTTTCGGTTCGCCTGCCGGCAGCTAATGAAAGCGCCCGGCTTTGCCATTGCTGCTGTTTTCGTGCTCGCCCTCGGCATTGGCGCAAACACCGCGGTGTTCAGTCTGGTGAACACAATGTTGTTTGCGCCGCCCGGTTACGCGCGAGCACATGAGCTCGTCCAGGTCTTCTCGCAGGACAAAAAGAATCCAAAAAGTTTTCGCGCCTTCTCTTATCCAACCTTAACCGACATTCGCGCGCAGAATCCGGTTTTCTCCGGGGTGGCGGCGCACACTGTAGCGATGGTCGGGGTAGGCGAAAAAGGAAACACACGTCGCGTCTTTGCCGATATTGTATCGGCGGATTATTTCGCGGTCCTCGGAGTCGCGCCACTGCAGGGGCGCGTTTTCTTACCGGAAGAAGAAACGCCCGGACGCGACGCACCGGTCGCGCTGGTCAGCTATTCTTACTGGACGAGACATAATCGTGTGCCCTCGACTCTCGGGTCGCAAATTCAAATCAACGGTCGCTCCTTCACTGTGATCGGAATTTTGCCGCAGACTTTTACCGGCACGATGACGGTGTTTTCCCCGGAAGTTTGGGTGCCGCTCAGCGCCTACGAATCGATCGCGAACAATTTTGCTACCGAAAAAAACAAACCGCTGGCCAGCCGCGAGGGCGAGCACTTGATGTTAATCGCGCGTTTCAAACCTGGCATGAACGCGATCGCAGCGGAAGGGGCGCTGAAAACATTGGCCGCAAATTTGGAGCAAGCGTTTCCGGTCGAACAAAAAGATCAGACGTTTACGACACGGCCGGTCTCGCGCTTTTCTATTAGCGACGACCCACCTGATGATAGTGACGTGGCAGCAATTGCACCATTGCTGATGGGAATGGCGGCCATCGTTTTGTTGGTCGCGTGTCTTAATCTTGCCAATATGTTACTCGCGCGGGGAACGGCGCGTCGGAAAGAAATCGCGCTCCGCCTCGCGCTGGGCGGAAGCCGATGGCGGATCGTGCGACAGTTGCTCACGGAAGGATTGCTGCTCGCTTTACTCGGAGGTGTCGGCGGATTGATGCTGGGCATTTGGTGCTCCGGGCTGCTCGCCCGTTCGATCAGCGTCCTGATGCCGCTCGACGTCGTCTGGAATGGCGGACCAAGCTTGCCCGTTCTTGCGGTGACATTCGGTTTCTGCCTGATCGGCACAATCTGCTTCGCGCTTGGCCCGGCCCTGAAACTTTCACGCAGTTCCGTCATCGGAGATTTGAAAGAACAGGCCGGCGAAGATGTAGTCCGGCGTCGCTGGCGTTTTTTGCCGCGCAATCCGCTTGTGGTTGCGCAAATCGCGTTTTCGCTGGCGCTGCTAACAGCGGCGGCGCTCTTCATTCGCGGCGCGAATAAGGCAGCAAAGTTCGAAACCGGTTTGCATGCGCAAAACAATTTGTTGCTTGAAGTAGACGCTGGCTTGTCTGGCGCGCCGCAAGCACAGGTTCAGCAAACTTATCGTAGCTTGAGCGATCGCTTGGCTGCCCTTCCCGGCGTCCAGCATGTCAGTATCTCCGCAACGGCGCCGTTTGGAATGTTGTCACTGGGCAAGGCACTTCAGCGCGCGGGAGCACACGTTGCGCCCGATCAAAAACCTGCAACTGCGGCGGAAGGTCTCGCCTTCAAGGCGCGTTTCAACAGCGTCGGCGCGGATTATTTCGCCACTGTCGGTCTGCCGATCCGCCGTGGCCGCGTTTTCTCAGCCGGCGAGGCAACGCAGAGTGAGGGGATAGCCGTCGCCGTCATCGATGAAACGTTGGCAAAAAACCTTTGGCCGGACGGAGATGCCCTCGGTCAGCATCTTCAATATGCCGATGACAACGCACCACGCGCGAAAGGCGACGGCGGCGATAACATGGGCATTAGTCAGGGGGGCAAGGGCAACATCAAAACGGGCGAAGCGATTGAAGTGATAGGGATCGTGCCGTCGACACGCGGTGCACTTTTCGAGCGCCAACCACGGGGGTCGATCTATGTGCCATTCGCGCGCGGCTTTCAAACCGCAGCGTACTTTTTTGTGCAATGCCCATCACTTAGAAAAGAGAATGCGGCCGAGATGGCAGACGCTGTTCGGCGCGCTGTTCGCGAAATTGATCCGACATTGCCGGTCATTTCGTTAAAGACATTCTCGCAGCATGTCGATTCCAACTTGCAACTCTGGACCGTGCGCGCCGGTGCAACATTGTTTACTGTTTTTGGCGCGCTCGCCTTGTTGCTTGCAATCGTAGGCGTTTATGGCGTCAAGGCGTATTCGGTTGCGCGTCGAACGCGCGAGATTGGGATTCGCATGGCGCTCGGCGCGCGACCGAACACCGTGCAATGGATGATCCTGCGCGAAGGTTCGTTCATGTTAGCCGGCGGAATCGTAATCGGACTTTTACTCGCGATCGCGACCGGGAAAATCCTTAGCGGCATTCTCTATCAGGTGGGCGCGCTGGATCCGATTGCATTTTCCATTGCACCGCTGCTACTCGCGGCTGCGACTTTGCTTGCGACCTGGCTGCCCGCCCGTCGGGCGACACGCATTAGTCCGATGATGGCGTTACGGACGGAGTAAACTCCGGGTCACAAGGACAGATTTGAACTGCCGCGCGCCTAACCTGAAAGGCGATTTCCAAGTCGCCCATTAAGCCAAAATACCATTACACGGCGGCTCCGAAGGCCAGGCCAAGGCCGTAGGTCACGACCGCTTCGATCACGCCGACGAGAGTCATCTCAAAACCGGATGCCCACCACGAGCGAATAGTTATCAGCGATTTGATCGCGCCGACAGCAAAGTGCGCAATTATGCTGACGACAAAAGCCACGATAACGGCAGGCAATCCAGTCATGAAAAAGAAAGGAATAATGGGAATGAACGCCCCCACGGCGGTGGAGACTGATGCTGAAGCTGCCGATTTCCATGGGTTGGGGAAGCGATGCTCGGAAAGCCCGAGCTCGCTTTGCGCCATCGCCTGCACGAGTTGATCGGGGTTTTCCGCCAGGCGCTCGGCCATTTTTTGAGATTCCTCCGCGCTGAAGCCCTGAAGCTGGTAGAACAGCGCCATCTCCTCGATTTCTTCCTCGGGATTTTCTTCCACCTCAGCTTTTTCGCGGGCGATTTCCGCTTCATAAACTTCGCCCTCGCTTTTGACCGCGAGATACGCGCCGGCGCCCATCGACAAAGCGGAGGCGAGCATTCCGGCGAGACCGGAAATCAAAACATAATGCTGTTGATTATTGGTTGCACCGGCGACACCGGAAACAATTCCGAAAACAGCGCCGAGCCCATCATTCACCCCGTAGATGGCATCAGCAACCCAACTGCCACCACGCCCATGCCAGCGTTCGCGCTTTAGAATTGTATCTAGCGCAGTCTTGGGATTCGGCGGTCCGGCCATCGCATTCAACGCGCGAGCGTGCGCTTTTTCTTCCAACGCGCTGGTGCGCAAAAATTCCTGCACGTCCTGCTCGCCCGCGAGCGCGCGATCGCGCTGTGCGGAAAATTCGCGCTCATGTTTTTCCTCCGCCGCTTCCATTCGACGAATCGCGATGTCGGTCCCAAGTGAACGCGTGAATCGTCGTTTGAACCGAGTCCAGATATTTTCGGTCAACACTGGGACCGGCTCATCCATCTCGCGCAACTTTTGCTCCCACCGTCTGGCGTGACGCTCTTCCGCCTCCGCCATGCGGATAAGAATGCCTTTGCGTTTTTCGTCACTCTCGCGGGCGGCTAGATCGCGGTAGACCTGCGCCGTTTCTACTTCCGCGCGCCAATTCTTAAGGACGACTTCAACTGTTTCTTTCCTCGGCGTTTCAGCCATCGCCAGATATTAGGGAGGACAGCCAATGAATGCCAAGCGTTGTAGCATTGTAGCTGCCGCCGTCACTGGCGGGAGAAAATGAAAGCGACTGCCGGAGGAGACAGCGGCAGCTACAACGGCACTAGGGACGACCTAATCCGTTTCCGCCAAGGCGGCCGAAACCGGCGGCATGGATTTCGGTCCTAGTTGTTGTGTGGTGATGACAATTGCGACCGATCCGATGATTAAGGCCGTTGCCACGATCGTTCGCGAAGCAAGATGCTCGCCCGCGAAAAGCGCTCCCAGTATCACTGCTACGATCGGATTGACATAGGCGTAGGTCGCGACCTTGGCGGGATCGCAATGCCGCAGCAGGTAAATGTAGGCGGTGAATCCGATGATGGCGCCAATCAGGACAAGATAAATCCAGGCCCAAATTGAATGCGCGCTGATGGCCGCTGGCTGAAATTTCTCGCGCGTAATCAATCCCGCGAGCAGGAGGAGCACGCCGCCGCAAATCATTTGCTGTCCCGCCGCGAGAAAAGGCGAGTCGGCGTTTTTCGCGGACCGCGAATAAAGGGAACCGATCGACCAAAGGAGAGATGCGACGAGCAAGATGAGCATTCCAATTCCTGGATGGCGCGATTCGTTAGCTGAAAAATGCATCGATGGTTCCATTAAAATTCCTACGCCGATGAATCCGCCCGCGAGTCCGAGCCAAACCGGCAGTCTCGGGCGCGGGGTTGCGCCTGTCGCCCACGAGAGCAGCACGATAAAAATCGGGACCGTGGCAACAATCACCGCCGCCAGCCCAGTTTCGACATATTGTTCCGCAACGGTGACGCCCCCATTACCGCCGAGCAGCAAAAATCCACCGACGATAAGAGAGCTGCGCCACGTGATGGCGGGCGGTCGTGTTGCACCTCGCGCCCGTGCAATACCGTAGAGAATCAATCCGGCGGTGAGGTAACGGGAACCGGCCATGAGAAACGGAGGGATGGAATCGATGGCCAGGCGAATGCCCAAATAAGTCGAGCCCCAGATCAGATAAAGCACCGCAAAGGCGAGCAAGATCGCCAATCGCGTCGGCTGTCGCATTGTTTACCAGCGCATCGGCCACGAAACTGCGCAACCGAATTGCGCCGATTCAGTAGTTACGATCGCCGGCCCCTGATCAACCGGTATGCGAGCAAAAGTAACATGGCACCAATAATAGAAGCGATGAAGCCGGCGGGTCGTCCGGGCTCGTACCAACCGATGGCGCGGCCGAGAAATCCGGCCACAAACGCGCCTGCGATGCCGAGCAGAATCGTGATCAAACAACCGCCCGGATCGCGGCCTGGCATCAGCAACTTTGCAATGGCGCCGACGACCAAGCCGATAACGAGTGTGCCTAGAATCGTTCCCATAAATGCAATCTGTTTGTGCAAGATTGATTCGACCGCGACAGGGCGCAACCGGTTTCCCGATTACAGCTGGATTACCTGGGCGCTGCGGATGTCGTCGCTGTTCCCAATGTCCTCGAGCAGCTCTTCGCCGGGGGCGCTATCGAGATTCAAGACGGTGAGCGCGGTGCCGCCGGCCTGATTTCGGCTAAGTGACATGGTGGCGATGTTCACGCCATGTTGGCCAAGCAAGGTGCCAATTCGACCGACTATGCCGGGGCGATCGGTATTTTCGAGCACGAGAATCACACCTTGCGGGCGTGCTTCCACCGGTCGGGCATTGATGCTAACGATTCGTGGCGTAATTCCGAAAAATGCGCCGCCGACGGATATATTTTTCCCTTCTGCGCTGGCCGAAAGCTCCAGCATGTCGGAATAATCCCCGGGCGCGCTCAACCGCGTTTCGGTAATTTTCAGTCCCAAACTTTCGGCGAAGGCGGGTGCGTTTACTTCATTTACTTCGTTTCCACCGGCGCTCTGCAAAAAACCTTTGAGCACGGCGCGAGTGATCGCGGTGGTATCGACTTCATTTACTTTTCCGCTGTAATTGATGTTGAGCAAATCGACTCGTCGAGGCGCAAGCTGAGAGAGGAAGCGGCCAAGTTTCTCCCCAAAACGCAAATGCGGCCCAATAAGAGCGAGCGTTTTTGCGTCGAGGGTCGGCATATTGACGGCATTGCGGATTGTCCCCTCGAGCAAGGCCGCCCGAATCGACTGCGCGATTTCGATCCCAACACTTTCCTGCGCTTCTGCGGTCGAAGCACCGAGATGCGGCGTCAAAACGAGATTGGGGATTTTTCGCAGCGGCGAATCGGGAGGCAACGGTTCCGTTTCGAAAACGTCGAGCGCGGCGCCGGCGACGTGACCACTCGATATAGCATCGGCCAATGCCTGTTCGTCAATCAGTCCACCACGCGCGCAATTGATGATGCGCACGCCGCGTTTTGTTTTCGCGAGACGTTCCGCATTCAAAATATGGCGCGTCTCCGCGGTAAGCGGCGTGTGCAGCGAAATAAAGTCCGCGGCGGCGAGCAATTCATCGATCTCTTCCACCAGCTCGACTTGTAAACTGCGCGCGCGCGAGGCGGAAAGGTACGGATCGAACGCAAGCACGCGCATTCCAAAGGCTATGGCGCGCCGGCTGAGCTCGCTCCCGATCCGGCCCATCCCAATAATGCCGAGGGTCTTGTTGTAGAGCTCCACGCCCTCCAGATTTTTCCGGTCCCAAGTGCCGCCTTTCAACGTCGCATCGGCGCGCGCGATGTTCCGGGCAAGGCTGAGCAGCAGCGAAAAAGCATGCTCGGCCGTCGAGATGGTGTTGGCGCCTGGCGCGTTCAGCACAACCACGCCCCGGCGCGTCGCGGTTTCGACATCGACATTGTCCACGCCGACGCCGGCGCGACCGACCACGCGCAATTTTTTCGCTGCGTTCAAAATTTTCGCGGTCACGTTTGTTTGACTGCGAATGATGAGCGCGGCGAAATCTGGAATGGCTTCGGCTAATTGCGTTTCGCTCAATCCGGTTTGCACTTTGGCCTCGAGCGCGCCGTCGCGCGTCAGCTCGTCGATCCCGCGCTGGGAAATGGAATCAGCGATGAAGACTTTTGGCAGACTCACGGATAGTTTTAAACTTTAAGTGTTAAGTAAAACGAGAAGAACGATAGCTGACAAATTCCTGCACATAAGTCTTAAGACTGAAAACTTCGGACTCATCCGTAGATGAGCAGCCGAATCGTGTCGGGTAATTGGGCGACGATGTCGGTGACGACGTTGCCGCGCAATAAGCTGGTGAGCGCATCACGATGAGACGCGCCGAGGATGAGATAATCAATGCCAATGGTCGCGGCCAGGTCTAGAATGGTCGCGGCCGGATCTGCCGCCGTCACGTAAACGGGCGCGATCGAAATGCCGCGTTCGGCACCGATCTTTTGTGCCAAGGACATGATCGCACTCGCTTCCGGATCGTTTTGCCATTTGGCGCGGCCGCCTTCCGTCACACCTGCGGTGCCGTAGTAAACTGCAACTTCTTTGACATAGAGAACGTAGAGGGTTGCTTTGCGCAGCACTGCTTGTTCCAGCGCGTAGTTTAGAACCGGAGTCACACCTCGCGTCGCCACCATGATTCGATGTCCTTCGCGCAAATCGCTCTGGAGGATTGAAGCAAGGTCTGGCGAAACGATCCTGGCCACCTGTTTCGGAATGACCATCGTCTTGAGGCCGCAGCGGTATTGAGTGTAAGAGCGCACTGCCAACCCTACCCCCAGGACGCAAAGGACGAAAAATAGCGCGTCCGGTTTTGTCCGCGCCAGTGTGACCTCGACCAGAAATAAAATCGCGAACGTAATGCCGAACAGACCTCTGTCGTACCAGTGCAAGGGAAGGGTCCGATTGAAACAACACGAACCGAGATTGACGACGATCGCGCCAACAACGCCAATGGCATAGAGGCCGGCCAGCGCGGTGAAGTTGGCGCTCGCCAGAATAACGACGACTGGCAATCCAACGGCAATGAACAGCGGCAGGCGCGGAACGCCATTCGCATTTAAGTCGGTGAATTGCGGTGGCATTTCCTGATCGCGCGCCATCATGAAGAGCAGGCCGATCATTGCCACGATGGCTGTGTTAGCGGCGCTGAGAAGAAGGAGAAAAAATACGATACCGACGATCCAGCCAAAAGCATTTCCGAGAACCGGACCCGCGGCCAAAGAGCCAAAATGTTCACCGAGGAATCTGAGCGTGTCTTCGCTGCGCAGGGTGAGGGTTTCGCGAATGGTGTGAGAGGAACCGGCGAGTAAGACTTTTTCGTTTGGATTCATCGACAGCATGGCCCATCCTAGCAAGGCGGTCCCGAAAACGACTTCCACGGCCACCGGCCAGATCGCCTTGGCAGATTCGTGCGCGACCTTCGGCTTCCCGGGCGTGGAATCCTTGTCGAGCTTCATTACGCCGGTAAGATTGGCAATGGCCTCGACACCGCTAAGCGCCAAAATCACGCCGACGAACTGAATCCAGAGCTGCTGATAACTCTCATGCGGGGGCTCAAGATAGCGAAGAGTAAAATGCGGAGCGCTCACGCCAATAAGAATCAGAACGACGACCACCGTGGGAAGTGCAAGCGCAACGGCAAAACTACCACTGTGACGCGGCCCGAAATAGTTCAGCACGCCCATTGTCACCAAAATAGCCGCCGTCGCCAGCACGATGTGCGCTTTCAGAAAGGGCACATTGAAATAACTCAAGGCCGACCAGCCGCTGAGCGCGGCGGTAACGGTCAAGTCGGCGACCAGGAGCAACGCACCGACCACCGCGAGGAGTCGTCCCTGCGAGCGTGCAGCCGAATACACGCCGCCCCCATCCGGGAAATAACGACAAATGACGGCGTAGTTAATCGCGACCAGTCCGGTCAATGCAGAAACCGCAAGGACGATTGGAAAGGAAGAGAATCCCGCAGCCAAAAAGGCCAGGCCAATGACGTAAGCCTTGCTCGTTCCCCAATCCCCATAAAGGAGAGCGGCTGCGCGTTTCCAATCGACATTACGCGGCCGATGGATTGCAGAACCGAATGCTAATTCAGCCATCGAAGAAAATGGATTTAGCCGTAAATCACCAGTCGAATGCTGTCAGGGAGCTGCTGGGCGACATTGGTGGCGACACTGCTTCGAAGTAACTTGGCCAGGCCAAGACGCTGGCTGGCGCCGATCATCAAGTAATCCACTCCCATGGTGGCAGCTAAATCCAGGATGGTTGAGGCCGCATCATCACTCACGGCATAAACCGGCAAAACGCAAACGCCGCGTTCCTGCCCCAGCTTGAGCATCGCTGTCATGATGGCCTGCGCTTCGGGATCATCCTGCCAACGGGTCCTTCCGCTTTGGATCGGCGCGCCGGAAAAATAGACGGCAATCTCTTTGACGTAGAGGACGCACAAGATCGCTTTGCGCAATTGCGCTTCATCCAGCGCATAGCTTAGCACTGGGGTGACGCCACGCGCTGCGACCATAATGCGTTGTCCTTCTTCCAGCTGCGGCTGCATCACCCTCACCAGAGCCGGCGAAACCATTTCCGCCACCTGCCGCGTGACGATCACCGTCGTCAGGCCGGAGCGCTTGTGTGAATAGGTGCGCAGCGCCAGCCCAACTCCCAGCACGCAAACCGCAAAAAAGAGCGCTTCGGGTTTTGTCTTGGCGATCGTTATCTCCACCGCGCAAAGAATGATGAACGTTCCAGTCATGCTGAAACGCTCATACCAGCGCAAACCAAGTGATTTATTGAAAGAGCACGATCCTAGGTTGACGGCGATCGCACCGACTACGCCAATCGCATATAAGCCTGCTAATGCCTCGAAATTTCTCGTCACGGCGAGAACGAAAATCGGAACCGCCACTGCGGCCACCAGCGGAATCTTCGGCACGCCGTGGCGGTTGAGGCGAGCCAGCTCGCGGGGCATTTCTCCGTCCTGCGCCATCATATAAACCACTCCGATGAGCGCCACGACCGCGGTATTCACCGCGCTAAAGAGGAGGAAACCGAAAAGCACGCCGACCACCAGACCAAACACCTCGCCGACGGCACTGCCGAAAGCTGCTCCAGCATAATGCTGAGCGAGAAACCGCAGCATGTCTTCCTTGTGTGCCATGAGCTCTCCCGAAAAACTTTTAGGCAACGACAGCATCGCCCAGCCAAGAAGCGCCGTGCCGATGACGACCTCGAGCGCGACCGGCAAAATCGCTTTCGTCGCCGTTTGTGTGACCTGCGGATGAGAAAATTCGGAGCCCGGGTCGAGTTTCATCACGCCGGTGAGATTTGCCACGGCCTCAACCCCGCTTAGCGCCAGGATAACACCAACAAACGCGACCCAGAGTTGGCCTAAATTTTCGTGCCGAGGTTCAAGGTAAGAGGTGTTGAGATGTGGCGCACTCAGAAGAATGATCGTGACCACCGCCAGCACGGTCGGTATCGCAAGCCAAATAGAAACACTGCCACTGTGCCGCGGACCGAAGTGATTTAATATTCCGACGATCAGGATTAACCCCATCGTGGCGACGGGTGCGTGTTGGCTCGGCACCCCGAGATAGCTGACCGCTGCCCAACCGCTCAACGCAGCGGTAACAATAAAATTTGCGACCAGCAGAAGCGCGCCGACGGATGCGAGAAAACGGCTTTGTTGTCGCGCTGCGGAATAGACGCCACCGCCGTCGGGGAAATGCTTACAAACAATGATGTAGTTGTAGGCGACGAACGCGGTTAGCACGCAAACCGCGATGATGATCGGCAGTGACGCGTAACCGGCTGCGACAAAAGCCAGGCCGATGACGTAGGCCTTGCTCGTGCCCCAGTCGCCGTAGAGTAGCGCTGCCGCGCGTTTCCAGTCTAAATTGCGCGGCCGATGCACGCCGGCCGCCTGCCCGAGCACGGGTTCTGCCATCTTGTTGCTGGGACTTTCGACTGTTCGGCGCGCCCGACGCAAGTGCATTCTCAAGTCCTTGCTTGTAGTCAGACGGCTCGCGACAGCCCGGCCACGACCTCAAGTTCGGCGGTCTGCGGAAACATATCCAACGGGGTAATCGAATCGATGCGGAACGTTTCTTTCAATGTGGCCAGGTCGCGGGCGAGCGTAGCGGGATTGCAGGAAACGTAAATCAAGTGGGTCGGCTGATTTTCGATCAGCGCCTCGAGAATCATTTTGCTCAGACCGGTCGCAGGGGGGTCGACTATCACCACACTATTTCCTTCGTCCGTGGGAGGTGCGATTGACCGCAATGCGGCGCCGAGTTCCACCTCAACATCTGCCGCAACGTAGGTTTCGTTTTCGTTCGCATCTTCCCGCGCAACGGCAATCGCATGCTGGTCCCAATCAATCCCAATCACCCTGTCAAAGCGGCCGCGCAGTCGTTTCGAAAAAAATCCCGCGCCACAATAGGCATCGATGAGCGTGCCGCTAGCTGAGCCGAGCAAACGATCCACCAGATCCAGCATCGCGGCCGCGACGGCATCATTCGCTTGCGTAAAAACGCGTGGGCGGGCACTGGCGCGCAAAGTGTAATGGCCATCGTGCGGGCGGCTTCCCCGTAATTCGGCTAATTGCGCATTAACTTCATTTAATGCGATTGGACAACGTTCAATATCAAGCAGCTTGTTCGATTCGCGTCGGAAAAATCCGATCACACCATCACGCACATGCACCGTGATACGATTGCGATATTCGTATTCAATCGGCGAAGGAATGAATGGGCGCATCGGTGGTTCTTTCAACCCGCCAATACGCCGCAGCGTTTCTTTCACCTGCCGCCATTTCAAGGCCAGTTGGTGTTCGTAATCGATATGCTGGTAAACGCACCCGCCGCAACGTCCGAAGTAGGGACAACGCGGCTCGACCCGATGAGGCGAAGCCGTAACAATGCTTTCCAGTTCCGCTTCGAGAAATTTTTTGCGTTCGCGCGCGATGCTTGCCGAAACGGTTTCTCCATCGATGACGTAAGGCACAAATACGGCCTTGCCGTTCGCGCGCGCGACCCCTTTCCCGCCGAAGGCGACATCGGTGATTTGAAGCTCCACTCTTCCTCTACCTCTACCTCTTCCTCTTTATCTTCAATCTACAAACAGGATCGAAGAGATACGAGGAAACGAGTAATCGCGCATCTAGAGCCGCACACCAAATCGGTCATCTCAAGCGTCAATCGAGGGATCCCGCAATGTTACCGTTAAGCTTTCGCAACGGGAATCCTTCGACTTGACTGCGTTCCACTCAGGATGACGAGCTGTCGGACGATCGCTCAGTAATCGCGGACGTAAGGATATTTCGTTTCGTTGCCGAGCTCAGGAGGGAACTCCGCGTAGCCGGCGTGGATCCACGGAATATCGCTTGGCAGCAAAGGATAATAGCTTTGCCGATACGCAGGCACTGGCCAGAGCAGAATTTCGAGCAAGCCCGCGATGTGTCGCGTCGCCGAACGTCCAAGACCACGCACGACGCCGTAGCCGGCTGCAGCAGAATTGCCTTCGTTGGTGTTCACCGTCGCAATCGTCACCGGGATTTCCGCCGGGGCGAGAAAGAAATTAGAGAACCCGCGACCGAGTTTGCGCGTCGGTCCATAATCGTTTGAAGGCGGATCGTGAATATCTGCCAGTGCGGAACTGGCAAGGGCGAGGCCGGCGAGGAAGACGAGGATTTTCATACGCAACTCTGAATTGGAGCAAAAAGGAAACGACTTCACAATCCTATTTTCGTGGGTCGCTGGTTGGTTGGTTCCGTGTCATAAAAATGGACGCGCAAATCGTGACGGCCAGCACGGCGACAATGACCACAAGCGAGATGTAATTTGGGATCGGAAAGACCTTGGACAGGGTCATTTTAATTCCAACAAAAACGAGAATGATGGCGAGGCCGACCCGGAGATAAACAAACCGGTCCATCAAATTGGCCAGCAGGAAGTAGAGGGAACGCAGGCCAAGAATCGCGCAAATGTTCGAGGTATAAACGATGAAAGTGTCCTGAGTGATGGCGAAGACGGCCGGAATGGAATCGACCGCGAAGACAAGATCCATCACATCGATCACGAGCAAAACCAAAGCAAGCGGAGTGAGCATGAGCCGCCCATCGATCCGGGCGGTGAAATGGGAGCCGCGAAAGTCCTGCGTCACCGGCATTAATTTGCGGCACATCCGCAGGAACCAGCTGTCGCCAAAATCAGTTTGCTGTTTGCTGAAGGCCATCCGGATCCCGGTAATGAGCAGAAAGACGCCGAAAACGTAGAGGATGAAGTGGAACCTAGAGACGAGGGAGACGCCCAGCCAGATCATCAACCCGCGCATGACCAGCGCGCCCACGATGCCCCACACCAAAACGCGATGCTGCGAGATCGGCGGTACTTTGAAATAGGCGAAGATGAGGACGAAAACAAAAATGTTATCGACGCTGAGCGAATACTCGATGAGGTAGCCGGT
>Ga0137403_10005541_pt1 | contig 14628 bp, 11 predicted proteins | sample CZOMad2_1_16fung_FD_122057 | JGI IMG/M metagenome (GOLD analysis project Ga0137403, IMG submission 122057) | Vadose zone soil fungal communities from Angelo Coast Range Reserve, California, USA - CZOMad2_1_16fungal (Hybrid Assembly) | ecosystem: Environmental > Terrestrial > Soil > Vadose zone... | reverse complement strand
GCGCGGCGCGCCCGTGTAGTACACGAGATCGAGGGCATGGTCCCGGGCAGCTCCAGAATTTTCTGCACCAGCGTGGACTTGCCCGACCCCGAAGGCCCCGAAACGATCACCACCAGCGGCGCGATTTCCGTCCCCGTGCTCATTCGATGTTTTGTACCTGCTCCCGCAGTTTCTCGATCTCCGCCTTGATCTCCAGCGCCAGTCCGGTGATCGCCAGCGCTTCGTTTTCCACGCCGGGCGTTTTGGACAACAGGGTGTTCGCTTCGCGCTGCATCTCTTGCAAAAGAAAATCTAGTTTTTTTCCTTGCTCGCCGGCGCCGTCGAGAAGTTTCGTAAACTGCTGCAGATGACTCCGCAGCCGGTCTAATTCTTCGCTGATATCGCTGCGTTCCGCAAGCAGCGCAGCCTCCTGCGCAAGCCGCGCCGGCTCGATCGAGGTCCCACCGAGCAATTCCTTCAGCCGTGTCTCCAATCGCCGCGCAAATGCCGGGCGCAACGTCACAACCAGCCCGCGCACTTCCTCGGCGAGCCCGCCGATACGCGCCAATCGTTCGCGGAGCTCTTCGACAAGATGCTTGCCTTCGGCGCGCCGCATATCATCCAGCTTTGAGAGTGCTTCCCGCAAGCAGCCCCCGAGGACCAGCGCGAGACGTTCCTGTTCTTCTTCCGTCTCAGGCACCGCGCCAGACAGCCCGGAGATCACGCCCGGGAGGCGGAGCAAAGAAACAACGTCAACACTTGCCGCGGCGCTGGTCTCCTGGCGCAATACTTCCGCCGCGCGGAGATACGCCTTCGCAATTTCCTTGTTCACTTGCACGGGCGCTGCCGTGCCCGGCTCAATATTGACGTGAACGTCCAAATGCCCTCGATGAATGCGCTCGCGGACCATTTGCCGAAGCCGCAACTCGTAGAAATCGAATCCCTCGGGCAGCCGCAGTTTGAGATCGAGGAATCGGTGATTCACGCTCTTGACGCTGACGCGAACAGCCCAGCCGTTTTGCTCTTTGCGCGCCTGAGCATAACCAGTCATCGAAAGACACTCGGTTCGTTTCGTTTGCACTAAGCTTTTTTCGCTCATAGGGGATCGGTGGTTGCCGTCAGATTTGCAGGCGCCGCTTGGGCGGGCGCGAGCATGTCATCATCCGCAAATTGCAAATCGTGAAGCCGGGCGTACGTACCGCCGCGCGCCAGCAATTCCGCGTGCGTTCCGCTTTCGCGGATCTGCCCGCCTTCAAGAACAAGAATCCTGTCAGCGCGCCGGATGGTCGGCAAACGATGCGCGATGACAAAAGTGGTGCGCCCTACCATCAGGTTCGCCAGCGCTTTTTGCACGTGCATTTCAGATTGCGTGTCCAGCTCCGAAGTGGCTTCATCCAAAATCAGGATGGGCGAATCCTTCAGAATCGCGCGCGCGATGGCGATGCGCTGCCGCTGGCCGCCGCTGAGCCGCGTGCCGCGCTCGCCGATCACCGTATCGTAGCCTCGCGGCAATTCCATGATGAAATCATGGGCCAGCGCGGCTTGCGCGGCGGCGATGACTCTTTCCTTCGGCACGTGGGTCAAGCCGTAGCAGATGTTGTTCCAGACGGTGTCGAAGAACAGGATGTTTTCCTGGGTAACCATGGCAATCTGCTCGCGGAGGGAACGGATGGTCACGCTTCGAATGTCGACGCCGTCGATGAGAATGGCGCCGGAAGACGCTTCGTAAAATCGCGGCAACAGATTTACCAGAGTGGTTTTGCCTGCGCCGCTCGATCCGACGAATGCGAGTATTTCTCCCTTGCGAGTCTTGAAGGAAATATCATCCAGGACCGGGGCCGAGGCGGCATCGTAAGAGAAATCCACATGCGCAAATTCAATTTCGCGCGTGAAGGGCACCAGGGAATTCGCGCCGGGTTGATCGGATTTCTCTTCCTCACGGTCGAGGTACGCGAAAACTTGAGCGCTCACCCCGCGCACGGCCTGCAGCTGCTGATAAATGTAGCCGGTTCTCTTGATCGGCATGTAGGCGTTAAACATGGCATACAGGAATGCGAAAAACATGCCCTCGGTCATGAGGTTATGGCGGATTTGATCGCGGGCATAGAGCAATAGGAGAGGAATAGCGACAGCGCCAAGGAGATCCATCAGCGGACCGGTGATGACACCCGCCCGGACCCACCGCAGGTTTTCCCGGAGCAGATTCCGCGCCGCTTCACGAAACTTGCGAATCTCGAAGTCTTCCATGCCGAACGCTTTTACGACGCGATTGCCGCTGACGGTTTCCTGGAGAATCTGACTTAAATCGGCGAGACGCGTCTGGCTGTTCTCTGCGGAACGGCGGATCTTGCGGCCGAATTTGTTCACCGGCCAGGCGATGAGCGGGAGGAGCAGGCCGCAACCCAGCGCCATTTTCCAATTAATGCCGAAAAGGACGGCAACAAATACGACCAACGTAAAGCTCTTGAGGAAGAGATCGGCAAGCCATTCGCTCAAGGCATAGCGAACTCGCTCGACGTCATTGATGACGGTGGAGATCAGCCGGCCGGTGGGATGGTGCTGAAAAAAACCGATGGGCTGGCGAATGACCCGGGCATAGACCTGATTGCGCAAATCCGTGACGGCGGCGAGACCGGAATACTGGATCTGCGTGGTGCCGAGATATTCAGCGACCGCCTTGGCGAAATAGAGAATGACCAGAGAAATGGCGAAGACGGTCCAGACGTGATGGATATGCGGAGGAAAAAAATCGTTGAGATAGATGACCCGGCCGCTCCAAGGGATCGTACCGAGAGGCAAGCGCGAACTGGTGGCCGCCAGATTGAGGACAAAGTCCACCGCCAGCTTGATCATGAGCGCAACGCCGCCTTCAGCCAGAGCCACGAAGGCCAGCAGGAACACGCCCAGCGTCAGCCGGAAGGAGTACGGCCGGACGTAACTCAGCAATCTTTTCAGTTCAGGTGACAACCACGAGGCCACGCTGCAGGCTCCCTGAATTACCCAGTAGGTACGCTATTCGCCGCGTCGCGGCGTGTCAAGTTTCGGGGCACGGCGGAATTCGAAAGCGCGGGCGGGTCCTGGTTCTTACTTCTCGATGTCGCGGTGGACGACCTTGGCCGAATACCCGTGTTTCTTCATGGCCTTCTCCACGGATTCCGCGAGCATGACCGAGCGGTGCTTTCCACCGGTGCACCCAAACGCGATCGTGAGATAACTTTTTCCTTCGCGAATATAGTGCGGGATCAGATACGTAAGCAGGCCTTCGATTCGGCGCAGGAATTCCCCCGTTTGGGGAAAGGAGCGGATATAGCGCCGGACTTTCGGATCTTTGCCCGTGAACGGCCGCAAACGGGGCACAAAATGAGGATTCGGCAAGAAGCGCACGTCGAAAACGAGGTCGGCGTCCGAAGGCACGCCGTAGCGATATCCAAAACTCACGACGGAGACGAGCATCGGGCGCTTGTCTGGATTCTTGAAACGCGCGGTAATGAAATGACGCAATTCATGCACGTTGAATTGCGTGGTGTCGATCACCACGTCCGCGAGTTTTCGAATGGGATCCATCAACGCCCGCTCGCGGGACAAACTTTCGCGCACCGAATGGTTTTTGCCAAGCGGGTGCGGACGGCGCGTCTCGCTGTAACGCCGAAGGAGCGCTTCGTCGCTCGCCTCAATGAAGACGAGCGTGATCGGATGATCCTTTTTCAAATGTTTGAGCAGCGGCGGCAATTTTTCCAATTGCACGCCCTCGCGCGCGTCCACAAGCAGCGCGGCTCGAGCGAAGTCGCCCTCGCCCGCCGCGTGCAACTCCGCAAAGATGGGCATCAGCTCCACGGGCAGATTATCCACGCAGTAAAAACCCATGTCCTCGAACGCATGCAGGACGGTGCTTTTTCCCGAGCCGGAAAGGCCGGTGAGGATGACGAGCTGTCGTGCATCCTGTCTGGCGTGCGGCTTCACGGGAGGCGCGGGCTCAACTCTTTTCCCGGCGCTGGTGGGTGCTGGGGATGCGCATGTCTTCGCGGTACTTCGCGACGGTTCGGCGGGTGACGTGAATGCCGGCGTCATCGAGTTTCTTGGCGATCTGTTCGTCGGTCAGCGGCTTCGCCGAATCTTCTTCTTCGATCATCTTCTTGACGAGGCGCTTCAGCGTCTGGAGCGACATGCCGCCGCCCTCCGGCCCGTTGACCGATTCACTGAAGAAGGAGCGCAGCTCCAGCACGCCCTGCGGCGTATGCGCGTACTTGCTGGCCACGGCGCGGCTTACCGTGGAGGGATGGACGCCGACTTCTTCGGCCACTTCCTTGATCATCATGGGCTTGAGCGCATCCTGCCCGTGATCGAGGAATTCGCCCTGGCGCGCAATGATGGACTGGCAGACGCGCAGAATAGTGTGTTTTCTCTGCTCGATGTTTTTCATCAACTGGACGGCGGCAGTGAAGCGCTCTTTCACGTAGTTTCGAACGTCGCGGTCCGCGGCGTCTTTGACGAGCAGGCGCCGGTAGATCGGGCTGAGACGCAACTGCGGCATGTCGTCTTCATTCAAGAACGGCTGCCACTGGTCGTCCACCTTCCGGAAGTACACATCCGGCTCGACGAGACGCGGCTCTGTCTTGTTGAAGCGCAGGCCGGGACGCGGATCGAGCTTCTTGATCGCCTCCAGCGAGCGTTTCACGACTTCAAGCGGCCGGTTCAAGGCGCGCGCTACTTCCTTCAGCTGGTTGGATTGGACTTGTTTCAAATGTTCAGAGACGATTTGCTGCGCCAGCGTGTTCTGAGGATCGAAAGCCTTGAGTTGCAGCAGCAGGCATTCGCGCAAATCCCGCGCGCCGACGCCGATGGGGTCAAAATCCTGCACCACGGCCAGCGCATCATCCACATCGTCCTGCGAATATTTTCCCTTCTGCAGCAAATCTTCGTTGGACGCCGTGAGATACCCGTTCTCATCCAGGTTTCCGATAATGTTTTCGGCGATTTCCTTCACCATGTCCGAGCAGATTGTGACGCTGAGCTGCCATTCGAGATGATCAGAAAGGCCGCTCTGCGAGGAGAGAAACTTTTCGAAGGACGGGCGCTCGGAGACTTCGCGCTCCTGCGATTGCCCGCCGTCTCCGCCGGTGTCCAGGTACTGATTGAAGAAACTGCCGACGTCGAATTCGTCGAACGGATTGGCTGCGGGCTTTTCTGGAAGTTTTTCCGTCTCCGTTTTGAGGAAAGTTTCGTCGCTGTAATTGTCTGATTGGGTGGGCTCTTCGCTTTGCTCTTCCAGGACCGGGTTTGCAATCATCTCCTGGTTGATCATCTCGCGCAGCTCGAGGCGGTTCAGCGCGAGCACGCTGACCATTTGCACGAGGCCGGGCGTCAGAATCTGCTTCTGCGAGACGCGGAGATTGAGTTTGAGTCCCTGCCAAGCCATGAGTGGTTCCGTTTTCTCTCTTGCAGCCCCTAGTTCAGGCGGAAATGATCGCCCAGATAAACGCGCCGCACTTCCGGATCTTCGCTCAACTCCGCGGGGCGGCCCTTACGGAATATCTTGCCATTTTTCAGGATGTACGCGCGATCCGTCACGCTCAAAGTTTCCCGGACGTTATGATCCGTGATCAACACGCCGATTCCCGACTTGGCCAGATCGCGGATGATCTCCTGGAGATCCTTGACGGTTAGAGGGTCGATTCCGGAAAAAGGTTCGTCGAGGAGAATAAAAGAAGGCTGGAGGGTCAAGGAGCGGGCGATTTCCAGGCGGCGGCGCTCTCCGCCGGAGAGGGTGTAGGCCTTGCTCGTCCGAACCGTCTCGAGCCCCATCTGTACCAGCAACTCTTCCAGGCGGTCGCGCTGCTGTTCCGGGGTAAGCGGCAGTGTTTCCAGGACTGCGAGCAAATTCTCTTCGCTGGTCAGTTGGCGAAAAACCGAAGGTTCCTGCGGGAGGTAGCTGATGCCGCTGCGGGCCCGGAGATACATCGGCAAGTCCGTGATTTCTTCATCGTTGAGGAGAACGCGGCCGGAGTCAGGCCGGGCGAGACCCACGATGATGTAGAAGGTCGTGGTCTTTCCCGCGCCGTTCGGGCCGAGAAGCCCGACCACTTCACCCTGACCGATCTCCAGTTGCACGTCATCAACGACCTTGCGGCCACGGTAAGTCTTGCTTAATTCGACGGCCTGGAGCTTCTGCATACCTCGCCACGAGCGGCCGCGCAGCGGTCGCGTTATTTTTCGACTCGGTGCTTCGTCAAAGTCCGAGAACCATTTTCAGAGTCGACGATGATCGTATCATCCGCCAAAAAGAAGGTCAATTGACGGCCGGTCGTGGTGCCTTGGGAAGCGTCGTAAATCGTCGGATTACCGCCGCTCATGACGAATTTTCCTTCGGCCGCGGTGTATTCGCCGCGCTCGGCGGTCGCTTTCCGCGCGCCTTGTTCAACGATGACGCCGCCGGTGCCGGCCGCGCGGCTGATCTGTTTGGCTCCGGCGGATGAATTCGCGGACCCGCCGCCAGTGAAATACAAATCCATCGCGGCTGCGCGAATCCTTTGCTCCGCCGATTGCACAACAACGTTTTTCTCCAGGTGTGCGCGGTTCTCGGCGTCGGAGTAGGTGAGCGTTTCTGCCGTCACGTGCCACAACATCGGCTTTTTTGTTGCGGCTTGAGCGGCCAACGCCTGACCGCCCGGCGATGCCGTAGATTGAGGGAAAACGGCGCGCACCTTTCCGGCGGCGTTCAGGACTTTCGAATCGCGTAACAACTCGATGGTATCCGCCTCCAGCACCGAGTCGCCTTGCCACAGCCGCGCGTGCTTGGAGTAGAGCGCTCTTCCTGTTTTTGAATTCGCCTGCATCAAATCCGAGGAAATATTTGCGGGTGCGGTCGCAAGCTGGACGGTGCCGCCCTTAGATGAAAACTGCGTTGAGCGCACGCCGCCTTCGGCGCGAATCTCTCCCGTGGCTTGCGAAAACGTGATTTTCGCTGCCTGCGTCTCTGTCGCGCCGTCACGCGCGAGCGCGTTGCCGGTCAACGTTGCGGTTTGCGTGCCGCGGACAAAAACAGCATGATCCGCCTGGCCGCTGCGATCGCCCTCCTTCAGTTTTACGTTTCCTTGTAAATCCATCTGCGACCAGCCGCCGGTCGCGAGGAATTGTGCCACTCCATATTGCGCCGAAGCAGTTTGTAATGGCGCGCCCGCGACGACCCGTTCCGTGCGCACATTCCCTGTCGCAACCAATTGCTTCGCCCTGCCCTCTGCTCCAAATTCCATTCCCAGCTTGTCGGCTTGCAATTTTGTTCTTGCCGCTGCACTGCCCGCGGCTGTTCCCGGCGCTCCGCCCGGCGGCGTTGCCTCCGTCCATTCGATACTCCCCGCCCCGAGTGTTTCCGCCCGCCGTGGCTTGCTCTGTTCACCTGGTGCTCCGTCGGAAAATTCCACAAGAAGCGCGCCGGTCTGCAGCAGTCTCGCGTTGCTGGAATCCTCCGCGGCTGTTTTCATCAGTACATTCCCGTTCAAATTCAATTCTTTCGGCTGGCTGACCTTCGGCCTAAGACTCAGCGAGGCGTTCTGTGCGCTGAACTCATCCCGTTCTTTTCCCGCGCGACGCGATCCCTCAACGCTTCCTGCCCCTTCCAGCTTCGTCAGCCAACCCTCGGGCGCGAAATGAGCAGTCAATGTTTCCGCGCTCAAGTTCGCTGGACCATCCGCTTGTTGAATCGCAAGCTCCGGTTTCTTCCCATTCGCTCCAGCAGTGGCCATCAGCTGCTCGGCGTGAAACGTAGGGTCCAGCGCCAGCGTTAACTCGCCGGCCAGCAACCGCGCTTGCGAAGTTTCCACGGCAACAGGACCCTGGAGATGCATACGCCTTGAGTCCCGCGCAAAGTCGAGGCTCTTCGCGGTCACATGAACGGGATCCTCCGGGCCCGTGTTTGCCGCTTGCTTGCCCGCCCCTTCGCTTTTCGGACGCACGAGCAACATGCGCACATCCCGAAGCAGGCGCACTTTTCCTGCTTCGGAGTCGTACTCCACCCCCACGGCTTCGCCTGTGCCGTTTGGAAAAGTAAACCTCACCGGCTGGTCCGAAAGCGCGGTCCCGCTGGCCCGGTTAAAGGTCACGCCGCGCGTCTCTACATGGACTTTTTGCCCCGCCGCCGCCGTGGGACTTCTTGCTACGCGTTCTGCATCCGCCGCACTCTCCAGGTCGATCTGCACCTCTCCGCTGCAAGCGATGCCCCCGCTCCTTTTTTCGTACTGGCAGCTTTTCGTATGGACGGTGTCGTGCCGCGCCCCCGTCCTGCCGAAGATGGTGATCTTGACGTCTTCGAGCAGACTCGCATCTTTATCCTTGAAATCCGTCACCTTGGACGACTCCACGGTAAAGATCTTGCGATCGCCGTCCATCTTCGAGAAGGTCAGCCCGCTCGACAACCGCGTCACATCCTTTGGCGCGGCCGCTGGCGCATTCTGCTTCTGCCGGTACTCGACCCATTTGCGCTGCAGATAGATTCCGGCCGTGAGGCTCGCAAGCAATAAGGCTGCCCCCGCGGACCAGCGCGCGTATCGGGCGGCTTCGCTTCTCTTCATGGATTCAGTTAAGCAAAATTTTGGAGGAGTGTATAGACGAGCGGACTAGCGATTGGAGGAAGAATCAGCTTGCTGTTTCAGCGCTCGCCGCCGTATTTGGCAGGATCCCCATATTTGCGGCAGCCACGTTGTCGCGTTTCGTGTTCTTCACCAGGTACATGGCTTCATCCGCGAGATGCAACAGTCCTTCCTTGCTGCGGGAATCCACAGGGTACGAGGCCACGCCGACGCTGGGGGTCAGTTTGATATTCAAACCTTCAGGCACAAGCCAGGTCTTCTCGCGGATCAATTTGTGCAAACGGCGTGCCACATTCAATGCATTCTCTTTCGACGTTTGCGGCAACAGGATCACGAATTCATCGCCGCCGTAGCGGAACGCAAAATCGATCAGCCGGCAATGCTCTTTCAGCGCACTGCCGATCTCCGCAAGCAAACGCGACCCGATGAGGTGTCCGTGGGTGTCGTTCACCTGTTTGAAATGATCGAGATCGATAAAGACGATTGAAAACTCGTAATCGTAGCGCTGCGAGCGGTAGATTTCCGTCTCCAGGATGAAGCTCATGTGCCGCGCGTTGTACAGCGAAGTACAGTCGTCCTTGATGGTCAGCTCGTGAATTCTCTTCACGTGGCGCGCATTCTCGAGAGCGATGGCGGCAAAATCCGAGAGCGCTTCGAGCAGTTTCAAGTCTCGCGGATCGAATCCCTCGGGCCCGATGCAATTGATCAACTCGATCACGCCCAGGCAGGTGTCGCGAAACTTAACGGGCACCGCGACGATCGACTGCGTTTCGGTCTTCGTTTTCTCGTCGACCTTCCCGAAGAAACGCGTATCCTTGGCCGTGTCCGGCACGACCACGGTCTCGCCGCGCTGCGCCACCCAGCCGGCAATTCCCTGCCCCACCTTGATGCGTACGTCCTTTAGCGCTTGCGAGGCCTTTCCCACCGCCAATTCGAAGTACAGCTCTTGCGTGGCTTCGTCGAGAAGCAGCAGCGACCAGTTGTCTGGCCGCAGGAACTCATCAATCTTTTCCATGATGGTGCGGAGGACTTGATCGAGCTGCAGCGAAGACGTCAGCGCCTTCCCCAACTCCTGGAAGATGGCGACCTCGCCCTTTTCGCGCTGTTCGGCCGGCACCGCGGGATTGCGGCGGCGTTCGACGACCGGAAACGGCTTTACATCCTCCACGCTGGTTTGAACCTGTTCCCTTAGAAGATTCTGTGCCACTTCCTATGCTTCCCGCGCGAGGCGGTCCACCGCATCGCGGCAGCCACAACGCAACGCCGACTCGCCCAATGCGAACACACATCGGCGAATCTTCGCCAGTATAGGCCCCTCGTAAAAAGGTACGCAATAAGCTCGTGGTACAGGCGTGGCTATATCGCCATCCTCGCTTCCGAAACCAGTGACGGGTTTCCCACTTACTTCCCCCAGGCTTCCAACCGCTTCGTTTGACAGTAGCTTATCGCCCCGCCTATAGTCCGTTGCAGGATCCCACGCCGTTACTTTGCGAGCGCCCGCCTCGTCAACCTCTTCACGGTTGCACTGGGATCATCAAGGACAGGTTCCGGTTCATGGCCAAGGGAAATTTTGGCGAACGCCTGAAGCGCGAGCGCGAGATGCGCGAAGTTTCGATGGAAGAGCTCACCAAAGCCACACGGATCAGCACCCGCTTCCTGCTGGCTCTCGAAAATGAAGACTGGGAAAAGCTTCCCGGCGGCGTCTTCGGCCACGGATTTGTGCGCACCATCGCACGTTACCTCGGCCTCGATGAGGAATCTCTCCTCGGCGAATACGACATGGCGCGCGGCGGCCAGGCGCTGGTCGAGCCCGCCAAACCGGAAGAGCGAATTCCATCGCCTCCGAAATGGCTTCCCGTTGCCGCGGTTTTCGTCGTCCTTTTAATTGTGATTGGACTTTTCTACGCCGGCCGGTATGGCTGGCGCCGCTACGCCGCGCATCGCGCCGCGAAACAATCCGCGGTTTCCTCTTCGCCCGCGGTGGCGTCTCAAAATAATTCTTCCCCTGGCGCCACCACGGCGCCGGATTCCTCGCTCGATCTTTCGGTTTCCACTTCTGCCGCAACGCGCGTGCGCATCCTGGCGGACAGCAAGCTCCTACTCGATACCGAGCTGCCCGCCGGCGAGACGCGCCACTTCTCCGCCAAACAGCAATTTGAGGTGACCGCAAGCGACTCTTCGGCCGTATTGCTGGAATTGAACGGGCAGGCGATGCCGCCGCTCGGCGCACCCGGCTCCTCCGGTACAATAGTGCTTAGCCAGAAGGATTTGAGGCAGGCATCCGGTGGAAGCTCTCAGCCCTGAGGTTCTCGAAGATCTGCGCCACGGCCGCGCCACACGCGAACGCAAGATAGCGGTTTGCGCCGGCGGGGGGCATCTTGCTCCCGCGGATCGCGCTGAAATTTTGGCGCTGCTGGCGGGCGACACCGACGAAATGGTGTCCGAGCGCGCGCAGGACGCGATTCTTTCGCAGCCCGTCGAATCGTTCGTGGAAGCGATTCGGCGGGAGCAGGCGCTGCCCGCTCTGCTTTCTTACGCGGCGAAAAATCTCGCGGACAAACCGGGCGTGTGCGACGCCATGGTACAGAACAAGAATTGTCCCGCCGAATATCTCGTTCCCGTCGTGCGCCATCTTTCGACGCTCGGCATTCAGTCGTTGATGGAGGAACTCGATCGCGTGAGTGAATCTCCGGCTTTGGCTTCGGCGCTGGAGCATTCCGCTTCGCTGACCGTGGAACAAAAAAATCAGCTCCATGAAATTCACGGCCCGGGCGCTCCGATTGACGAAGCCGCCCTCGCCGAAGCCGCTGCGGCGGCGGAGCCCGATGTCGCGAGACGGCAAACGCTGATCGAGCGTCTCGCGAAGATGACGGTGGCCCAGCGCGTGCAATTCGCAATTAAAGGCGGCTCCGAAGCGCGGCGCACTCTAATACGCGATAGCAACAAGGTGGTCCAGCGTGCGGTTCTGCAGTCTCCGCGCCTTACCGATCAGGAAGTCGAGGCCTTCGCTTCGATGTCCAGCCTCACCGATGAAATCCTTCGACTTATCGCCAACAACCGCAATTTCCGCAAAAACTATACGGTCGTCCGCAATCTCATCAACAATCCCAAGACTCCTATCGATGTCAGCCTGCATATGCTTCCAATTCTCAACGCCATCGACCTCAAGCGGCTCACCACGAACAAGAACATTCCCGAAACTCTGCGGAGCACCGCCAACAAGCTCCATCGCACTCGCGCCGAGTTCAAGAAATAACCGCCGATTTCCTTCATGCCCGTAGGAGCGCCGTCTTGCTCCTTTCCGTGCATCCATTCATTTTGGGGATACAATCGGGTTGCTTTCCGGAGGATTCATTCCATGTCCGCAGCGAGTGGCGTGCGCAGGATCGCAATTGTGTTTTCCTTGGCCTTGATGACCGTAGGCGTTCTTTCCTTATCATTTTTCTCTGCCGGCGGAATCCGCGGCGACGAAAAGAAACCTTCTGATCCCTGGTCCAGTTCGCAAACTCTGCAGCCAGCGGACCTGGCCGGTGAGCTCGCGGAAAAGAATGGAACTCCTCCGGCCATTGTTTACGTGGGCTTCCGCACGCTTTTCGCAGGGGGCCACATTCCCGGCGCTTCATTTCACGGGACCGCCTCCTCGGAACAAGGCCTCGGTGAGATGAAAAAATGGGCAGACGGTCTGCCGCGCTCCACGAATCTGGTGATTTATTGTGGTTGCTGTCCGTTCGAAAAATGTCCCAATGTTCGTCCGGCCTTTACGGCATTAAGCGAGATGGGCTTCAAGAAACTCCGCGTTCTAATCCTACCGACGAATTTCGCCACCGACTGGGTCGGCAAGGGCTATCCCGCGCAAACTGGAATGTAGTCGCTCTGCATCAACCGAATGTTTACGCCGAGGTGTGGAGCAGATGAGATCCTTCGCTCCGCAAACCCCTCCGGAGCCCAAAAGGCGCGCTTCGCTCAGGATGACAGTGGCAGCGGCACAGCCCTGAGAGTGCACGCTTTCAAGTGAGAAATCCAAGCTAAGCAAGCAGCGAATGTCGCAGCAAACTATTTAGGATAGGAAATTTCATAGCTTCGGATGCTGCAGATGAAATCCGGTAGTTTCCTGATACGCTCGCGCAAGCGCGAGAAGTTTTGCTTCGCCGTATAAGTTCCCCAGGAACGTCAAGCTGGCCGGAGTGCCCGGTCCACCCGCGTTGGTGAAATCGCCGGGATCATCGGAGGGCGGCTTAGGGGCATCGCTTCCGCGCAATCCATTTGGCAAAATCACGGCGGGGTGTCCTGTGAGATTGGTGATCACCAGTTGCTGGCCCTGCGTTGGCGCCACGATCACGTCGAACGGTTCGAATACTTTCGCCACGGCATCCATCGCCATTCTTCGCGCGCGCGCCGCTTGGATGTATTCGACAGCAGGAATGAAGCGTGCCGTTCGAAACGTATTCGGCCAGTCAAAATCCTTCTGCGACGTCAGTAGCTTGTCCTTGCCGGAACGAGTGAGATCATCAAACGCCGCCGCAGCTTCCGCCGTCAGCATCGTAACCATGGCATCGTACGGAAACTTTGGCATCTCGACCGGCACGAGCTTCACGCCCATTTCTCGCAGCTTCGCAAGCGCCGCCTCGTTGTACTTCCTGTCGTACTCCGCTCGGGCTCGGGCCGCTTCGCGGCGTTTCTTCCGCTCCTCCTGCCTTTTCAGTTCTTCCGGAGTCGCGGCCGGCTCTTCCTTCGCCGCTTCTTGCTGCCCGTCCGGTTTTTGTTCGAAATCAGCCTTCAAATAACCGACCCGCAGTTTCCGCCAATCGAGATGCGCGTCCCAATTGAAAGCCGCGGATTGCACGGTGCGGTCGCTGCCGTCGGGTCCGTAAATCGCATCGAGAACCAACGCGCAATCTTCCACCGTGCGGCAGATGGGGCCGAGCTTGTCCATGCTCCAGGAAAGCGCCATCGCGCCGGTGCGCGGGACCAATCCGAAGGTGGGACGAAGCCCGGTGCATCCGCAGCGCGTCGAAGGCGAGGAAATCGAGCCGAGCGTTTCCGACCCAATGCTGAAGGCCACGCATCCCGCCGCGGCCGCGGAAGCCGGCCCCGCAGACGAGCCGCTCGACCCCTGATTCGTATTCCACGGATTGCGCGTCACGCCTCCAAACCAGACATCGCCTTGTGCTAATGCGCCCAGAGTCAATTTCGCTACCAACACCGCGCCGGCTTTGTCCAACCGCTTCACGACGGTCGCATCTTCATCGATCATTTGGGTTTCGAATCCGGCCGCGCCCCAGGTGGTGCGATAGCCTTTCGTAGCAAGCAGGTCCTTCGCGCCCCACGGCATTCCGTGCAGCGGCCCGCGGTATTTTCCGGCAGCAATTTCCGCGTCCGCCTTCTTGGCCTGAGCTCGCGCGCGCTCCTCGGTCAGCGTCACTACGAATTTCAGAGTCGGATCATGCTTTTTCAGCCGCCCCAGGTACATTTCCGTCAGGGCAGCGGAGGAAACCTTCTTCGTTCGAACAAGCTCTGCGAGTTCCCGGACGCTCGCAAATGCCAAATCCTCCAAATTCTTTGGTGCACCCGATGCAACGGTGCTAGGCGCCTTTGATATACGCAACGGTTTCCGTTCTGTCTCAAGCTTCATTCCCGGTAGCACGGGATCAAAAAGCAGCGCCGGCTCCACGGAATTCGGAATGTGCAGCTTGTAGATTTCTTCGTAGCCCTTGGCCTGATCATTCAGGTTCGCGAGCATCATTTCCCTGTAGTCGTCGGTGATCGGCACATCTGCAACGGCCGCGGCATTCTCGATCATTTCCTTGGTGATCTTCTTCGCGCCCTGCGCCTGCGCCCACAGCACGCCCGGGAACAGCGTTCCCGCCAGCCCCATTCCGGAGCAGGTCTTCATGAAATTCCGGCGATCCAACATGGTTCTTCTCCCCTTCGAATCTTTCTTCCGGCGCGTACCATATCACACCGACTCCTCAACCCGTTGCGCTGACCGCTTATTCCGGATAGGCGAGGGCAAGGCCGTCTTTTCTATTAGCAAAACTGTTGTACGATGCAGGCATCTCGAAAGGAG
>Ga0137403_10005540_pt1 | contig 14629 bp, 8 predicted proteins | sample CZOMad2_1_16fung_FD_122057 | JGI IMG/M metagenome (GOLD analysis project Ga0137403, IMG submission 122057) | Vadose zone soil fungal communities from Angelo Coast Range Reserve, California, USA - CZOMad2_1_16fungal (Hybrid Assembly) | ecosystem: Environmental > Terrestrial > Soil > Vadose zone... | reverse complement strand
AAGAAGCCGAATCTTTTTTTGTTTCACTTGTATCTTTTGTATCGGATGATGAATTGCAGGCAATAATAATTAACATCAAACCCAGCAAAGAAAATAGTATTACTCTTTTCATAACGAAAATGATTTGGATAAAATGGTAGTTTAATAAGGCGTATTATCTCCTTTTTTCCTTAATTTACTCAGAACATTATTTACATCCACCATGCTCGCATAGAGTTTTTTTATTTCTTCTGATGAATTGGATGCGGTATTATTATCCGATGCTGCTCTTAATGCTTCATGGGCTGTTTTTATATTTTGTATCGCTCCGATTGTTTTTTGCTGCAGTTGATAAATGTTTGCCAGCCGTTCTTTCATATCCAGGTATAGCGGATTGTAATTTTTCAAATAATCAAATGGATTTACATTTTGTTTGCGCTGGTAAGCTTCGATATTATCGGTGTAACGCCTGGTGAGCCGTTTTTGCTCCACGTCGCTAGTGCCCGCCATCGTTTTGATCACAGTCGAAGCGACCCTCTCAGCGATAGCGTCCTCGACGGCGAAGATGTGTGTAAATTGTTCGTCGAAGTGATCGGCCCAGAGCGAGGCGCCATCGCTGGTCCGCACCAGTCGCGCGGTGACGTGCACTCGCTCACCGATGCGTTGCACCTGCCCGTCCAGCACCGCCTCGACATTCTGCTCACGGCCCGCTTCCAGTGGATCTTTCTCGGTACCAGCGTACTTCGATACAGCTTCCGTTTGTCGTACGACGACCTGTCGAGTCTGACTAAGACTGGTAATCAACGCGTCAGCCAGGCCAAGGCTCAAGTACTCGTCGCCTTTCTCGCTGCTCAAAACTCTAAAAGGCAATACCGCTATCGATTTCACTGGTGCTGGCGCCGCAGCGGCGCGCTCCGCAATGCGCCTCCACAAAAAAAACGAACCAGCGGCAATGACGACAGCTAACAAACCCAATGCCAAAAATCTCAGGAGTGGTCTATCGAGGAAGTGACGTATCGAGAACGAGCTTACACGGGGAGATGGAGCGGTAATTGTTTTGGGATATGCAAAGTGTGGATCCAGAAGTGATTCCCCGGTGGCTGTCAACTCATCGGTCAAGCTAACTTGATCGCCGACCTTGCGCACGTCTGCCACGAAACGGTAGCCGCGCTTTGAGACCGTCTCTATATACTTGCTCTGGGTCGGATCGTCACCCAACGCCTTCCGCAAAGTGTGAATGATGACGTTGAGATTGCTTTCTTCGACTATTGTATCGTGCCAGACTCGCTCAATCAGTTCGTCCTTTTTGACTAGATGGCCGCTCTTTTGAACGAGCAGAGACAGCGTCTCAAACGCCTTCGGCGTTAGTGCAACTATCTGCTCACCACGAAGCAACCTGCCTTCGCCTGGGTCAAGGCGAAAAGGTCCGAACTCGTATATCTCTTGGATTTGCAAAAGCATAATCGTCCGCAAGAAATCCTTAAGACTTATTTAGAGGTTTTAATGCATTTATAAAGGTTATCTAAAGACTATTCCCGGCTTGCCAGGCTACCTTCGGCGTGTTTGCAACTCGTCTGGTTCTTGATCACGCCGGTTCCGGCATACTGTTCAATTAGTTTGCCTGCCTAACAAAGTGTGCGCACTTTACTCGAACAGCAGATCTCGACGCCAATGAAGCCGAATCATATAACCGCATCAGCATTGGAGCAAGCCAAAAGACGTCAATCCATTCCCTTAAGGAGGGCACATGAATAATTACGGTAACAGCAACGCAACATCGTCGGCGCGGGTCCAGTCGATTCGTGACGGCTTCGCCGGTATGATCGGCGTGTTGCTCGTCTTTTTTGCCCTGTGCCCTTCCGCCCTTGCACAGGGCACTGGGGGCACGCTTAGCGGTACAGTGACGGATTCTGCACAGGGCGCAGTTCCAGGCGCGGAAGTGACCGTCCTAAACAACGCGACCGGCCAAGCGCGGAAACTGGTCAGCAACGAACGGGGGTTTTTCAGCGCGGCTAACCTCTCGCCGGGTAGCTACGACGTTACCGTCTCAGCCACCGGTTTTAAAATGGCACTGCACAAGAACCGGCTCATAGAGGTGGGTCAAGAATTAGTTGTCGACACCCAACTCCAGGTTGGAGATGTGGAAGGGACAGTGCAGGTATCAGCAGAACAGTCTGCGGTCAACACGACATCTTCGAGCGTGGGCAACGTGGTTACTGGTCAGGTCGTGCGGGACTTACCCATAAATGGCCGAGATTGGACATTATTGGCGGCGCTGGAACCAGGTGTCCACCCAATTGAGGCCCAACTTTCCATCGCGGGAGGCGGCAACACCCGCGCGAATCGTGGCTTCGGAACGCAGCTGACTATTGGTGGCAATCGCCCGCAACAGAATAACTATAGGCTGGACGGCATCAGTATTAACGACTATTCAGGCGGTGGACCGGGCAACGTCATCGGCTCCGCGCTCGGCGTGGACGCCATCCAGGAGTTTTCCGTCATCACGGGAAATGCATTAGCCGATGTGGGAAGAACGTCGGGTGGAGTCATCAACGCAGTCACGCGCTCAGGCCAAAATCAACTCCACGGTTCCGTGTACGAGTTCCTTCGTAACAGCGCGTTGGACGCTCGAAATTTCTTCGACGCCGCTAAAGTTCCGCCGTTCAAGCGCAACCAGTTCGGCGGCTCCATCGGTGGGCCAGTATATCTGCCGCGTTTCGGCGAAGGCGGGCCGGCGATCGGTTACAAGGGCACGAACAAAACATTTTTCTTCGCCGACTACGAAGGTCTACGCCAGAACTTGGGCACCACGACGCTGCTAACGGTGCCATCGCGTAACGCGCGGGCCGGGAGACTGACTACTGGTGTGGTCACTCCCAATGCCAGCATTATCCCTTTCCTCAACATTTTTCCGCTTCCTAACGGCGCGGAGACTGGAGATTTTGGTAGCTACTCTTTTAGCTCGCAAACCAAAACAACAGAAAATTTTCTTACCGCCCGGGTCGACCACAAGTTTTCCGGCGCAGATTCCTTGTTCGCTACATATTTGACCGACAAGGCCGAGTCGCAGGGACCTGACGGCTTCAATTTCGTCATCGTTGGACAGGTAGCGAATCGGAAAACAGTGTCGGTTGAGGAAACGCACATCTTCAAGCCAAATCTGATAAATATTGTCCGTGTCGGCTTCAGTCGAGTTGTGGTGAAGGCGCCCGTCAGCATCGGTCCCAACAACCCCCTGGCAGTCGATAAAACGCTTGGCTTCCTGGCGGGTAATCCGGTAGGGGCTTTTCAAATCAGCGGAATCACAAGGTTCGATGGCGGAGTTGGCGGTGTCGCAGAGACGAATTACTTCTACAACAGCTATCAGGCATATGATGATCTGCTTTATGTGAAAGGAGACCATTCCTTCAAGTTTGGATTGTCCGCCGAACGTATCCAATCGAATGAGTTTGCTTCCACTGATCCCCTGGGAAAATATACCTTCGGGTCGCTCAGGAACTTTCTCATCAACCAGCCCGCTACTTTTGACGCGACCATACCCGGCTCAGCTTCCAGACTCTACCTGCGTCAGTCAGTTTTTGGCGCCTACGGCCAGGACGATTACAGAATTCGACCAAACCTAACTCTGAATCTGGGATTGCGCTACGAGATTGCGACGATACCAACCGAAAAGAATAACCATTTGGCTACTTTGCTTAATCTGACTGATACCAAGCCCACGGTCGGGTCGCTGAATTTTCGCAATCCAACCTTACGGAACTTCTCTCCGCGAATAGGCTTTGCCTGGGATCCTTTCAAAGACGGAAAGACATCGCTCCGCGGCGGCTTTGGTATATACGACACGTTGCCGCTCACTTACCAGTTTACGCTGCTGGTCGTCAACACTAATCCGTTTACATTGTCTGGTCTTGTGACAACGCTGCCTATCGGTTCATTCCCGACGGGTGGTTTTCCCAGGCTCACTGCCAACACTGCGAGCTACGCCTATGTGCAGCCAAATCCAAAACGCTCGTATGTCGAGCAGTGGAGTTTAAATATTGAGCGCCAATTCTTCGCCGGTATTGTGATGCACGTTGGTTACTCGGCCGAGCACGGAGTACACCAGCCGTTTCGCACTAACGATGCCAACGGCGTTGTCCCAACCATTACCGCGCAAGGCTTGATATATCCCCAGCGGAGTGCCACCGGCGCCGCCATCGGCACCCCTATCAATCCCAGCGTCGGACAAATCAACGCCATTGCCTGGCAAGCGTCCAACACCTATAACGGCCTCAATGTGGGAGTGACACGCAAGCAGAAAGGACTGCACCTGGGAGTCGCCTACACTTGGTCGAAGAGCATTGATAACAGCTCGGCTTCGATAACGGGTGGCACCTTCCTCACCGGGGTCATCTCTCCTTTACTGCTCTTCCCGCAGTATATGCGCGGACTATCGGACTTTGATGTTCGCCACAACTTTGTCTTTAACTACCTATGGGAGATACCCGGTCCGAAATCTGACAAGGGTGCTTTCAAATGGGCGACAAGCGGTTGGCAATTGGGTGGCATTTACCGTGCTGCATCGGGATTGCCATTCACGCCAGCGATTGGTGGCGACGCGCTCGGCGTGAGAAATGTTAACCCGTTTAATATGCCCGACCGCGTAAGCTCGCCGGAATGTAAGAATCCCGTCAATCCCGGCAATCCGGACCATTACATCAAGACACAGTGTTTTGTTGCGCCGAATCCCGGCAGTGCCACGATACCGCCCACACAACCACCTCGACTCGGCAACAGCGGACGCAATAGCATCATCGGGCCGGGAATAAGCAACTTCGACCTGTCGCTCATTAAGAACAACAAGATTGGCGAAAGATTCAACATCCAGTTCCGGTCGGAATTTTTCAATGTCTTGAATCATCCGAATTTTCAAGTACCGGATAGAACAGTGTCCCAGCTCTTCAATCAGAGCCTGGCGCCCATTCCAACTGCAGGCCGGTTGATCGCTACTTCAACGACCTCCCGTCAGATTCAATTCGCTTTGAAGCTGACGTTCTAGGTGAAGTGGCTCGATGTGTACCTGATATGGACCATAAAAAGGGAGAATAAGGATGCAACGATTTCTCAGGAAAGTAGTCGTACCTGTTGTGCTCGTGCTTGTAGCAAGCACGCTGACGGCCACCGCCAACGCTCAGACCGTAGGCGAGCGTGGCAAGAACCGCGGCGGCGAAGGCCCCACGCATCTGGTCCTCACTTATAGTTGTACTCCGCAAAACCGCGTCGCCTTCCGCGAGTTCATGGCAACGAAAGGCGTAGACCAATTCGAGAAGTGGAAGAAAGAAGGTGTCGTAAAAAACTACCTCATCCTGTTCAGCACTTTTGTCAACGAACAACTCTTCGACATGTGGGTCATCCTCGACTTCGACAAATTCGCCGATGTCGCCAACTGGCAAAAGGTGGAACGCGATTTTCCGGGCGGCCTTTCCCAGGAAGGACTGGCCCTCGCTTCACCGCGCACCTGCGTCTACTCCGACCTCGTCTGGGACGGCGGCAAGCGGAACGCTGACCTTAGTAAGTCGATGTTCATGATCATCCCTTACATCACGCTGGTTAGTGTCGACAAGTACGACGACTTTGTGAACAAATATGTCATTCCGCAACTTAAGATCTGGGTAAAATCAGGCATCATGCCCTCGTATCAAATTCACATGAATCAAAACCCGACCAACGCGCCCTGGCATTCGCTGCTGCTGTTTGAATACGACGGCTTGCGCGGCATCGCTCTGCGCGACATGGTTAAGCAATCCGCTCGCGACAAGGATCTGAAGGACGATCCGGGTTACAGCCAATATAGCCCGATCAAGCAGACAATACGGAAGGAACTCGAGCCGACCACCTTCGTAGCGATTCTCCCGATAAACTAAACTTCGAATGTGGCAATCGGGCGAGCGGTGGCAGGTGCCGCCGTCCGATTGCAGAACAATTCATTCACCCTCAAGTCCAAATGCAAATACTGATGAAACGCACCAGCCGGTCCCATTTTCGACTGGTTGTTGCTCTGTTGGTCTGGCTCACACCGCTCTGCGTGCTAGCGCAAATCAAAGACGACGGCCCGTCGGCGATTGTGATCGCGTACAAGACTGCTGTCGACAAACGCGCGGCCTTTAGATCCCATATGGAAACCGCAGGCATTCGCCAGTTTGCGCAATGGAAAAAGGAGAAAGTTTTTTCCCGCTATCGTATCTTCTACGGGACCTATGCCGACGCCGGTGCAGGCACCTTCGACATGATGGTGATTCTCGACTTTCCTTCGTTTAGCGCCACAGCCCGTTGGAGAGAGATCGAGAAACGCATGCCAGGCGGATTGTCTCCCGAGGGCCTGACACTCGGCACCCCTGATCGCACCAGTCTGGTCTACCCCGTCGGCGACGGAGAGGCCCCGAAGCGGGACCAAACTAAAACTGCATCCATAATCGGCACGTATCGAATCCAGGTGGATCCCCTTGTATACGAAAAATATGCCAAAGGCTACGTTGAGCCTCAGTTCAAGGGTTGGATTGTCGAGGGTGCGTTGACTGCGTACTCAATGTATCAGCGGCAACCTTATCAGAACCCGTCCGACCAACCGTGGACGTTCCTGATCGTGCTCGAGTACCGGGATCTAAAGGCTTTGGCTGAGAGCAATCTAGTCAAAGATCGTGTACGGGAAAAACTCATGCGCGATCCCGCTTGGAAGGCCTTTAGCGATAGCAAAGAAAACATGCGCAAGGCCAATGGCTTTGTCTTTGTCGACTCCCTTCTTCCACGCTCACCCTGACTCTCAAGAAATGTAGCCGCACGCAGAGGCTCACTGCCACCGACCAGGCAAATGGTGCGATCAATTCTGAACTTGATCAAAGATCTGTTGCATCGGGCGAGCCTGTCTGAAGGCCGAATCAGTTTTGAATATTGCGGACGACCCTCTGCTGCCGCCGGGCTCAGTTGAACACTCAAGTCCCATTGGATCTGGATAAGCAAGCGCTGACGCAAGGAATCTTTAAGACTTATTGCGAGGCATTTTTATTGGTTTACAAAGCTTTTCTAAAGACTATTTGCGATGGTTCAGAGTACTTATGCCGCGTTCGCAACAATTCCAGCTCTACTCTGGATTCCAGCTCTACTCTTAACGAAAGCACAAAGACCGATTCAATACTTAACTGGCAATACCACTTTAACGCGAGCTCGTAAAGGCACGAGCTGTGCAGCGCCACGTTTCCCTGTACCCAAGACAGAGGCTCCGATGCTTTGCAGCGACAATTCCCAGCATCGAGTTGAATCTGAAATCTACGACGGAGGAAAATAGTTATGGAGCGAGTGCATCTGACATCCAAGAATCTAACACCCTGCCTGGCTACAGCATCAACTAAAGCGCTGAGCGACGCTGCAACTGGAGGGTGTTCGGGCATAGTTTTCTCTATTCTTTGTCTCCTTATAGTTCTGATGCTACCGCCCGCTGTCGATGCTCAGGTTTCCGGGGGGAGCATTGCGGGTAGAGTAACGGATAGCAACGGAGCAGTGCTTCCGGGAGCGCAGGTGGCGATCCGAAATACGACCACTGGTGTCACGACGCAACTAGTAGCGAACGACGAGGGTGCCTATCGGGCGTCCAATCTATTGCCGGGCGACTATGAGATTACTGCCTCTGCTGCAAATTTCACTTCTTTTCTTCAGAAAGGCGTTGTACTCACCGTTGGTGCGGACTTAACGATCGACCTCAAATTGACAGCGGGTGCTGTCACCGCATCAATCCTGGTTTCAGATGAGGCCCCGACTGTAGATACAACGACTCCGACGATAAGCGCGGTAGTGACCGAGCGAACCATCGTCGAATTGCCCCTCAACGGGCGCGATTGGACGACTCTGGCTACATTGCAGCCTGGGATTTCAAGTATCCGGACGCAATACGCGAGCGGGGGCACCTCCTCCCGGGGCAACCGCGGCTATGGCGATGAGTTGACGATCACTGGCCACCGCCCCCAGGAGAATAATTACCGAATCGACGGTGTCAGCATTAACGATTATACAAATGGCGCGCCCGGAAGCGCCGGCGGTGTAAATCTGGGTGCGGACGCCGTAAAAGAATTCTCAGTCCTGGCAAGCAACTATTCGGCGGAATACGGGAGAACGTCGGGAGGGGTAATTAACGCCATCACCCGCTCCGGCTCGAACTCGATTCATGGCTCCGCATACGAGTTCTTCCGCAACGACGCTCTTGATGCGCGGAATTTCTTTGACCGTGCTAAGAAACCACCGCTGCGGCGCAATCAGTTCGGCGGGTCCTTTGGCGGGCCAATCATTAAGAACAAGACTTTCTTCTTTGCCGATTATGAGCGCATCAGTAGATTGCAGGGTGTCCCAAGTGTGGTTACTGTGCCATCACCGGCTGCCAGACTTGGACAGCTCGCGGCGGGGACTGTGCCGGTGCACGCTAAAATTGTTCCGTTCCTCAATTTGTATCCACTGCCAAATGGAGGACTGGTAGGAAATGGCGATACGGGAATTTTCTCCACTTCCTTGAGTCAGAGATTCAATGAAGACTTTTTCACAACGCGCATCGATCACCGGATTTCCAGCAAGGACAGCCTGTTTGGTACATACATGTTCGACAATGGGAGCTTAACCATTCCGGACGCTTTGAATAACGTAGTCTTTCCGAATCGTACCCGCCGGCAAATGATCGCGATCGAAGAGACTCACACGTTCAATCAAACCTTCGTCAATTCTTTCCGGCTTGGCTATAACCGGACTAAGGGTGCCGTTAATGTGCAGGGACCAGCTCTTAATCCTGCAGCCGCGGACGTCGCTCTCGGGACCGCGCCTGGTCGAGCATCGGCCATTATAACAGTTCCAGGAATAAACGATTCCGTGGGTGTTGGGGGCAACTCTTTCTTTCGTCACGTTCAGAACTCGTACCAGATCTATGATGATGCTTTCCTCACGAGAGGCAACCACTCGCTCAGATTTGGTTTTGCCTTCGAAAAAATCGAGTACAACGAACTCGGGCTAAGGAGACCGAACGGTCGGATCAGGTTTCGTTCTCTGTCAGACTTCTTGCAGGACATTCCGAGAGACTTTTTCGTTCTCGATCCGTCTCGTACACGGGAGGTCGGTGTACGTACAAACATCTGGGCCGGTTACATCAACGATAGCTGGCGCTATAGCCCGCGGCTGAATTTCAACCTAGGGTTGCGCTATGAGATGAGCACGATACCAACAGAGGCGCACGACCAGTTTCAGGCTATACTGAATCTCAACGGTGGACCGGTTGTCAGCGTGAAGACACCCTTCACTCGGAATCCCACCACACGCAATTTCGAACCACGCGTCGGCTTTGCCTATGATGTGTTCGGAGACGCCAAGACAGCCATTCGTGGTGGCTTTGGCTTCTACGACGCCTTGCCTCTCCCCTGGATATGGGCGCCCAAGTTCGCACAGGGAACGCCCTTCAATACAGGCACTACGGTGAGCGTTCTTGCACAAGGATCGTTTCCCAACGCCGTCTTTAGCGGTATCAACTTTAGTACCGCCCCCCTTGACGTTCCGTTTACCGAGCTGAACCCCAAGCGCAACTACATAATGAATTGGAATCTGACGCTACAGCATCAGATGGTGAAGGACTGGACCTTGATGGCAGCTTATGTCGGGTCGCGCGGCGTCCATATGGCATTTGGAACGGACGAGGTTAACATCGTTCTGCCCATCGAACAGACACCGCTAGGCTTGAGATGGCCCACGCCCGCTGAGTGCACAGCAAATCCCAGCTTGTGCAGGCGAATAGATCCGAATGCCAATCAGGTTCGGGGCACTTTTTGGGATGGTAATAGCCACTACCACGGACTCCAACTTCAGATCCTCAAGTCTATGAGTCACGGGTTTCAGGCACAGGGTTCCTACACCTGGAGCAAGTGCATCGATGAGGGGTCGGAGGCTTCCCGCGGCGACCAATTCCTGAACGGTATTATCTCGCCGCTATTTGTCGAAAAGGTCCATCGTAGGGGACGCTGCGCCTACGACCTCCGCCATGTCTTCGTCGGCAATACGCTCTGGAACATACCCGGTCCCAAAAATGGTGTGAGCTCCAAGCTGTTCGGCAATTGGCAACTCGGCGGCATACTCAGCGCCAGTAGCGGAGTGCCGTTCTCCGTGATCATTGGCCCCTTCGGTGCAGACCCGCTGGGGCTTAAAGGCACCGACGTCAACGGCTGGCCGGACTATGTGTCAGGATGCAAAATAGAGAACCCAGCCGATCCCCTTCGTTACATCAATACCGCGTGCTTCACCGTGCCGAACCCCATCACGCGAATAGGAACCTCAACTCGAAACATTGCGACCGGTCCCAAATTGTTCAACCTGGACCTCGCGGCCTACAAGAACATACCGATTTCCGGTATCTCAGAAGGGTTCCGCGTGCAGCTTCGTGCGGAGTTCTTTAACATACTGAACCACCCTAACTTCGCACCACCTTTGGTCAATAACGCTGTGTTCACCGAGACAGGCGCTCCGATTGGAGCTGCGGGCCGAATAACATCCACACAGACCAGCTCACGCCAGATTCAGCTCGGAGTGCGGTTGAACTGGTAGGGAACTCGCTTCATTTTGGGCCATCAAGAAACCACTTGCCGAGTGGCTGGAGATTCATGAGAGTAGCTTGCTGTATGAAGAAAGTCATCCTCGTCACGACAATCGTACTTGCGTTCGCAATGCAGGCATTAGCACAAAACGGGCCCTCCCCGTTACGACTGGTGCAAACGATACCGCTGTCGGTCGACGGCCGAATGGACCATCTTTACGCGGACGTCAAGGGGATGCGACTCTTCGTGGCCGCGCTGGGGAACAACAGCGTAGAGGTGATTGACCTGCGCGCGGGCAAAGCGATCCGCAGCATTACTGGGCCGCAGAAGCCTCAGGGTGTGTGGTATGTCCCCTCACTGAAAAAGCTGTTTGTTGCAAGCGGTAACGACGGAATCTGTCGCGTGTACAACGGTGAAACCCTGAAGTTGATCGAGAGCATCAAGTTGGATCTTGGTCCAGACCTCGTTGGCTACAATCCTCAAAGCAAGCTTCTCTATATCGGATACGGTGGCGAAGACGCGAAGAAGGAATTTGGCAACGTCGCGATCATCGACGCGCGCAAGAACAAGCACATTGGAGATATCCAGACTACCGCCCACCCTGGAGGTATTCTGGTAGATGACGCTGGACGGCGCATCTACATTACGATTCCCCAGACCAGCGAAATCGTAGTCATCGACGCCAAAAGTAACAAGATCATAAAAACCTGGCGGGTAACAGAAGCCCAGCGAACGGTTTCGCTGACCCTTGATGCGGCGCACGGTCGATTGTTTGTCGGCGCGCGTACACCTGCTCGAGTAATCGTCTATGACACTACTTCTCTTAATAAGGTGGCAGATTTCCCGACTGTAGGACTCATGGATGGAATGTTCTTTGACGCCGCGCGGAAACGTCTTTATGTCTCTGGCGGCGAGGGGTTCGTGGATGTCTTTCAGCAGCAGGACGCCGATCACTACGCACCGCTCGGCAGAATCCCGACGCGGCCAATCGCGCGAACCTCTCTGTTCGTTCCGGAACTCAATCGCTATTACGTTGCTGTTCCGCGCAAGGACAACGAGTCGGCGGAGATCCGCGTTTATGAACCGCAGTGAATTTGTGTGTCAGTTAAGGTCTTGTTCCAGTAAAACAAATTTGGCGAGGTGGATATGAAATTACTTTGTTGCTGTCTTCTTCTGGTAGTTGCAATTTTGTCGGCACTTGCGTTTCACAGTTCCGCTCAGTCGGGTACTCAACCGTCTGGTCCTCTAGTCCATGCAAGAGTCCCGCTACAGATTTACGAGCAAGCCCCATTACCTCCGCTCTCCGGGCGCATTGACCACTTTACCGCCGATGCTAAGCGGAGAAGGGTGATCTTTTCTGCGTTGGGCAACCACTCAGTGGAGGTCTTTGATGCCTTTACTGCCACAATTATCCACTCCATCAAAGAGGGTCTCGACGAACCACAGGCGGTGCTGTTTATCGATGAGCTAGACAAATTGTGGGTTACCAATGCCGGTAATGGAAAGGTGATGATCTATACCGGCGCTGATTACAAACTAGAGAAGACGATCGATGTTGGCGCAGATCCCGACAACCTTCGTTACCACGCGCCAACTAAAACAGTAATTGTAGGTTACGGCGAGGGAAATGTTGCAGGCTTCGCTACTTTTAACGCTGTAACCGGAGAACGCGTTGGCAAGGATCTGATGATCGACGCTCATCCGGAGTCATTTCAGATCGAAGAACAAGGTTCCAAAATCTTCGTCAACGTTCCGACAGGCGGCGGAGTAGTTGAGTCCGTTGACCGTAAGACCGGAGCTATAAGCAAATGGCCGCTCAAGGGAGTGCGGGGAAACTATGCGATGGCCATCAATGAAGCGGATCATCGCATCTTCGTTTGTACTAGGAAAATCCCGATGTTCCTGGCCTTCGACACAGAGTCTGGCCGTGAGGTCGCGCGGCTACCATCCACCGGGTCTTGCGATGACGTTTACTACGACACTCGTCGCAAGCGAGTGTACATCCTGGGCGCGGAAGGATTTATTAGCGTCTTCCAGCAGAACACTCCGGATCAATATGAACTATTGGCGAATGTTCCCAGCCAGATCGGCGCCAGGACCGGCTACTTGTTCGTGCAGCGCGATAGGCTTTACGTAGGGGTGCCAGCCAGGGGCGTTGAACCAGCCCAGATTTGGACCTACGAAGTTCAGGACTGATCCCGTTAAGGGGGGGAGCAGTCTTGTGCTGGGCGGCAGTGCTCGTGCCTGCCGCCTTTGTTTAAAAGTTCAAGCTTAAGTCGCGGGAGTCGATCACTTAAAGCAGTTTAGAAACCAAAGGCCGATGCAAACCGAAACACAAGCCGACGCCGGACCGCTGGTTGCCAGTGTGCCGCCGAGGACCTCCACAAACTTCTGGCCCGAGCGTTGGTGGAAGCTGATGGAGATCAGAATCGGCATCATTCCGCTGCCCGTTTATCTCCTGTTAGCAGGGTTGCTGATTGCGTTTGTAATCATGAATAGAGTGACAGATGAGAAAACGCCAGAAGAGATCTCGACGGTGCTTGCCATCATGGTGGTCGGCGGATTTACCTGCGCCGAGATCGGGAAGCGCATACCCATCATCCGCAGCATCGGCGGGGCGGCAATCTTTGCGACCTTCATTCCGTCATGTTTGGCCTTTTACCATCTGCTGCCGACTTCACTGCTGCAACCAGTGACGACGTTTTTTAAGAACACTAACTTTCTCTACTTGTTTATCACCGCGATTATTGTCGGCAGTATCCTCGGTATGGATCGCCGAGTGCTGATTAAGGGATTCCTGAAAATATTCGTTCCGCTTGCCTCCGGATCTGTTACGGCGGCGATAGTTGGAACGCTTGTCGGCACGGCGCTGGGGATGGGAGCACGCCACACGTTTTTTTTCACAGTCGTGCCAATCATGGCCGGGGGTGTCGGCGAAGGCGCGATACCGCTCTCGACTGGTTACGCGCAGATACTTCATCAAAATCAGGGAGACATGTTCGCGCAAGTGTTGCCGCCCGTTATGCTTGGCAGCCTCATGGCCATTCTCTTATCGGGCTTGCTGAATTATGCTGGAAAGAAATATCCGCATTTGACCGGTGAGGGCCGCTTGCAACCTGGCGAGCACGACGAGATGGATCCTAAGGAGGAAGAGATCACCGGGCACATGGACGTCAGCCATATAGCCGCCGCGGGCATTATGGCTATCTCGCTCTACCTACTTGGCACGCTTTGCTTCGACCTGTTCGGATTGCCTGCTCCCGTCGCGATGCTTTTCGTCGCGGTCGTTGTGAAGCTGGCCCACGGCGCTTCGCCAAAACTCCAGGAGGGCGCGTTCGTCGTCTACAAGTTCTTTCGGATAGCGGTCGTCTACCCGTTGCTCTTTGCCGTTGGCGTTGCCATCACGCCATGGGACAAGCTTATGTCAGCGTTTCATCTGGCCAATATCATCACAATCTTTGCGACCGTATCCACTCTCATGGCAACTGGTTTCATCGTAGGGCGCTGGCTGAAGATGTATCCGATCGAAACCGCTATCATCAACGCCACGCACAGCGGCCAGGGCGGCACTGGCGACGTTGCTATCCTAACGGCAGCGAATCGGATGGTCCTTATGCCCTTCGCTCAAGTCGCCACCCGCATCGGCGGCGCCATAACGGTGACGCTGGTGCTGATCGCGCTGAGCCGTATGGGATAGCGAATAAAGGGGACGTGGTGATGGTTCAAGAATTAGACTTTGCTTCCAACATTGCGCGCTTCACTGGATTCGCAGAACTCTACGACGAGTCACGCCCGCATCCTCCTCCCTCCTTGCTTGATCTGTTGAGTCGGTTGGCAGGAGTAGCAACTCCAAATCTGGTAGTAGACCTCGGCTGTGGCACGGGATTGTCCTCGCGCTTCTGGTCCACGAGCGCACGGCAAGTTATCGGCGTCGAGCCGACGGATGACATGCGTCGTCAGGCTGAACGTCAGACCGCCGCCACCAATGTTTCCTATGTCAGCGGTTTCTCGCACCGGAGCGGTTTGCCAGAGAACTGCGCCGACATCGTAACCTGCTCTCA
>Ga0137403_10005539_pt1 | contig 14629 bp, 14 predicted proteins | sample CZOMad2_1_16fung_FD_122057 | JGI IMG/M metagenome (GOLD analysis project Ga0137403, IMG submission 122057) | Vadose zone soil fungal communities from Angelo Coast Range Reserve, California, USA - CZOMad2_1_16fungal (Hybrid Assembly) | ecosystem: Environmental > Terrestrial > Soil > Vadose zone... | reverse complement strand
ACGGGGCCCGGCGTGGAACTAACTCCTGGACAGTTCTGTTTGATTCCTGCTGGGATTAAAGTGGAGCTTTGGCCTGAAGCTGGTGCCGGATATCTCTCGATGACAGCCGGCTCTTAAACGCAGCCCGTTTGCCACTTGTAATTGCCGGCAGCGTGTTTCATCTTTTCCCCGCAAATCGAATGTCGCCAAAACTGAAAAGATTTCTTGCGAGTTGGGTGATCAATACGCTGGCGGTCGCGCTGGCGGGATTGATCATGCACAACCACATCAATTACCACGGAAATCTCCTCTATCTGGTTTTGGCCTCGTTGCTCCTGGGAATCCTGAATGCCGTACTGAAGCCCATCATCATGTTCCTGGCGCTGCCGCTGCTTGTCTTCACGCTCGGGTTGTTCATGTTCGTCATCAACGCGCTGCTGCTTTATTTCATCGGATTTTTGCTCAGTCCCTATTTTTCGGTGGACAGCTTTTGGTCGGCCTTCAAGGGCGCGCTCATCATCAGCATTGTTTCTGTGGTGTTGAATTCTATGACGGGCACAGGCAAGGCACGCGTTGAAATTCGCCGCGGCGGCGGTCCGCCGAAGGGTCCGGGAACGGGGAGTGGACCGGTAATTGATGTTTAGTTAACAGAAGGAAACGAAGGGAACACTGCAACAACGTGATGTTAAAACATTCCATATCGATTTCGGGATTTATGGCACTTATCGATATTGCTACCTTCGATAGGCGCGTGGAAACTCTCGGTTACGAAACGTTAGCGGCTAGTGCCGTAAGGCAAACCCAACAAGGACGGATGTTCGCATGGGGATGTCCCGAAGGCTCTTTCAGGATTCGTATGGTGATCGCTCCTCCAAAGACGGATTTCCGTCCCGTAGAATCCACTGCAGGGGAGATAACAACATCCGGAAATCTTTGCATAAGCAGTTACGAAAATTTACTTTATGCTGCTCAATTTCTCCAGGTCCCTTTCCCTATTATCGAGGGTTCGATTTTTGACGACGTGACTCTGTCTATCGCTCCTGGGCATTATGCTGTTGATGTCCACCGCATGTTCAAGTGGGAACATGGTGAACAGTATCCAGCCGAACTCAACGAAGGTGACAATTTTGTTTTAGTCTTGAAGCCAATGGCGGCGAACGCTCACAAGAAGCCCTATGAGAAAGTTCCTTGGACGTGAGTTTGGCATTTTCGTACATTCAACGAGGCGGCTTTTCTTTCGTTCTGTAAGTTTCCTATTCTTAGATCAGTTGGTACGCCGCCCGGTTCGTTTGCAATCCTTGCTTCAGAAATTCTGCTTCGAAATCCGTGAGCACTGCGCTTAATTCCCCCGGCGTTTCCCTCGGACGAAAAGCGCGGCTCGCAGCAAAAACGGTCGTCATCTGCTCGAAATAATCTTCGTGGTCAGTGCGGAGATAGACGAGGCCATTCGGGGTCAGGACGCGTTGCGCGATCTCTAGAAAACGCTCGTTGATAAAACGGTTTTTCAAATGTTTGCGCTTCGGCCAGGGGTCCGGAAAATAAATGTGCAAGGCGGCGGCGGACTTTGGTGGCAAAAGATATTCCAGGAAATAAGACGACTCGATGCGGACACCCATGAGATTCGACAATCCAGCGCGACGCCCTTTGCGGTCCAGCTTGCGGATGCGTCCGCCGAGGCGCTCCACGCCAATGAAATTACACTCGGGATGCGCTTTGGCGTGGTTCACCAGGAACGAGGCATCGCCGCAGCCGAGTTCCACTTCCAGGGGCTGAACCGTTGGGAAATATTCCGCGATGTTAAGTGGCTGAAGAATTGAACGCAGCTCGATGAGCAAACTGTGGCAGCCGACGTTAGGAGGCTCCATTTTCAAAAAACCTCCTTCGCCCGCTCAATATCCCGCGTAATTTGCGCCTTCAACTCGTCCACCGAGGGAAACTTTTTTTCGTCCCGCAATTTTTCTGCAAAAACAATTTCCAGCTCTTCGCCGTACAGCTCTCCGTCGAAATCCAACAGGTGCGCCTCGACGCGGAGCGAAGGATTCGGATCTCCGAGTGTGGGGCGCGTTCCAATGTTAAGCACCGCTCGATGGGTTTTTCCCCGCGCTATCGCGTGGATGGCATACACGCCGTTTGGCGGCAGGGCGAGGCCGGTGGCGTCGAGGTTGGCGGTGGGAAATCCAATTCGCCGCCCGAGCTTGTCGCCTTCCATGACGGGTGCGGAAATCGAATACGCGCGTCCCAACATCTGGCTCGCGAGATCCAATTCTCCCGCGCGAATGGCGTCGCGAATGCGCGTGCTGCTAACCGCTTCGCCGTCGAGCGAAACCGCCGCCATGCCGTGCACGGAAAATTTCAATTCGCCGCCGAGTTGTTTCAGCAGCTCCACATTCCCACCGCGTTTGTAACCAAAAACAAAATTCGCGCCCACGCAAACACTCTGAATGCCCGTCCAGTCGGCGGCCAATTCGCGGATGAACGCTTCGCCCGTCTTTTGACTGAATGCTTTGTCAAAATGAATCAACAACAACGCCTCCGGCCCCAGCGATTCAATGGTCCGCAACTTTTGCGACAGCGAATAAATCAGCGGCGGCACGCGGGCGGGGGCCACGACGGTATTGGGGTGGTTATCAAACGTGACGACCAGCGCGAGCGCGCCATGTTGCCGCGCGTCGGCGATGGTTTGCCGGATGATCTGCTGATGACCAAGATGCACGCCGTCGAAGAAGCCAATCGCCAGGCAGACCTTGCGGTTGCCGGCGTTCAGTTCAGTGGCGGTGCGGATGAGTTTCACGAAGGGTAAGCTCCAACATCCAATCTCCAAGCACCAGAGAAATTCCAAGCATCAAGCACCAGTAGGCAACGCATTTTGGCGAGTCGGATTGGATATTTGATTATTGGTGCTTCTCTGGATGTTGGAGTTTGGAATTTGGAGCTTTAGGCTGCTGCCAGTTTCAAAAATGGAATCACTCTTTTCTCCAATTCGCTCACCGATAACTTTAGCACCTCATCCAACGGCTTCGCATCCGCCACATCGAATTTTCCCGAAACCACGCGGCGCAATTTGGAGAGATGCGCGCCGCAACCGAGCTTCTCGCCAAGTTCATGCGCCACGCTGCGCACATAAGTTCCCTTGGTGCACGCCAGGCGAAATTCGGCCAGCGGCTCTTCGTACTTCGAAAAACGAAAGGTGTAAATGTGGATCAGGCGCGGTTCGCGCGCCACCTCAATGCCCTTGCGCGCGAGTTTATAAAGCGGTATGCCGTCTTTTTTAATCGCCGAAACCATCGGCGGCGTTTGCATGATGTCCCCGACAAACTCATCGCCGGCCTTATTTAATTCCTCCAGCGTCAGCGGTGGAACGGGCAGGGAACTGGTCAGTTCACCGTCGGAATCGTAACTGTCCGTGGCTTCGCCGAACTTCATCGTGCCCTCATAGACTTTGTCGTCGGACATCAATTTCTCCGAGAGCTTGGTGCCACGACCGAGAACGATGATGAGCAAACCCGTCGCGTTTGGGTCGAGCGTGCCGCAGTGCCCGACTTTTTTGATGCCGAACTTCCGACGAATGACGTCCACGACATCGTGAGACGTTGGGCCGCAGGGTTTATCAATAAGGAGCGCGCCATCCAGCGCGGAGAATTCTTGCATATCAGAGTATTTCCTGAATTCGATCAAAGTTCATTTTGCTGCAGATGACGTCTGCTCCCGCCTCGAGCAATGCGGAGTTTCCACGTTCATGAGCGGAGACACCGATGATTCGCAATTTACTGCTTTTTTTGCGCAACTCGCGTATCAATTCCTCTCCTTTGCCGTCATCGAGATCGTAATCAACCAATAGAACGTCGTACTGATTCATGTTCAATTCCGCTCGCGCGGCAGCTAAAGTTGGAACCACGGTCACTTTGTGCGCCGACAAAAAGCAATCGATGACCTGTTTTGCAAAGATGGAATGATTCTCCACGAAAAGAATCTTCATGGGCGCTTTTCAAGCCGGTTTACTTTGCGGCATCCAGCGCTTTCTTAACCGCCGCAATCACCTTGCGCTGAACCGAAAGCGGTTTCCCGGGGATGCGCGCGCCCGCCGCAGCTTTGTGACCGCCGCCGCCGAATTGCGCCGCGATTTCGTTCACGTTCACCTTGTCGGTTTTGGAACGCAGGCTGATGCGCGTTAAATCCGGGTTCAATTCTTCAAACAAACACGCCACCACCACTGGCTCAATTTCGCGAATGTGATCGATCAACCCTTCCGAGTCGTCCGCTACGGCGCCCGTGCGCGCGAAATCTGCTTTCTTGAGCCAGAAATAGGCGATCTGATCACCGTGCGTCAGGCGGAACGTGCTGTAAACGTGCTTCAGCAATTTCGCGCGCGAGAGCGGATAGGACTGGTAAACTTCATCGCAAATTTTCGCGAGATTCGCGCCGCGTGTGACCAGTTCCGCGCCGACGTGGAACGTGCCCGGGCGCGTGCTCGGATATTGAAACGAACCCGTATCAGTCGAGACGGCGGTGAACAAGCAATCCGCAATCTGTTTCGTGATGGGCCACTTGGCGACTTTCAGCAGGCGAAAGATCAATTCGCCGCTGGAGGGTTCGCGCGGCGAGACCCAGTTCACATCCGCGTAACGTGTGTTGCTGGCGTGATGATCAATGTTGATGAACTGCTTGCGATTGGTGACGCACGGGCCGACTGTGCCGAGGCGTTCAAAGCTCGCGCAATCCGTCGCGATGACGCAATCAAATTTCTGTCCGCGTTTTGGCTTGTGAAAAAGATTTTCGGGATCGAGAAACGAGAGTTTCCGCGGCATTCCATCCTCGTTCCACACCGTCACTTTTTTCCCTTCCGCTTTCAGCGCGAGCGCCAGGCCGAGCTGGGAGCCGATGCAATCTCCATCGGGCCGGACATGGCCGACGATGCAAAAGGTGCGGTGGTTGCGGATTTCTTCCAGGATTCGGTCAATAATTTTCGGGTAACTCTTCATGGATATGGAACGAGCGATCTGCTCGTTCGGCGACGCTCTCCGATTTGTGGCAGCCGACGTAAGGAGGCTCTAGCTTCATTTGGCGAAAAAAGTATGAGCCTCCTTACGTCGGCTGCTACGAAGTACAGGGCAGATGCCTTCATTCGGTCGTCGTATGTGTATCGTTCTTTTCAAGTTCCTCGATAATCTGGAGGACCTTGTTGCCGCGCACGACCGAATCGTCCATCACGAAGCGAAGTTTGGGCGTGTATTTCAGGACGACCGAGCGGGCCATTAAATCCTGGATGCGAGGCCTCTGCTGGTTGAGAAGGGCAAAACCGCGTTTTTGTTGATCGGCGCTTCCCAAAATGCTGATGAACACGGCGGCGGTTTTCAAATCGCCCGACACATCCACGTCATTGACGGTGACGACACCGGCTTCATTGACTGGCAATTCCTGGCGAATCGCCTCGCCAATGGCGCGTTTGAGCAATTCGCGCACTCGTTGAAGTCTCAGGGAAGGCATTCGAAATTTACGATTTTTGATTTACGATTTGCGATTGCCGATTCGCAATCGCAAACCCTCACAGCTTTTGTGCAATTTTTTCGACCGAGTAGCATTCGATGAGATCGCCCACCTGGAATTCGCTGAAGCCTTCAATGCGAATGCCGCATTCCATGCCGGCCCGCACTTCGTTGACTTCATCCTGGAAACGGCGCAACGACTGGGTGATTCCCTCGTAAATGACTTCCTTCCGGCGGCGCAGGCGGACTTTGCCCTTGGCAATGCGCCCGGAGGAAACGATGCAGCCCGCGACCGGCGCGCCTTTCGACAAGTCGAAAATTTTCCGCACTTCCGCCGAGCCGATAATGACTTCCTTGAGAATCGGATCGAGCAGGCCGGCCATCGCTTCCTTCACTTCGTCAATCAATTCGTAAATGATGGCGTAAAGCTTGATTTGCACGCCTTCGTGCTTCGCCTTGTCGGCCACGCCGCTGTCCACGCGCGTGTGAAAACCGAGGATGACCGCTTTCGAAGCCGAGGCCAGCGCCACGTCCGAATCGGTAATCGTGCCGACGGCGCTGTGGATGATTTCCAGCGTCACCTTGTCGGACTCGATTTTCTTAAGCGCTTCCACGATGGCTTCCACCGAACCCTGGGTGTCGGCTTTCACCACGATTTTAAGCGTCTTGCTCTGCTGCGACTGGAGGGTCGCAAACAGATTTTCCAAAGTCACTTTGCCGCGCGCCGCTTCGAAGCCTTCCGCTTTGGCTTCCATCATGCGTTGTTCGGCCAGATCGCGCGCGGCTTTTTCGTCTTCCACCACGCTGAATTCCAGACCAGCGTCCGGCACGCCGTTCAAGCCCAGCACTTTCACCGCCACCGAAGGACCCGCTTCCTTGAGGCGTTTGGCTTCCTCGTTGATGAGCGCCCGAACGCGTCCGTAATACTGGCCGCAGAGGAGGACATCCCCGACGTGCAGCGTGCCTTTGCGAACCAGCACCGTCGCGGTCGGGCCGCCGGGTTCGAGACCGGATTCGATGACGTTGCCCTTGGCGTTGCGATCGGGATTCGCCTTGAGTTCGAGCAAATCAGCCTGGAGCAAAATCAATTCGATCAACTTGTCCACGCCCTGTTTGGTCAGCGCGGAAACATCCACGTAAATCGTATCGCCGCCCCAATCGTCGGGCACAAGGCCTTTGTCCTGCAATTGCTGGCGGACTTTCAACGGGTTGGCGTTCGGATGATCAATCTTGTTGACCGCGACGAGAATGGGCACTTTCGCCGCCTTCGCATGGCTCAACGCCTCCAGCGTCTGCGGCATCACGCCGTCATTCGCCGCCACGACCAGCACGACAATGTCGGTGACATTGGCGCCGCGGGCGCGCATCGAGCTGAACGCCGCGTGGCCGGGCGTGTCCAGGAAGGTGACCTGCGCGAGTTCTTTTTTTCGCTCAGGGTGCGGGAAGGAAATCGTGTAAGCGCCGATGTGCTGTGTGATGCCGCCGGCTTCGCCCGCCGCGACGTCGGACTTGCGGATAACATCGAGCAGGGTTGTTTTGCCATGATCGACGTGGCCCATGATGGTGACCACCGGAGCGCGAGGTTTCAGGTCCTCGATCTTGTCTTCCATGTCCAGCTCGACCTTTTTGATCGGGGCATGGACCACACCGCCGCCGCGCTCGCGTTTTTCAACTTCAAATTTGAAGCCGTGCAGGGCGCAAACTTTTTCGGCGGTTGCCTCGTCAATCGCCTGGTTGACCGTCGCAAAAACGCCCAGCTTCATCAGATCGCCGATGACGACGAACGGCTTTTGCTTCAATTGCTCGGCCAGATCGCGAACCACGATGGGCGGTTTGATGACAATGACCTTGGCATCGGCCGGCAAGGAAACTTTCGGTCCACCGGATTCTTTGGGAGCGGGACCTTTTAGGGGAGGCCGGGCGCCGGGCATAGTGGGGCCTCCGGGAGCGTTTGGGCCGCCGCGAACGCCGCGAATATCACCACGGCGATTGAAATCGGGTCTGCGATTGTCCTGCGGACGCTGTTGTTGCTGCGGCTGAAACTTTTGCGCCGGTTTTTCGACGGGCTTGGGAGCCGGCTTTTGCGGCAGTTGAATGAAACCAACTTTTTCGCCCACCTGCGGTTTCGGCGGCGACGGGGGGACGACTGGTTTGGGCGGAACAACCGGCGCGGGCGCTGAGGGAGGGGCCGCGGATTCCGCAATGGCTTCGACTTCGGGTGCCGTCACTTCTTCCGGTGCTGCTTCAGGCGGCTGCTCGACACCGTTCGTTTCTGCAACCGGCGCGGGCGCATGTGCCACGGGCGGAGGCGGCGGGGGTGCGGTAATGACGACAATTTTTTCTTCAACGACCGGTGCCCTGGGCGCTTCCGGCGGGGGCGCATTCAGCTTGGCGGCAATCTCGGGATGGTCCTTGAGGATTTCCTCTTCGAGGAATTCGGCGGTGATCTTATCGAGCGAACTGGAGGCCACCTTGGCAGCGGTAATGCCCAATGTCTTGGCCTTGGAGATGATGTCTTTGTTCTCCAGACCAAGCTTCTTCGAAATATCGTAAATACGAACGGGCATAATTCTTTTTAACCGCGAGCCGAATATGTCTGACAGCCGTCATGGGCTTTCAAACTAACAATGTTAAACTATTTTCACCAGTCTGCATATTAACCCGAGACAGGTGTTTCGCCGACTTTCAATGTGCGCTTCGCCGCCTCAGCGCGCGCTGCTTCCAAAATCGCCGCCGCCTGGTCGCCAATTTCGGGAATTCCCGCCAAATCGCTCTCTTCCGCCTGCAACAGTTCTTCCAGCCGCCTCAGGCCGTTATTCACCAGCACTTCGGCCTGCTCACGGGCGATTCCCGGAATCGCCGCCAGCAATTCGATCGCTTCGGCGACTTTTTCCTCAAACCCTTTGGTCACAACGTGCTCGGCTTCGATATCGACCTGCCAACCGGTGAGCTTGGAGGTGAGGCGCGCGTTTTGTCCGCGCTTGCCAATCGCCAGCGAAAGCTGATCTTCGCTCGTGATAATGCGCACGCGCTTGCGCGCTTCGTCTATTTCAAAATTCTTTAACTTGGCCGGCGACAACGCGTTGGTGATGAACTCACGCACATTCGGCGACCAGCGGATAATATCCACTTTTTCATTGTTCAACTCGCGAACAATGTTTTTCACGCGTTGACCGCGCAAGCCGACGCACGCGCCGACCGGATCCACTTTTTCGTCGCGGGTCCAGACGGCCAGCTTGGTGCGGAAACCGGGTTCGCGGGCGATGCCTTTGATCTCGATGGTGCCATCGCTGATTTCGGAAACTTCCAACTGGAAAAGCTTAATGACGAACCGCGGGTCAGCGCGGGACAAAATGATTTCCGGCCCGTGAGCACCTTGCTCGACGGCCTTGACGTAACAACGAATGCGCTCGCCAACCTGGTATTCCTCGGTGGGAACACGCTCCCGATTCGGCAGCAACGCCTCGTATTTGCCAAGGTCCACGATAACGTCCGAACGGTCAAATCGGCGGACGGTTCCGCTGATGATATCACCGACGCGGTCTTTAAACTCCGTAAAAATCAATGCCTTCTCCGCGCGCCGAATCTGTTGCATCAGTGCCTGTTTCGCATATTGGGCGGCGATGCGTCCAAACCCGGTCGGTGTGACTTCGATTTCAACCTCTTCGCCAACCTGGGCGTCCGGCTTAATGCGGCGCGAGTCGAAAACGCTGATTTGATCGTGCTTGGAAACGACCTTCTCGGAAACGACAAGTTTGGCGAAGGCACGAATGTCGCCGGTCTTGGGCTCGATGGCGACGCGTAGTTCACGGGCGGGACCGACCGCCTTTTTAGCGGCAGAGAGCAAAGCTTCCTGTACAGCCGACGTAAGGACATCACGGCTGATGCCCTTCTCCTTTTCCCAGTACTCCAAAACAGCTAAAAAGTCGGCGTTCATATCAGTTTGTCAAACGGAAAGACCCCACGAGGGGAACAAAAAAGTCGGCAAGTTTTATCTTTCCGACTTTGGCGCGCTGGGGAACCCCAGCAATTCTTTACCGTTCGTTAGCCTAAAGAATAAGTTTTTTATACATACCCGTCAAGCCGCAATTCCCGCCCCTTTAGCGCCGAAATGACCCTTCGTGACGTTAAAGAAGGGGGCTCGGATGGAACCCAAAGGGCTATTTCGCCCTCGTAATCGTCGTCGCCCTCGTCCTCGAAATTTTCATGGGAGCCGAGGGCGAGCACGATTACGAACGGAAGACGATTGGAAACTTTTTGCAATTTTCGCCAAGGCGTACCATTCTCTCTGCCCATGACACAACCCTTGGCGCTCGTCGTGTACGAGAAATTGCTGCCCGGCACGCAATTGGTCAATCGGTTGCAGGATTTGAATTACCGCGTTCGGGCTGTCACGGATTCAAATACGCTCCTGGCGATCGCCCGGCAGGAGAAGCCGATGCTGGTTTTGGCCGACCTCGAATCCAGCCGGGCCGACATTTGCCGGGTCATTGCCGAACTCAAAGGGGATGCTGCCACCCAGCATATCCCGGTCATAGCCATTGCCCGGGAAGGCGACACCGCCTTGCTGAAAGCGGCGCAAACGGCCGGAGCCACGCTGGTCGCCGGTGAGACCACCATTTTAGGTCATCTTTCGCAGTTTCTCGACCAAGCTCTTCAAGTGGAATAACAGTCTGATTGGAGGAACAAGTTCCGCGAGTCTCTAAGACGCAAAATTCGTCCGCATCTTTTACGGCTCGGAGTTCCGCGTTTGCGCGGTTTGGCCCGCGGACCACCTGAAGCCGTAACCATGCAGTTGGAAAAGGGGAGCGCGCCCGCCTCGGGCGCTGTGAGTCGCGCCCTCGCGGCTCACAGTTGCGCGCGAAATCGACCCACGGTTTAGAGCCTTCCCACGCCGCAGGTGTTCGGTAGGCGCACCGAACGGCAGTCCCGATTGTGATCGGGACTGCGGTCCCCCGGAATGCAACTGCATGGTTTATGGCTGAAGGCGAGACTCAAAACAGTGATGGGACGCGCTCCCTCGTGAAGTGCTCGAATTTGAATGGAGAAGCTGGGAAACCAAAACGCGCTTTGCACCTCCGACATGTTAACCGGTGAAAAACGGAATCCCCCGGACGATTGGGCTGTTCGGTTTGCTTGCGCCGACGTTCCGGAAAAATCGAAGATATTTCGACTGGACCGACCGATTTTTCACGAGTTGCAGTGAATTCTGGCTGACGGACTTAAACACAAATGATCTAAATTAGCATTAGCTGTGAACAAGTTATGCTTGACCCATTTATTACTCCTCTTTATAGTGCCGAAATAATTGAGGCGTATGCGGCTCCAGATGTAAATGAACACAACGGGACTTTACCCGTTGTGTCTTTTTTTTGTCTTCTGCTCCGCCCGGCTCAGTTTCAGGAGAGAGAGCATTATGGCCAGCGGCAAAGTAAAGTGGTTCGACAACAAACACGGGTTTGGTTTCATCACTCAGGAAACCGGGCAGGATGTTTTTGTTCACTATAGCGCGATTCAAGGCGACGGCTTCAGGACTCTGAACGAGGGCGACGAGGTCAACTTCGACATCGTCACCAGCGAAAAAGGTCTCAAGGCCGAAAACGTCAAGCGCGCTCAGGCTTAAGCAGCAGCACTCCAATCCAGCGCCACGCCAGTGGTGTTTTGATTCGCTAAACGACTCGGTGTCGGCTAATTTCAGGTCATGCTGGAAACGCCGCACCCAATCGAAAGCCTTTACGTCCATGTGCCATTCTGCGCGCAGAAATGCACCTACTGCGCTTTCTTTTCCGAGGCTTCCAGCGGCGAACTCATCAATCGCTACACCGATGCGCTCGTCCGCGAAATGGAACTCGTGGCGGCGGATCTCAAGCCGCGCACCATTTTTTTCGGCGGTGGCACCCCTTCCATTCTGAACCTCAAGCAGTGGGAAAAAATCCTGCGCACGATGGAGCGTCTGAACTTGCTGGGCGCGGAAGAATTTACCGTCGAGTGCAATCCCGCCACCGTTTCGCTCGACAAAGCGAAACTATTCCGCTCCTTCGGCATCAATCGCGTCTCGATGGGTGTGCAATCGCTCGATGAAGCGTTGCTGGATCGCCTGGGGCGCATTCACAGCCGCGAGATGGTTTTTAAATCCTTCGATACTTTGCGCAGCGCCGGTTTCGACAATATCAATATCGACCTGATGTTCGCCATCCCCGGGCAGACGATGGAAATCTGGCGCGCGACCCTGGCCGAAGCCATGGCGCTCGGGAGCGAGCATCTTTCCAGCTACGAGGTCATTTACGAGGATGACACGCCGCTATTCGCGCAATTGCAGGCCAAAGAATTCGACGTGAACGAGGATCTGGCCTGCGACATGTATGAGGAATTGGTCAGCCGCGCGACCAGCGCCGGTTTCCACCAATATGAGATCGCGAATTTTGCCCGTGACCAGCGGGTGAATGCCAAATGCCGAATGACGAATGGAACTGGCCATGATCGCGGGTCTGTCCATTCGTCATCCGTCATTCGTCATTCCGACATCCCAGCACTAGCGTGCAAACACAACATAAACTACTGGCGCGGCGGCTCCTACTACGGCCTTGGCCCGAGCGCCACGGGTTACGTGCGCGGTGTCCGAACCAAAAACTGGTCCAACACCCCGCTATATTGTGATCAACTGGAAAAGGGCAATCGCGCCATTGAATCGCGCGAGGAACTGCTGCCGCTATCACGCGCCGGCGAGACTGCGGCGTTCGGCTTGCGCATGGTCGCCGGCTGGCCGTTTGAAGATTTTCAGCGCGCGACCGGACATGATTTGCGCCGCGAATGGGCGAATGAAATGAAACAACTGACCGAGCGCGGCTGGGGCCGAATCGCGCCGGAACGATTTCAACTCACGCCGCAAGGGTTGCGTTTTGCGGATTCCGCAGCCGAAATGTTTTTGCGATGAAAGGTAGGGCGCGTCGCTCCGCGCGCGCCGCTTCAATATGACCCCTTCCGAATTCTCCAAACTCGCCGGCCGACTAATGCGCCACCCCGCCGCGCCCTTTTTCGAACACGCCGTGCGCGCCGAAGTAGAAAAAATTTGCACGGAACACAATCTCGATTTTAAGCGCGATGAGTTCGGCAATGTGATTGTCCGGCTTCGCACCGCTCCCAAAGTCCGTCCGTTGGTTCTCGCCGCTCACCTGGACCATCCGGGCTTTGAAATCGTGCGCCCGCTTTCCGCCACCAGTTGGCTGGCGCGATTTTTGGGTGGTGTCCCGAATAATTATTTTCGCGCAGGCGTTCCCGTGCGGTTAATGCCCGGCGCGCTCGCCGCGAAGGTGGGCAAGCGTCCCGGCAAAGCCAAAGAGTTTGAACTCCATGCGAAACGGCCCGTAAAGGAGCCGCCGGGATTCGCCGTGTGGGACTTGGAAGATTTCGCCGTGAGAAACGGTCGCATTCACGGTCGCGCTTGCGACGACCTCATCGGCGTCGCATCCATTCTCGCCACACTCATCGAACTCAAGCGCCGCCGCGTTCGCGCGCATGTCATCGGAGTAATTGCGCGCGCGGAGGAGGTCGGTTTCCTTGGCGCGATGGCCGTCGCAGCGACGAAAGAATTGCCAAAAAATTCCCTGGTCATCTCGCTCGAAACCAGCCGCGAATTGCCCGGCGTGAAAATGGAGCAGGGCGTGATTCTACGAGTGGGCGACCGCACTTCCATTTTCAATTCCGAAGCGATGCGTTTCCTCGGTGAAGTCGCCGCCGGTTTGAAGGCGCACAGCAAAAAATTTCAATTTCAACGCGCGTTAATGAGCGGCGGCACGTGCGAAGCTACGGCTTACCAGGAATTCGGTTTTCAAACCGCTGCCGTTTGTGTCGCGCTCGGCAATTACCACAATTGCGCCGAGCGCAATCGCATCGCCGCCGAGTTCGTGAGCGTGGCGGATGCTCTGAGCATGGTGAAATTGCTCGCCTCAGCGGCGGGGCAGATCCCGCAATACGCCGAATTGACTGGCAAGTTGCCTCAGAGGTTGCGAACGATGCTTCGCGAAGCAAAACCGAGATTGCGAAAGACTGCCGAATAACTGGTCGTGGAAACCAGAGTCACTGTGAGCGAAACGCGTTAGCGTCTTGGACTGCGGCTGCCCTCTGCCGCTCTTTACGGCACCGCACTCGGAGCACCGGTCGTAACGGTTGGCGCGCGCGGCGGCAAATAAGCCACTGCAATTAATCCCGCCAGCGCCGAAATCCCTCCGCAAATCAAATACGGCAGCGCCGGAATGTGTGTATAAAGCGGGCCTGCGAACAGCGGGCCCACGATGCGCGCGAGACTGCCGGCGCTTTGAGCCACGCCGATCGTCGCGCCTTGTTCATTCGCGCTGGTGAAATTGGATAACAAGCCAAAAACCGGCGGCCGCGTCAGGCTCGAACCGATTGCCAGCAGCGCGAGGACCAGGAGCATCTTCACCCACGGACCGTTGTCCGAATGAAACAAGTGGCTCCAGAAAAGTTGCCCGTTGCCCTTGATCATCGGCAATAATGCGAGGCTTACCCCGGTCATCACCAGGCTGACCGCGATCAATTTCGGCTCGCCGAGCATTTTCACGAGGCGGCCGGTGGCTCCGCCCTGCACGAAGGCTCCTATGAATCCGCAAAACACAAACAGATATACAATCGTGGTGGCGCCCCGGATTTCATCAATGTTGGTAATGCCGAGGTGAAAATTGTCATTGATCAGCAGCGGCAAGGTGATTTCAAAGCAACTGAAGGCAAAGGTCGCCAGAAAAAAAATCAAAACGAGCAGGCCAATTTTCGGCTGGGCCAGAGTATGCCCCCATTGCTGGAAACGCGGCCGTTCCTTGGCGTGTTCGGAGGAGGGCGTGCGGCTTTCCGCGAGGATGAAAAATGCGAGCAGGAAATTTGCCGCGCAGATGGCCGCAGCCAGCCAGCCCGGTCCGGTATGGCCGAGATATTTCAGCCCAAGCCCGCCGATGATCGGCCCGCAAATAAATCCCAAACCGAACGCCATGCCGATGAGTCCCATCCTTTTCGAGCGGTTTTCCGGCGGTGTGATGTCGGCGATATAGGCTTGCGCGACGGTGATGTTGCCGCCGCACGCTCCAGCGAACGTTCGCGAAATAAGCAGGATGGCGAGCGCCGCCACGTTGTTTGAAACGCCGGAGCCGATCGCGAAC
>Ga0137403_10005538_pt1 | contig 14632 bp, 10 predicted proteins | sample CZOMad2_1_16fung_FD_122057 | JGI IMG/M metagenome (GOLD analysis project Ga0137403, IMG submission 122057) | Vadose zone soil fungal communities from Angelo Coast Range Reserve, California, USA - CZOMad2_1_16fungal (Hybrid Assembly) | ecosystem: Environmental > Terrestrial > Soil > Vadose zone... | reverse complement strand
TTCAGCAAAGTGGTCTTGCCGGCGCCGTTGCGGCCGATGAGGCCGAGGACTTCGCCTTCGCGGACGTCGAGGGAGACGTCTTTCAGGGCCCAGAAGGTTTCCTCGTTCTGTTTTCGGAACATGGAAAGAGGAGAACGGAGAAAGGCTTCGAGGGCGTGGCGGAGGCCGGGATCGGCCTGCAGCCCGCGATGGTACCGTTTCGAAAGTCCTTCGGCTTGAATGACGGTGATCATGGGCGAGGGAGCTCCGGGGCGGGCCGGAGCTGCGGCTGCGGAACGGCACTGGGGAACGTGTAGCTGGAGTGATGGCCAAGGAGGACGAGTGGTTTCTCGAAATAGAGCCAGGAAAGTCGGCAGAGGACGAGTGTAATGACCAACGCGAGAACGGACACCCAGAGATCGGAAAAACGATTTGTCTCCATTGGCTTCGGCCAAAAGGGTCTGCTGATCAAAAGGAGAACGGGCGTGTGAAGAAGATAGGTTCCGTAGGCAATCGTACCCAGCCATCCGAGCCATTTGGTACGCAGGAGGGAACCCAAGAGGCTCCTCCTTTGGGTAAGAGCATAGACGATAATGCAGGCATAGAGGGCGGCGAGCCAAGTGAACCCGACGGTGGACATCAGATAATCGTGGCCGCTTGGAGACTTAATAGTCAGAAAGGCAGCACCGCCAACGAGGATGATGAGCAGCACCCGCAAAAAACGGTGGTTTTTTTCGAGCCAGCTGCGATAGAAGGGATTTCGAAAAAGGATGGCTCCAAGTACCCCAAGTAACAAGGCGTCGGCGCGGCAAGGCATGAGGTACCCATAGGAAAAAGAGTTGCCGGGGGAGAAGTGGCGTAAGGTGATTCGCAAAATAGGAGCGAGCAAAATTCCGCTGATGACAAGCCGGAGCAGGCGACGAGAATTCAAAAAATGGACCAGGGAGGGAAGAGTAAGGTAAAACTGTTCCTCGATAGCGAGCGACCAAGTCGCGCTTAGCACAATCATTCCCATCGTATTCTTGGCCACCATCCAGAAATTCTGCAAGAAGACGGGGTACGTTGACCAGGGTATCTCGTTCATCGGGACGTCCGCGAAGGCAGGAGCTTTGCCAGCGCGGATGAGGAGTAGAAACGCGAAAAAGCCAAAGAGAAAAACGCCGTAGATAGGAACAATCCGGAGAAAGCGGCGGGCGTAAAAGACGCGAAAGAAATTTGACGAGCCCCGAGCATCGAGCAGGATCCCGCCGATAAGAAAGCCTGAAAGCACAAAAAAGAGATCGACACCGCTCCAAGCCAGTCGTCCCGTGGCCAGAAGGTATGCCGCACCGGAGCCTGGCGGGACCTGGATGATGACCAGAAAATAATGGTAAAGCAGCACCATACCGATGGCGATGCCGCGGAGGCCGTCGAGTTCGGGAATGCGCAGGGTTGGAGGCGATGGAGAGGGGGCGGTGTTCACGCGAGCTGCTTTCAGATTCAAGCATCGAGATTAGCATAGGGAGAGTCGACGCCAAGACGACGGTTGCGATATTCTCTCGATTCTGCTTATGGCCGCCACGGCACCCCCGGAAGTGAACCGCGAAATTCCAGTGCTCCGCGCGCACATGCAAGAACTGGACTCGGTGCGCGGTGTAGCCATTCTGATGGTGCTTTTCTATCACGGCTTCCACTGGGGCATCGATTTCTCGCGGTTTCCACCAATAGAAAAGATATTTTCTCAGGCGGCGTGGGCGGGCCGGCTAGGCGTAAACCTTTTTTTTGTGCTTTCGGGGTTTCTTATCACGGGACTGCTGCTGAAAGCGAAGGAGACTGGCAAGTATTACCGCAAGTTCTACATTCGCCGAGGGCTGCGAATCCTGCCGGCGTACGCAGTGACGTTGCTGGTGCTGGCAGTTACGGGAACACCGATGAAGTTCATCGGTTTGAGCCTGGTGTATCTCTCGAATTTTACGCTGTTGTTTGGAGTGGCCAGCGCCTATCCGGTGCTGTGGTCGTTGGCCGTGGAAGAACACTTTTATCTGCTTTGGCCGATAGTAGTTCGAAGACTGACGGGGCGATCCCTTTTGGCGGTATGCGTCGGAATCGTGCTGCTATCGCCCCTGATGCGGTGGATCACCTTCGAAATCGCGGCGCGGCAAGGATGGGTTTCCTATCAGATCTTCAACTATAGCTGGAACTCCGCAGATGGGCTGGCGTGCGGCGGGTTGTTGGCGGTGTGGCTGAGAGAATTCGCTCCGAGCCGGCGAACGTTCAGCAAGGTGCTGCTCGGGGTGGTGGCCGGCGGCATGGCCCTATTGCCGTTCAGCCTGTTCAGCAAACACGGCGCCGTAGGCGCGGCGATGCAGGTCGTGCCCTGGAATCTTGTATTTGCGGGGATGACCGGAGCGGCACTGCTGGCCGGCAGCCGATGGGGAGACCGTGTGCGACAGCGTTGGCTGGAGTTTTTCGGCGAGATCAGCTACGGGCTTTATTTGTATCATCTGCTGGTGTTTCAGGGATTCGAGCAGCTAGTGAATAAAGGAATCATCCCGAGATTGCATATCGATCCTTTCCTGGGACTGAGCATTCGCTTCGTGATTTGCGGCGGCGTGGCTACCGGAATTGCGTATCTTTCCAGGCGCTATCTGGAAGAGCCATTTCTGAGGCTAAAGACACGGCTGGCGCCGTAATCCACACGGAGAGATTCCTCTCTGCACAGGCGGCCCTTTCGCAGGAGCGAAAGGGGAAGAGGAAAGCCGGCCTGCTCCGTTCGGAATGACAGGGTCAGGAAAGGGGCATGGATTATTTCTCCGCCATGAGGAAATAGGTGAGCGCGAAGGGGCTGAGGAGTTTGCGGAGGGCGGGGAAGGATTCGAGGGAATGCCAGCGGAGCGGGTTGCGGCCGGGGAGAAAGGGGAATTGGTGGACAGTGCCGTCGGAGCGGAGGATGGTCCAACCGGCTTGGCGGAGCCAGCGGCGGACTTGCAGGAAAATCTGGCGACGATCGAAAGGCTGATCGTCCTGGCGATGGGGATGGCGGAAGCGGGCGTAGAGATCGTATAAGCCCATGAAATTGGCGTAGTTGGGAGTGGTGAGGAAAAGCTGGCCGCCGGGGCGAGTGACGCGGTGCATTTCCTTCAGAGCGGAATGGACCTGCGGAAGGTGCTCGATGGTTTCGCAGGAAATGATGCGATCGAAGGAGTTGTCGGCGAAGGGGAGATTCTGCGCGTCGGCTTGAGCCAGCGAAACTGGAAGACGCGAATTGGCGGAGGCTTCGAGCTTGGCAGCAGCGAGCTTGGCGGCGGCAGCATGGAGCGCGGCGGCGGAAAAATCGCAGGCGGTTACGCGGGCACCGGCTTGGGCGAGCTGCCGGGTGAAACCGCCGCGGCCACAGGCTACTTCGAGGACGCTTAGGCCAGTTACCGGGCCGAGGTATTCGCTGACCAGACGATACCAGGGGCTGGAGGCGTCCTCGTGAGACGGGCCGGCGTCGTAGATGCGCTGATGCCAAATGTCGTAGTCGGCGCGGAGATTAGACGCGGTCGGCAATGGCGGACTCCATGCGATTGAAGAAGATGAGGCCGCCGAGGAGCAGGACGATGACGGCGGCGGCGGAAGCGGCGAGCAGCGGGCCGGGGGCGGTGCCATGGCCGGTGAGAGCCCAGCGGAAACCGTCAATGACGCCGGCCATGGGATTGAGGCCGTAGAGCCAGCGCCAGCGCTCGGGGACGAGAGAGGAGGGATAGGCGACGGGGGAAGCGAGCATCCAGAACTGGACTAGGAATGGAGTGACGTATTTCACGTCGCGATAGAGAGCGTTGAGCGCGGCGAGCCAGAGGCCGACGCCGAGAGCGGTGGCGATGGCGAGAAGGATGAGGGCGGGAAGCCAGAGAGCGGCGAAAGTGGGCGTCATGCGATAGAAGATGAGGAAAACGAGGAGGACGGAGAAGCCGATGGCGAAATCAACGAGGCCGGAGAGAACGGTGGAGAGGGGAAGAACGAGGCGCGGGAAATAAACTTTGGTGATGACGCGCTGATTGTCGACGACGACGTTGGTGGTGGCGAGGAGGGCGGAGGAGAAGTAAATCCAGGGAACCAACGCGGCGAAATAAAAAACGGGATAAGGGAGGCCGGCGGAGGGAAGCTTGGCGAGGCGTCCGAAGAAGAGAGTGAAGACCAGCATGGTGAGCAGGGGCTGGAGAACGACCCAGAGGACGCCGATGGCGGTTTGTTTATAGCGGATTTTAACGTCGCGCCAGACGAAGAAATAAAGGAGTTCGCGGTAGCGCCAGAGCTCGGCGAGGCGAAGCTCGAAGGCGGTGCCGGGAGGCTCGATGCGGACAACGGCGGGGGCCGCGCGAAGCGGAAAGCTGGCGGGCGTGGAAGAGGTGGTGACAGAAGCCATCGGGTGCTTGCAGGCGACTCCGAACGAGAGATGGATAACCCGAAGTAAGGTTACCAGAGAAATTGCGGGGTGGGTGAGGAGTGGGAGAGTTGGGATACGGAGGGACTAGTGTTGGGCGGGAGATGGCGGCTGGTCGGGGCCTGGGTAGGGCTGCGGCTCGGGCGGCGGTTGGTCGCGTTCTTCGATTTGGCGCATTAGATCGCGGCGGCCGAGGAAGTAGGCGCGGAGTTGGGAAGAGATGGCGCGCGGGACGACAGTGAACTGGTTGCGGACCATCTGGGGGAAATCGATGGGTCCGCGAGGAGGGACGAGACGAATGCCCCACTGAAAGATGAACGCGAGATTCCAGAGGATGAAGCAGGCGAGTACGGCGGAGCAAACAATGAGGGCGGGGCGAGTGGCGCGGAACAATTGGGAGAGGCGATCCAGAAGCACGGCGAGGCCGAGGATGAAAAGCGCAGTGAGAGAAACGAAAAAACGATTGCCGAAGGAGGAGATGCCGTCCCAATCTGGATAGCAGGAGATGAAAAGATAGAACCCGAGGACGGCGGCGAGGAATGGAACGCCGACTTCCGGCTTGCGGCGGGCGAAGAGCAGAAGACCGATGAAAGAGAAAATGAGGAGAGGAGTCCAGGCGAAGAGGCCGTGGTTGGAGGAGAAAAGCACCTGGAAGAAAACCGGAGAACGCCAGAGCCAATCGCGGAGAGGAATGTATCCAGAGGCGAAGGGGCTGCCATAGATGATCTGGCGGGAAATGAAAGTGGGGAACAGGGAAGCGAAAAGGACGCCGCAGAAAAGGAAATGACGCGCGGCGAGGCTGCCGATTGAAGGCGCGGAGGGAGTGCGGCGGAAAGCGGCGAGATACTGGGGGAGGGCTTCGGCGACGAGGACGACGAGGAGCATGGTGTTGACGTAATAGATGTTGAGCATCAAGCCGGAGATGAGGGCGAGAACGAACCACTGAAAGATCGTGCGAGTGGGACGCGTTTCGTGCCAATACCAGAGGAAAAGGGCGACGACGAAAGCGGAATGCGCGTGGGACCAGGAGGGATTGAAGTACATGTAAACGGGAAGCGAGCTGGCCCACCAGATGGCGAAGGTGGCGAGGAAGGCCCAGGCGTCCGAGACAAATTTGCGAGCGAGGCGGAAAGAGAGAAGCAGGCCGAGGAAACCGTAAAGGCCGGTGGCAAAAGCCATGGCGAAGCGGTAGGGAGAGGAGAAACCGTCGGCGGGAACGGCGGAGCCCAAAGCGCGGGCGAGGAGAACGGAAATGTGGGCGAGGATCAGGAATGGGGACCAGAGAATAGCGGGACCAACGGTGAAATGATTGTCGAGATGACCGGTGGGAGTGCGGAAGATAGAGCGAACTTCGCCGTGCTCATCGACGCGAGCATCGCGAAATCTGGCGTTGGCGGATCGATAGTCGTTGGAGAAATCGAGGCTGTGTTCGATGAGCGGCGCGCGGGCGAAAGCATAGTAACCGACGCCGTCGCCACGAATCCAGGGATTGAGGAGCGGCAGGGAAAGAAGAAAAAGAACGAAGAGAGCGCGTTCAGCGAAGCGTGAAGGGTGGAGATGAGCGAGCGAGTCCGTCACGAAAGTTTCCGTCGAGCCAACGACCCTTGGCGCTGGAGAGGAAAACGGCGCTGATGAGACGACAGCGACAGCTCCCAGCCCAGAACGAGAGATTTATTGCAACGTTAATTTCCAGTGTAGCGCAAGTGCCGGGGTCTGCCGAACCTTGATCTCGTCAAGGAGGGCGGAGATCAGGCGATTGTGCCGCTGACGGCCTTCTGGGCCGCGGCGGGGCCAGACTTTTGGAGGAAGTAGGCGCTGACGCGGTCGATGATCTCGTTAAGCGAGGTGCGCGGGCGGAAGCCGGTCAAGGCTTCGAGCTTTTCGACGGCAGGGACGCGGCGCATCATGTCTTCGAAACCCGGCTCGTAAGCCTGATCGTACGGAATGTATTCGATGAGAGAAGAGCTGCCGGTGCGCTGCTTCACGCGAACGGCCAGATCTTCAATGGTGATTTCCTCGGTGTTGCCGACGTTGACGACCTCTCCGATGGATTTGCCGGTGTCCATCAAGCGAATCACTGCTTCGACAGTGTCCTGCACGTCACAGAAGCAGCGCGACTGTTTGCCGTTGCCGTAGACGCTGATAGGGCGATTGTCCAGGGCGGACTTGACGAAATTCGGAAGAACCATGCCGTAGCGGCCGGTTTGCCGGGGGCCAACAGTGTTGAAGAAGCGAACGACGATGACGGGAAGCTTTTTCTCTTTCCAGTAGGAGAGAGCGAGAAATTCGTCGAGCGCCTTGGAAGCGGCGTAGCTCCAGCGGCCCTTGGTAGTGGGGCCGAGAACCAAGTCGGCGTCCTCGTGGAAGGGAACATTGATATTTTTGCCGTAGACCTCGGAAGTGGAAGCGGTGACGACGAGCTTGCGCTTCTTGCAAGCAGCTTCGAGGATCAGTTGGGTGCCGTTGACGTTAGTTTCGATGGTGCGAACAGGACTTTCGACGATGAGCTTGACGCCGACAGCGGCGGCGAGATGGACGATGATGTCGGCGTCATCCACGAGTTCGGCGACCAACTGGCGATTCTCGATGTTGTCCAGGTGATACTGCATGCGCTCGGCGGACTTGAGGTGCCGCACGTTGTCGACGCTGCCGGTGGAAAGATTGTCCAAGAGCACGACGTGATCGCCGCGGTCGAGCAGACGTTCAGCGAGATGCGAGCCGATGAAACCGGCACCTCCAGTGATGAGATAACGCAAATGGCCTCCTAAAGAGCCTGGGAATCGTCGTCGTGAGCGTGCTGGGCCAACGATTCAGAAGATTCGTCGTGCGCGGTCTCGGAAGATTCCTGAGGACCGTAGCCGTACGAGTACGGATAATAGCGGTAAGAATAGTAATAGTCGGGAGCGCTGGAATCCACGGCATTGAGGACGACGCCGAGAATGCGGCATTTTACGCTGGCCAAGAGATCGCGAGTGCGAGTGAAGGCCTCTTTGGGAGTTTCGCCGCTGCGAACAACGATGAGAACGCCGTCGGTCTGGACGGAGAGAATCACCGCGTCAGTGGCAGCCATGATGGGCGGCGAATCGATAACGATAAACTTGAACTTGGTGCGGAGCTCGGCAATGGCGTCCGAAAGCTTGTGGGAGGAAAGCAAGTCGGCCGGGTTGGGGGGCAGCGGGCCCGTGGGAATAGCCGCGAGGTTGGGAATGAGAGGATGAGGGACGGTGACAAGGTCCAGAGAGGAAACGCCGGCGAGATAAGAGCTCAAGCCCGCGTACTTGCCGCTGGTTAAATCAAGCAAACGACCAACGCCGGGCTTACGCAAGTCCGCATCGACCAGGACAGTTTTGTCGCCGAGTTGAGCAAGAGTGACAGCCAGGTTGGCGGCCGCGGTGGTTTTGCCTTCGCGCGGGAGCGCACTAGTGACCAGAATCACTTGCGGAGGATGATCGGCTTGCGAAAGAAGTATGGAGGTACGCAAAGCGCGGAACGCTTCGGACATCTGGGACTTGGGAAGATGCTGGGCGACGAGTTCGATGCGTTTTTCGTGGCCGTTGGCGGCGCCGAGGCCATTGAACATCCCGGAACGTTTGCCGTTGCCATTCGAGCCGACGAATTGAGGAACCACCGCGAGAGAGGGCAAGCGAGCAAGGGTCTCGATGTCGTCCGGAGTCTTGACGGTGTTGTCGAGATACTCCCGCAAAAGGGCAAGGCCAATGCCTCCGACCAGACCAACGAGAAAGGCGAGGGCCAGATTGCGAGTCTTGGCGGGACGGGCGGGATAAGAAGGAATCATGGCCGGGTCAACGAGACGAATATTGGAAGATTTTAGGCCGACAGAGATGTTGGCTTCTTTGAGTTTGGTGAGCAATCCGTCGTAGAGAGTTTTGTTGGCTTCGGCTTCGCGCTTGAGGATGTTGTACTCGACAAGCTTCTCGGCCATGGCGTTGGCTTCGGCCTTGCGCTGATCGAGTTCGTCGACCAAGCGGGCTTCGTGCTGGCGAGCTTCGCGGTAGTCGCTTTCGAGACCGTTAAGGATGTTCTGCTTTTCCTTGTCGATGGTGGCGTCCAGTTCCTTAATCTGAGACTGGTAACGCAAAACCCTGGGGAAGTTGGGACCGTACTGGCTGAGCGCGTCGTTATATTCGGAATTCAAGTCGTTGCGCCTTTTGAGCAAATCTGAGAGGAACGCGTTGCCTTGCATTTGCGGAACGGCATCCAGATTGCCAGCCTTGGCGAACGTAAACAGGGTCTCCTTCTTCATCCTTGTGCTACTGGCTTCGGTGAGCTCTTTGTTGACGTCGGAGAGGCGCTGGGTGGTGATGTTCTGCTTGTCGTCGAGAGTCCAGATCTGATTCTGGCGCTCATAGGCGATGCGCGCATCCTCGGACTTTTGTACCTTGATCTTGAGCTCATTCAACTGGTCGGCGAGCCAGGTGGAGGCCTGCGAAGCGGATTCATAGCGGCTGCGAAAATTCTGCTGGATAAAATTCTCGATATGGGCGTTGACAATGCGGGCGGCCAAGAGCGGATCGGTGGATTCGAAATTGACATCCATCAGACGGCTGTTGGGAACGCGCTTGACGCTCAAACTACCGAGAAATTCGGCAAGCTCGGGAGGGCGTTTCTGGTTGGCCAAACTTCCGATGGCGACTGCTTCGGACGGACCGGAGGGGGTGGAAAATTCAGGGCGGACGGACAGGCCGCTGTTGCGAATGGTCTGAAGAGCCAAGGTCTCGCTGGTGAGGACACGAGACTGAGTCTCGACATAGCTTTCGCTATCGGCATAAAAGTCGTAAGCGTCAGGGCCCTGGAAAGGGAGGATGTTGGTGTTCTCACGATCTATTTCAATGCGGGCAGTGGCCACGTAAACGGGCTGCATGCGAAATGTGGCGATGGCAACGATGGTGACGACCGCCAACATGAAAGAGAGAATGAGCCACTGGTGCTTGCGAAGGATGAGCAGGTAGTCGTACAGGTGCGGTTCACGAGGAGAAAGCTCCCAAGCCGGAAGCCGGCCGGAGACGGGCAAGACCTCGACGGGAGCGGAACCGTTTTCGCGCGAGACGATTTTGTTTTCTTCGTTCATGTTTAGTGGTACGCCACGCGATACAGAGCGACGGCGCCACCAAGAGCGAGGCCAAACTCCGCCGCGCGCAGCAACGCCTGTTTAGTTCCGCTATCCGGGACGTAGAGAACGTCGCTAGGCTGGAGCAGCACGTCTTCGGTCTGGCGTTTCTGCACTTTCTTGAGGTCCACGGTAACTTCGTGCTGCTTGCCCTGACTGTCTTTGCGAATGATGACGGCGTGGTCGGACTTGGCGGTGTGATTCAAGCCACCGGCGAGGGCAAGAATCTTGAGAGTGCTCATCTGTCCGCGGTCGTTGGCGAGCACAAATCCACCGGGCCGGTTGACCGCGCCCATAACGTAAACAATTCCGGCATGGGGGACGGTGACGATGTCACCAGCTTGCAGGGGAATGTTGTTGGTGGCATCGCCGTTTTCCACCAACTCATTGAGGTTGATGGTGATGGCGTTGGTAGGATGCGGCCGGGTGTCCGGCGAAGGAGTGGAGGACGGTTCCAGCTTGGGGACCGCCGACGGCGCGGCTTCGGGACCGATGGCAGGTGGCTCGGGCGAGGATGGGTCGCTTTCCGGAGTAAACGAGGATTGCACAGGACGGGTAATGATGACCGTGTCGCCGGCGTCAGCAGAAACGCCGCCAGCTTGAGCGAGGACTTCGAGAAGGGTTACCGGGCCTTCGGCTTGATAGACCATCGCATGCGAAACGGCGCCAACCACGGTGATGGGCTTGCTTTTGCGCTCTTTGACGTTGACGCTGACTTCGGGATGGGAGACGAGGCCATTAGCTTGTAGCACTTCGGAGATTTTCTGTTCAGCCTGGGTCTCGGTCAAACCCGCGACCTGAAGACGTACCGGAACGAGCGGAATGCCGATAGAACCGGTTTGGCTGACACGGACATCGCGACTCAGTTCCTTGACGTCAAAAACCTCCATCTCCAGGACGTCGCCAGCGCCGATCACATAGTCGTGGGGCTGGGAGCGAACGGAGGTGGACAGTTCCTTGATGCGATCATTGGTTTGCTGGGGAGTGCCGATGATGGTCTGAGCGCAACTGGACGGCACGCAAGCCAGTGCTCCGAACAGAGCACCTGCGGCAAGACACAACCACGCCGCACGCAGTCTAGCTGGCTGCATGAATAGATGACCCCCAGTAAGTGATTATACAAGGGGAACGGCCAAGTCAATCAGTGATTTCCATGATTACGGGATCGTGGGCCGCGGGAAGATGGGGGCGTGCCGGTTGCTAATACCTCAGTGGAGGCAAGGTGGGCCATGAAAAAAAAGAGCAAGGCGTTAGCGGGAATGTGGAGATTGAAGTCGACAAAGCCGTGAACGAGAAATCCGACACAACCAACGAAAGCGGCAAACTGCAGGGAGACTGCGAAAGCAGAAACCGGCTGAAACAAGCGCTTGCGGGTTTCGAGCAACCAGACAACCAGGAACGATGCACAGAAGAGGCCGCCAAGAGCTCCGGTTTCGGCAAGAGCTTCCAAGTAATCGTTGTGGGAATGATTGACGACTTTGCCGTCGTAGAGAGTCTCGTAGCGCGGATAGACGGTCTGAAGAGTTCCGAGACCGGTGCCTACGACCGGATGGTCGAGAAAGATCCGCCAGCTTCCTCGCCACATCGAAACGCGCTTGCCATCGGATACCTCCAAAGATTGCATGGAGGAAAAACGCTGCAGGATCTGGCGGACGCCGAGCCAGGAAACCATGGCGAGGGCGACCAAGAGGACGGCGGCTCCGGCGATAACCTGCTTGCCCGTGGCGCGGCGGAAGATCATCCAAAGAGCAATAGCGGCAAGCTGGCAGCCGAAACTGATGATGCCGCCCCGGGAGGCGGAGAGCAGCAGGGCTCCGACCTGAACGACGGAAAAGACTCCGACGATAAACAAGCGCTCACGACGAACCTTGCCCAGGATCAGGGGAATCAGCGCTATTGGAACGGTGAGTTCGGCAAAACCTGCAAAGTGATTGCGGTTCACGTAGGGTCCGAAGGGAATGCCGCCGTAGCGCATCTCGCGAAACCAGTAGAGCTTCCCGTTGAAAGTGAGGTGCTGAAGAATTCCGAAGATGGCCACGCCGAAAGAGAAAATCATCACGAACCAGACGAAGTTCTTCCAATCCTCGAGGGTGCGAAAAACCTGGACGGTGAGAAAAAGCGTAAGAAAATCGGCTAAAAGGAGCTGCAGTTCCACACGCGTCTCGTAAGGAGAAGCGGTGAGGTGGAAAATCCACTGCGCGAGAACGACAAGGAGGAAGGCAGCGAGCGGAAAGAGCAAGGGGGAAAGGAAAAAAGAGGACTCGCGGCGAAGGTAGAGCCGCAGCGCCCAGTATAGAAAGAGGAGGCCTGCTCCGGTCTCGAACACGGCGCGCGCCCAATCTTCGACACCACCATGCGCAAGGACGGAGAAGGCCAGCAAGGCGCAGATGCCTAAACGCAGGAGTTTCATGGCTTGGGACTTCCCGGCGAGGCAGGAACTAGAGCGACGTCGTCGACCCAGAGGGTGCCGCGAATCTTGTTGTCAGGCTGTTCGCTGGGCGACCGAGCCAGGCAGACTAGCGCTTCTTGAACGCCCGGGCCAGCGGTCCACTGTGTGCCGATTTGGCGCCAATCGAAGCTACCTTGAACGTCGGACGTGACAACGGAGTTCGCTTGAGAAAATCCACGCAGGACGAAATGGGCGCCTTGATCGGTGGAGAGAGCACGCGAGTGCACCCAAGCAGAAAAGTTGTAGGTCGTGGAGGGTTGAACCGGGACGATGTGGCAAACATCCGTGAAATTCAAATTGGACTGACCGTCAAATGATATGCGGAGGGAACAAGATCCGGAATGTTTTTCCTGGCAGTCTTGACGAATTTGCACGCCGTGGGCGTTCGGGGAGAACACCCACGTGTAGCTAAGACCCGTTTCGCCGGATTCGAATCCGCCGTCCCAGAGGACAGAGCCGAGAGGCTGAGACAAATCGGCGAAGCCGGAGAGGCTGGCGGCCTGTTGCCACACCCGGCTGGCTTCCGGAATAAGCTGTTTGCGGCGCAGCGCTTCGATGAGCGACGGGAGGCGGCGCAATTGCAGTTGTGGGTGAAGCGCTACGAGACGGTTCCAGACGCGGAGTGCGTCAGTGGTCTGACCGTCGTCCGCCAAGCCCCGGATGATGTCGAGATAGACGTCGCGCGACGGAGGGATCACGCGGCTGAGGATTTTGTCGAGGTCCGGGTCGACGCGCATGGAACGCGAGAATGCTTCGGCGCCGCGGCGAGGATCGGCAGCTACAGCGCTGTGCATTTCGGAGAAGGCCGCGTCGAGCTCGCCTTGACGAAGCAGGAAATTGCCGTAGCTCCACGCTACCTGAGCGGACAGCGGATAAACGCGCTTGGCGCTAACGAAGGCCGCGCGGGCGCTTGAAACGTCACCGAGGGCTTCATAGGCCGTACCGAGATCCAACCAGGTATCGGCGGAGGTGGGATCGATCGAGAGCGATTTACGGTAAGCGGCAACGGCGCGGTCCAGATCGAGATTCTCGAAGTTATATTGCCAGTAACGGCCGAGCGCGAACCAATTTTCAGCGCTGGAGGGCTCAAGCCGGGTGGCGCGATTGAGACCTATGAGCGTTTGCTCCGATGCAAAATAGCCTGCGACCGCGTTGCGGATGCTGAAGAACGCGAGAAAAGCAGCACATACGACAGCTATGACTGCGACAACGCCGCGCTCAGCGGCGGTCGAAAGGCGCAGGATCATGGCTGAGTTACTCTGCCTAGCGAGACGCGGAGATGCAAGATGAAAGTACGACGGCCAGATAGGACTATTTGCCGGTGGTGGCGGTGAACGAATCGTCGGTGCGGCCGCGGCGGCGAACGTCGATGCCGAGGCGCTTGATTTTCTGGTTCAGCGTGGAAAGCGGGATGAGGAAGCGTTCGGCGGCTTCGGTCTGATTCCAGCCGGTGCGTTCGAGCATGTCCACGATGATGCGGCGCTCGATCTCGTCCATGATCTGAAAGAGCGAGGGCTGAGGGTGATCGGCGGAAGACCGCGCGCCGGCCTCGCCGGGCATCGGCGGAAGAAACTCGGAAAGCTGAAGGCGGACACCGCGAACGATCTCCTTGCTACGAATGCTTTCCGGAAGGAGATCGACGTCGACGCGTTCCTGGGTGGAGAGGACCACAGCGCGCTCGACTACGTTTTCGAGTTCGCGAACGTTGCCGGGCCATTCGTAGTCCATCAGGAGCTTTAGCGCGGCTTGCGTGAACTGGCGGGTGGGCTTGGTGTTTTCCAGGCAATAGCGCTCGAGAAAGTGCGCGAGGAGCAGCGGTACGTCTTCACGACGGTCGCGGAGCGGCGGAAGCACAAGATGAATGACGTTGAGACGGTGATACAAGTCCTCGCGGAAGCGGCCTTCGCGGACCAGAGTGAGGAGATCGATGTTGGAGGCGGCGACGATACGGACGTCTACTTTGATCGTTTCGGTGCCGCCGAGGCGCATGAATTCGCGTTCTTGAATCACGCGCAGGAGCTTGGCCTGGGTTTCGTGGCTGATGGTGGCGATTTCGTCGAAGAAAATGGTGCCCTGATCGGCAACTTCGAAGAGACCTTTTTTGGAAGCAATAGCGCTGGTGAAGGCGCCTTTGACGTGGCCGAAAAGCTGCGATTCCAGGAGATCGACGGGTATGGAGCCAGTGTTGACGGGAACGAAGGCTTTTTCCGCGCGCGGGGATGCGGAGTGAATGGCTTTAGCGATGAGTTCCTTACCGGTGCCGCTTTCGCCGCTTATTAGAATCGTGGAGCGCGAGGGAGCGACCTGGGTGACCAGATCCAGGAGCTGCTGCATCTTGTCGCCCTTGCCAACGATGTTGGGAAAATTGAAGCGCTGTTTGAGCGCGCGCTTGAGCTGGACGTTTTCTTCGCGCAAGCGGCGGGATTCGACCGCTTGCGCCACCTGGGCAAGCAGTTCGTCGTTGGACCAGGGCTTGGTGATGTAATCCATGGCGCCGTTTTTGAAGGCTGTGCGGGCCATGTCGATGGAGCCGTAGGCGGTAATCAGAACGACAGATAGATGCGGATCGCGGCGATGAATTTCTTTGAGCAAGTCGAGGCCGTTGCGATCCGGCAGGCTGACGTCGAGGAGCAGAAGGGCAAAGGGATGCTCTTCGAGATTGGCCAGGCCG
>Ga0137403_10005534_pt1 | contig 14638 bp, 15 predicted proteins | sample CZOMad2_1_16fung_FD_122057 | JGI IMG/M metagenome (GOLD analysis project Ga0137403, IMG submission 122057) | Vadose zone soil fungal communities from Angelo Coast Range Reserve, California, USA - CZOMad2_1_16fungal (Hybrid Assembly) | ecosystem: Environmental > Terrestrial > Soil > Vadose zone... | reverse complement strand
GTGAACGGACGGCGGTTTAGTCCAACTGGTTTTATCCGTCATGCGCGGCGCACGACGGATAAAAGCCTATTCGTTAGCGAGACATGACGAACTGTTTCCTCCGTGTGCGACCATGAAGCGGCGATTCAGACTCTTGGCGTGGACCGCCGTTGCCCTATTTGTGGTGCCGGTTGTCTTGGTTTCGCTTGCAATAGTGCGACGTGGGATGACGCGTCCTACCGTCTATGAGCTTTCTAGCGGATATCGCGGGTGGCTTCAGATCTACTACGAGAATCCTACCTGCCCACCCAGTCCGACTCGGGGTGTGTATCAGGTGATGCGTGTCGGTAGTGATGGCCGTGGTTGTACGTCGGGCCCCATGCCTCGAGGTTGGCACTATCAGCGAGCGGAATACGTTGGGCCCAACGGAGCTCGAACATCTGCTCCCTCGGTGTGGCCGCTTGGGCACTCGGAGACTAGGAAGGTTGTGATCGTGTTCGTTGGAGGCGAGGCTGAATTCCGTAGTTCGCCACACCCTGTACCTCGCTGAGGAGAGATGCAGGCATCCGTTGGACAACAGGCTCGCTAACAAGCCATTTGAGCGGCCCGGCCATGAACGCGTCGCGCCACAGCCAGTGCGCTTGCGCCGGCCGCTCAACGCCGAGTCGTTATGCCGACTGAACCCCGCTTGAAGGCACGTACCCGTGACGCACTACTTCTCGGCCTGAACGTCATGCTGTTGGCTGGATGTGTCGGGGCGGAGGTCGCTCGCACGACATCACCATCGGGCAAAGTCGATGCTGTGCTCGTGGAGTCAAGCGGTGGCGCCACAACGTCGTTTGGCTACGCGGTTTTCGTGGTACCGGCCGGAAACTCAACGTGGCTATACAAGAAGGTGGCATTCTTCTACGATGCCGCTCGCAGTGAACAGGCATATGGCGTGAACCTGAGATGGGCTGGTCCGGCAAACCTCACTCTCGAGTATTTGACCGCCGAACGAGCCGATCTTCTACTGTCGAACGTCTCGGCTGCCGGCGAGCAGGTCCAGGTAAGCCTTCGAAGTGGCGTGACTGACCCCAAGGCGCCGCCCGGTGGGATGCTCTATAACCTCGAAGGACGTCCCCATGACAAATGATTCGCTTCTAGCCGACGAGCGGCATAACAGGCCGTTAGAGCGGACCGGCTCCGCCGGCCGCTCAACGCCTAGCAGCCCGTGGTGGAAGTCATCGCGGCGAGCAGGTTGCGGCGAGAGAGAAGGATGAGATCCCGCCACGAGATAGAGATCGTGGGACGCCGATGCACCTCACCAAGGTCGTTCGGAACGCGGCGAGGAGCGAGTACAGAGTCAGCCACAGCACAACACACGGCGGCCGGCGGCCCTGAAGGCCCCGTGGCGTCCCGCGCCCGAACGCATGCCGCATCAGGAGCCCGAGATTGAACGCGCCTGCGTGGACGATCAGCCGCTTGAGGATGTTCGGATGCCCGCGCAAGTGAACCCGGCGCAGCCCGCCGGTGTCATAGACGTGCGCAAAGGTGCGCTCGACGTATTCGCCGCGGCGCCGCATCAACCGCTTCCCGCGCGGGCCGCCCACGCGACGGCGATTGCCATAGACCGGTTGCTGGGCCTCCGGCGCCTTGGCCCAGCAGCGACGGCCGCGATCGGGCTCCGCGAGGTAGCCGCGGATGCCGAGGGCCCGGCGGGTCAGCAGGGTGTCGTTCCGACCAAAGGATGATTCGCACGGGACGACACGAGCGCCGAGGGGTGACTCGACGCCCGTGGTGTTTTGATCGGGAACGACTCCTCTTTACTTCTTCGGTGGGCCCCCAATGCAGACGAGGTGGCCTTTATTATCATAGGCGTGGGGAACGAACTTACAGCACACGCTACCTGCACCCCCGAAGCCATCCGGGCACGTGGACGGTCCAATGACGGCTACATTGTCCACCGCAATGGTCGTCCAGACGCCGGTTACTGAGTCGATCGTATTGAACTCGCAGGTCAGCCCGTCACCGTTAAGGTCTGCCTCCGGGATGCCGCCCGTCGTGAGTGAGAGGATGTCACACAGGCTCTGAGCATGGGCCCAGGGCGGAAACGCGGCGAAAGCCGCGAGAAGAACGACCACCATGAGTGCGAGGGCCAGTGCGCGATTGTTCATGTTTTCTCCTCTCCGGCAGGTTGGTTGAACGTTCCGTGAATAGCCATTAGAGGGATCGTCGCCATTGTCACCTCCCTTCGGGAGGCGGCCGTGATTTCAGTCAGGCCTCCAACCCGGCCCGAACGGGACTACAACGGCGGCCCGACGAGCCAAAGCGATCCCGGCAAAAGACGTGCCCGCACAGACGCCTCCCGCAGCAGGTCCGGGCTGTAGGCTCAACACGAGCGGACGGCGGAGCCTGCGGCAAGCAGTAAATGGCGACTCTGGCGGTTGAAATCGCCAGCGACGCTGCGTCAGGCTCAACGACAGTCCACGCGGACGAGGGAGGGATCCGGCGCCGAGAAGTCTGGTGCGGCCGCCAGAACTATGGCGCCAGCACCATAGCGTGCCCGCGAGAGAGGGTGCGGCGAAATGGAGAGCCGGGGTCAGCGAAGGAGGACGCGCAGTGCGTTGCCGAGCACTTGACTGACCATAGAGGGCGCACCACCGCGCGAACCTGCAACACGAAGATGGGGCCCATCTCTAGACGGAAGGCCGGGTCGGCGAATGTGGCCCGGTTTATCTCATCGTCCTCTTCGGCTCACCCCGTGACGGGCAGCGGCGCTTCACCCACCCGCCCCGTCGGCCCACCCGCCCGCAGCCCCGCGAGCATGAGGATCCCGATCGGTTGGTCAACCACCAGCTAGCGGCGGCGATCGACGCGCACAAGCAGCGTGCCGCCGACCCGGAACCCCTACGGAAGGAGATGGTGAAGATCGAGAAGGAGATCACCAACCTGGTCAAGGCGTGCGCGAGCGGGGAGGTTCCCGACATTGCCACGGCGATCCGCGATCGACGGGCGCGGCTCGAACATCTCGACGGGCTGGTCAAGTCGGCGGGTGTCGCTTCGACCTTCAACTTGGAAAGGTTCGCTGATCAGGTGTTGCCGGTCATCCGCGACTGGCAGAAGCAGCTAACCCGGAACGTGAGCACGGCGCAGCAAGCCTTGCGCAAGCTGTTGCCTGGCCGGATCACCGCCACGCGCAACGACAACGCCACGTGGACCTTCTCGGTCAACCCGGACTTCTCGGCCCTACTCCGTGAGGTTGGCGTGAGCGGTGACGCTATCTCCGCGATGTTGAAGGAAGTCAAACTTACTGGTACGCGAGCGCGTCGTGCAGCGCGTACATGACCAGGAACGGGGTGATCTCGGCGTCGGTCTCGGCGGTGTCGAGCCACCGCGTGGCGAGCGTGACGTGCACGCCCCACGTGATGGTGCCGCTCGGCTCCGCGCCGAGCGGGGCCGCGCCGGCGACGCGCAGCGCGAGCATGATCACCGGACCGATCGTCTGGAGCCTGCGGTTCATGGGTTCTCCTCCGCCTGCGATTTTTTCAGCAGTCTAGTCAAAAAGGGAGGCCTTTGCCCGCCGCCTTGACTCCTGAGGCGCGGCGGCGCACTGTCTTCATCATCCCCAGGACAAGGAGGCGCCCATGGCTATAACCCTCTCGCATGGTGGGCCCACGATCTACCGTTCTGCCGCACCCTCCAGGCAGGTGTTGGTCGGCACCATCGAAGGGGTGGTGTGCATGGAGCGTGATTCGGGTGGCGCGGGGTGGCGCGTCGCTCATCGGGCGCTGACCGACAAGCACGTCCACGCGCTCATGATCGAACCGGCAAGCGGCACGATCTTCGCGGGGATGAAGCACGGCTCGATGTTCGCCAGCCGCGACGGCGGCCACACCTGGGAACGTCGCGACAAGGGGCTCACGGAGCAGAACGTGTACAGCCTCGCGAGTGCCCGCCTCGCCGAAGGCGTACGCATCTTCGCAGGGACGGAGCCCGCGCACCTGTTCTACAGCGACGACCTCGGACGCGGCTGGACCGAGCTCCCGGCGCTACGGTCGGTGGACACGTCGCGATGGAGCTTCCCCGCCCCGCCCAACGTCGCTCACACCAAGCACATCAACTTCCACCCGCACGACGCGTATACCCTGTTCATCGGAGTGGAGCAGGGCGGCCTCCTGAAGAGCACGGACGCCGGCAAGACGTTTCGCGTGATCCCGGGAATGGACGACGACGTCCATCGCACGGTGATCAATCCGCTGGACCCCGACCGCATCTACGTCACGACGGGCATCGGGATGTACGTGAGCGGCGATGGCGGAACGACGTGGGAGCAATGGACCGACCTGCACCACGAGATCGGCGGCTATCCCGACCTCCTGGTACTCCATCCCAGACACCCGGAGCTCATGTTCGTGGCGTCGGCCGAGAAGGGCCCCGGGTCGTGGCGTAAGAGTCATTTCGCCGGCTCCCGAGTCTCGAAGAGCACGGACGGGGGAAAGACCTGGCAGGTGTTACGTCAGGGGCTGCCCGACCGGCTCCGGCCCGCGTTCGAGGCGATGTGCCTCGAGGACTGGGGCGACTCCTTCTCGCTCTTCGCTGCCACGGCCACGGGTGAGGTGTGGTGCAGCGACGACGGCGGCGAGTCTTGGCGTGAAGTCATCCGCGGCCTGGCGCCCATCTCCAAGGGCGATCACTACTCCGCGTTCGTCACGGCCTGAACGACCCCCAGCTACAGCGGTGCCCTGCCGTCCCGACAACCCGTCGGGGCGGCCTGGCACCGCACGCTCGATCACTGGATTACTTCGTCCGCCCGCACCAGTAGCGATTGCGGGATCGTCAGCCCGAGGGCCTTGGCGGTCTTGAGATTGATGACGAGCTCGAACTTCGACGCCTGCTCGACCGGAAGATCGCTGGGGCGCGCCCCCCTGAGAATCTTGTCCACATACGTGGCCGCACGACGGAACAAATCAGTGAAGCTCGCTCCGTAGGCCATGAGGCCGCCGGCCACCACGGCCTCTCTCAGCCCGTACATGACCGGGAGCCGCTGCTCGGCGGCGAGCCGCACGACGTAGCCCGCCTCGCGGACGAACTGGGGATCGGCCAACACAATGGCTGCCCCCGAACGGCGCTTCGCCATCGTCGCAAACGCCTCCTGGATCTCCCCACGCGTCCTCGCCTCCAGGACATCGATCTGGAGCTTCAGCGCTCGTGCAACCTCGGCGATTTCCTTGGCCCGCGGTGGATGAGAAGCGTTCGAGGGGTTTGCGAGGACCGCGACCCGCGCCAGCCCGGCCACTGCCTCTTTCAGCAGCTCTACTTGCTTGCCCGCCAGCTCGGTCCCAACAAAGCTCAGCCCCGTCACGTTTCCTCCCGGCCGCGCCAAGCTGCTCACCAGACCTGTGGCCACAGGGTCCGCCGGAACCGTCACGACAATGGGCACCGTCGTTGTCGCCTGCTTCGCAGCGAGGGCCGTCAACGTGCTCGAGACGACGATGACGTCGACCCGGAGGCGGACCAGCTCCTCGGCGACAGCGAGGGCGGCTTCCTTGCTGGGCTCAGCGTAACGGCGCTCGATGACGATGTTCTGATGCTCCACCCATCCTTGCGCCCGCAAGCCTGCGACGAACGCCGCCCACCACGACTCAGGCAGTGGGGAGCTTGGTACGCTCGAGATGTATCCGATCCGCCGTACTGCCTCCGCCGGCTGCGCCTCGGCGGAGAGCGGCGCGGTACAGACGGTCACAACAAGGCCGCCCAAGAATATGCGCCGATCGATCGTCGCAAGGCGAGGACTGCTCATCGCTCAGGAGCTGGCCGACGGCAACACGATGCTCGGGATGGAGCTGGAGGGCCTGTTCATCCTGCTCTCAGCGGTGATCGTGGGCGCGATGAACTACACGGCCGGGTGAGCGTCGGGAAGACCCCTCACCCGCTGTCGTCAGATCGCCTTGTCGGCCTTGAGACGCTCCAGGTCCGCGGGCCCGAGCGAGAGCCACTCCCTGTACACCTCGGCGTTGTGCTGGCCCAGCAGCGGCGCAGGCCGCACCTGAGTGGGCGACTTCGAAAGCTGCACCGGGTTCGCCGGCATGGTGAACGAGCCCCAGCCCGGATGCTCGATGGTGGTGACCATGCCGCGCGCGATCAGGTGCGGGTCGCTCAGGATCTCCTGCGGCACCAGCACAGCGCCCGTGGGCACGCCGGCCTTGCCCAGATCGGCCATGACCTCGTGCTTCGTGCGCGTCATCGTCCAGGCCTCGACGAGCGCGTTCACCTGGTCCTTGTGGGCGCCGCGCCACTTCGGATCCGACCACTCCGGGTGGCCGATCAGGTCCGCGCGCCCGATCGTCTTGAGCAAGGCTTCCCACATGTGCGGGCGCACGGGCTGGCAGTAGATGTAGGCGTAGTCGTCGCGGCCGCCCGGCTTGCAGCGATAGATACCCGAGGGCGACGTGTTCGCGATCTCGTTGCCGCGACGCGGCTCGAAGTCGCCGCCCGCGTAGGCGAGCCGCATGGCGATGCGCGAGAGATTGACGACGGCGTCCTGCATCGAGAGCTCGACGCGCTGGCCCTGACCCGTCGCTTGCCGCTGCCACAGAGCGGCCATCACGCCGAGCGCCGCGTGCATGCCCGTGCCCGAGTCACCGATGGTCGGGCCGGGCTTGAGCGGCGGCGAGCCCGGGAAGCCCGTCAGCGCCATCGCGCCACCGGTGGCCTGCGCGATCATGTCGAAGCTCTTGTACTCGCTGTAGGGCCCGTAGCTGCCGAAGCCCTTCACGGAGAGATAGACCAGGCGTGGGTTCAGGGCCGACAGGGTGTCGTAGCCGATACCCAGCTTCTCCATCCCGCCGGGCGCCTGGTTCTCGGCTACCACGTCGGCCTTCTTGACCATGTCGAAAAACATGGCCTTGCCCTGGGCGTGCTTGAGGTTGAGCGTGACGCTCTTCTTGTTGGCGTTGAGCAGGAGGAAGTAGCTCGAGTCGACGCCCGGTTTTTCGGCGCGACCGTACCGCCCGGGCTCCCCTTTGCCGGGCTCCTCGACCTTGATGACCTCGGCGCCGAGCCACGCCAGCATCTGCGTGCACGATGTGCCGGCCTCGAACTGGGTGAGATCCAGGATGCGGATGCCGTTCAACGCAGTGCTCATGGTCTTCCTCCCATGGGGATCATACCGCGGGCTCGCGCCGCGGCGCTCGTCGTGTACCCCGCGGCCCTTGCTCTTCAGTACCTCAGGTCTGCGACGACAGCATAGTGATCCGACGGGACCACGCCGTTCCTCGCCTCGAGGCCGGTCACCGCGGTGTGGACGGGGTGCCCAACGCCGCCGGGCCGTCCTGATCCGAGCTACCGCGCGGACGAGCCAGCCGCAACTCGGGCAGAAGCCCCGGCCCTTGCGGGAAAAGGGGGGACGAGTCGCTCGAACGCAACGCGCAGTCGGTGCACAGCAGGCGAAGGCGTCAAACATCAACGAAATCGATCTGGTGGGGATTCGCACGCTATTGAACATCCCCATCTGGGGGTCGTGAGGGTTGCCTGATGCCCGAGCGGAGCGCGAAGCGATCGGTGATTCGTGCAGGAGTAAGCACGCCCGTCCCTTGACCCGGGTCGGGCCCCGCTTTACGCTCTCAGCGGCTCCTGTCTTTCGACCGGTTCGGACAGCGGGAGATTGCATGATCTGTCCCCGGTGCCACGCGCGGAATCGTGATGACTTGAGGTTCTGCGAACACTGCGGCGTACCCCTCGCGACGACATGCCCGCAGTGTGCCGCGCCGATCGTGGGAAGCGTGAGCTTCTGCGGTTCCTGTGGGGTGGCGCTGGGCGCTCCACCAGCCCGCCGATTTGCCTCACCGGGCGCCTACACGCCGCCATACCTGGCCGAGCTCATCCTGAATTCACGCAACGCGCTCGAAGGCGAGCGCAAACAGGTCACGGTTCTCTTCTGCGATCTTGCCAACTCGACCCCTCTGGCCGAGCTCCTAGGCCCCGAAGCGATGCACGGTCTTTTGGAGGGCTTTTTCGAGCTCGCTCTCAATGAGGTCCACCGCTACGAGGGCACCATCAACCAGTTCCTCGGCGATGGCTTCATGGCGCTCTTCGGCGCGCCGCTCGCCCGCGAAGACCATGCGCGCTGCGCGGTCCTGGCCGCCCTCGGCATCCAGCGAGCAGTGCAAGAGCGCGTCAGCGAGGCGCCGCGCCGCGGTGAGGAGCTCGAGGTCCGGATGGGGCTAAACACCGGCCTCGTTGTGGTCGGTAAGATCGGCGACAACCTGAGGATGGACTACACGGCCGTCGGCGATACGACGCACGTCGCAAGTCGGCTCGAGCAGCTGGCCCAGCCGGGCAGCATCGTTATCAGCGAGGCGACCTATCGATTCGTGCGGGGCTACGTGCGAGTGGAGGATCTCGGCGGACTCTCGGTGAAGGGCAAGATCGACCCCGTCCGGGCCTACAAGGTCCTGGGTCCTGGGTCGCGGCGCTCACGTCTCGAAGGACCCGACGCCCAGTCGCTCACGCGCTTTGTCGGACGCGAGCGCGAGCTGCAAATCCTCCAGGGTTTACTCGCCCGGGCCGAGGCCGGCGAGGGGCAGGTCGTCGGTATCGTCGGCGAGTCTGGCGTCGGCAAGTCCCGCCTCTTTTACGAGTTCCAGCGCGCCCTGGGCGGGCGGGCCATCACCTTTCTCGAAGGGCGCTGCCTCTCCTATGGGAGCAGCATCCCGTACCTACCCGTGCTGGACGTCCTCCGCCAGAGCTGCGGGATCACGGAGACAGACGGTCCCGAAGCCATCGGCCAGAAGGTCAGGTGGAGCCTGAACGAGGTCGGCATCGACTCTACCGAAAGCGCGCCGTATTTGCTTCACTTGCTGGGCGTCACGGCCGGCACCGAAAAACTCGCGACACTCAGCCCGGCGGCCATCAAGACCCGGCGCTACGACGTGCTCCGCCAGATGACGATCAAGGAGAGCCGACGTCGGACTCTGGTGATGCTGGTCGAGGACCTCCAGTGGATCGACAAGGCCTCGGAGGAATTTGCCAGCTCCGTAATCGAAGGTCTGGCGGGGGCTCACGTCCTGATGGTGCTTACGTACCGTCCCGGGTATCAGCCGCCGTGGATGGAGAAGTCCTACGCCACCCAGATCGCGCTCCGGCATCTCTCCGCCGAGGAGAGTCTGGCCGTCGTGCAGGCCATTGTCGGGCTTGGGCGCGCGCCCGAGGCTGTGAGCCGCTCGATTCTCGCCAAGGCTGAGGGGAATCCACTCTTTCTCGAAGAGCTCAGCCGTGCGACCGCGGAGCGTCGCGAGCTGAAGGCCGACGACCCACTGCCGGAATCGATCCAGGACGTTCTGGGTGCTCGCATCGACGGCCTCAGCGAGGCTACCAAGCGGGTGGTCCAGGCGGCCGCGGTGCTCGGTCGAGAAGTGTCGGTGCGGCTGCTCGAGGCGATTGCCGACCAGCCGGAAGGGCTCGACGAGGCCCTACGAGAGCTGACTCGCCGGGAGTTCCTCTACGAGAGATCCGGGGCCGGCGAGCGGGTCTACGTCTTCAAGCATGTGCTGATCCAGGAGGTCGCGTACGCGACCCTGCTTGAGCAGCGTCGGGCGGCGCTGCACGCTCGAGCCGCCCGAACGCTCGAGGTGCTCTACGAGCATCGCACCGACGAGGTCGTCGAGCTCTTGGCCCATCACTTTGGCCGGAGCAATGACGCGGAGAGGGCGGTCGACTATTCGATCTTGGCGGGCGAGAAGGCGCAACGTCGCTGGGCGAATATCGAGGCGCTCGCGCATTTCGGGATGGCCTTCTCCCGCCTCGACGACCTACCAGACAGCCTGGCCAATTCGGTGCGGCGTATCGACGCCGTCCTTCGGCAGGGCGAGATCCGGTTCGCCGTCGGTCAACATACGGAGCAGCTCAAGCTCCTAGAGGAGATCGGCCCGCTCGTCGACCGGTCCGCGGACCCGCCCCGCCGCGCCGCATGGCACTACTGGACCGGCTTCCTCCACAGCCTGACCGGCGGTCGCCCCGAGGTGGCCATCACACATTGCGCCGAGGCCGTGGCGATCGCCGAGAGTAGCGGGCTGCTCGAACTGTGCGCCTTTGCCGAATCCTGCCTCGCTCAGGTCTACGTGTTCGCGGGCGAGCTTCGTCGCGGCGTCGAAGTGGGCGAGCGGGCACTCCGGACATTCGAAGCCCTGGGAAATCGGTGGTGGGCGGGCCGGACGCTGTCCCATCTGGCCCCGGCGGCCAATGCGCTCGGGCAATGGGACCGTGCACTCGGGTATTGTCAGCGCGCGCTCGCCCACGGCGTGGCTGTGGATGACCTTCGACTGAAGGTCTCGGCACTGCTTCGAATGGGCTTGACGCACATCCAGCAGGGGGAGGTGGCGGCGGGCCTGCGGCGGTGCGAGGAAGCGCAGAGCCTTTCGCCTACACCCTACGACGCGACCGCTGTGCGTGGCGTTCGCGCCTGTGGGCTCGTTAAGGAAGGACGCTTCGTCGAGGGGATTGCCGAGCTCAAGGCCGTGCTCGACTGGTACGCGCGCTCCAACCTCAGATTCACCCGCGCCCAGTTCACGCTTTGGCTCGGCGAGGCGTATCTCCGCAAGGGTGACCGTGATTTGGCCAAGAGTGTCTGCGAGGACGTCCTGGCGGCGAGTCGGGATGTCGGCTACCGACACCTCGAAGCCGTGGCGCACCGGCTCCTAGGGGAGTGCATGCTCGCCGGCGACACCACTGCGGCGGCCCAGCACCTCACCTATGCGGTGGAAGCGTTGAGACTCAGCGGGGCCCGCAACGAATTGGCCAAGGCTCTCGCGAGCCAGGCGGCGCTCCGACAGGCACAGGGCGATGTCCCCGGCGCCAGAGCCGCGCTCGCTGAGGGTCTAGCCATCTTCGAAGAGATTGGGACGCTCGATGAACCAAGGCGGGTGCGCGAAGCGCTCGCGATGCTCGACGTGGAGACATCCCCGGGCGGGCATGTCGACAACCCTCAACCAGCATGAGGAGGACTGCGATGGCCGCACAGACGACCCAGGCCGCGCTGGCCGCGATGGCAAAATCGCTCCAAGAGATGGACAAGATGCTCAAGCAGATCCTGGAAAAAGTGAGTGCGAAAGCGAAGTAAGCCCGGCGGGCTCGGGGGTAGCTGACAATCGTCGAACACACAACCGTTCAAGCGGGAGGGGCACACGATGGCTGGTCCGACGTTCCAAGAGGTGGTCGAGTGGGCGAATCCGTACACGCCTGATCTGTCTGTGAGCACCATGAAGTTCCACGACCCCATCATCGTCGAGCAGCAGGTTGACTCGGGAAACTGGGCCTTCAAGGGCGTCCAATACTACATCGAGAAATCGCTCAAGATTCCGTACACGTACGTTGACGCCCACGGTGTGACGATCGAGGACTATCTCTTGATCGGATTCGCCGGGGGGGGCGCCTACTAGGCTGGCGTCTCGCTGCTTTGGCGCCTCCGCTCGCCGGAGCTTCTTTTCCCAAGGTTCGCTCGTCGGGCACTTCCAGGGCATCGGTAGTGCCCGGCCGCCATCTTCACCAGCCATGGTGACTCACCGAACCCCGTGTTTCACTCCAGGGTCTGTGTCGGGCCGAAATCGAGGGAGCGCGAGCCTCTGTAACTGGCTCGTGAGGCGCGGCATCCTTTCCGCGAACCCGGTTGCAAAGCTCGACCGCCCCCCGCCGTCGCAATCTTTCTCATCCTCCGCTACTCCGGCATGCGCGGCGAGTCGGTCGCGACCCTCCGCGTCAGAAACCTCGCCCCGGGCTTGGGACTTCGTGGCGTCGTGGTCAAGGGCGGCAAAACGCGCGACATTCCTCTCCAGCTCAAGCCGCACGATCTCCGTCACGGCGTCGCGATGGAGGTCTACGGACAGCACCACGATCCGGAGCAGGTCCGCGCACTACTCGGAGACGCGCGGCTCGTCTGGCCCTCGCCAGGTAAGCCACCGGTGCTGCGCACCCGCGCAGCCAGTAGTCCACATCACCGTGCGGCGCGACGGCGGTCGGGGAGAGAAGCTCGGACGCGTCTGAGCTGGAGCCGACGCGCCGTGACCAGGGCCATGCGCGGATCGCGCTCCACGCCGACCCACTCGCGTCCGACGGACGCGGCGACCCGGCCCACCGTTCCCGCGCCGGCGAAAGGATCGCGGACGGGCCCGCGCTTTTTGCTGCCTTCCAGCACCGTCCGGACCACGGGCTCCGGGATCGCGTCCCAGATGCTGTCCGGGTGGGAGCGTGGCAGTGGCAGCATCCAGCACAGCGTGGTTCCGCGCGGTCGCACGACCTGACCCGCCTTCCTGAAGCGCAGGAGATAGTTCACGCGGTTGTCCCAGCGCTCCCGGGAGCGCGTTTGGGCCCAGAAGCCGCGCGACTGAAGACGCCAACCGGTGCGACGGAGCCAGCCGGTGACGAGTGCGTCCATCCCCACCCACTCGTCGCCGTCGTGGCGATCGCCGATCACCAACCAGAGGTCGCCGTCGGGCGCGAGGACGCGCTTCCATTCACGCCCAAAGCCCACGGCCAGGTCGTGCGCGTAACGCTCGGCCGATGGACGCCCCCGCCCTCTCACCCAGTACGGCGGCGAGGTCAGGATCACCGCGACGCTCCCCGAGGTGATCGGATGGAGACGGTGGCTGTCCGCGCGGAACAGGCGCAGCCGCCCATCGCGGCTCTCGTAGCGGGTCATGGCGAGGCGACGATCCCGCGGAAACTTGGATCCTAACAGCGTTGACCGCCGAGCCGCTTGGCGAGCACGTGCGCTTCCAGGAGCGGCGGCATGCCTGCCATTGTACAGGCGAGCTCAGGCCTCTCGGGTCCACCGCCGGCTCGGTGCTTCCTCTCACGACGAGGCCGCCTTGGCCATACATGTTCCTCGGCCGCACCCAGTCCGCGAGAGTGTTGTAGGGCCCGTTCTCGCTCCGCCCTTTTGGCGTCGCATCGAGATACCGGTAGACGCCGAGGAACTCTTCGCCGCCGCGCCCATACGTGGAGTGGGTGTGGAAGATCTGGCCGGCGTCGTCCTTGACGAAGACCCTGTCGCCGGACAAGTCCTCGAGCCCCGGATTCACGTACTCGTAGTTATAGAAGGCGCGGCCCGTGGCGATCTGGTCGCAGCGGCACGGGCTTCTCCGCTCGCTCTATGGTCGAATGGGCGGGCTCGCGATCGACATACCGGCTACATGTCGAGAAACTCCACCGTCGCCTTGCCAAGTCGCGGGGCAGGAAACCATGCCGGTGATGGATGCATCCAAAGCGCAACAGCACCGGAAGGGAGAAACGTCGATGAATGCAGCAGACCCGAGACTAGTCGGCGATGAGGAGATCGCAGCGCCCGTGACGATCCTCGACGGGCTGGGTCGCGTGATACGGATCGTCCCAGCCGAGGAATTCCGGCGAATCCACGGAGTTCCAGAGCGGCCGACCCCGGACAACTGGCGTCGCAGGAGAGGGCGCGCCAAACCGAGCGAGGTCGCGGAGGCCGCGACCGAGCACGCTGTGCCACGCTGATCGGGCAAGACGCCCGAGAGCATTTCCCCCCGACTCTCACCGCCGAAGCGCGTCCGCGCTCGTAAGGGACGAGCGACAACGACAACCAAGGAGAGCTCGATCGGCAGGCTTGATGGAAAGACTGCGCTCATTACGGGTGGCAATGGCGGCATCGGCCTGGCGACGGCGAAGCGGTTCGTCGACGAAGGCGCGTACGTCTTCATCACGGGGCGCCGTGATCCGGAGTTGACCGCGGCGGTCAAGGAGATCGGACGAAATGTGACCGGTGTCCAAGGAGACGTGTCGAGCCTCGGCGATCTGGATCGGCTCTTCGCCCAGATCAAGCGGGAGAAGGGCAAGCTCGATGTTGTGTTCGCGAATGCCGGCGTGATGGTGGCTCGATCATCCTGAATTCGTCCATCGTCGCCAGCAAAGGGCTGACGTCGAATAGCGTCTACAGCGCCACCAAAGCCGCCGTCCGCTCGTTCGCGCGCACGTGGACAACGGACTTGAAGGATCGCCGCATTCGCGTGAACGCGGTGAGCCCCGGCTCCATCGACACGCCCGGGCTGAGTGATCTCCTGGCTTCCTCGGAAACGGGCCAGCAACGCGCGAAGATGATCGCCAACAGCGTGCCGCTCGGCAGATTCGGCACACCCGATGAGATCGCGAAGGCCGTGGTGTTTCTCGCATCCGACGACAGCAGCTACATCACGGGCACGGAATTGTTCGTGGATGGCGGCTTCGCACAAGTGTAGGTCGGAGGTCGCGGAGGCGCGTGGCACGCCCGAGCTCCCACGATGTGGCGCTCGCGTCTAGGGCGTCTGCCGCGGGCGTCGCCGGCTGACCTTGATGTTCGCGACGTTCAGCGCGGCGCGGCGCTTCCAGCGGGCGGCTTCGAATCGCATTCCGGACGCTTCCCAGTGGTGAGCGATGAGTGACGCGTACTCGCCGAGCCGATCGGCGCGGAGCGTCTCCAGAGCCGTGGCCACCGCCGCATGGAGCCGGGCCCGTTGCTCGCTGAGCTGCGAGCGGTACGCCACGTCGCCCATCAGCGGGTGTTTGAACGCGTACTCCGGATGCGGGGAGAGCGTGACGAGGCGCAAGAACTCCTGCTCCTGGAGCGCCGCGAGAGCCGCGTCGAGATCGCGATCGTGCACGACGCCGCTCACCTCGCGGAGTAGCG
>Ga0137403_10000115_pt3 | contig 14638 bp, 16 predicted proteins | sample CZOMad2_1_16fung_FD_122057 | JGI IMG/M metagenome (GOLD analysis project Ga0137403, IMG submission 122057) | Vadose zone soil fungal communities from Angelo Coast Range Reserve, California, USA - CZOMad2_1_16fungal (Hybrid Assembly) | ecosystem: Environmental > Terrestrial > Soil > Vadose zone... | reverse complement strand
CAGGACGTGGCACCGGTCCTCGAGCGCAACAAAGCGCTACAGAATGCCGACGACCGGGGCTGGTCGCCGTCGCGCGACCTGCGGCGCGCCGCCACCATCCCGGACATCATCGTTCTCAAGTGGCGCAATGAGTATGGCATCGACGTCTTCAACCGCGATCACTGGCCGGCGGTGAAGAGACTGCTGAACGACCCGGAGTGGCGGTATCTGCGCACGGCGCCGGGTACGCTCTAGTTCGACGTCGCGGGGCGGCCAATCGGTCGCTCCCGCTTATCCAAATCCAGCGAAGGAGACTCCCATGGCAGCACGCGCCATCACGCTGCTGCCGTCGGCTGTGCGCACGACCAGCGGCGCCAGCGACGGCAGCTCGGCCGCGGCCGAGTTCCGCGAAGCCAACGTCCTGCTCGACATCACCACGGTGTCCGGCACCACGCCGTCGCTGACGGTAACCGTCGAGACATCCGCCGATGGGAGCAGTTGGTTCCCCCATACGGCCTTTTCGGCCAAGACGGCGACGGGCAAGGACATACAGAAGCTCGCCAATCTCGGCAGCTACCTGCGCGTCTCCTATGCCATCTCCGGCACCACCCCGTCCTTCACCTTCTCCGTCGTGGTCGACGGCAAGCGGGTGTCGTAAATGGCGATCGCGACCTACGCCGAGCTGCAGACGGCGATCGGCAACTGGCTGGCCCGACCGGGCGATGTCACGATCGCGGCCATCATTCCCGATTGGATCGCGCTCTGCGAACTGCGCCTCAACCGCGAGCTGCGCCTGCGCGCCATGGAAGACCGTGCGACCGCAACGGTCAGCGGGCCCTACGCGGCGCTTCCGGCGGGCTTCCTCGCCATGCGCAATTTCCAGCTGAACACCAGTCCGGTCACGGCGCTGGACATGGTGTCGCCGGAGCTGATCGACCGCGTCGTCGCCGGCTCGAGCACGGGCCGGCCGCGGCTCTACGCGATCGTCAATGACGAGATCCAGCTGGCGCCGGCGCCCGACGGCTCCTACACGGCCGAGATGGTCTACTGGAAGAAGCTCGACGCGCTGTCGCCGACAGTGACCACGAACTGGCTGCTGGCCAACGCGCCCGACCTTTACCTGTTCGGCTCGCTGGTCGAAGCCGCCGCCTATCTCGGCGACGATCAGCACCTGGAGCAGTGGGAGGCGCGCTATCAGGCCGCCGCCCGCCGCCTGCAGGATGCCGACGATGCCGGCAAATGGTCGGGTGCCACACCGATCGTTCGTCACGCGGGGAGCAATCCGTAATGGCCGACAATATCCAGACCCCGACCGGCAGCGGCAGCGACCCGGCCGTTGCGACCGATGAGATCGGCGGCACGCATTTTCAGAAGGTCAAGATCGCGCTCGGCGCCGAGAACGAGTTCGACACGCTGGTCGATTCCGGCCAGCAGACCATGGCGAACAGCCTTCCCGTCGTCATCGCCGCCAACCAGTCGCCGGTGCCGGTCGATGCCACGCCGGTGAGCCCGGCGGCCAACGACTATCTGCCCGTGCGGCTGACTGATGGCGCTGCATTCTACAGCGGTGGGGGAGGGCAGACCGACAAGTCCGCATTCGCGGAAGGCTCGGGTCGGGTCACGCCCATCGCCGGCGTCGTCAACGACACGCCGACGGCCGACCCGGCGGAGGACCAGGCCGCGGCCGCGCGCATCACGGCCAAGCGCGCCCTGCATGTCAACCTGCGCAACGCCGGCGGCACGGAGATCGGCGTCGCGGCCGCGCCGGTACGCGTCGACCCGACCGGCACGACGATCCAGCCGGTGAGCAGTCCCGGCGCGTTTGCCGTGCAGGATAGCGAGAAGCTCACGGACAATGCCGCCTTTGCCGACGGCACGTCCAAGGTCATGCTTGCCGGCTACGTCTTCGACGAGACTGCCGGGACGGCGCTGAGCGAGAACGATGCGGCGGCGGCGCGCCTCAACGCCAACCGGGCCCAGGTCCTGGTCATCGAGGACGACGCAACGCGCGGACGACGCGCCAGCGTGACCGCCGCCAATGCGCTGAAGGTCGATGGCTCCGCCGTGACCCAGCCGGTCAGCGGCACGATCACGGCCAATGCCGGCAGCGGCACGTTCGGCACGCAGGATAGCTCGAGCCTGGTCGACAATGGCGGGTTTACCGATGGCACGTCGCGCGTCATCCCGGCAGGCTACTATTTCGACGAAACAGCCGGCACCGCGCTCAGCGAGAACGACATCGCGGCGGCGCGCATCGATGGCAAGCGCGCGCTGGTGGGCGTGATCGAGGATGGTACGAACCGCGGCACAAGGCTGGCCGTGAAAGCGGCGAGCGCGGCGCCGCTGGCGACGGACCCGGCCGCGGTCGTGGCGCTGTCGCCGAATGGCTACCATCGCCTCGCGACCTATGCCGCCGTATACCGCTTGGCGGCGCGGCCCTATGCCCTGTCCAATGCCTTCACGGCCAACACGCGCAAGCAATACGCGACGCTACACCATGCGGCCTCGGCGACGAAGACCGTGCGCATACGTGGAATCCAGATCGCGCTCGAGAGCTCGAGCGTAGCGGCAATCACCGCCGCCGATCTGGTCTTCATCACGAGCGCGCCGGCGACCGGCAACCCGGCGGTCACGCCCACGCCGCACAATCGCGGTGACGCGGCTGCGGAAGCCACGGCGCTCGCCCTGCCGACGACGGGGGGAACCGAGGGCGCTCTCGTCAATTCGGTCGAATACAATCTGGGTGTGACCGGCGCCGCCAGCATCGCGAATCCGGCGCCGGCTGTCGAGTGGATCGACCTCTACGACAGCGATGGCATCGCCGGCGACGACGCGGCAAAGGCGCTCGTGCTGCGCGCCGGGCAACTCGAAGGCGTCGCCGTCGTGCTCGACTGCAACGCCGCGTCGACCGTCAAAGGCTTCGTGCGCATCGTCTTCACGGAAGAATGAGACCTCTCATGCTGCTGCTGTTGTGGAAGCGGCCGGTCTGGCGCACGCCGGCGGCGGCGGCAAGCGACTGGGGCGCGGCGGCGGCGGCCGCGAACACCTGGACAGCGGTCGGTGCGGCCGCCGGCAACTGGTCCGCGGCAACCGCGGCGGCCGACGCCTGGATTCCCGCACCGCCGGCAGCGACCCACTGGGAGTAGGGGGCGATCGGTCGCCTGCGCTGTTCGTCCCTTTGAAACGGATGGAAAGAAATGATGATTCCCATCGGCGCATGGCAGCCCGACCTGCCGGACTTCGAGAATCCCGGCGCGCTCGAGGCGAAGAACGTGCTTCCCGACGCCGCCGGCTATCGGCCGCTGCCGTCCCTGGTGGCCGCCGGGACCGTCCTCGGTGCCATGGAGGCGCGCGTCCAGGGCGCCATCCTCGCGCGCGGGCAGGGCGGCGCCATCGCCAACTTCGCCGGCACTGCGGCCAAGCTCTATCGATGGGACAGTACCGGCGTGGCCTGGAACGACGTCAGCCGCACGACCGGCGGCGCCTACGGCACGGCGGCAGACGGCGGCTGGTCGTTCGCGCAATTCGGCGACCTCGTGATTGCCGTGAACGGCATCGACGCGCCGCAGAAGTTCGCTATCGGCAGCGACAGCAGGTTCGCGGCGCTCAACGGCACGCCGCCGGTCGCGCGCTTCGTTTCCACCGTGCGGGATTTCGTCGTCATGGGCCGCCCGAGCGGCCTGGCTCAGCGCGTGCACTGGTCCGGCATCAACAACGCCGAGACCTGGGCCTCCTCGCAGGCCACCCAGGCCGACTTCCAGGACCTGCCGGACGGCGGCTATGTCATGGGCATCGTCGGCGGCGAATACGGCCTGGTGTTCCAGGAACGCGCCATCAAGCGCATGACCTATGTCGGCGTGCCCGCCATCTTCCAGTTCGACGAGATCGCGCGCGGCACCGGCACGCCGGCCGAAGGCTCGCTGGCGCATCACGAGAACATCGCGTTTTTCTTGTCGGATGACGGGTTCTTCGCGCTCGACGGCGCGCAAGGTCTGCGCGCCATCGGCCACCATCGCGTCGATCGTTTCTTCTGGAACGACGTCAACCAGACCTACCTGAACCGCATCAGCGCCGCTGTCGACCCGATCAACAAGCTCTACGTCGTCTCCTATCCCGGGCCGGGCAGCGACCTGGCAGGCGGCGCTCCCAACCGGCTGCTGATCTACAACTGGACGGCCGATCGCTGGAGCCGCGCCGAGGTCGAGATGGAGATGATCCAACAAGCGGCATCGCAGGCCGGTTACACGCTCGACAGCCTCGACAGTTATCTGGCCAACCTCGATGCGCTGCCGTTCTCCCTCGACAATCGCTTCTGGACCGGTTCGGGGCGGCTGCTGCTGGCCGGGTTCACGCCGGCCCATATGATCGGGTTCTTCAACGGTCCCAACCTGGCGGCGACCGTCGATACCGGGGAGGCGCAGCTCGTGCCCGGCCGGCGCGCGCTCGTGCGCAGCCTGCGGCCGCTCGTGGAGGGCGACACCGGCGGTGCGACCGTCAGCGTGCGCACGGGCACGCGCAACCGCACGATCGATCCGGTGTCGTTCGATGCACCGGCGGCGATGAATGCGTTCGGCCACTGTCCGGTGCGCGCCAACGGCCGCTACCTGCGGGCGCGCATCGAAGTCGCCGCCGGCGCGACCTGGCGCCATATCCAGGGAATCGACGAGGTCGAGTCGACCGCGGCGGGCGCAAGATGAGCGCCGGCTTCCCGGGCCTCCCCGTCACCGGCGGCGACGCCCGCCAAGTGGCGGCCGTCGTCAATCGGCTGGCCCAGGGCAAGCTCAACTGCACCGGCGCGGTGACGCTCGCCGCCGGCGCCGCCGCCACTAGTGTCAGCGATCCCCGGGCCACGGCGGCCAGCATCGTGCTGCTGATGCCGACGACGGCCAACGCCGCCGCCGAACTCGGCAACGGCACGCTCTTTGTCTCGGCGCGCGCCAAGGGCGGCTTCACGCTCGCCCATGCCAACAATGCGCAGGCCGATCGGGCCTTCGGCTATGTGCTCATCGGATAGCTCATATCAACCTTCGCTACTCCTGGCCCATCACCCACTCCGTGTCATTCCCGCGTAAGCGGGAATCCAGGGCAACAGCTCGTCGCTTGCCCTGGACCCCCGCTTTCGCGGGGGTGACAGGTAGGGGGAAGCAGCGATGAGTCACAAACCGAGAAGCCTGGGATCACGGTATTCGCCCATGAAAATGGTCCCGCGCCTCGTCGGCATCCCCGCGGCCGAGATCGACGCCGTCTGGCCGCTGGTGGAGCCGCTGATCGCCGGGGCCTGCCGGCGCGGCGGCGGCAAGGATGCGCCGGCCGACATCCGGCGCGGACTCAAGGCGCGCGACCAGCAGCTCTGGCTGGCCTGGGACGGCGGCGTGGTCGCGCTGGCGGTCACGGAGATCGCCTGCCATCCGCGCAAGAAATGCTGCCGCATCCGCATCTGCACGGGGCGCGAGCGGCGGTCCTGGCAGCACCAGCTGGCGGCCATCGAGGCCTGGGCGAAGGCGCAGGGCTGCGCGGCCATGGAGCTGATCGCGCGGCCCGGCTGGTCGCGGCTTCTCAAGGGCCAGGGCTACGCCACCACCCATCTCTATTGCGAAAAGGAGCTTTGATCATGTCCGGCCCGCCCGATACCCAGACGACGATCGCGAAATCCGAACCCTGGGCGCAGCAGATCCCCTATCTCGCCGGCGATCCCAAGAAGGGCATTCCCGGCCTCTTTCCGGAGGCCAATCGCCTCCTTCAGTCGGCCGGTCCGCTCTACTACCAGGGCCAGACCGTGGCCGACATGTCGCCGGAGCGCGCGGCGGCGCTGGCGGCGCAGGCGGCCCGGGCGCAGAACGGCTCGCCCCTCACGGCCGCCGGTTCGGCCGAGCTGGGCAAGACGCTGAGCGGCGCCTACCTCAACGCCAACCCGTATCTGCAGAGTGCGATCGACGCCGCCTCCCGTGGCGTGACGCGCAACTATCAGGACGCGGTCGCGCCCGGCATCGACAGCGCCTTCTCGCTCGCCGGCCGCTACGGCTCCGGCGCCCACGTCGCCGCGCACGATGCGGCGGAGCAGAACCTGGCCACCCAGCTCGGCGATATCGCCGGCAATCTCGGCTATCAGGGCTACGCCGCGGAGCGGGGCAACATGCTCAACGCCCTCAATGCGGCGCCGGCCTATGCGCAGGCCGACTATGGCAACATCGCCCAGCTCGCCGACGTCGGCCGGCAGCGCGAGGCGATGGACCAGGCCCTCATCAACGACCAGATCGCCCGCTGGAACTTTCAGCAGCAGCAGCCGGCCGACAAGCTCGCGCAATATGCGCAGCTCATCCGCGGCGATTTCGGCGGCACGCAGACGACGACAGCGCCCTATTCCTCGGGCGCCGGCATGCTCGGCGGAATGGGCAGCGGCGCCGGTCTCTTCGGCGGCATCGGGACGGCGCTTGGCGACGCGTTTTCCGTCATCGGTCCGTTCGGCGGCCCGTTCGGGTCTCTGCTCGGCGCCGGCCTGGGCGGATTGCTATCAGCAATCTAGGCGCATTTTTTCCGGATACCCCCGACGGAGCAGCACAATGTCAGGAATAAAGGACTACTCCACCACACCCGCCAGCAACACCGCGCTGTTCCCCGAGGGCATGGCGCCCTCGGCCGTCAATGACGGCATGCGGCAAGTCCAGGCCGATGTTCGGTCCTGGTACAATGACGCCCAATGGGTGATCTATGGCGATGGCGACGGCGCCTTCGCGATCGCCTACGTCTCGCCGACGTCGTTCAGCGTGACGGGCGCGGACGTGACCGCCGTCTATCACGCCGGCCGCCGCGTCCGCGCCGCCGGATCGCTCACCGGCACCATCTACGGCACGATCCAATCGGCGGCCTTCGCCACCAACACGACCGTGACCGTGCAGTGGGACGCCGGCTCGCTGCAGAACGAGGCGCTGACGATCGCCATCGGCATCCTGAGCGCCACCAACACCGCCATCCCGCCGGCCGGCGCCGGTGCTCCCGGTGCGGTGCAGCTTGCCACCCAGGTCGAAACCGAGGGCGGCACGTCGACGGCGAAGGCCGTCACCCCCGGCGGCCTGGCGCCCGCGGCCATGACCTGGACCGGCACGCACATCTTTCAGTCCGCCGACGCCGGCGCCGGCGAGATCATTGCCATCGATCTCGACCGCGCCTCCGCGACGCCCGCAGCGAACGATCTTCTGATGGCGCTGCGCTGGAAAATGCGCGATGCCGGCGGCGGCACCGACTTCGCCGCCAAGCTCATCGCCAAGCTGCTCGACCCGACCGCGGGCAGCGAGGACGCGGAATTGCAATTCGCGACCCTGGTCGCCGGCACGCTGGCCGCCCGACTGGTACTCGGTCAGGGGCTGTACACGCCGAATGCTACGGGCGGGGATAAGGGGGTGGATACGATCAATGCCGTCGAGTTCTACGCACGCGGCAATCCGCTTGGGTATCATTCCTTCTCGACCCAAAATGGAACGACCTACACGCTCGCCCAAAACGATCTGAACACGACGGTCAAGCTCACCAATGGGGCCGGCTGTACCGTGACCTTGCCCAGCGCCGCGGCCGCCGGCGCCGGCTGGCGCGTACGGCTGTGGAATGCCTCCGGTGCAGATGTCACCGTCCAGCGAGCTGGCACGGACGTGATCGATGGCGGTGGTATTGCTGTCAAGATTCAGAATACTACCGGCGGCAACTTCATGGATTGGTGGACGGACGGAGTGGGGTGGTATACCAGCAGGCGATTGTTCGTGTCAGCGCCACAGACGATCACGTCCGGCGGCGCGCTCACACTTGCCCACGGCCTGGGCGCCACACCCATTCACGGCTATGTGCGACTAAGGTGTTTGACGGCAGAGGCCGGATACTCGATCAACGATGAAACATTCTACAATGTATCAAAGGCTGATCAAAGTGCGACGGGGAACCACGATCATTCAATTGTGTGTGATGGAACAAATATCAATGTGCGCTTTGGAAGTGCTGCTAGTGTGTACGGCGTTGCCAACAAAACAAGCGGTGCTCAATCGCTGCTAACCAATGCCAACTGGAATGTAATCTTCCAAGTCGAGTACTGAAGACATGCCGCGTGGCGTCGCTATCCCGCAGTGACGCAACGTCTCACGGTCGCCTCTTCGATACGAGATTTCGTCGCGACCTTTTCGGACATAGTTATCGTTGCGATCTTCGGTACATACCGTCAGCACACAATCTGAAACCAGCCGCGCGAAACAAAGCATGCGATGCCTCATTGCCCGGAAGAACCTCCGCGACCAACCTTTCGCCGCGGCTGACTGACTCAAGCGCAGCTAGCATGGCCTTACCAAAGCCTTGACCGCGCATTTGGGGTGCAGTCACGATGGAAACCTCCCATTCATCACCATGACGGTCGAGCCGCACGAAACCGCATGCACGCTCGCTGCGGACCGCCATCCAACACCGAGTGTCAGGAGATCTCAGTTTCTTGGAGAACCAGTCGAGGTGCTCCGCCCAGCTGGGTGGGGTCGGGTCTCGGGCGTAGACTCTTGTACCGGGTGAGACCTGCCATTCGAAGATAGTTGTCGCATCTTCGGCTGTCGCTCGCCGGAGCGATAACTCTGGCCCAATGTGCTTCTGCGTCGTCATCGTATTGACCGTATGACTAGCATAGCGAGATACAACGCGCATCGTGCCGCAGCGCCTGTCCCCTGCCGCTGCCGCACAGTCTGCCCGCGATTGCCGCACTGTTCATTTCCACGAAGGAACGCTACAGGCATTTGAGCTGGAACGGCTGCTGCCGGCTTCTGGGCTTCGCTCAAGCCGGCTGCCAGACGATTGCAGTCGCCGGGTTGATCGGGTTGGGTCCAATGTAGTTCTTCTCGATGCGCTCGATCCGAATTCTGCCGGCGCGCTCTAGGTTGCGTAGTTTCGAGATCAGGTCCTTGTTGTAGCCGTGGGCACGGCTCCGCCTGCGAACATCGATTTCGAGCGACAGCCGCGGCGGCAGCAGGTAGGACAACACGCGGATCAGAGGGTCGATCGCGCTCTGGGCCAGCAGCTGCCAGCTGACCGGTTCCACATGGATGACGTGATCGAGGCCGGGAATCGCGAGCAACTCCTCAAATAGCGCATCGTTCAAATGCGTGATCTGCTCGATGCTGTAGCTGGTGAAAACGATGGTCTTTTCGCCGGTTCGAAATTCCGACAGATCCGGTCGATGGTAGTCGAATGGGCGGGTTATAAGCGCAAGATGGGGCTCGGTGCCACCCACCAGCTGCGTCACTTCGCGCCCGGTCTCGGTGTATTCCATGGCGACATACTCGGCTGAACGCGGTGCGCCACCGAGCCACAGGTAAAATAGATTGGTGCCCCAGCCGCTGCCGAGTTCGATGATGCGCCTGGTATCGGCATCGCAATAGCCGGCCACGAGGTCGGTGATCGTGATTCGCGAGATCGCATCGATGCAGCGCGGGCTGAGGCGCGGCGGCAAGTGTCGGCCCGCGAGGATCGCAGCGATGCGTCGACCGCGCATCCAGCGGACTTTGCGCGGGCGTTCTGCATGCGCCGCCAGGCACAAGCTGACGGCGCGTGCCAAGCTGCCCGGCTCGACCGCGATGATCCGGCGGGCCTGATCGCGAACGGCGCTCCAGTAGTCCTCGTATTGATCGCGCACGAGATGCGGATCCCGTGCGCCGTCCTTCACTTCCTTGCGCAAGCTTCGAATTCCCCTTGAGCGACGGGCAGGATGAGCCCGGTCCACATAGCCTATGCGCCGCCGCCCACGCCAGCAAGAAAGCGGGCGGAATCAGCATCCACCATGGATTCAAGCGCTGTCTATTCTGGATTCGACCGTCGTCAAATCCGGAATTTGGCCTCGTCCAAATTGGAGCACGGCCGCGGCGGCCGCGCGCCTATCAATCGGATCTGCCTCGAGCGCTCGTAGGCGATCAGAGTTTGAGCGCCTTCTCCAAATCGGCATGCTCGAATGCCGATGCAACCCGCTCTATTTGCGCCTTCGGTAGGCCCAGGCCGGCCGCCGTGCCGCGCCATTGGGAGACTGCCCGAGCAACCTCGCCTGCAACCTTTTCAGCGGCATTCGCCTTCAGGCCGAACAGTTCTGCGACTTCCAGGGCTATGTCGAGAGACGCCGTGGGATCATCCTCGTTTATCGCCGTCGAAAGTACGCGCGGCTTGATATCGATGGGCACCGGATTGAGGTCGTAGGCGGGCGCCAGTCGCCAGCCGGCGGCTCCACCGTAGAGAAAGCCGTGGTTGCGAAGGTGGTCGTCCGTATTTGATATGAGGACAAAGAAAACGATCCGACGCCATAGCTCGGCCATGTCCGCCGTGGCACTCGCGCCGTGCTGTCGAAGCGCGTCGGCGATTTCGAGATAGCTTCGGGTGTCGTTGTCTTTCGCGCCGAGCATGCTCATGGCCGATAGGAACGGCAGGCGGACCTTTCCGGCGCGGTCGAATCGCGGGACGATCAGCACCGGTTCGCCTGCAACCTCCTCCAGCCGCCATTCCGTCACGTTGATTCCGGCTTGCCTCGCAAGGGAAAGAGCTGTCGCCTCCCATGTAACCGCGTTTATCTCGTCCTGTTTGCTGGGGAACTTCGCGATCGCCAGGTGTCCGTTGCGGTCCCGAACGGAGGCTTTGGGTCTGGCACCGCCGAGTGAAGATCCCGGTGCCAGCAGCAGGCGGAGATCTTCGTCCGTGTCCTCTTCGCTCAGAACATGTTCGGCGGCATTCAGCAGTCGTGGCAGGTCCACCAGCGGCGGAACCCGTTTCTTGGCGGGATTGTCCGCCACGAAGGGGCCGGCGTCCGCTTCCTTGAATCGAAGTGCGCCCTGTCGCGTCTCATCATCGACTTTCAGCAGGTAGTCGAGTTCGAAGAAGGTGCGAATGGTGCGCTCTTCGGCCGTGGCGGCGCGCCTTTCGGCTCGCCGCATGAGGGCGCGTCCCCACCGGTCAGGGGCGGAGTCGCCGAGTGCGCCGAAGGTGGCGCGATCCGCGCCGGCATGTTGCGGCCCCGGCCCTAAAATGAGGGCAGGCTCGAGCGCGAAGCGCAAGGGGTTCTCGAGCCACGTTTTGTCGTATTCGAACGTGGCTCCCTCGCGTCCCTTGCGGACGCGCGACCACAGGCGCCCTACGAAGTGGGGCGCCCCATCGAGGTCGACGTAAACGAGTGCCTGCCTGTCCGCCACTAGGGTGCCTCAGCCGTCGTCTTTGGCTTCGGCAGGCGAACGCGCTTGGGAAGGTGCTCCTCTTCAAGACGAAGACCGATGGCGTCGGCTTGTGCGTCGGCGAGGACACTGAGCCGGTCGATCAATCCCAGGGAGAAGAGGACCGTCGCATAGATGCCAAGAGAGACGCTCGGGTCGCCCTTTTCTACCTTCACCAGCGTGGCTCGGGCTATCTGGGCGCGCTCTGCCAGAATCGCGCTCGGAATACGCCGCCGCCGCCGAGCGTCATGAATGTCCGCGCCCAGCTTTGCCAGAGCTTTGCAGACGGGCAAGGGGAGAGGCGATCCAGTTCGAGGTTTCATAGCGTCTATCTTCGCAGTCGTTATTAAGTTTAGTGTACGTGATAATCGACGTTATCGCAAGAGGGTTAATCCGCTAAGGACCATATAATGTCACTCGTCACAGTCGTTAAACATTATAACGACCGTGATAATAGACATTACATACTTGTTCACTGATCTCCATCGAACCAGCGAAGAATTAAGGGACCAATCTCCGCACTGGCGGATTTTCGCGGTCCGAGCCCTGCGAAGTGGGTGGCGCTCCCGCGGGCGGTTCCTTGCAAGAATTCTGGATCGTCCAATTCGGGTTTGAGCGGACTAGCGGTGGTTGGTGCCGGCCATCTGGTCGAGTTGCTGACGCGGGCCAGCAGGCGCGGCCGGACTTTCGCCTTGGCGCTGACCGTCAACGTCTACCGGGGTGAGGAATGATCGCGATACACGAGACGATTCGTTGCGCCTACGAGCCGCGCGCCTATCAATTGGACCTGCATCGAGCCCTCAAGCGCTTCAATGTGCTGGTGGCCCACCGGCGGTTCGGCAAGACGGTCTTCGCCGTCGGCCAGCTCGTCCGCAAGGCCGGCAGGTGCGAGCTCGAGGCGCCGCGCTTCGCCTACATCGCACCCTATTACCGCCAGGCGAAGGCCGTCGTCTGGGATTACCTCAAGCGCTACACGGCCAATCTGCCGGGCGCGACCCATCACGAGACCGAGCTGCGCTGCGATCTCGGCAACGGCGCCCGCATCACCCTCTACGGCGCCGACGATCCGGATTCGCTGCGCGGCCTCTATCTCGATGGCGTGGTGCTCGATGAATACGCGCAGATGCGGCCGCGCGTGTGGAGCGAGGTGATCCGTCCGGCCCTGGCCGACCGTCAGGGCTGGGCCGTCTTCATCGGCACGCCCATGGGACGCAACGCGTTTTATGAGCTGTACGAGCGCGCCAAGGCCGATCCGGCCTGGCTCGCCCGGCTCCATCGGGCGAGCGAGACCGGCATCATCGACACGGCGGAGCTGGCCGCCGCCCGCGCCGAGATGTCGGAGGAGGAATACGCACAGGAGTTCGAGTGCTCCTTCGATGCCGCCATCCTCGGCGCCTATTACGGCCCGTTGATCGCGGCGGCCGAGGCCGAGGGCCGCATCGGGCCGGTGCCCTGGCAGCCCGGCGTTCCCGTGCACACCGCCTGGGACCTCGGCGTCAACGATGCGACCGCCATCTGGTTCTGCCAGCGCGTCGCCGCCGAGGTCAGGCTGATCGACTACTACGAGGCCTCCGGCGTCGGCCTCGACCACTACGCCAAGGTCTTGCAGCAGAAGCCCTATGCCTATGGCGACCACATCCTCCCGCACGATGCGCGCGTGCAGGAACTGGGCGGCGGCAGGACCCGGGTCGAGACCCTGCAGAGCCTCGGCCTGCGGCCGCGGGTTTTGCCGCTTCACGAGCGCATGGACGGCATCAACGAGGTTCGCAAGCTCTTGCCGCGTTGCTGGTTCGATGCCGAGAAGTGCAAGCCCGGCCTGGAGGCGCTCCGCACCTACCGGCGCGAGTGGGACGAGCGCCGCAAGTGCTTCCACGACCGGCCGCTGCACGACTGGTCGAGCGATGCCGCCGATGCCCTCCGCTACCTCGCCATGGGCCTGCGCGAGGCCAGGGACGAGAAGCTGCCGCGCATCCGCTACGACGACCGGGGCATCGTGTAGGGGTGCCCGTCACACAAGGGCCCGAGCCTGTCGCAGGTGGCGGCGCTTACCCACATTTGTCATCGCCGGGCTGAGCGAAGATTCTTCTTGACAGATGTAGGATTACTATCCTATAATCCAGAAATTATGAGATGGGGTCGTGCGCCTGTGGCGTGCGGCCCCTTTCGTTTTACCCAGTTGGCGCGACCATAAAAGATCGCAACGCGATGTTGTCCGCCGAATCCGGATCGGAGGCGACCGATGCGCAGAAGCAAGTACCGCAAGGGCAACGGGACGCCCGGCGAATCGAAAAGGAATTATCACCCGAACGAGACCAACTCCGCGGCGGAACCGGGAACCAACCCGCAGCCGGCGCGGAGCGCACACGGCAAGAGCCGCAAGATTGCCAAACGCCTCACGTGGGAGGCGTTCAAGGCGCTGACCGCCGTGATGCAAGACGACGAGGCCGCGCCGACGGCGCGTGTCAACGCGGCCAACACCGTCCTGGAATGGGGCCATGGCAAGCGAGGCGATTCGGCCAAGGCTCCCAAAGTGGTCGAGAAGACCGTCAAAGTCGACTGGGGCAAGGACTGATCGAGACGCGAAGATGCGGGTATGAGCCCGCGTTTGTCGATTCGAGCATCCGACAGAAAATAGGAGTCTATCATGAACGCCATGAGACGGCGCGGCTGGGCGTTCGCCCTGCCGCTGATCATCGCTGCTGCACCGGTGGGTGCCCACGCCGCCGGCCCCTGCTATCCCCGCGACGCCATCCGCACCCACCTCGCCGAGCGTTATGGCGAGCGGCCGGCGGGCGTCGGCGTGGCGGCGGGCCAGCTGGTCGAACTGCTGGTTCGGCCCGACGGCGCCAGCTGGACCATCCTCGTCATCCGGCCGGACGGACTGGCCTGTCCGGTGGCGGCGGGCGAGGACTGGAGGGATGTGAGCGAGCCGCCCTCCAGCCACGGCGACGGCTCGTCATGACCGATGCCGAACTGTCCCGCGCCCTCGGCCGGCTCGAGGGCCGGCTCGACGCCTTCGAGAGAACGCACATCGAGCGCGACCAGGCGCTTGATCGTCAGCTCGCGGCCATCAACGGCAAGCTCGATCGCCTGAACACCGCCTTCAATATGGGCCGCGGCGGCGTCCTCGCGCTTGTCAAGCTCGGCGGCCTTCTGCTGCTGCTCGGCGGTGCCGCCGCCTGGCTCGCCGATCGTCTGCCCTCCTGGCTGAAGTAGCCGACCCGACCACCCATCCCTACCGCCGATCCCGCTGTCAGCGTTGCCGCGAGCATGCGGGCGATGCCGTCGACGCGCGTTCGTTCACTTCATGTGCAAACCGAAAGGAGAACCATCGTGACCGCCCTGACCTGGATCCTCGATCGTGCCAAGGAGCCGTCGACCTATGCCGGGCTCTCCGGCCTCGCCCTCGCCCTCGGCTTGAGCGATGCCGAGTGGAGCGCCATCGGCACGGCGGC
>Ga0137403_10005532_pt1 | contig 14639 bp, 11 predicted proteins | sample CZOMad2_1_16fung_FD_122057 | JGI IMG/M metagenome (GOLD analysis project Ga0137403, IMG submission 122057) | Vadose zone soil fungal communities from Angelo Coast Range Reserve, California, USA - CZOMad2_1_16fungal (Hybrid Assembly) | ecosystem: Environmental > Terrestrial > Soil > Vadose zone... | reverse complement strand
CCGCATGCCGGGAGAATTTGAGCCGCACGCCGGCTGCTGGATGCTGTGGCCGGAGCGGCCGGACAACTGGCGCGAGGCGGCGCGGCCGGCGCAGCTGGCCTTCGCGCAGGTGGCTGCCGCGATCGCGCAATTCGAGCCGGTGACGGTCGGGGTGTCGAGCCCGCACTACACGGCCGCGCGCGCGCTGCTCCCCGAGCGCGTGCGGGTGGTGGAGATGGCGCACGATGATGCCTGGATGCGCGACGTCGGGCCGACCTGCGTAGTGGACGGCCGCGGCGCGGTGCGCGGGGTCGACTGGCGCTTCAACGCCTGGGGCGGGCTCGAGGGCGGGCTGTACTTTCCCTGGGACCAGGACGATCTCGTGGCGCGAAAGGTGCTCGAGATCGAGCGGCTCGAGCGCTACCGTGCGCCGCTGGTGAACGAAGGTGGCGCCATCCACGTCGACGGCGAGGGTACGGCGCTGGTCACCGAGGAATGCCTGCTCAACGCCAATCGCAATCCTCAGCTGGCGCGGGCGGACATCGAGCGCTGCCTGCGCGACTACCTCGGGGTGAGCCACATCGTCTGGCTCGGCAGGGGAGTGTTCAACGATGAGACCGACGGGCACATCGACAATCTCGCCTGCTTCGTGCGCCCCGGGGAGGTATGCCTCACCTGGACTGATCGGCGGCGCGACCCGCAGTATGCGATCTCACTCGACGCCTGGGAGCGTTTGCAGGACGCGCGTGATGCCCGCGGGCGTCGGCTCAAGGTGAAGCGCCTGATAATGCCGGCACCGCTGCGCCTTCGCGCCCGTGAGGCCGCCGGGGTAATCGCCCGCGAAGGCACCCGGGGGCGTGTCGCGGGGGAGCGACTCGCGGCGAGCTATGTGAACTTCTACATCGCCAACGGCGGCATCATCATGCCGCTGCTGGATGCACGCACCGACCGCACCGCGGCGCGACGCCTGAAGAGCCTGTTCCCGGCGCGCCGCGTGGTGGGCGTGCCGGCGCGCGAAATCCTGCTGGGAGGCGGCAACATCCACTGCATCACGCAGCAAGTACCCGCAGCCGGAATGAGCCGACGGCGAGCGCCCGTGCCGGCCGCCAGCTGACAATGCGCTGCCACGGCGGTTAAGTTAACGGCGGGAACGGCCCCGTCGGCCCCGAGCGACAGGACCGCGGGGACCAGCACTTGCGGTATCGTTCTCACTCGTGACGCACCTCGCACGCACAGCGGCTGTTCACCTGACATTCTTTGGGCCATGAAACGATACGCCGCCAGGGAGTCAGCATGCGTTGGTTAGCCTGGACGATGTTGATGGCGATCGCGGTCGGGGCCGGCGCTGCCGGCGTGAACAGCGAGCTCAACCCGGTGCGCACGCACCCGCATGGCATCGCCGCAACCCCGGTCGCGGCGGTCATCGTCAAGTTTCGCTCCGCGAGCCACTCCGCACAGGGCGCGCAGGTCCGACCGGCGCCGGATCGTATCGCCGCCCTGACGGCGCGCACGGGCTTGGCGCTGCACGCGGCCCGCTCGATTACCGATGTTCTGCACGTCATTCATGTGCAGCCGGCGGTTACAGGTGAGCCCATGGCGGCAACGGTCGAGCGGTTGCGGGCGGATCCTGAGGTTGAGTACGCGGAACTCGATCAGCGGCGCTATCCGCACGCCACTACGCCGAACGATGCGCTGTTCTCGGAGCAGTGGTACCTGCAGCAGAGCTCCGTCACGACGCCCAGTGCCGTCGACGCCGTGACTGCCTGGGATACGACCACGGGCAGCACCGGGATCGTAATCGCCGACCTCGATACCGGAGTGCGCTTCGAGCACCCGGATCTGCAATGGGCGGGATCGGGCGGCCGTCTATTGCCGGGGTACACCTTTATCTCCGATACCTTCGTCGCCAACGATGGCGATGCACAGGATGCGGACGCCTCGGACCCGGGGGACTGGGTCACCCAGGCTGACTCGAGGCAGCCGGAATGCGCCAACCTGCCGACCGGTAGCACCTTTCCGATCCCCAGTTCCTGGCACGGGACGCGTGTGTCTGGACTGCTCGGTGCGCTGAGCAACAACGGCACCGGTATCGCCGGCGTGACCTGGAGCGCGTGGCTGCTGCCCGTGCGTGTGCTCGGCAAATGTGGCGGCCTGGACTCGGACATCGTGACCGGCATGCTATGGGCGGCGGGCATCCCGGTCAGCGGGGTGCCGAACAATCCGTATCCCGCCAGGATCGAAAACATGAGTCTCGGCGGAACAGGCAGCTGTCCGCAGCTCTATGCCGATGTCATCGGTCAGCTGACCGCCAAGGGAGTGTTGGTCGTCGCCTCGGCGGGGAACGAGGGTGGACCCGTCGACGCGCCCGCCAACTGTGCGGGCGTTGCGGGTGTGGCCGGCCTGCGGCACGCCGGCACCAAGGTCGGCTACAGCAGCCTCGGGCCGGAGGTCGCGCTCAGTGCCCCGGCTGGAAACTGCGTCAATACCACTGCAGGCGCACCGTGCCTCTATCCGATTACTTCGACCACCAATCAGGGCACGACCACGCCCGCAGCGGATGGCTATACAGACCAGGTGAACCATCCGAATCTGGGCACGAGCTTTTCGGCGCCGCTCGTCTCGGGCATCGCGGGTCTGATGCTCGCCGTCAACGGTAATCTGACCTCGGCGCAGCTCATTGCGCGATTGAAGGAAGGCTCGCAGCCCTTTCCTCAGACCTCCCCGGGCACCGTTCCCCCGCCGCCGATGTGTCACGTACCGACGGGTCCCGGCGACGTGCAGGCTTCCGAATGAATCTGCACGCTCGATGGCCGGACCTGCGGTGCCGGGATGGCGAGCGCGTCGGGGGCGCTCAACGCGGCGCTGCGGCCGGTCGCGGCCGTGAAGGTTCCCGCAAGTGTCGCGCCCGGAATGAACGTGACGCTCGACGCTTCGGGCAGCCGCGCGGCGTGCCACCACACGATCGCGAGCTATCAGTGGATGAGCAGCGATCCGGCGCACCCGGTGACAAATCCCGCCGGTCCCTCCACCACCGTGACCGCACCGGCGACCGGTACATTCACCGTGACGCTCACGGTCGCCGATGATGCGGGCAAACAGGATCCCGCAACGGTTATCGTCAGCTCCACGGCGGCCACCAGCTCCGCTGCGGCGAGCGCGGGCACGAACGCCTGCCTCACCGCCATTTCGGTCCCTTCCCCTGTGACCGTCTCCGTGTCACCCACCAGCGGCAGCCTGCAGGCCGGGAGCGGCACGACGCAGTCCTTTACCGCGACGGTCGCTGATACGCTCAATACGCAGGTGACCTGGCAGGTCAACACGATTGCGGGCGGCAACGCAACGGTCGGTACGATCTCCAGCGCCGGGGTCTATACGGTACCGGCGATGGTGCCCTCACCCGCAACCGTGACAGTCACGGCCATATCGTCCGCCGATTCGACTCGCTCTGCTTCCGCAACGGTCACGATCACCGCGCCCGCAGCCGCGCACGCGCCCGCGTCCGGTGGCGGCGGCGGCGCCCTCGATGTATTGAGCGTGCTGGCGCTTGTCCTGGCGGGCCTGGCGAGCGCGGTCCTCAGCCCTTACAACAGCCGCTGTGCGGCATCCAGCCAGGGGCGCTGCGCCCGGCGGTAGTGACCCGGTGCGATGCGCGCCTGCTCGAGCAGCTCGCGCGCCACTTTCTGCGCTTCGGCCCGCCGACCCTGGGCCTGCAGCAGCTGGGCATAACGCACCGAGGCTTCGGCGCCGGGGTAGGAGGGCGCCAGCACCGCGTACTCCTCGAGCGCCTTGGGCACGTTGCCTTCTGCCTCGAGCGCGCGGGCGTACAGCAGATGCCCTGCCGGCGAGCGAAAATCCGGGTTGCGCTGGATGAGTTCATCGAGCGTGGCGCGCGCAGCGGCTGCGTCGCCCTTGCCAAACTGCGCCTGTGCGAGTCCCTGCATGAGATTGGGGTCATGTTCATACAATCCCGTAAGCGCCTCGCGGTACTGAGCGATGGCCTCGTCGTAGCGTTCGTGGCGCACGAGTTCCTCCGCGTAGCGCTGGCGGCTTGCGACGTTGCTGGCGACACGCGCCTCGTTCTCGTAACGGCGCAGGTCGGCGCCGGGATCCATGGCTTTGCGCAAGCCGCGCGCGGTGCGCTGCGCCGTGCGGCTGCGGAACAGTTCGGGAAGAATCTCCACCGCGATGTAGGCAATCGCTCCCGGCAGCGACAGCAGCGCGAGCACCCAGATCCAGATCTGGTTCCGTCCGGTCTTGACGACGTGGATGATGAGTGCCACCTGGACGATGATCGACAGAATCAGCAGCGACATTCCCTTTAGCTCCGCAAATCTATGGGTGCGCCGCCGGTCCGGGTGGCAGCGCGAAGGCGATGACGTAGTCGCCGCGCGGCGTGCCGAGCGGGCCGTGGCCGCCGGCGCTGATGACAAGATATTGACGCTGATTGCGTCCCGCCCGGTAGGTCATGGGCGTGGCCTGACCGCCCGCGGGCAGCTGGTACTTCCACAGCTCGCGTCCGGTCTCGATGTCGAAGGCACGCAGGTAGCTGTCCATGGTCGCGGCGACAAACACCAGGTCGCCGTCGGTCGCAATCGGTCCGCCCATGTTCGGCATGCCGAAGTCCCGTGACGGCACGAACCAGGGCGTGAGCCCTGCGGTGGAGCCGAGCGGCACCTGCCAGACGATGCGAGAGTGGCGCAGGTCCACGCTGACCAGGGTACCCCAGGGCGGCGCAGTGCACGGCAGGTCCCAGGGCGAGAGCAGCGGCTCGCGGCGCATGGCGTAGGGCGTGCCCGCCTGTCGGGCAAACTCGGAATGCGGAAAGCGGTTCGAGCGCGCCTCACGCGCGAAGTCCTGTGGCGAGATGAGGGTAACCACCATCGGCAAATGATTGACGGCCGCGATGACGCGCTCGCGCTGCTCGTCGAACACCATGCCGCCCCAGTTCACGCCGCCGATGTAACCGGGTGACAGCAGCGTGCCGCGCGTGTCGGGTGGGGTGAAAATGCCCTCGTTGCGCAGCGAAGCGATGAGGTCGCGGCACTTGCCGCGATCCCAGAACGTGAGGCCCCAGGCATCGTCGGGTTGCACCGGGCGCTGGGAGGTCAGCGCGGGGAGCGACGAAAACGGCTGCGTGGACCACGCCTGTTCGCCCGGGACCTGGCTCGCGGGCACGGGTTTCTCGGTGATCGGGAACAGCGGCTGGCCGCGGGTGCGCTCGAACACGTACAACATACCGGTCTTGGTCGCCTGGATGACTGCCGGTATCGGTACTCCGCGCACCTCGATGTCCCCCAGCACCGGCTGCGCCGCGACATCGTAGTCCCACAGGTCGTGGTGGATGAGTTGCTGCTGCCAGACGAGCCGGCCGCTCCGGGCATCGAGCGCGAGCAGCGAGTCCGCGAAGCGATTGGCACCCAAGCGCATGCCGCCGTAGAAGTCGGGGCTCGCCGAGCCGGTCGGCACCAGCACCAGGCCGTGCTCCTCATCGACCGACATCACGCCCCAGGCGTTGCCGGCGCCGGTGCCCGCGGCCTGCGCGAGGTTCCACTCGGACGCCGCCGGGTGCGCGGGGGAATCCGGCAGCGGATCGAAGGACCACAACTGCGCGCCGCTCCGGGCGTCGTAGGCGCGGATGACACCGCGCTCCACGTCGGTGGCGCGGTTGTCGCCGATCGCCGAACCCACTATCACCGCATTGCCGTAGACGGCCGGCGGGGAGGTCACCAGGTACGCGCCCGGATCGCGAATGCGCACTCCGTGCGTCAGATCGACCTGGCCGCGCTCGCCGAAGTCCTCGCACGGGCGGCCGGTCTCGGCGTCGAGCGCCAGCAGGCGTGCATCCAGCGTGCCGGTGAACACCCGCCGCCGGCACGGACCGGGCTGCCGCGCGTCGTTGCTCTCCCAGACGCTGACGCCGCGGGAGCTCGCTTCGGCGTAGCGCCGGGCGCGCTCGATGTGCGGATCGAAGCGCCAGCGCGCGCTTCCGGACTCCGGATCGAGTGCGATCACGATGTTCGTGCCGGTCTCGAGATATAAAAGACCAAAGGCGAGCACCGGGGTCGCTTCGAAGGTCAGCTTGCCGGCGCGCGCCAGCCCCGCGCCCAGCTCAGCGGTGCGATAGGTCCAGGCAACCGACAGCCGGGAGACATTGCTGCGGTTGATCTCATCGAGGCTCGAGAAGCGCTGGCCAAGCGCATCACCGCCGTAGTAGCCCCAGTCGCTGGCGTCCGGCGACTGCGCGAGCGCGGCGCGCGCGACGCCGATACACAGCGCCGTCACGACGCACAGCCTGCTGGGCAGGCGTGCTGGAAGCGTGGCGCCGCCACGCACGCCGGCAACACTGCGGGACCGCATCATGGCGGGCATTATCCGCGATGCTGCGCGTCCACTGCGAGCCTCAAGCGCACTCGCCGCCGCATGCTGGTATTCTTGGCCACGTGAGTTCAACACGGGCGGTCACGCCCCGTCTCGGGGTACTGAGTCTCATCCTCGCAGTTCAGTCGCTCGCGGCTCCCGCCATCAGCAACGCTCAGAGTGCCGCCGATCAGCCCGGCGCCGCGCAGGCCACCGCCCACCGGCCGCGCCTTGGGCTGGTCCTTTCGGGTGGTGGCGCGCGCGGCGTGGCGCATATCGGAGTGCTGAAGATCCTGGAGCAGATGCGCGTACCGGTCGACGCGATCGCCGGCACCAGCATGGGCGCGGTGGTCGGCGGCCTGTACGCGAGCGGTCTGTCCGCGCGCGACATCGAGAAGATCATGACTTCGATCAACTGGCAGGACGCGTTCCACGACCGGCCACCGCGCGAGGATCTGACGCTGCGGCGCAAGCAGGAGGACGAGAGCTTCCTGGTGAAGTTTCCGCTCGGCGTGCGCGCCGGCCGCATCCTGCTGCCGAAGGGATTGATCCAGGGTCAGGGGCTCACGCAGATGCTGCGGCGGCTGACATTGCCGGTGGCGCGCATGAGCGACTTCGACCAGCTGCCGACGCCGTTTCGCGCCGTGGCGACCGACCTCGAGAGCGGTGAGACGGTGGTCATGGGCTCGGGCGATCTGACCAGCGCGATGCGCGCGAGCCTGTCGGCGCCCGGGGTGTTTGCGCCGGTGGAGCGCGAGGGGCGCCTGCTCGTCGACGGGGGCATCGCCGACAACGTCCCGGTCGACATTGCGCGCGCCATGGGTGTGGACGTGGTCATAGTGGTGGATGTCGGCTTTCCACTGCTGCCGCGCCGGCAGCTGAGCAGCGCCCCGGTGATCTCCAGTCAGATGCTGGCAATTCTCATCCAGCGCAACGCCCAGGCGCAGCTCGCCACGCTGACGGCGCAGGACATTCTCATCCAGCCGGCGCTCGGTAACGCGTCGTCGTTCGACTTCGGCATCGTCGCACGCGCGATCGACGTGGGCGAGGCCGCGGCGCGCGGCAAGGCCGAGCAGCTCGCGGCGCTCAGCGTGAGCGAGCAGGACATGCAGCGCTATGTGCAGCGTCGTGAGTCCTCACGCGCGCCGCCGCCACGGATCGACTTCGTGCGCGTCGATCCGGGATCGGAGCGCTATGGCCCCGCCGCCAGCAGTCTGTTCGATGACCTGACCGGCAAACCGCTCGATCCGGATGCGGTTGCGCGCCGCGTGACCGAACTCTACGGGCGCGGCGGCCTCGATTCGCTCGACTATCACGTGATCGGGGACGAGAGCCGCTACGGGCTGGCGCTCGATCCGCGCCCGAATTCCCAGGGTCCGAACTACCTGCGTTTCGGGCTCAGCCTGCAGGACGACTTCCAGGGCAACTCCACGTATAACGCCGCCATGCGCTTTGTCATGTCGGATATCACCCGTAATGCCGGCGAGTGGGTCACCGACTTGCAGATCGGCAACCTCTCGCAGATCTCGACCGAGCTGTTCCTGCCGCTGGCGCGGTTTTCCGGCTGGTTCGTCATGCCGCATGCGTCGGAGCAGAGCCGCGACGTGGACGTGCTGCAGGGACAGAACCTGCTGGCCGAGTATCGCGTGCACGAATTCGCCTACGGTTTGGATTTCGGGCGGCAGTTCGGCAACTGGGGAGAGATCCGCGCCGGCGCGCAGCTCGAACAGGGGCATTTCCGCCTCAAGATCGGCGACCCTGCGGATCCGAATCTGCCGCAACAGAGCTTCGCGCCCTTCGACACGCGCGACTACTTCGTGCGCTTCACCTACGACCGGCTCGATGACATCAACTTCCCGCACCGCGGCCAGCGCGCGATCCTGCAGTGGAGCGGGGTACGCAATGCGACCGGCGCGGAGCGGACCTCCGACCAGGTGACGCTCAACTATCTCGGCGCCCGCTCCTTCGGGCACGATACGCTGGCGCTCTCGGTGTCCGCAGGCATGACGCTGCAATCCAGGCTCACCGACATCAACCTGTTGTTTCCGCTCGGGGGCTTCCTCAATCTCTCGGGGCTCAGGGCAAATTCGCTCACCGGGCCGGATTTCGGCATTGCCCGCGTGTTGTACTACCGGCAGATCGGCCGCGGGGGACCGGGCTACCTGGACGTGCCGACCTACCTGGGCCTGTCGCTCGAGGCGGGCAACGTGTGGCAAAAGCGCAGCGATATGCGATTCGGCAGCACCGAGAAGGACGCCAGCGTGTTTCTGGGAATGGACACGTTCCTGGGTCCGGTGTATCTCGCCACTGGCTTCGACGAGCACGGCAACCAGGCGTTCTATCTGTTCCTCGGGCGGACCTTCTAGCCGCACCGGGCGGGTGGAGCCGCGCAGCGAGCGAACGTCAGTGCCGCCTGGCGCTCACCCGTCGCCGGTGGGAATGATGGCAGAGGTCTCCGCCATCAGAATCACCGCGCGCTCGGGCGCCCGCGTGCGGTGCACCACGCCCCTGGGCACGACGAATCCCTCCAGCGGCTGCAGATCGATTGTCCGGTCCTCCAGGTCGATAATGAAGTGACCCTGGAGCACAAAGAAGAACTCATCGTCATGGTCGTGCTTGTGCCAGTGGTATTCGCCCTGCATGACACCGAGCCGGATGACCGAGTCATTGACCTTGCACAGCGTCTGGTTGTACCAGCGGTCCTTGCACTGAGCGATGAGCGCGGGCACGTCCACGACGCTCAAGGGAGCGAACTTGACGTCCAGGTACGTGGCGTAGGGATAGTCTGCGGGGTCGGTCATGGCGTCATCTACAGCCCGCGACTCTCGGCGAGCTTTTCGATCTTCTGGAACACGAGCGCGGGTCTGTCACCGGCGCGCGAGAACTCGTGCCTGCGGCTCATGTCGGCAAGCGCGGCGTCACGCTCTGCCGGAGTGGGGTACCAGTGCTGCCGCTGCCAGTCCGGTCCGAGGAGCTTGCGGAACGGATCCCCCGGCGGAAGGCTCACGCGGATCCCGTAGGGACGCAGCCTCTCGATCGGCGGGGAACGAAGGTTCTGCGGTTGACTGATGCCCATGCGCGCGGGAGCTTAAGGTGCGGTACGCGGCGGCCGCAAGCCGCCGGCGGCGGGCCTGCTTGAGCCCCCGGGGCTTGAGTCAGGCGACGACCGTCCCCACACTGATACGCCCCTCAGACAGGAGGCTGACGTCATGGCGCTGTTCCGCAAGAAGTCCACGATCCCGACCAGGGAGGCCGCCTTGCCCGGACGCAGCACGCCGCTCAAGGTAGCAGACACGCATTTCGTGAACAGTCATCGCGTGGTGCCGCCGTTCCCGGCGGGTATGCGGGAAACGGTGTTCGGCATGGGCTGCTTCTGGGGTGCGGAGCGCCTCTTCTGGCAGCTGCCGGGCGTCTACTCGACCGCCGTCGGCTATGCCGGCGGCTTCACTCCCCATCCCTCCTACGAGGAAGTCTGTACCGGGGAGACCGGACACGCCGAAGTGGTGCGCGTGGTCTACGACCCGCAGAAGGTTGATTACGAGGACCTGCTGAAAGTGTTCTGGGAATCGCACGATCCCACCCAGGGCATGCGGCAGGGGAACGACGTCGGCACCCAATATCGCTCGGCGATCTACGTATCGGATCCGAAGCAGCGCGCGGCGTCCGAAGCGTCGCAGCGCGCCTACCAGGCGCACCTCACGGCTGCCGGGCTGGGTGCGATCACCACGGAGATTCGCGACGCGCCGGAGTTCTTCTACGCCGAGGACTATCACCAGCAGTATCTGGCGAAGAATCCGGATGGCTACTGCGGGATCGGCGGATGCGGAGTTCCCTTCAAACTCGCGGGTCCAAATGCGACGGCCTGATGAGTCTTGAGTTCCCTGCCCGGCCTTCCCGCGCTGGCTCTTGTCGTGGCGTGCGAAACTGCGAGAGCTGCGGACCCCTCGTCACCGACTCCCGCCCCTCCGGTGCAATCCATCGTCGTCACGGCCCATAAGCTTGCGGTCGAAACCCTGATCGACCGCAAGGTGTACAGCGTGACGGACGATGTGCAAGCCAGCTTCGGCACCGTGAGTGACGTGCTAAGTGCGATTCCATCTGTGGATGTGGACCCGGACGGCAACGTCTCGCTACGCGGCGACAGCAACGTCCTGATCCTGATAGACGGCAAACCGTCGACCCAGTTCTCCGGCTCCGCAGCGGGGGACAACCTGCAATCCATTCCCGCAAAGGATATCGAGCGAATTGAGGTCATTACGACGCCGCCCGCCCAGTTCAAGGCCGACGGCACCGCCGGCGTGATCAATATCATTACCCGCAAGAAACGCCCGGAAGGGGTCGCGGGTTCGCTCCAGGGCAGCCTCGGCAGTGGCGGACGTTCGGTGGTCGGCGCGAACGCAAGCTACAGTTCCAGTTCGCTGACCGCCTCCGCCACGGCAGGATTCCGCCACGACTACCGCCAGCGACTACTGGAATCGAAGGTGCAGGCGCCCGACCCGACGACGGCACAAGTGCTCGACAGCAACAGTTCCCTTAACGAAAGGGTCCGCCGCCAGGCGCCGACCGCGGGACTATCGGCCGCATACACCCTGGACGACCGCCAATCCGTCAGCGGGTCGCTGACCTGGTCGAAGCGCGGCGGACTGCGCACCTACACGCAGCTCAACGAGAGCAGCACTCCATCGGGCGTGCTCACGAGTTCTTCTCAGCGTCTGAGTTCCGGGCATGATCCCGAGACGGATTACGATGAGAGACTGGGGTTTACGCGCAAGCTCGGTCGAGCGGGCGGGGAACTGGATCTCTCGCTGCATCGATCGACGTCGCACCAGCGAGAACATTACGATTACACGAACGAGTCATTCATTGCCCCGGCGGCTCGCTACTACAACAACCTGAGCTTTCGCGAGGATCATGAGACAACGGAGTTGGGGGTCGATTACGCGTTGCCGTTTTCGAAAGCGCGCTCGCTGAAGCTGGGCTACGCATTTGAACAGGACGACTACCGCTTCGCTAATGCCGGCAACAACCTCGATCCGGTGACCGGCGCACAGGTCCCCGACCCCAACATCACGAATGACTTCAAGTTCCGACAGCAGATTAACGCGGGCTACGCGAGCTATCAGGCGAGCATCGGCGTCTGGAATTGGCTCGCCGGCCTGCGGGCGGAGCTGACTCGAACCGATGCGCAGCAGCTGACCGACAACGTCTCGAACAGCGGGCGCTACTTCAGGGTCTACCCAAGCCTTCACGTAGATCGCAGCATGTCGGACGAGACGACGCTCTCTTTCGGGGCAAGCGCGCGCGTGACCAGGCCGGACCCCAGCAATCTGAACCCCTACGTCGATCATGAGTACACGCCGAACCTGCGTGCCGGCAACGCGGACCTGAGACCCCAGTACACCCAGTCTTACGAGATCGGCTATGGGTTCGAGGGAGGGGGTTCGGCCTACCAGCTGACGGGCTACTACCGCCGCAACCGGGACAGCGTGACCGACGTGACCGAATACCTCGGCAACGGCTTCTCACTGACGACGAAGACTAATCTCCCCAAGAGCGACTCGGCGGGACTGGAGATCACCTCGAACGGCCACATAGTCCCGAAGCTCGCCTACAGCCTGAGCGGAAACCTGTTTTACAGCCAGATCGACGCAACCGCGCTCGGGGTAGCGGGGCTGAAGTCGACCGCTGGAGTCAACGCCAAGCTGAAACTCGATTATCGTCCGACGACCGATGATTCAGCGCAGTTGATCGTGACCCGCTCCGACAAGCGGCTGACCCCGCAGGGCTATGTGAGCGCCATCAACATCGTCAATGTTGGCTACAAGCGTCAGATGAAGCCAGAACTGACAGGGATTATCACGGTATCGGATCTCTTCAATGGCCAACGCTTCGAACGATTCGAGAGAACGCCGACATTCACGGGCGATTACCTGCGTACCGTTCGCGGCCGAGTTCTTTACGTGGGCCTGATCTATTCGTTTGGCGCTACGAAAAAGGAAAAGCAGGCGAACTTCGAATACGACCAGGGTGGCTGAACGTCAGCAGCTACAATCATCTATGGACCCAAGGAGGGACAACATGTCGGACGCTCAGACTGCTGCCGCATCCACCGGCGATGCCTCATCGCGACCCAGAGTCACAAACTGGCCTCAGCTCGCGGATCTCGAAAGCTATTATCCGCCGGACGCCGATCGTCAGGACATTGAGGGTATGGTCCTAATACAAGTCACACTCGATCGGCACGCTTGCCCTACCGATGCCCTCGTGCTCGCCGAAGATCCGCCCGACATGGGCTTTGGCGCCGCCGCGTGCGCTTTAGCGTATGTGATGGAGTACAGCAATCCCACCGGACGGTCGGCGCAACTCAAATTCAAAGTCAAATTCGCGCCCGAGACGGAGCACGCGCCGTCGCAACCCGCCGCCGATTTGCCGGCAGAGCCGCCGGCGCACCCGTGAGGGGCCTGGGGGCCGGTGCTACGATCCGACCCTCAGGTGCGCCGCGCGCGCCTCGGGGCCGAGGGCCGTGACCAGGATGAGCGCGAGCGCGACGACCGCCAGCGTCCATGAGAGGATGCGCGCGTAGTCCCCGCCGTGCGACTCGGCGAAGCCTGCCTGAAATGGTGCCATCCGCGACATTGCCAGGTTGCCGAGTTGATAGGCGAAGCCCGGCAGGATGGCGCGCACCGAGGGCGGTGAGAGCTCGTTGAGGTGGGCCGGCACGATACCCCACGCGCCCTGCACCATGAACTGCATCAGGAAACCGCCGAGCGCCAGCAGCAGCGGCGTCTGCGCAAACGCCCACAGCGGGATCATCGGCAGGGCCAGCAGCGCAGCGAGCACGATCGCGCGCTTGCGGCCCAGACGCTCGGAGAGCGCACCGAAGCAGATGCCACCGAGCAATGCGCCCACGTTCATCACGATGATCAGCGTATCCGCGGTAGAAGTCGCGAAGCCGTGCTGCTTGAGCAGAAACGACTTGTACAAGTCCTGCGAGCCGTGCGAGAACGCGTTGAAGCACGCCATCAGCAGGACCATATACAGGAACAGCCCAAGGTTGCTCTTGACCGCTGCCGACAGGTCGGCTGCGGACACGCGTTTGATGTTGCCGGCGAGCCAGGCGGGAGACTCGCCAACATTGCGGCGGATGTAGAACACCAACAGCGCCGGTGCCGCGCCGATCACGAACATACCGCGCCACCCCACGTGCTCGAAGGCGAAGCGCGACACGAGCGATGCGAGCAGGAAGCCCAGTACGTAACCTTCCTGCAACAGCCCCGAGAAGAAGCCGCGACCCTTCGCCGGCAGAGTCTCGAATGCCAGCGCAGCGCCCACACCCCACTCCCCGCCCATCGCGAAACCGAACAGGGCGCGCAGCACGAGCAGCGTCGTGAGGTCGGGCGCGAACGCCGATGCGAGCTCGAGCAGCGAGTAGCTCAGCACGTTCAGCATCAGAACCGGGCGGCGCCCGTATTTCTCCGCGAGCCAGCCGAACACCACAGCGCCGACCGGCCGCATCGCCAGAGTCAGCGCAATGCCTTGCGCCACGGCCTGGACAGAGGTGTGGAAGTCAGCGCTGATCGCGTTGAGACACAGTACAAAGATGAAGAAATCGAATGCGTCGAGCGTCCAGCCGCCGAGCGAAGCGAAGTACGCGTGACGCTGCGCGGGCGTGATTTGCCTGAAGTGATCGAGCAGGCTCATGCGAATCTAAGGTCACTGCCACGCTTGCTACCGTCAACCCGAACGGAATAAGGTACGCGCTTCAACGGCTTTGCGGATTCAACGGCTCATCGAGAAGTCGTTGCCGTTTGAATTGAGAGGGTTCTAGAGCGGCTCACACTATATTGGCGTTTTTTCGAGGCCATGGGGGTACCGATCATGGAATTCACGCAACTTGAAGGCACTCGGGCTCGCAGAGTATCGCACGTAGCCACCGGGCATGTTATCAGAGCGCACAAGGCCCGCGCGCGGGTGCGCAGCGCAACCGGAGTGACGCTACGGACGACATTCTCCGCCGCGGCCTTGTTGCAAGATCTTGAGTTCCATGACGCAGCCCTCGCAGCAGCGCTACAACGCCTCGCCGCCTTGGAGGCAGATCCCGAGACGGATGAGCTGACACTCGCCGTGGCGCACCACGACGTGTTTATCCGTAAAGTGAAGATCGCGGGGCAATTCCAGCGCGGCTGATGGCAAATTGATCGATTGACCGGCTCCCCGCCGTGCGCAGGACCTGAAGGAGGGTAGAGGTCCGCGCGCGCGAGCCGGCGCCGGGTATGCGCTCGCCCCGGTCCAATGCGGCGGAC
>Ga0137403_10005531_pt1 | contig 14639 bp, 23 predicted proteins | sample CZOMad2_1_16fung_FD_122057 | JGI IMG/M metagenome (GOLD analysis project Ga0137403, IMG submission 122057) | Vadose zone soil fungal communities from Angelo Coast Range Reserve, California, USA - CZOMad2_1_16fungal (Hybrid Assembly) | ecosystem: Environmental > Terrestrial > Soil > Vadose zone... | reverse complement strand
AATCTGGGCCATGACGACCAACGTCACCTCGCCGGCGCTCTATGCGCTGGGGACTCTCACCACCGCCGTCTCGTTCGCGGTGATCGCGCTGGCGCTCTCGTCGATGGCCCTGATCCAACGCCGGCGTATGCGCCGGAGCCTACACGCGCATGCGGGGGAGTGACCCCAATCCACCAGAAGAGGAGAGCCATTACCTATGACGCCGGTCGGTGATCTTGAGCTCATCAATGTCAGCAAGCGATTCGGCCAGACACTGGCCGTTGAGGGGATCGATTTGCATGTGCCACACGGCAGTTATTGCTGCCTGCTCGGCCCAAGTGGCTGTGGCAAAACGACTCTTCTGCGCCTGATGGCCGGGCATGAGACCCCGACCACGGGTGATATCCGCATTGGTGGTGAGAGCGTACTGGGTCTTCCTCCCTTGCGTCGTGGGACGGCCATGATGTTCCAGCATTACGCCTTGTTCCCCCATCTCAGCGTACTCGAGAATGTGGCATTCACCCTCAAAATGCGGGGGATGGGAAAGGCCGAACGGCACCGACGAGCGCACGACATGCTGGCGCAGGTGCAGATGGATAGCTTCGCGGAGCGCCTGCCAGCGCAGTTGTCGGGGGGCCAGCAGCAGCGGGTGGCCCTGGCGCGCGCGCTGATCGCCAACCCCCGTGTACTCTTGCTCGATGAGCCGCTGTCGGCCCTCGACGAGTTCTTGCGCCTGCAGATGCGTGGGGAGCTGCGGCGCATGCAACAGGAGCTAGGCATCACCTTCGTGCATGTCACCCACACCCAGCTCGAGGCGATTGCCGTGGCCGATATGGTGGTGGTGATGACGCAGGGCCGCATCGAGCAGGGGGGGACGGCGCAGGAGATCTACACGCGGCCGCATAGCGCCTATGTGGCTCGATTCATGGGTGGCCACAATGTGTTCAGCGGACGCGTGATCGCGGTAGCGAACGGCAGCGCCAGGCTGGCGAGTGATAACGGTGAGCAATATGCCGTACCGATGCAGCCAATGTCGACAACCGAGGAGACGGTCGTATGGTTCTCCGTTCGGAGAGATCAGATCGAACTGGCCCACGCTTCGCAGGGCTTGGCCCGCACTGCCACCGAACCCAACGCTGTCTGCGGCACGGTGCAAGCCATCGAGTACCAAGGCTCATACGTGAAGGTGACCATTCATCGATCTGGGCACGAAGACGTGATTGCACACATGCCCGATCGCGGCTTCTTTCCCATGCAGGTGCACATGGGCGATCGAGTGGTGGCGCGCTGGTCGGTCGAAGATGTGCACTTACTGCGTGCGGTTGGTGGACGAGTGGACCACAGCGCAGTCAGTGGTCATCCGTATAACGAGGCAGTCGACGCGCCACCAAGGTAATCCGCCGACCGGGATAAGGAAGCCCTGCAGTGACACGCGTTCTCGTCACGCAAGCCCGTGCCGCAGGTTGGGAAGCGCAGGTGTATACCCTCCATTGCTTGGCCTCGTAGCTGTAAGTGAGTTCCTGTCAAGCGCCGCCAATCTTTGTCGAGACCGACTTTCTAGCGCAGAAACAAGAGACCTTGTTGGCCAGGGTCTCGCCCCTATTCCCCCCTTTGGTAAACGGGGGCCAGGGGGGATTTACCAGGTGTAGCGGTTGACGAAATCCCCTCATCCCCCTTTGCAAAAGGGGGGGTAGCATGGAAGGCACTGCATGCCCAAAGAGGTTTCCTGAACATACGCTAGGTCGTGTGGGAGATTGTTGTCCGGCTTGAGGTTTATCGGTTTGTCTCTAGAGGGCATCTCAGGCGTCAGGTGTCTGACCGCTTGATGCGAAAACCTCTCTCTGCAGAAACGTTATCAAGCCATTCCAATCGAAAGCGCTCGCAGGCTCGACCTCCCCCGTCGCTCTGTGGGTATGAAAGGGAAAGGTTGTCAACTCGGGGTGATAAGGACCAGTGTCTTGAGATCATTGAGGAGTGCCCGGATCGGAAGAGCCATGGGTTACCCGCTCCGCTTCGGTCAGCCGTTGCGACAGTTCCTGGTAAATATCGGCTAGTGCGGACCACCCAAAGAAGTCCATCTCGTCTCCCATCCTGCCCTCCCGAAACCTCCGAGAAAATTCATCGGTTTTCAGGTTGTATCGCTCTTCAAATACCGTTAGCTTTTCCCGTATCTGACGCTGACGCTCCCTGAGCTTCTCGATCTCATAGCTTAGCAGCTTCGAGATGGTCGCTTCTGTCACATCATCCCCCACCCCTTCGCTTTGTACCAGTGCTTGTAAAAGTTGGAGTTTTTCGAGGATCTGTGTGGTTGCCGCCATAGAAGACCTCCTGAACACCTCGATCGATTGCACAAAACCCTCAACGTACTGAGAATCAGAACCGGCGGTTTCTGACCAGCATGTTTCTAATTTCAGAACACTTCTTCTAGCAGAGCCTTGGCCTCCCGGAGATCCGCAGTGCCGAAGCCCTCGGTGAGCCAGTGTTCCTGCTTGTCCACGCCGCCCATGGCGCCTACCACCACCGCGGCTTCTTTTCCCCGCAGGTGCACCTGGGCGACCTGGTAGTGGCACGATGAGCGGTCGAAGATGTATACCGGCTGCGCGCGGTGGGTGGGCGTCCATATGATCAAGCATTGACCGCGTCATTGTCGCGCACATGACCCTTGATTAGTTGGACGCAGTCGAAGGGGAAGAGCGCTGTCTGGGCGTGCCGAGGGCAGTGTCTGTTTCGATCTGACGCAGTCGGGGACCCAGGTTACGGACCTCTCCGTTCAGCATAGCCGGTCCTACAGCAAAGGCAGCGACTGTCAGCCCCCCAATGGCAATGGCCAAAGGTGCAGTGATGAGATTGGCCAGGGCACCCGCCACCATCCCACCCAGAGGCATGATGTTATGCGTCATCCCATAGAAACCCATGACCCGTCCGCGCATGTTGTCTGGAACCAGCATCTGGAGGGAGTTCTGGATCGAGGTGTTGTAGGTGATATTGCAGATGCCAATGATAAACATGATGGCCAGCGCCAGCTCGAAAGATCCAACGAACGCAGAGGTCAGCCCCAATGTGGCTATAGACAACCCACTCATGACACCGCCGCCGATGATGCGCCATCCCCTGGACCCCACGTCGCTCCTGGCGCTCAACCAGAGAGTGGTGAGTAACGATCCCATTCCCCCCATGCCCATCAGCATTCCCTGACCTTTGGCACCGACTTGCAAGATGTTCACTGCTAATACCGGCATCAGTGTGATATACGCCAGGCCGAAGAAGCTATAAAAGAAAGTCATGGCGATGAGGAAAGAGAAGATCGAGTTCTGCCTGATGAACTTCAGACCTTCCAGAATATCATGGGCTGCACTGCCCCGTGCTCCCCTCGTCATCCGCGGGACCCTGAGGTTATACATGACAATGGCCATGGTGAGAAACCCCAGGCCAGCCAGGTAGAAGGCTACTGCGGTCCCGGCCCAGGCAATTACGAAGCCGGCCGCAGCGGGCGCGATGATGCGTGTCCCCTGCCAGATGCTGGAGTTCAAGGCCACGGCGCTGAGCATGACCTTGCGGTCGATCAGATGTGGATAGAGGGCCTGACGGGCTGGCTGGTCGAAGGCTTCCACCGCTCCAGCGCAAAACGCGATAACCAGGACGTGCCATACCTGGACCACATCGAGAAAGGTCAGAGTCGCGAGCAAGAAGATGAGGCCAGCCGTGAGGCTTTGGGTGGTCATAATCAATCGGCGTTGGTCGATGGTGTCGGCAAAAACCCCGCCAAAAAGGTTGAGGCAAATGGCCGGGACACCGCTGGCGATACCCATATATCCCAGGGCCACGGGCGAAGCTGTGAGTTGGTAGATCAACCAGTACTGGCCGAAGCGTAACATTTGGAAGCCGCTCACCGAGGCCAGAAGGCCCAACCAGAACGCCCGATAAGCCGGGTAGTGCAGGACAGGAGGTAAGCTGAGCGGTATCCGGCTCAACGCCTTCTTAGTCCACGACTTCGCCATGTCAACTGTCTCACCCACGAGTACCTTCAGTTGCTCAGAGATACGTTGGACCGTGCCACCATGCTGGGTCTAGGCCGCAGCGCCTTCCCCCGCCATGCGGAAAGCATGAAGCTTCTTCTCAAAACCCATCAGCCTTGCGCACACTGAACCCAGGCTATGACCAACGGGAATGACACTAACACCACCCCCAACAGGCCGTCAAGGACATGGGATGATCCTGCATCAAACTCGTCCCTTTCGGATCTCATGTCGATGGCACACCGACCGGTGATGGCGATATAGACTTGCCGGTGATTATGGAAACGAATGGCCGTCCCGCGAACCGCTATGTGGCCACCTCGCATCTGATTTGCCCGCGACCGTTTCCGTTGGATATTTTGGTCAGGACCCCGGACAATATCACCCAGGTCTTGGGGAAAGGCGGCAGTTTTATCCGTGAGATCATTACCCAAGGGCGGGTGCTGTATGTTCATCAAGCAGGAGTTTAATCGGTTCATTCGTCATCTATTTTGCCCGGTAACACGCAGGTAGCCTGCCTTGCCCAAGTGTTCGCGCAAATACGCCCGGCCATGTTCCTCGGTGTTTTCCAATAGCTCTTGCTCAATGTCGTCTTGGTGATCGTGAAAATAACTCAGTGCATCGTAGACCTGTGCCAGGGTAAGCTGAGGCAAAATCTTTCCCACCAACGACTCCGGTGTTTCGCCCAAACGCAAGTAGGCGATGATAATGCTCACCGGAATTCGTGTACCTTTGAGCAGGGCCTGTGACCCAGTGGCTTTCTCGACGACCTCGATGTATGCGTGCCGCGGTGCCAGTTGTTGACGCAGTATTTCCTCTGCCACTTGATCAGGCGTTCGGGCACTCTTCTGGGCTCTGCGTTGCAAGCACTGATATGTTGTTTTCGAGAGTGTGACGATATTCATAAGCCTCCATCCCCATACGGACAAGACATATTTATCAGAACTGTCTTGTCGGCATTTCACCCAGACATGGGGATGGCCGAGTGGGTTCTTTCTCCCAGACCCTCTCGATCAAAGTTTGTTTTGATGTGCGTTCCCGCACGCAGGTCTTCTGCCGAGTACGTTCACACGGAAGAGCTATACTGCTATCAGTATAACACGGCCCATTGCCTCGAGAATCACTCTCACTCATTTGGTCAGAATGGCCTCTGAGGAAGGAGGTCAGCAAGGGGATTCTTCGAGGGGGCTTAGCTTAAATTCCTTGATGCAAGCTGTATAACATCCTCTTCCATACACCTCAGCCAGTAACGCCAGAAAATGCGGCGATATCAGCTCTGCACCTGGGGTCTGCGAAGCGGGTAATCCCTGATGCGGCTGCGTGAGCCCCTCTGCGGATTGCCCCTCCTCGGTCAGAGGGCAGCCACGCTGTCCTCTTCAGCTATGAGGCGGACCCAGAGATTGCCAAAGGGTGAGCAGCACCGGATTCCGGCGTGCATTGTCCTTGGGCATCGATCGCGACCCGATCAATGAGCCGTTCTGCCTGCCGACCGGCACGCCCAGCTCGGTGGTCGCGGCCGACCACACCAAGTACAATTCTAGGCTGGAGAACCGACGGCTATGGGCTACCCATAAGCTAGATAAAGCGAATGCCATACAGGATCGCATTGGACTGGATCAAACGGATGCCGACGACTATCGCCTCCGCCCTGGTGGCCAGGGCCGGCTACGGCTAGAGATCATTACCATAGGGGGTCTGTTCCCGCAGTTCATGCGCATTGCTGAGATCATTTGGGAGCCGTGGGGGAAGATCGGCTGACTTCTTCAATCTGCGCGCGGACGCGATCTACCCGACTCGCCTCGGCAGCTGGCCGCGTGAGACGATTGGTCGCGATGTACATGGCGCCGTATCTGACGACCAGGACCTTCACGCCACCAGTCAGTCGCCCGTGTTCGGCCCCATACAGGTGACGCCGAGAGGTTCGGAGCGGCTGATGATTCAGGCGGCGATCCTTGTTGAGCCGGCACACGATAGACGATCCCTCATTCCGAAGGCGCTTTCGCAACGCGTTCGAGCGATACCCGGCATCAAAAGCACAGGCTCCGGGCGATAACGCAGGCGGTGGCGGGCCTAGCTCAGCCATTCCCGAGCCAGCTCGTATGTCGAGGCGCCCCCTTGCGCCAGCGGCGAAGGCGCAAGGGAATCCGGAGGGTTCCATCGGACCAGACCCGCAGGACCAGCGAGAAGCCGTATACCGGGCGGTGCTCCTGGCTGGAGAAGACCCATACCCGGCGGTCCATGGCCGTCGCAAAGGGCTTGGGGATCACGGTGTCATCGAGGATGAGATGACCTGGCTCCCAGACGAACCGCGTGCGACAGGCGTGTTCCAGGAGTGGTGGCCCAGACTCATGAGCTCGCGGCAGCCTCGTCAAGCGGTCATGCGACACGGTTTGCAGGGCTTCGGCCAGGACCACATATGTCGCTGAGGTCTGATCATCCAGCAAGGCGATGAGATAGAGCCACACCAGCATGGGCATCGAGTGCCCGCCTTCGTCGTGATTGGATGGCTACTCGATGCTATCTCATCGCCTCTGCTCCCCTGCTGGTAGGTCATCGATGCTGCCTGACGGCGTCTCACCCTCCTGGCGATCCAGGATGCAGGGCCAGCGCCCGGGGTGAGGCAGCATCCCCTATGGACACACGGGGGTGCCGTCAACGGTCAGCGTGCTGCCCGTCGATGACGAGAATGCGAAGATCGTCAGTTGGCCACCGGGCAGGACAACGATGCCGACCAAGTTGTTGTTCACCTGCACGTCTGCGCCACGGATCTCCAGAATGGATGCGCCGTTGGCGAAGGCGCCAGGGCCGAGGTTGTGGGTGATGGAAATCGCGCCCCGGAGGATGGCGTTGGCGCCCGTGAAGACGTCAAGGCCATTAGCATTGCGCCGCATGGTGGTGTTGGTCAAGTCGGCGGTCGAGCCGTCCCCAACGACGATGCCGGTGCCGGTATTGTCCTGCACTGTGGTGTCGAGCACCGTAAACGCGGCGGCGCGTTGGCCGAGAATCCCTGCGCCGGGGCCATTCTGGATGGTGAACCCTGTGAGGGTCACCCCATGGGCGCCGTCAATGGTCACCACGCCCTCGAACTCTGTCGGGCTCCCCCCGCCGCCGTCGAGCACCCCACTGCCATCGCCGTCGAGTGTGAGTCGATCGGTGGTGATGGTCACTCGTTCATGACAGGTGCCCGTGACCTGCAGCGTGTCGCCGGGCTTGGCCTTCTTCAGCGCATCTGGGAGCGTCTGTCCTTTGTTGCAGTTGACCTTCTTGACCGCTGAATCGGCACCGGCAACTCCCACGCTCTGTTCCTGACGGCCCAATAGAACCAGCGCAACAAGTAATCCGAACACCACAGCCCCTGCGCATACACGTGCGTGTGTCATGACAGCTCCTCCTCGCTCAGATCCCTACGCCTTTGCGCAGCGATTTCAACATTGCCGTGCAGCAACATGTACTCCTGCGAGTTCTCAGCTCTCCGGTTCGCAAGAAAGCGCCCCTCGGTTTCGGCTGGCGCGCGGGTGGCGGTGTGAGGTCGCCAAAAAAGACGATATCACCCCGGTTATTCAGCACTGGGCTGATAGCCTAGCGGTACACGCCCCCGCCCGGTACGCGGTCCTCCGCGTGCGCGATAGACCGGATTTTGCCAGTGGCGGCTTTCTTGACGTAGACGCTCTTGAGACAATTGAGACTGACACCGAAGTGCACTACCGCGAATAACTCATCTTGACCTTGAGCGTGTCCCCCGAGTGCCGCGCGTTCGCCGCTGGCCGGTGCAAGAACGCACGCTCCAGGGCACCCCCCGTTACGCGACCGGGAGATGGCCGCTGCCCTGGAGCGGCTCCGTCTTGTACTACTGGTCGTTCGTGATACGCGTTAAGACGACTGTGCCGGTGACGGTCGCCTGTAGGGCGGTCGTGTCGAAGACGGTCGTGAACGGCCCCATCGCGGTGTCGCCGTCCTTATCAACCGTTACGGTGGAGGTCACGATGACCGTACCCGCCCCGAATGGGCTACCAACCGGGGCGAGGTGCATGAACTTGACTGCGAACCGCCGTGGGCCGGTCTTGGTCCAGATCCCGTGAGCGGTCCCAAGCTCAGGAGCCGTACCCAGCACGAGGCCATCCGAGGTGAACGTTGCGAGGTTTTTGAACGGCTCCACGCCCGGCTGATCGGGCATCACGTCGACGATCCAGGACCCGACGAGGCTTTTTTGATCCGCGCTTGACTCCATCGGCGTCAGAGCACCGAGGAGAAGGGTCGATGCCAGCACGATGATCGCCACGGTAGGTCTGATCCTCATGGTCATGATAGGCTCCTCATGAGGTTGGGGCTTGTACGTCATTCACTGTGACTAGGTGGTTAGTCCCAGGACTCCACGTGAGGCAGTTAGGAGGCCCGGAAGAGGCGCTTGCCTGTGCCGAGGTGGCGCCACAGTTTCAGGCCGTCGGCAGAGTCATGGGATCGCGCAGCCGCTGCCAGCCCGCAGACAGGCCATCGAGATTGCCCGCCAGCAGCAGGCCAAATTGCTCGAGCTGCGGGCGGCGATGAGCCTTAGCCGGCTGTGGCAGCAGTAGGGCCGGAGAACCGAGGCATAGCAGTTGCTGGCCCCGGTCTATAGCTGGTTCACTGAGGGGTTTGACACCGTCGACTTGCGGGAGGCCAAGTCCCTGCTGGAGACGCTCTCCTGACCTGACCGCGACCACTCCTGGCCATATACCAACCCAGTGGCAAGGCAGTGAGCGCGGCACCTGCCTAACCTCAGCGCATGCTGGCGCCATGCTCGCCGCCGTTATTTCGAGATGGCCACGTCAAGCTGAAGGTGATGCAGGCGTTCTGACCATAATCTGCTCCTGCTCGGCCCTCTGGGGCGGGCACGTCGATGCTGGCGCGGCGGCTCACCAGCGGTGCAAGAAAGGAGAAGCAGTAGACTCTTAAAATGATCAAGCGCAAACAATATCCGCCCACGCTTTTCTCACTTTGATACAGTGCCAGGCTGCCTGGTCCGTTAGCCATTGCCCCGCGCCTAGGCTCCTCGCCTCGCACGCGAGGGCGTAGCAGTCCATGGCATGACATTTGCTTTCGGGGAGTAGTATGTTGTAGGCTGCAGAGATCCCATGGGGCACGCACGCCGCGCGGCCCACCAAGGGATGACGACCACAGGACGCTAGCCGTCCGTTCGAGCTCGTACACCGGTGGATAGCCCAGTCACCGTTCGGCAGGAAGCGGTGCACTTCCCGGGCAAGGCCTTTCCGGTGCCTGGGTTGAGGGAGTGCATCTAGGACGCCCTGGGCAGACGATCGGAGGTGCTATAAGAGGGAATACCGGTTGACGACCGCACTGGACCACACCGTTTATGTCCAGATTTGTCAGATGGCTGAGCTCATCGTCCTGGTGACACCGATGCCGGAAGCCCTTTGTCAGTAGGAGGCGCGCCATTAGATTTAGGGAAAGAATCCCTACCAAGGAGAAATCCATGGAATCGCATAAGCGCACCGAGCTCGTAGACGCTCTGTTAGAAGAAGCCAAGCAAATGATCACGGTGTTGTTGAAAGCGTCCACCGCACCAGAAATGTCGCAGGATATGAGTCAACGCACCGTCCAAGGGACGCCCAACCCTAAAGAGCAGTACACCATCCAGGATTAGCGCCGATGCTGGGAGGAGGTGTTCAAGCACCTCACGGAAGCACGGAAGTCGCTGGGCCAGATCGAGCAATCGGAACGGCACCGACGGGTAGGCGCGTAACATGGCTCTATGGTGGTGTCAACGTTGGCGCCACGAGAGTGGGGTTGATCACGTAGATCGCTCGGACCTGGGTTACGCGGCCGCCATCAGGCCCTGCAACCGAATAAACCGTCCCCAATGGATCGCCCGTCGCGATGCCAGGGACAACGGTTGATTGTGGCGCGACGGGGGCCGCAGCAATGTGCTGATCTCGTCAAAGAAACGACATAAGCGTGTAGCCGTGGCAAAGGTTTGGAGCCCACCTGTAGACCAGTAATGACGTGAGCTGTATGACCTCATGTATCGAAAGCAAGGCGCACGGGCGAGTCACGCCCAGGACACTCAGGGAGGATGGCACATGAAAGGCTCATCCGAAGTCATCACGCAGCTCAACGAGGTCCTCAAAGGGGAAGTGACGGCCGTCAACCAGTATTTTCTGCATGCCTCGATGTGTAAGAACTGGGGCTATCTAGCGCTGTACAAGAAGATTTATGAGGAATCGCTTGAGGAAATGCGCCATGCCCAACGGCTGATCGACCGCATCCTCTTCCTTGAGGGCCTGCCGGTGCTGACCCAACCCCTCTACGTGCATGTCGGTCATGACCTCAAGGATCTGCTGGAGCGGGATCTGCAGCTGGAGTCGGGGACTCTGCCGCCGCTTAAACAGGGGGTCACGCTCTGCCTCGAGCAGGGCGATCCCGGCACGCGGGAACTCCTCGAGCATCTGATCGTCGAGGGCGAGGAACACATCGAGTGGTTGGAGACACAGCTGCACCTCATCGCGGCCGTTGGCCTCGAGAACTATGCCGCCCAGCAGATGCAGCCAGCGGCATGACGAGCGACATGCCATATCCACGGCCCCCCCTCCGCTCCGAGCCGCCATGCGTATGGCGGCTCGGACGTGTTGGCCAAGCCACGCCTGTGCGGCCCAGTCCAACGGTACAGGAGGGGACTATGTCGATTATGGCTATCTCACGGGGTCGTTCAGTGGTGGCCAGAGCCTGGCCGAACAGCTGCCTGAGCGCCTAGGGTACTGTTGTCTCGGTCGCGAGAAGGACACCGTCACAGCGCCGCGCCAGTATCAATGCCACATCTCTGGCCTCATCATCATGTGGGACCGGTTCAATGCGCCTCGGGTGAGGGTGGGCAAGGAGGCTGTTGCCGCATAGGCTGACATTGGCGGGGAACGGTTCCTGCCACATACGCCGGATCGAAACCCTGAAGAAGCGTGTGATGGACATGTCACATACCATCTTCGCGACGTCATCCTGCGAGCATCCGGGCGATGCACGCTCACGTGGAGGCTGGGTGTGTATGACTCCGCCGCCGTCGAGGTCTTTACAGGGTGTGTTCCGGTACGCGGGTCATACGGTCAACCTGAGCTGGCGCTTCAGCGATCAAGGGCTTGTGCTCTAACCCTCAGCACAGTGGCGGGACATCAGGAGGAGTTCGCGCGGGTCTAGGGTTGTGTCGCGCCCCCATGGCGGGTCAGGAGCTGGTGGGTGGAGTTGTTACACATGCAGGCACCGGCAAGACGGGCGGCCCACGTCTGAGGGAGGGGTCAATCATGCCAACCTATGTATTGCTGAGCACGCTCACCGACGAAGGACGGAAGACCGTCAAGGAACGGCCAGACCGCATCAAGGAGGTTAACCAAGAACTCGAAGGGATGGGGGCGCGAGTGATCAGTCAGTATGCGGTATTAGGGGCGTACGATTTCGTCAGCATAGTGGACGCGCCGAATAACGAGACGATCGCCCGCATTTCCGTGGAACTCGGGTCGCGCGGCACGGTGCAAATCATGACACTCCCCGCAATTCCGATTGACGAGTTCACCAATCAATTGCGGACCCGGTAACCCCAGCATAACCGACGGCGGGCACCCGTCTTGCCGGTATCATCCAGCTCCCGCCAGGCCAGGCTGGAGCATAGGGCTCTAGATCAGGTCGTAGGCTTGCCACTGCGCTTCAGCAACGTTAGTTGAAGACGAGAAGCCCGTGAAACCCGTCTATTCCCGGGAGAAATTGTCACACGCCAGAGGTGAAGGTCAACAGGTTGACCCCTCTGTTGTGCACAACCACGCGCCCATGAGAGCCAGTCGCTGCTCTTGACGCCACGTGAGTCATCCCGGCCATTGCCCATCATGAGAACGGGGTAGGGTCGTTAGAGGGGCTAGAGAGCGAAGGGGGAGCTTACCGCTTGACACAGCAGGCGACTTCAACCCATACTGCTCGGCACCACACATACGCTTACATGGCCTTCTAATGGCAAGGAGGTGGTCAGTCATGACCTTGAGAGGGGAAGCTGCGATCGTCGGCATTGGTGAGCTCCCCACCCGGCGGACCTACCCCGGGAGGACCACCAATTCGCTGTGCACGGAGGCCGCTCGTATGGCCATCGTTGATGCCGGGCTGCGCAAGGAGGACGTTGACGGCCTCATCACCCGTGGGTCGGATGTCTCGCCCATGGACCTGGCCGAGTACATGGGGCTTCATATGGGCTTTTGCGAGGGCGTCACGCAGCACGGTTCGAGTGGCGCGCACTCGGTGGTGGTCGCAGCGGCGGCGATCAATGCAGGCCTGGCCCATACCGTCCTGTGCGTCTTCGGGGGCACACGGGATCCGGCTCTAGGCGGCTTCGGCCCTGGAGTGGTGCGGGGAATGCCGCCGGCCAGCAAGGGCAGCGAGTTCGAAGCACCATTCGGGCCAGCGCCGGGCGCCAACACGGGCTATGCCCTGATGAAGCGGCGCCATATGTACGAGTTCGGTACGGCCCAGGAGCAGTTCGCCAAGATGGCCGTGAATCAGCGCTTCAACGCCATGACCAATCCGAATGCGGTGTTCCAGGGGCAGCCCATCACTGTCGAAGACGTCCTCACTTCCCGCATGGTCAATGATCCCCTGCACTTGCTGGAATGCGTTATGCCCTGTGGCGGTGCGGCGGCGTGCCTCATCACCTCGGCGGAGCGGGCCAAGTCCTTGCCGCATCCTCCCGTCTATCTGCTGGGGGCTGGGGCGGGCGTCAGCGACCACGACATCATCTGGCAGAGCCCACGCATGACCACGACACCCGTCGTCATCTCCGCCCGTAAGGCCTATGAGATGGCGGGATATCGGCCGAAGGACATCCAGTTCGCCGAGTTCTATGACTGATATACCATCCTCGCGGCCGTGAGCCTCGAAGATGCGGGATTCTGTCAGAAAGGCGAGATCGGCGCCTTTTACGACAGCGTCGATACGACCTACCAGGGAAGCTTCCCCGTCAATACCGACGGTGGCCAGATCTCAGCCGGCCAGCCGGTGGGCGGGGCTGGTGGGTTCAGACATGTCATCGAGGCCGCCCGACAGGTCATGGGCCGAGCCGGGCAACGCCAGGTCGCCAAGCACGACCTGTGCATGGTCAACGGCTGAGGCGGGACCGCGAGCGTGATGTGCACGCTCATACTCGGCTCTCAGGCTGCCCTATAGGGAGGAGAGGACCACGATGGCGACTGCGTCCAGCAAGCCTCTTCCCAGACCCATCAGCCCTGAATTGACCAGGCCCTTCTGGGAGGCAGCCAAGCGCCATGAACTCGTGATGCCGCGGTGCACGACATGTGACCATCTGTTCTTCTATCCCAGGTCGGAGTGCCCGCGCTGCCTGTCCAATCACCTTGAATGGGTGCGCGTCAGCGGCCGAGGTCGCCTCCACACCTACACCATCGTTTATCAGCCGGCCAACGCCGCGTTTCGAGATGACACGCCGTACATCTATGCCGTGGTGCAGCTCGACGAAGGACCTCGGATGGTCTCCAACGTCGTGCAGTGTGATCTCGATGCGGTCAAAGTCGACATGCCGCTGGAGGTCATCTTCGATGACGTCACACCGGAATGCACCCTCGTGAAGTTCAAGCCCGCTTCACGGTAGACATCGCGGCACACGCGTTCAGGCTCGCCTGCCGGGCCGCAGGCGGCTAGGGGAACACCTCTGGCCCCCAGGCCTGGCACACGGCAGCATCGGCCCTCCCAAAGCGAAAGCCGGTCCTGTTCGCCAAGAAGCGGTCCATGTCGGTATCGCCGATGTGATAGTAGGCCTCGGCCTGGAACTGCGCCTTCACCCCCGCGAGCTGGTGCTTCAACGCCATGAAGGCGACGACGATGTGATGGTTCTCCCAGAGGTGCCGCTGGGAACTGAGTGGGCGGTCGGAACCGCTGCCGATGACATAGCCCAGCGCTTTGATCGCTCGCACCATGTCCATGGTGACGAGACCAGGGGGATCCCCCACTTCCAACGTCCCATCGATGTCAAAGCTGATAAGCTTCACCACGCGTGCGCTTCCTGGATCGGCTATGTTGGGTATGCCGTCACGAAGATGTCATGACCAGATTATGCCTGTGACGCCGTCACTGTGCAAGGTTCTTTGCACATGCCTCGCGAGGGAGTCCACGGCACCGCTGAAAGCCGTCCAGGTCGTCATTGCGGTCCCGTGCGTCGAGAGATGCGTACCCCTTTGAGAAAGAAGAGCCGACTGTATGCCGACGTGCGCCTCGTCTCCCACCGTCTATCCGGTCCATATCGGCAACCCCTCGGGCCTGCAGGTCCAGGTGAACGCGAACGGATCGATCCGGCGCATGGATTACCGTGACCTTCTCCTGAACTTATTTCTGGGCAATGAGGTGGAGGGGGGCCCGACGAATATCTACCTGCGCCGCCATGGGATAGCGATCGAAGCGGTCCCACTTCTCGGCCCGCGTAGACCCGCGGTGTTCTCGCTCGACCAGCAGGGTCTCACCGCTCGAGGCGAGTGGAACGGCATCCACTTCACCACCTCGTTAAGGCTGGCGGCATCCGCGGCAGCCTGGTTTTGGCATGTGATCCTGGAAAATGCGGGCCATGCCGCCACTACGGTGGACCTGATCTACGCCCAAGATGTGGCCTTAGCCCAT
>Ga0137403_10005530_pt1 | contig 14643 bp, 11 predicted proteins | sample CZOMad2_1_16fung_FD_122057 | JGI IMG/M metagenome (GOLD analysis project Ga0137403, IMG submission 122057) | Vadose zone soil fungal communities from Angelo Coast Range Reserve, California, USA - CZOMad2_1_16fungal (Hybrid Assembly) | ecosystem: Environmental > Terrestrial > Soil > Vadose zone... | reverse complement strand
GGTCCCGCAGCAGCGCCGTAATCTGCTGTTGGGCGGTGTAGCTCGCCTGCTGCGAAACCGCCGATACCATGATCCAGCGCAGCCAGTTCTGCCCGGTAATTTTCTTCTGCAGTGTCGTGATTGGGACAAGAATAATGTCGTCTTGGTCCTGCCCCATCGCAGCCGACGTGCCTTTCGCCGTTAGCAGTCCCACTACTTTAAAGGGCAAGTTATTGATGCGAATCGTTTGCCCTATCGGATCCGTCGGCCCGAACAGGTTCTTCCTGACCGTCTCGCCGATCACCGCGACGTTCGCAGCCATATTCACGTCATCCTGCGAAAAAGAAGTTCCTTCTGCAAAGGGCCAACTGCGAATGTCGAAATACTGCGGCTCGGTGCCGTTGAGGTTGGTCGCCCAGTTGTCATTCCCGAAAACCACCTGCGCCGAAGCTTGTGACCCTGGGGCTGCCGCCTTCACCGAAGGGCATTCCCGCAGGATGGCCGTCATATCGTCATAGACCAGCGTCTTGGTCGCCCCCCACCCCATGCGCATGCCGCCACGATTCACCGTGCCCGACTGCACAAACAGCATGTTCGATCCCATAGCCGCGATCTGCTGCTGCGCCTGTTCCTGCGCGCCCTGGCCCACGCTGACCATCGCAATCACCGCGCCTACGCCAATGATGATCCCCAGCATGGTGAGCGCCGACCGCAGCTTATTTCGAGCCAGCGCTCGCATTGCAATGCGAATGATTGCCAGTAAATCCATAAACCCTGCTTAAGCCGCCCTCGGCGGCGATCCCTGCCGCGCAGCTTGCGGCGCAATCTTCCCCAATTTCACCAGCCTCGCCACAATCGACGGTATCGTGCGATCGTGCGCCTTGGCGATATCCTTAAAATCCATTCCCTTACGCAATTCCTCGCAAACCTGCGCGTCTTCGGCACGCGTCCAGGTGCGAAACGCATTCCTCGGCTTCTTCATTTCCCGGCCTTGCTCCGCTACCAGAGCCGAAATCGCCCGATTCAGCGCCCGCACCGTTTGCGGCTGCCGGCAAACGGAACTCTCCTCCAGCACCTCGCCATTTTCCGGATTTTTTCCATTAGCCAGTGCCCGCATGATTTTCAATGCTTCCTGAATATCCATAAAGACCTCCGGCCCAATCATATGAACTCGAAAGTCCCTTTTCTGTGATCTGTGAACATATCGTTAAATTCTTCAATCCTCCACGCTCGGCATTGTCTTGAGCACCTCGGCGGCTGCCGGTCGCTTCGGCACCGCCTCATCCCGCTGAATTTTCCCATCACGAAATTGAATGCGCCGCTTGGCAAACTGCGCGATGTCGGATTCGTGCGTAACCAGTACAATCGTCAGCCCGTCGTCATTCAGCTTTTGGAAAACTTCCATGATCTCCACCGACGTCCTGCTGTCCAGGTTTCCCGTCGGCTCATCGGCCAGCAAAATCGATGGCCGGTTCACCAGGGCTCGCGCAATCGCCACCCGCTGCTGCTGCCCGCCCGAAAGCTGGGAAGGGAAGTGCTCGGTGCGATCGCCGAGTCCCACCAATTCCAAAGCCTCGTGCGCCCGCTTGTGTCCTTCTTCCTTACTGATGTGCGCGTACAGCGTGGGTAGCTCAACATTCTCCAGCGCGGTTGTGCGCGAAAGCAGATTGAATCCTTGAAACACAAATCCAATCTTGCGATTGCGGATCGCCGCCAGCTCCTTCTTCGTGAGCCGCGATACCTCAATTCCTTCCAGCAAGTAGCGACCCGTGCTCGGCTTGTCCAGGCAGCCGACGATATTCATGAACGTCGATTTCCCGCTGCCGCTCGCACCCATGATGGCGGCGAATTCTCCGCGATCGATCTGCAAGGTAACTCCACGCAGTGCATGCACCCGCGTTTCACCCAGATCGTAATATTTATGCACGTCCTCGATCTGGATCAGCGCGCCATGCTCGCCGCGTATGCCAACTACCACCGCGGGTTGTGAAATCGTTGCCATCAAGCTCTTCCTGCTACGATCGGGGCCGAGTTATCTAACTCGCGGCGTTCCTCCGCCAAGCCCCGGCGGACGCGCTCCAGCACTAGCTCCGCCGCTCATTGCTCCGGTCACCAACTCATCGCCTTCGTTCAATTCTCCATTCAGTGTCTGCGCGACTTCGGTAACTGTGTGATCCGTAATACCAGTTCGGATTCGCACCGGCTCAAGGGTCTTGTCCGCACGCAGCTTCCAAACCACAGCTACGTCCGCTCGCGCCGCGTGTTGCTGCCCCGCGCCGGCCGCGCCCGGCCCACCACCCGGCGTCCCCTCGCCGTGATTGCGAAATTGTTTGCCGGATGCTGCGGGAGCGCTGCCGCTCGCCGCTTGCCGCGTCAGCCCATACTTCTGATACAGCGCCCGAATCTGCTCCGCTGACAGATCCGGTTTGTAACGCAATGCGCCATTCGCCACCCGCACCACATTATTCGCCGTGGCCACAGGAATCGTGATGTAGGCCGTCATCCCTGGAAACAGCTTCAGTTCCGGGTTGTCAAAATCAATGATGGTGTTGTATGTGACCACATTCTGCACAGTGGTCGCGTTCAGCCGAACCTGCGAAACCCGCCCGCTGAACGTGTCTTTCGGAAACGCGTCTACCTTGAAGGTGACCATCTGCCCGGTGCGGATCATGCCTACATCGGATTCATCCGTCGAAGCGTAGACCTGCATCTTGGTCAAATCCTGCGCGATCGTGAACAGCGTCGGGGCTTGCAGTGATGCTGCCACCGTCTGGCCAACGTCCACGTTCCGCGCAATCACAGTCCCATCAATCGGCGCGTGAATCGTCGTGTAATCCAGATTGGTTTGCGCCACCGTTACCGCCGCCTGTTTCTGCTGCACCTGGGCTGCGGCCTGTGTGACCTGCGCCTCCGCCGCAGCAACTGCCGCATCGTTAGTATCCGCGTTGGCCTTCGCCAAATCGAGTTGCTGCTGGCTGATGACTCCCTCCTGCGCCAAGCCTAAACTGCGCTGATAATCGGCTCGCGTCTGCACCGCGCTGGCCTTGGCCTTTTCCAAACTTGCCTGGGCCGCAATCAGGTTTGCTTTCGCGTTGGCATAATCTGCCTTGGCCTGCAACAACGCGCCCTCGAACAAAGCAGGATCAATCTGCGCGATCACCTGGCCTTTTTTCACCCGCGAATTGAAGTCGGCATAGAGTTTCGAAATTGTTCCCGAGACCTGTGATCCTACCTGCACCGTGGTGACCGCGTTGATGGTTCCCGTCGCATCTACTTCCTGCCGGATATCGCCTTTGTCCACCTTGGAAACGTAATACTGCGGCTTATCGCTGCCCTTGAACTCAAACGCGGCGAAGATCGCGATGGCAACCACCACCAGACCGGCAATCAGCCAATGTTGTTTCAGTAGTTTCAAATGAATCCTCGGTTCGGAAATCGCAAGCTGGCGCTCGTTTTGTCTCGCTCCCGGGACAATTGCCTTCGCGCCGCACTTTTCCGATAGAATCTCTAGCTTCCGCTGGACCCCACATCCAGCACGATACTCTATCAATATTGATGGCGGGCGTTACAGAGGAGATGCGACCTTTGTCCAACATTTACAAAAGTTTACGAGCCTTGTTGTTGCTTCGAAGATGAAGGATCGCTTAATTCATGGCAACCAAATTTTTGACCCTCGTATTGGTATGGATAATGGCGTTGGCGATGCCTACCTCCGCTCAGATCATCGTCGCCGCTGCCGCCGATTTGAACGCGGCCTTAAGTGAGATCGCCGCCAACTATGAAAAATCCGGTGGTGGTATAGTCCGCTTATCGTTTGGTTCATCTGGAAATCTGTTTAATCAAATCCAGAACGGTGCCCCTTTTGATATCTTCTTCTCCGCTGATGTCGACTACCCAAAAAAATTGATCGAAGCTGGACTTGCCGAAAAATCGTCGCTGTATCGCTATGCGGTTGGGCAGCTCGTTCTCTGGGTACCGGCTTCCTCACCTCTGGACGCTGAACACGGCGGCATGAGTATCCTGCTCGACCCCTCAGTCAAAAAGATTTCTCTCGCCAATCCCGAGCATGCACCGTACGGACGCGCCGCGGTCGCTGCTTTACGCCATTTCAGACTTTATGAGAGGGTTTCTGATCGCTTCGTGTTCGGTGAGAACGTCTCCCAAGCCGCGCAATTTGTCGAATCAGGAAACGCGCAGGCTGGATTCGTGGCGCTTTCACACGCCATGGCGCCGGGCATGAGGGAGAAAGGCCGGTACTGGATAATTCCTTCCGACGCCTATCCCGCTTTGCAGCAGGCAGCGGTAATCCTCTCGCACTCGTCGAAGAAAGCCGAAGCCGCCGCCTTCCTGCAATATATACAGGAACCGGAGGCTATCGGGGTCCTCCGGCATTACGGATTCTCCGTTCCCGAAGAAACGCCAGAGGCAAAGCACTAATGGACTGGCAGGCATTCTGGCTCACTATCCGACTCGCGCTGCTAGTAGCGGCGATTCTGATCATCATCGGACTGCCTATCGCCTACTGGATCACCTACTCGCGCTGGCGCTGGAAGTTTCTCGTCGAAGCCGTCGTTGCGCTCCCTATCGTCCTACCTCCGACCGTGCTCGGCTTTTATCTGCTGATCGCGCTTGGACCGCGCAGCCCACTTGGCCGCTGGTGGCAAGCTCTAACCGGCCACACGCTCGCATTTACCTTCGAAGGCCTGGTGATCGGCTCCATCATCTACAGCCTGCCTTTCGCTGTGCAGCCTTTCTCAGCCGCGTTTGGCACCGTCGATCGCCGCTTGCTCGCAGCCTCCGCTACCCTCGGCGCCTCCCGCCTGCGGACGTTCTTCCACATCATTCTGCCGCTCTCAACGTCAGGTCTAGTCATAGGCGCGGCGCTCAGCTTCGCCCATACCATGGGTGAGTTCGGTGTTGTGCTGATGGTGGGCGGCAATATTCCCGGCGTAACCCGCACCGTTTCCATCGACATCTACGATAAAGTTCAAGCTTTCGATTACTCGGCCGCGAACACCACTGCAATCGTCCTGCTCGCCATTTCCTTCACCGTACTGTCTGTCATCTACGCGCTGAACCGCAGCCGTTGGCCCTTCGGATGGTTCTTGAGTAAATCAAGATAGCGAACACCGCGAACCGGTCGGACTCTAGCGAATAACCCTTGGCGAACTCTGCGAGTCCTTTGCGATCTCTGCGGTTAAAGGCTTTTGACCAATGTCAGGAAGATGACTTCACGGAATACGCAAAGCGGTGAATCTGAGCGTCGATTTCCTTGCGCAGATCGCTCCAGATATTTTTATCCATGGAGATGAAAGTTCTTACTATCTCCGGGTCGAATTGACGCCCGGCCCAGCGCTCAATTTCTTCCCGCGCCGCCTCTACCGTTTGCGCCGCGCGATAAGGGCGATTGGACGTGATTGCGTCGAGCGTGTCGGCTAAAGAGAACATCCGCGCCCCGAGCGGAATTTGCTCGCCCTTCAATCCCCGCGGATAGCCGGTTCCATCAAATCTCTCCTGATGGGAGTAGACAATTTCGGCAGCCTCAGCCAGGAATGGAATCTTCTTCAATATCTGATAGCCGTGGAAGCAGTGCTCCCGCATAATCGTCACTTCGTCGGGCGTCAGCTTGTCCGGCTTGCGCAGAATATTATCGGGGATCGCCATTTTGCCAATATCGTGGAGAAACGCGCCGCGAGCGATCACGCGGATTTCATCCGACGAAAGTCCCAGCGCCCGCGCAATCGCAATCGTGAATGCCGTTACCCGTTTGGAGTGACCTTCGGTTTCCGCATCCTTCAAGTCAAGAGCATCACCGAGCGCCTCCAGGGTAATGTCATAGGAGCGCTCGAGATTTCCCATCGCCTTGCGCAACTGTTCAGTGCGGGCTTCAACCAAAAGCTCCATATTGGTCAGATACTCGCGGTTCTCGAGCTTCAGGCGGCGGTTCTCCAGCGCGCGCCGCACAGTTGCCAGGAGCTGTTCCCGCTCAAACGGCTTTAGCAAATAGTCGTAAGCGCCATTGCGCAGGGCTGCGAGTGCCACGGAAATATCGTGCACCGCGGTTACCATCACCACCGGCATGTCCGGAAATCTTTCTTTGGTTTTTTCCAGCAGGCCAATCCCGTCGAGATTGGCCATCATCAGGTCGGAGAGCATCAGCTCGAATTCTTCGCCGGAATCCAGCAGCGCCAGCGCCTCCATACCGGAAGCCGCCTGACGGCAGTTGAAGTTAGCGCTGGTCAGCATCGAAGACACAATCTCCCGGATTGTCTCCTCGTCATCAACTATCAGGATTCGCTCGGAAGGCATGGGGCCTGTTCAGTGTAAGACGTATTCTATCTCACATCCGAGATTCCGAAAGTAACCACCTCTGCCCGGAAAGCCCATTGGTAACCGGAATTCGCGTGCTATTAAGAGAAGAGCGCTTTCTCCCCCCTTATCGCGATGAACGGAATCCTAGTTTTCCACTGGCTGGTGGTCGGGGACATGACTGTCCCCCGGCTCGCGGCACAAGAGTCGGCTGCGCTCATCATCTTGGCCGCCAGCTTGCTTGTGTTCCGCACTTTTCGCGAACGCTATCTCCTCATCTGGATTCTTGGGTGGCTCGCCTACTTCATTTCCCGCTGGACAGTGCACGGCAGCCTCGATTTCGACTCTCTGCCTCGATATCTCACCGCTATCTCCCACGCCGAATTTATCCTGGCTGTCTGCCTCTTTGCCGCCGCGGTGTTTGTTTACACAAACGCGCGGGACTTCTTGCTCCCATTGCTGCTCATTTCGATTGGCGTAGTCGCCTACGCGGCAGCCCGGGCGCTGCTATGGCCCGATTCGGTCACTTTGCGAGTCGCACTCGAAATTTCTTATCGCCTGATTGCGCTGACGGCGTCCATCCAGTTGATCCGCTTCCGCTGGGCTCGCTGGGAAATTGGAGCCTGGCTCCTGAGTCTTAGCCTCTTGCTCCAGCACCTCAAGTGGGCTCCGATCACTGATCACCTTCCGCCCGGTTTCAGCCTCGTGGGGAGCATGTTGCTGGGGTTGAGCATGCTTCTGGTGGTCTTTGACGACTACAAATTGCGCACGCGGCGCTTGGGAGTAGTCAATGCTCTTACCACTACCATTACCCGTGCTCAGCAGCACGGCCCCATGATGGCCACCGCGCTCGAAGAGCTCAAAGGGCTAATGCATGCCAGCGCCGCATGGATCCGCCTGCTTGAGGGCGACAAGATGGTGATCGCCCAGCAGATTGGCCTTTCCCAGGAGTACCTGCGCGAACGCAACGCTGTGAAGCTTGATGACAATCTGGAGCACGTCTTGCGGGAAGGCACCGCGAAGGTGATGAAAACGTCTGCCGCCACCGAAGACATTCAACCGTACCTCAAGGCCGAACGCTTTCATCACGTCGTGCTGGTGCCTCTACTGGGAAAGAAATCAGCCATCGGCATTCTTGTTCTGGGCAGCCGTCATCGCCTCTCCTACACGCCCGATGAGATCGAGTTTCTGACTACCAGCGCTCATCAGCTTGGCCTGGCGATCGAGAACCTGCGGCTTGTAGAACAGATTCTTCGTTCCCAGCGCCAGTGGGCCAATACCTTCGATTCCATTCACGATTTCGTCTTAGTGCACGATGCGGAGTTCCGCGTTGTGAAGGCAAATCGTGCCATCTTGCAGCGTCTGGAGCGCGCGCCCGCAGACGTAGTTGGCAATCTCTGCGAAGCTGTTCTGCCAAGAAATTATGGCCAATGGGGCGGGTGTCCTTACTGTCACGGTAGCGACGAGGGCTTCTACGAAGGCACGGATCCATGTTTCGGCGGTTTTTCCATGATTTCCACCTCCTCCTACATGGAGCAGGGAAGCAAGCAGAAAGGCACCATTCACGTAGTGCGGGACACAACTGACCGAAAAATCGCCGAAGAGAAATATCGTCTACTGTTTGAGCAGGTGCAGGAAGGCGTTTTCGTTGCCACACCCGAAGGCAAGCTTCTGGATTGCAATGACGCATTCTTGCGCATGCTCGGGTACACCAGCAGGGAAGAACTGATGGCTTTGAACGTTGATGCTGAGCTTTACGCTTCCCGTGAACAGCGCGAGGTCTTTCGCCGCGAAGTCGAACTTCACAACTATGTCCGGAATTTTGAAGTCACTTTGCGCCGCAAGGATGGCGCATTGCTTTCGGCCATGGAGAGCAGCTTCGCGACTCGCAATGCCGAAGGCAAAATCGAACGTTACCAGGGCTTCCTGCTCGACATCACTGAGAAGAAACGCGCGGAAGAGGAGATTCGCCGCCGCAATCGGGAGCTAAATGCACTCAATGCGATGGCTGTAATCGCAACCCAGTCCTTCGATCTGGACGAAATCTTGAACCTCACCCTGCGTCAGGTGATTTCGCTTTTAGGTGCAGAAACAGGATCGATTTATCTCTCTGACTCGGATGAGAAGACCTTCCGCCGCCGCGCCGGTTGGGGGCAGAGAAGCGCCGAACGGGCACGGTTCTCAGAAGTGAAATTCCCCGACGGTTTCGGCGATTTGGTAACGCGTTCACGCACCGAAGTGATCACGGCCGAGTACCTGCCGCATCTTCCGCCGCTGGTTGCCGAGTTCATCCGTGCCGATGGCCTGCTCTCTTGGATTTGGGTACTGCTCTGGGGGAAAGATGGCCCCATGGGAATCATGGGAATCAGCAGCCGCGAAACCCGCGAGTACACCAGCAACGACGAAAATCTCCTGGTAGCAATTGGCCGCCAATTATCCACCACAATCGAAAAAGTCCGCCTCTATGAGGAAACCTGTCGCGCTTACGAAGATTTGCGGCACACCCAGGAGCAATTACTGCAAAGTGAGAAGATGTCTGCCATCGGCCAGTTGATCGCCGGCGTCGCTCACGAGTTGAACAACCCGCTGACGGCGATTCTCGGCTACGCCCAACTGCTCGAAAGCGAAGGCCTCGGCGAGCGCGCCGCCGATTTCGTCGGAAAGCTCTTCAAGCAGGCTCAGCGGACGCATCGGGTAGTGCAGAACCTGCTTTCTTTTGCCCGGCAGCGCAAGCCGGAGAAACAGCAGGTAGACGTTCGCAAAGTTCTCCAGGAAACCCTCGCGCTGCGTGACTACGATCTGCGGGTAAATAACATAAAGTTGGAGCAGCAGGTTGACCCCGACCTTCCGGCCGTGACCGCCGACCCGCATCAACTCGAGCAAGTATTCCTCAACATCATCAATAACGCCGTCGACGCCATGCTGGAAGCTGGGAAGGGCGGCAGCTTGAAAGTTCGCATGTCCGCAAAAGATGGCGATGTGCTTGCGGAATTTCAGGATTCTGGGCCTGGAATCAAAGAGCCCGGCAAGATTTTCGATCCCTTCTACACCACCAAAGACGTTGGCAAAGGCACAGGGCTGGGACTCAGCATTTGCTACGGTATCGTGAAGGAGCACGGTGGCGACATAACCGCCCGCAACTGCCCGGATGGCGGAGCCATCGTCGAAGTTCGATTCCCCTCTTCCGACCACCTGGCTGCGCCTGAGATTGCCGCTCCGTTGCGGCCCCGCGAGTTTGCCATTGAGGGACGGATTCTCCTCGCCGAGGACGAAGCGGCCGTTCTGGAATTCGAGCGCGACGTGCTCACCGGGGCTGGCGCTCAGGTGGTCACGTTAATGAATGCTGAGGACATCCGCACGCGCCTGCTGACGGAATCTTTTGACGCTGTCATTATCAACGGAAAACTCCCCGGCGGGTGGAGCGCTCCCGAGGTGTATGGCTGGATTTCCGGCAAGTGCCCCGGCCTTGAAAAACGTCTCCTGTTTACCTTCTCCAGTGACGCGGAACCCGAAGTGCGCGACTTCCTCGCTCAAAACAACTTGCCGCATCTGGTAAAACCATTTGAAGTTGCAGACCTGATCGCGCAAGCGCGGCGCCTGCTGCAAAAGACCCACGCGGTCGCAGCAAGCTAGGGAATTTCTTTGCGAACTTTGCGGATTTTCTCTGCGCCCAGTCAAAGTGGGGAAGAGCAAGCTGTGTTTACAAACTCTCTTTCAATCGCCCGGTGAATTCGCAAAAGGCCCGCGCCGCCGCCGCAAGCTAGAGAATTTCTTTGCGAACTTTGCCGATTTTCTCGGCGTTCTTGGCGGTTAAAATCTCTTGATTAGGAACCGCCGGTCAAAGTGGGGAAGAGCAAAATGTGTCTATAAGCTCTCTTTCAAGCGCCGGCTGAATTCGCGGATCGCCGATTCATTTCGCCGATACCACATCCACAAACCTAATTTCTGCGCCTCCACCAATCCCGCTTTCGTCAGAAGTGACATGTGGTGAGAAATCGTCGGCTGGGACAGCCGCACTCGCTCTTCAATATCCGAGGCGCACAAACCCTCGTCTTTGCCGATCGAGCACGCGCCCCGTTCTTTCAACGCGCGCAAAATCCGCCGTCGAGTCGGATCAGCAACCGCCTGTAACATCAGATCGAACTCCTGCTCGGATTTGCCCATGAACTAACAAATACTCATCACATTGGCCGCTGTCAATATATTGATTCGCCTCTTCGTGATCGAATAAGAAGCGTGCCGCAATATGGCTTGTAGCACCTTGGACCCTGCAAAGACCGCACATCGTGAGTCGGGATCCAAGAGTTCTTGTTGTGCGCCAACTGTCCCTTTTTGTGCGAAGCGGCTGGCCGCCACCGCCAAGCCGGCGTTCGCGTTCTGCGCCACTTGCGCAGAACAAGGCTCGGCGCCATCTACTGACTTTGCTCTCCCTGACACTGGACAAACGAAAGCAAGCGATATAAAAAGAAAGCGCAATCATAATCCCTAGCTTCCGAGAACTGTACTGCCTTTTGAGGAACAGCGTGCTTAACGAAGAACGACGTCGCGCGATTGTGGAGATCCTCGGCCGGGATGGCCGTGTGCTGGTCGCAGACATGGCGCAAAAATTTCAGACGTCGCAGGTTACCATTCGCAAGGACCTGGAGGTTCTACACAGTCACGGGCTTATCCACCGGACTCATGGTGGCGCGCTGCCAGCTCGGGAAGGAGCGCTCGAAGACCCAACACTGCTCGAAAAAGAAAGGCTTCGGCGCAAGGAGAAGCTGCGCATCGCAGCTTGCGCCGCCGGACTGGTCAAAGAGGGTCAGGTCGTGATCCTTGATTCCGGCACGACTACGACGGCCATTGGCCGCGCGCTGCGTAACTTTCGGAATGTTACGATTGTTACGAATGCGGTAAACATCGCCGCGGAGCTGTCTGGGGCTTCGGTAGAAGTAATTCTCACAGGCGGCACGTTGCGCAAGAATTCGTTTTCTCTGGTAGGACCGATTGCCGAAGAAACGCTACGCCGGCTGAATGCAGACATTCTGTTTCTCGGCGTGGACGGCTTCGACGTCCATTATGGACTCAGCACGCCGAATCTCTTGGAGGCGAAGGTCAATCGAGTGATGGTGGAAGCCGCAAAAAGAACTGTGGCCGTGTGTGATTCGAGCAAATTCGGCCGCCGGAGCTTGTCATTGATCGTCCCGACGAGCGCTTTGCAGGAGGTGATCACCGACCGCGGAATTCCTAAGTCGGATTTGCGCGCACTCAAAAAATCCGGCTTAGAGGTGACCCTTGTCTGAAAAGAGAGGCGATGGATCGTCCTCCCAGGCGATTGTGGTTCCCGGGGCTCATTCGCTGGCAGAAATTCTGTCGCAGCCTCAATTCTGGGGCCGGTGCCTCGAGGCTTTGCAGAGGCCTGGATCGATGGATCTCCAGTGCCAATATTTCCACGATGCCACCGAGTTGTTATTCATCGGCTGTGGCTCAAGCTACTACATCGCGCTTGCGGCCGCGGCCTCCTGGAAAATGATTACGGGAAGGCGCGCGCGGGCGATTGCGGCTTCGGAGCTGCTCCTGTACCCCAACCTCGTGTTAGCCGATTCATCGGGAGTTGCCGCGGCGGTGATTTCCCGCTCCGGCCGGACGTCTGAGACGGTAAGAGCGGCAGAATTTCTTGAGCGCGAGAAGGACATTCGCACCCTTGCTGTGACCGGAACAAGGACTCAGCCGCTGGATCAGATAGCCAGCAGCACTCTGGGGCTGCCGCCCTGCGACGAAGAAAGCACTGTGATGACACGTTCGTTCACGGCGATGCTCCTGGGCTTGCAGTATCTAGCGGCCATGGTCGCAGGTGATGACGGACTGATCGCCGCGCTGGCCAAGCTACCTGCTGTAGCTGAAAAAGCAATGGGCGCCTTGCATCCTCGGATTCGCGAATTTGTCGCTTCCCATCAGTTCGATGACTATGTGTGTTTGGGGCAGGGTCCCTTCTACGGTTTGGCATGCGAAACCGCACTCAAGCTAACAGAGATGTCAGTTTCTTACGCTCAGAGCTTTCATACCCTGGAATTCCGGCACGGACCGAAGTCAATCGTTAGCCCCAAGACGCTGCTCTTTTTTCTGCTCTCCGAACAAGGATATGACTCCGAATGCGACGTTTTGCAGGAGATGAAAGGCCTAGGCGCAACCATCCTGACAATCGCGAATCACGCGGACAAACGTGCTCGGGAATCTTCGGATCTATTGATTGAGCTTGGCTTTGACCTGCCGGAGCTGGCGCGGCTGGCGCCATATGTTTTCGCCGGCCAGTTCGCTGGTCTCTACACGGGATTGAAGAAGGGCCTCGACCCCGATAATCCGCGGAACCTGAGCCGAGTTGTCATTCTGGACGACGACTGATCTCTCAGACAATTTCACCATGCCACGCTTTGACGTCACCATTGCCGGTGAACTGAACCTTGACCTTATTCTGTACGGTTTGCCTGACGAGCTTCCGCCCGAACGGGAATTGCTTGCGGATCGCATGATGCTCACGCTGGGCAGTTCTTCTGCGATAGTCGCACATAATCTCGCAGCACTGGGCGCTCGCGTTGGTTTCATTTCACGTATCGGCGACGATCCACTGGGCCAGATCGCGCTGGATCGCCTCGCGGCCAGCGGCGTTGACGTATCAAAGGTGCGCAAGGTGCCTGGCGCGACCAAAACTGGGCTTACCGTGCTCCTGCAAAGAGACGCGTGGCGCACCATCATTACCTACGCTGGAACGATCTTCGACCTGACGTTTGAAGACTTAGATCTCGGCTATCTGGGGGACTCGAGGCATTTCCATCTGTCTTCGTTCTATCTGCACCGCGGCTTGCGGAATCGGATTGTGCAACTACTACAAAAGATGAAGGCCGCCCGTTTGACGGTTTCTCTGGACACAAACGACGATCCCGACGATCTCTGGCAGGGAAGTTTAATGGAGGCACTCCGTTATGTGGACGTCTTCTTACCTAACGCCCGCGAGGCAAGAAAGATCGCCGGCACCGAAGATGCGGAGGCTGCTCTCCGTTTTCTCGCGAAGCGCGTGCCTCTGGTGGTCATGAAAGTTGGCGCAGAAGGCGCGCTGGCGCAACGCGGAGAGGAACGCTTCAAGTCGCCGGCATTCAGAGTAAATGCGGTAGATTCAATTGGAGCGGGCGACAGCTTCGATGCTGGTTTCCTCCACCAATACCTGCGAGGCGCTGATCTTCCCGCCTGTATGGCTGCGGGGAATTTGGCTGGCGCGTTCTCGACAACCCGTTCCGGAGGAACTGAGGCTTTCCGGGATCGCGAGTATCGCCAGCAATTCTTCAGCGCCAATGCACCCAATCTCAAGCTACCTGATCGTCGCTAGCAACTTGGAAGGTCAGTCTATCTCGATACTTCCAACAACAAATGTTCCTTAAACTCAGTTGCTAATCGAGGAGCTTTGTCCGCCGTGGCTTCTACCGTTCCTAAGTCCTTGCCGTCAGCGTAATCAACAACGTGATATGTGCCCGGCTCAAGTCCTCGCAATTCCACTTCTCCCCTCCATGCTGCCGAGCTTGGAGTTTATCTCCCGAAAACCGTTTAAATCCATGATCAGGAGAGTCAACGGCGTGCCGTTCCGGTTCGACCGCGCCAGTTGGTGCGAAATGAGTTCATTCAGCGCGCGGCGATTGAACAATTGAGTAAGGGGATCGATCAGAGAAAGGCTTTCGAGCCGCTCGTTGAGTACCAATTCGCTGATCAAGGCCTTGCGTGTGGAGTTCAGCGTCACTCGCTGTGACAGCAGGTAGATGTTGAATAGCACGACCAGGCAGATGAGGCCGAATACAAGTTGTGGCAGATACGCCTGCTCGACGTGAATCAGACGTTGCGCCCACACCAGGTTGGGAGCGATTAAAGCAAGAAAACCCGCGGTCAATACAAGAATCACCAGACTGACAATGGACCACAGTTGCATGTCACGGCTGGATAAATCGTGGATTTGCCTTTGAACGGTCGGGATTACACGCAGCTGGCTTCACTGACAACGGGGGTCATAAAGCTTACGGAAAGTGGGAACGGACTGACCGGTGGGGCTACTTCCGCCACCAACGGAAACGCAGGTGGCAGCTTCGCAGTCAACGGCACGCGTGGCCTTTTGAACAATTTCATACTGGACGGCATCGATAACAACTCCAACGATAACGGCGCCAATGTTCTGAAGACCAACGTGGACGCGATCCAGGAATTCAAAGTCCAGACCAGTAACTACTCGGCCGAGTTCGGACGGAGCGGCGGTGCTGTCATCAATGCCACCATCAAATCCGGTTCGAACGGCTTTCATGGAACTGCGTTTGAATTCCTGCGCAACTCTGCGCT
>Ga0137403_10005529_pt1 | contig 14645 bp, 7 predicted proteins | sample CZOMad2_1_16fung_FD_122057 | JGI IMG/M metagenome (GOLD analysis project Ga0137403, IMG submission 122057) | Vadose zone soil fungal communities from Angelo Coast Range Reserve, California, USA - CZOMad2_1_16fungal (Hybrid Assembly) | ecosystem: Environmental > Terrestrial > Soil > Vadose zone... | reverse complement strand
AACTCCATCAGCGCCTCGTCCAGTCGTTCGGCCTTCCGCAGTTCCCTGGCGAGGAGAAAACGGGCACCGGTATCTTTCGGATCAATATTAAGAATTTCACGCAAATGACGGATCGCTGCTTCATGGTAACTGTCGTTCGCCAGGAGGATGGCCAGATTGTAATGAGCGTTAGTGTTTCGGGGATCGATGCGGAGGGCCGCTTCAAAATGGTCGGCGGCCCTTTTTGGATCTCCAGTTTGAATAAGCGCGGCTCCCAGGTTGACGTGAGCAGGAAGGCTGTTACGGTTGGCCAAGAGCGCCAGGCGAAATTCATCGATCGCTTCCTTATAGCTTCGCGAATCGAGTGCCAGCTTGCCGCGAATCAGGTGAATACGTTCTCCTTTGATTAGCTCCTGCAGACCATCGAAGAGCGGATCGTTGACGCGCACGCCGGACGTGCCCTGTTGCGCCAGATGGACTGTCGCTTTTTTTACATCGCCGAGGTTGCGATACGCCATGGCCAGGGCGTAATGAATTCGGTTCGCCGCGGGCGCCAGCGTCAGCGCTGCTTCCAGATTTACTATCGCTTCGTCATAGTTTCTTTGTGACAACGCAACTTGTCCCAGTCCATAGAGTGCAGCCGCACAGCTCTTATCGATCGCCAGCGCGCTTTTAAAATTTTCTTTCGCCTCGTCCAGCCGGTTGAGTTGCAGATAGATGTTCCCGAGATTCACCGGCGCCGCCAAATATTCAGGCCGCAACGTGCGGGCCATACGATAGCGACGGACGGCGTCATCAGTGCGATCTTCCTGCTGATCCAGCTTGCCGAGCAGGTACACCCAGCGGAAATCCTGCGGCGTCAGGTTATTGGCGTTGAGATAACACACTCGGGCCGCAGAGTTCAGCGAATACGATTGATAGTTTTCTCCGATTGCGCCGAAGGCTTCACTGAGCGTTGGCGTTGGCGTTTGATGATTCTTTGCGGTCGCGACCAGGGCCGCTTGTAACTTCGCCAGTTGTTCGCGCACCTCAGGTTCCAGGGCCGTAAGATCGGGCCAGTCTAAAGGCAGCAGGTTGGGCCGGGGCGGCGGCAGAAAATCGTTACCTTTTGCGTTGCCCTGAGATCGAACTGGCTGTGCAAACGAAAAGATACTCAACACCAGGCAGAGTACCCACTGCCCACAGACTTGAGTTTTAGATCTCTTAGCAATGACTTTCATCGCAGGACTTGTGTCAGTTCAGTTTGTTCTTTAGCTCCGCCAGGAGCGTGATATTTATAGCACTGCGAGCCAATAGAATGACCAGCTCCGGAGGAGCGACATGTTCCAGCCGAGGGACTAATCGACGTTGCAATCCATTCCGCTCCTGCGGAGCTGACGAAATATCTTAAGCGCGAGGAGCTATAAACATTTTGTCCCTACGGGACTGCGCTGAGAAAACCCTCGCCTTCAGTTCTTCCGTGGGCTGTCGCCTTCTCGCAGAGTTATGTACTGATCAATCCGCGGATTCGTCCACTCGTCGACGGCGCCATCGGGCCAGCGCACACGCACAGCTTCCAGATGGACCGCGCCGCCCAGTCCGGCGACTACGCGGGGATCATTCGCGGAAAGGTAGCTGCCATCAGTTCTCACTCGTCGCCAAAGGCTCTGGCCCTTCGAAATGATAATCTCCACCCGCGCTCCCAACATGTCCCGCTGAGTTTTCTTGTCAATCAATCGCAGTCCCAGCCAGTGGTTTCGACTGCCGACTTGATTTAGTAGTAGTCTCGCCGGCCCGTTGTTGTTTGTAATAAGCACATCGATGTCGCCGTCGTTGTCGATATCGCCGAACGCGGCGCCGCGACTGACTTCGGAAAGTTGAAACGGCTCGCCGGCTTGTAGCGAGGTATCGACGAATGTGCGGTGGCCGGTATTACGGAAAAGCTGGTTCGGTTGACCCAGCGGATAGGGATCTCCTTTCCGCATCAGCTCGGGTAACAATTGCACCGCGCCATTCGCAACCAGCAAGTCGAGCCAGCCGTCGTTGTCATAATCAAAGAACAATGTGCCGAAGCCGGTGAATCGATGGCCGGGCATTCCCAGGCCCGTCTCACGGGTCCGATCCTCAAACAATGCCTCTCCCAAATTCGTGAAGAGAGTATTGGTCGCGTCCATTAGGTGGGTAACAAAAATGTCTTCGGTTCCGTTAGCGTCAAAGTCTCCGGCATCGACACCCATACCAGCCTCTGCTTTGCCGTCTCGGTTGAAGGCCGCGCCGGCCAGCAGCGCTTCATTCTTGAAAGTGCCGTTCTTCTGGTTAATCCAAAGCTGGTTCGGATCGCCATCGTTCGCCACGTACAAATCCGTCCAGCCGTCACCATTAAAATCGGCTGTCACAACGCCCAGGCTGTGGCCGAATTCTTTGTCGATGCCGGCGGCAACCGTCACATCTTCAAACTCACCGTTGCCTTTGTTGTGAAATAGCCTGTTACCCGGTGCCCGGAAAACCTTGGGCGTGCAATAGTCTTTCGCCGTGGTGGCGGCGTAGCAGGTTGGGCTCTTGTTGACCGAGAACTCAGCGTAGTTCAGAACCATTAAGTCGAGCCAGCCATCACGATCATAGTCAAAAAAGGAAGCACTCGTGCTCCAACGTTCATCGTCTGTCCCCGACTGCTTCGTGACATCCACAAACGTCCCGTCTCCCTTGTTCAGATACATCTGGTTATGACCGAGGTTGGTGATATACAGATCGGGCCGGCCGTCATTGTTGATGTCGCCGACGGCCACACCCATTCCGTAACCAGTCGCCAGGATACCGCTCTTCTCAGTGACATCAGTGAACCTCAGAGTTCGAGTGCCGTCCTTCGCGACCACGAGATCATTTCGGAAGAGCCGGCCGCGCGGTGGCTCTACTCCACGCCAGGGAAACAACGTATTTCCCGGCTTACTGTCGGGTTCAAGGACATTTCCCTGCACGATGAAAACATCCAAGTCGCCATCATTGTCGTAATCGAACAGCGCTGCGCCGCCGCCCATGATCTCAGGCAGGAAGAACTTTCCCATCATGCCGTTGTAGTGTTGAAACTTGAGTCCAACCTCACCCGCGGCCTCTTTGAATATTGCGGTGCCTTGAGCTTCCCGCCTGGCAGGTTGTGCGGCTGCTGCGATTGGCCCGCAGAACTGGGCGACTAAGAGGCCCGTAATGGTAATAAACCTAATTAGCATCGAGCGTCGAATTATTGTCCAGATCGATAGGCGGCGCAATTTAATTCATCTAGCCCAAACTTGGGTAGTGGCCTAATTTGAAATTCTCTGCTCCCCCTCCGCGATCTCTGCGGCTGTGCGGTGAACTCATTGAACGAAAGATTCACCGCTGAGGCGCCGAGGACGAAGAGACTACGCAGAGAAGATCAAATTGGGCCACTACTCAAACTTGAATCCTAAACAAACAGCCTCTCCGGCGATCGCCGATAGACACTATCGACTGGCAATGAGAATATGTGCAGCCTTGGCGATTTAATCTAGTTCATAAACATAATTGGGATCACAACGATGCGAGTTGGCGTATTGACAGGAGGCGGGGATGCGCCCGGTTTGAACCCGGCGATCAAAGGCCTGGTTTATCGTGGCTCGGAAATTGGCCTGGAAGTCTTCGGCTTATTCGACGGCTGGAGGAGCCTGATGAATCCTCTGCCTGATGTTCTGCCATTGGATCGCGCAGCAGTGCGCCGCTGGGATCGCGATGGCGGAACGAACCTGGGTTCCTCGCGAACCAATCCATTCAGGCACGCAACCGAAGACGGCAGCGTTGAAGATCGCTCCCGCGAAGTAATCGAAAATATCAAGAAGCTCGACCTGGATGCAGTCGTGGCCTGCGGAGGTGAAGACACTCTCGGAGTGGCAGCGAAACTCACTCAATTGGGTGTGCGCGTGGTCGGAATTCCGAAGACCATCGACAAAGACATTGCGGGTACGGACTACACTCTGGGATTTGACACGGCACTGCGGAACGTCTCTGAAGTAATCGAACGATCTCGAACGCCCGCTGGCTCACATGGTTGGGTGCAGATTGTCGAAGTAATGGGACGCCATGCGGGACATCTGGCATTGTGGTCCGGCGTTGCCGGCCAGGCGCACATTATTCTCATACCGGAACACCCGTTTCGATACGAGCGCGTTTTTCAACTCTTGAAAGAACGACTGGGGAAGCCGGGACTTAGCAGAGAGCCATCACAACGTCCACGCTATGCGGTGCTGGTCGTCGCTGAGGGCGCGCGCGCAGAGGACGGCGACATGATCACGATTGATGATCGTCATGACAACTTCGGCCATGTGCGGCTCGGAGGAGTAGGCGATGTGCTGGCACGCAGAATCGCCAGCGAGACGCCCTACGAATCACGCGCGGTGATACTGGGCCATCCGCAGCGCGGTGGTCCACCGAGCGCTATTGATCGAATCATGGGGCTGATGTTTGGAGCGCGTGCTGCTGAAGCAGTCGCCGGGAATGACTTTGGCAAGATGGTCTCGGTCCGGGGAATTGCCCCGGCGTGCGAAATCTCTTTGGTGGATATTTCGATTGTCCAGGGAAAGATCAGTCTGGTAGATATCGATCGCGATTACGATACGAACCGTTATCATCTGAAGAATATTGGGATGTAGGAGTACGGCATCGAGCGGACCGTTACTGTTTCTCAGTCGGACTGCTGAGATGCTTCGTCGTTCCCTCTGTTACTCCAAATCGGGGTGTAATGAATTCGCTACTATCGGCAGACCGGAGCAGCGGCGTCTCTCCATCAGTCTTCAACGGGTAATCTCCGGCGGTCGATGCGCGTCGCACAATTTCGACCTGTCTCTTGCTTACGAGCAATCCGTTAACAATTAAAGCGAGGCCCACGAAAAAGGGAATAATTCCGGCCAGCCAAATACGGCTAAGAAGTGCCGCATTTTCCGTGTGTCCGCTCGAAATGATTCCCAGCATTAGGGCATGAAGAAAGATCATGACACCTGTGCCAACGGAACTAGCGATGACTCCGGCCTTGATTTCAGTGTAGCGCTTCGTCTCGGGCGTGATGCCGCGCTCACGCTCAATCTCTTCCTTGCGCCGTTTGCGCTCGCTGTTAGAGAGAAACATCTCAGTGACCCAGGTTCTGTTCCAATCGAAGTTCTCATTCGGGTCTCGCACGGTCGCCGCCTGTCGGACCGCCTCCAGATTTGCGCCGCACGATTTACAGAATCTCAGAGCGTCGTTTTGAGAACCGCATTGTGGACAGAACATTGAGTCGCCCCTTTGAATGAGTCTCCTCGTGGTACGACGCCTACTGCGTCTGGGTTCGATCTGATCACATGAAACAACAACCCCGCTCCGGCAGTCATCAGATAGCGGCCACCCTGGGTTGATCGAGAAGTAAAGGTCGAAGCCGGCTTTGCACAAAGATTCACTCAGTGAGGTCGAATCCAGCGTCGCTGCGCCTAAGGTCGAATACATCATCTGACCGAACGTATTTGTTTGTCTGCCTGCTTCCTTATCGCATCACTGAGTTCCACGATTCGCTGAAGATCGTTGCGCGCCTTCTCCAATGCTTGAGCATCGACGGTGCCAGGTTTTTCGATGATTGGGTTTTTCACAAAACTCTCGATCTGTTTACAGAGTAGGATCATCTCATCTTTCGTTTCCATCCCAATAAGAGCCGATTCAGTTTTGCTGTCCTCCGTTGTCGTCTCGGGCTTCTGTAACTTCAAAGAGGATTGCAGTCGGGTCGATCGTTTCTTGATCTCACTCATCGCATCGGAAATGAACTGATAGTTAAGCGACTGATTTACCGCGATGGCGCGAACCAATTCGTTGTGGCGGGTTAGGATTCGCTGAAAGTCTTCGCTTACCTGGTCCATCATGGCTTGAGAGCGCTTCGGATCGTTGGGGCGAGCTTTCTCGCCGATGCCGTTGTCTAGCTGTATCTCACGCCGGTTCATCTCCTGCATTTGAGCCTTTGCCGGGTCGCCCGCAGACTGAGCTGCGATTGGCGCCGACAATGCCACCCAACAGCCAATTGAGATCATTAGCAGCCGAAAAAGATTTTTGATTTCTTGCATTCCCATTCGCACTCCAAAACTCGTTAGCTGGATGAGCAGCAGTATAGGCCTCGGCCAAACTCCGCACAATTCTTTCAAGGAAAATCTAAAAAAGGTTGACTGCGGAAAATCGATATACTACTTTGTATGACTTGTGTACAAAAGTGGTTCATAAGTATAAGTAATTAGACCTGACTATTCGCAGGGTTCGTAGGTAGGGAAGTCTCGTGCGACGAATCGATCTAAAGAAAGCTAATGCTGCCCGCTCGAATACTATACGGGACATAAACCGTCAGATCGTGTTGAATTATGTCCGCGAGCTGGGCCCGATTTCACGTGCCGCTATCGCGCGCGAAACTGCGTTACAGCGATCAACTATCTCGCTGATCGTTGACGAGCTTCGGGTAGATGGTTTGATAGAAGAAGTGAGCGGTGAGTCTACGGGCGGCCGCCCGCCCAGTCTGCTCTCATTGCGTACTGTCGATGCGGTGGCAATCGGCGTGGATCTGCGAACAGTTAAGACAGTGATGGCCAGCAGCGATCTCGCCGGCAGAGTGTTGGAGCAGGAAGAGTTTCCTACCGACCCGGATGTTAAGAAAACCCTGGCGAAGATTGTTGAATGCGCGCAACGCCTGATTGGAAAAACGCGAGGTGCGATTGAGGGTATAGGCATCAGCGTGCCTGGAGTAGTTGATCCGGAGAAGGGCAATCTATACGTCCCGCACTTCAACTGGCGCAACGCACCGATAGCCGAAACTTTGACTCGGGCCACCTCGCTTCCCGTTAGCATTGATAACGATGCCAACGCTGCCGCGCTTGCCGAGTTGTGGTTTGGGCGCCCCGAAATCCGTGAGGTTCGTGATTTTATTCTGGTGCTGGTGGAAGAAGGGGTCGGTACGGGTATCGTTTTTGACGGACAAGTCTATCGAGGCGAAGGCGGCACGGCGGGAGAGTTCGGTCACATGACAATAGGCAGTGGGGCGCCGGTGGAATGCGCGGTAGGCAGCAGGGAATGCTGGGAAGCATTTGCCTCTGAGCGGGCAGCTGTTGCGCGTTATCAAAAGCTGGCGCGTTCTAATGGCAACAATGATGTCAATTTCTCGGCCGTGATGGACCTGGCGTTAAAGGGCGAACGCAATGCGAGGGCGGCCTTAAAAGAGACAGCGCGTTACCTCGGAATAGGCATCGCGAATCTAATCCAGGGCCTGGCGCCCGAAGCGGTCATCGTTGGTGGTCCAATTGCTCGAGTATGGCCGGTGATTGTCGAAGATCTCAAAGCATCCGTGGACACAAGTATCTGTCGAGGATTCCCTTCGACGCCAATTTTGGATTCAACGTTGGGATCCGAACCTACTCTGATGGGCGCTTTAAGTCTTGTGCTCGCAAGTAAGTTTGCCTCGGCGCCGGTTGGCTAGCTGCTAAGTTTGCCCGGGTCATGAGCGAAGGACGCCGTCTCCAGCAGACCCCACCCGCAAATATTCTTTTCATTCCGGTTAAAAAAAACTTGACAACATTTCGCTTTAAGAGTAAATCTTTTGCGCGGTAGTGCAACAAAGTCCTATACGAAACAATTTGGCAACTCCAAGGTGAACCGAATTCCTAATTGAGCCCGTAAACATGGGGGTGGATTGGTCACCTGAAAAAACTAATCAATAAGGTTTCATTTTCGCATCAAGCAGTGATCAAGGGGCAGCAGCTTGGGATAGGTGGATAACCCAGAGTCCGCCTCCGTTTTTTTGGTTCTATTCAGCGCTTTGACTTTGCGGAAGGTCGCTCGCACTAATTCATTCGTCGTGGGAGCGCAAATGTTCAGGAGGCTCGTATGCTGAAGAAGCTTGGCGTGCAAATCGTGATGGTACTAGTCGGTGCTCTATTTTTTACTGCTTACGCGCAGACGACTACGGTCGGAACAATCAGCGGCACCGTTCGCGATGAAAAGGGTGCGATCGTTCCCAAGGCTGAAGTCTCTATCCAGAGAGAGGGTACCGGCACCTCACGTACAGTGACTGCCGACGACAATGGATTTTATCTGGCTCCGAGCCTGCCGGCGGGTCTCTACACAATTAGTACCGCACCTCACGGCTTCAAAAAGACGGTGGCCTCCGCGGTCGATCTACACGTGGCGGAGAACAAAGTCGTCAATCTTGATTTGCAAGTCGGCCAGGTGAGCGAAACAGTCACGGTTTCATCAGATGCTTCACCAGTCGAAACGCGAAGCGGCGAGATCAGTAGTCTCATTACGGAGAAACAGGTAACCGAGCTGCCGTTGAACGGACGCAACTACGCGCAACTCGCGCTGATGGTGCCCGGTGTATCGCCGGTTACCCAAGCGGGTGCCGGCGGCGCCTTTGGAACCGCGGGTACAGGGCTTGATTCTCACGTCGATATGTCGGTGAACGGCAACCAATCAAACGCGAATATGTGGACGGTTGACGGCGTCAACAATATGGACGTCGGATCGAATGCCACCCTGCTCGTCTTTCCGTCTATCGATTCGATTCAGGAGTTCCGTGTAGAACGTAACAGCTTCAGCGCGGAGTACGGTCAGGCGCAAGGCGCCGTGATCAATTTGATCACCAAAGGCGGCAGCAATCAGTTTCACGGAACCGGCTTTGAGTTTCTGCGCAGTGATAAATTGAATGCTACTGATTTCTTTCTTAACAGATCCGGTCAGCCGAAGGCTCCGTTGAAGTACAACAATTACGGCTTCAACTTCAGCGGGCCAATCAAAAAGAACCGGGCCTTCTTTTTCTGGAATGAAGAGTGGCGTCGCGAGGACCGAGGCGTTGTGCTTTCGGCGAAGGTCCCGACCGCAGCCGAGAGGGTGGGAGATTTCAGCGGAGCGCTGACGGATCCGCTCCCACACGATCCTCTTACTGGGCTGCCTTTCCCAGGTAACAAGATCCCGGCAAACAGACTGAGTCCGGCCGGTTTGGCAATAGTACAGTTTTTCCCCCTTCCCAATACGACCGGCGCAACCAACTGGGTTACGTCGTTGCTGGAGCCGATCAGGACCCGTCAGGACAGTGTTCGGGGTGACATCAACATCAGCAAGAAGATGAATTTGCTGGTCAAGTATACAAACGAGACATGGACGCACGGGAATGCGGCGGGAAACTTCTGGGGCGACACCGGGTTCCCCACCATCTCCTCGGATTGGAATCAGCCCAGTCATAGTTTCGCCGTTAAGCTGGCGACTACCCTGAGTTCGACGGCGGTTAACGAGTTTCAGTTTTCACGAGCAGGGAACAACATCAAGATTTCGACGAACAAGGGCGGCGAAGCTCTCAACAGCGACATCGCTTCGAAGTTTCCCACTGTGTTTCCCAAAGCGGCGGGCGTAGGCCTGCCCACGAACTGGGGCGCGGATGGGTATCCTGCACTTTGGCACCAGGCGCCGTGGCAAAATCACGAAGACCTGTTTATTTGGAAAGACGATTTTTCGAAAGTTTCTGGAAAGAGTGATCTGAAATTCGGAGCGTTGGCCAGCCACAACATTAAGAACGAACTGGCCCAGGGCGCTAACGGTATTGCTCAGTATTGTGGCACGGCCACGCACACGGGTAATGCGATCGCAGAGTTGCTAGTGAAAGACGTTGTGCTTGGGTGCTATACCGAGATCGACCATGACGAAGCATCCCTGGGTCGCTGGCATGACTTTGAGTTCTACGGGAATGATACTTACAAAGCGCGTCCGCGAGTTACGCTCACATTGGGCATGCGCTGGTCCAGATATTCGCCGGCCTACTCAAACAACGATCGCATCAGCAACTACATTCCCCGGTTGTATGACGGAGTACATCCTCTTAGCGGCTTAGTAAAACCGGGTGAGGCTGGATTCGGCCGCTCACTGTGGCATCCATATAACAAGGGGTTCCAGCCACGAGTAGGTGTGGCCTGGGACGTCAAAGGTGATGGCAAAACTGCGGTGCGCGCGGGGTTCGGTCGCTTCATGAGTCGCTCGAACGTGATCGAAGATGTGCTGCGGTTGTCCGGTAACCCGCCCTGGACCACGACCGTAAACTCTAACTGGGGAGGCGACGGAGCCACCAAGCTGAGCGACGATCCGACCTTCCGTAGTCTTGATACGATTGGTCCCGGGTTGAAGAATGCGGTCGCTGGAGTAAGTAATACCACCGGCTTTAGCGCTGTAGATGAGAACTTCAGGCCACCCGAGAGCTGGCAGTGGAACATAACCGTCTCTCGTGAAATTATTAAAAATACGGTGGCCGAAGTTTCCTATATCGGAAACCATGGTACGCACATCTGGCGTCGCGGTGTGAACGTCAACGATGTTCCCCTGGCAAAGAGGGCCGTAGTGGTCCAGGCGTTCCTCAACGATAACGCGAATGCCCAAGCCGTCGCGAATGCTAATCGGGTCTTCCCAAATCTTGGTGGGATTACCATGAGTGAATCAAACGGCATATCGGACTACAAGGCGCTCCAGGTTTGGGTCAACCGGCGTTTCACAAAGGGACTGTCCTGGCAGGTTGCGTATACCTTGTCGCATGCCACTTCAAACGTTCCTTTAACATCGTTCACTAGCGGTACCACCGATCCTTTCAACTTTGATCTGGATAAAGGTGATTCCGATCTCGACCGCAGGCATATGTTTGTTTCCAACGCGGTCTATGTTTTGCCAACTTTCAAGAGTCGCGGCTCTTTGATCAGTCACGTCTTCGGAGATTGGCAGCTCAATGGGATTGTTACCGTCTTGAGTGGGATACCTCTCGACATTAACGCAGGCGTCCCTAGCCTGTATTTTGGTCTTGCTGCCAACGCCCCTGCAGGTTTCCGTCCCGATCTGGTTTCGGGGCAACCCATCTATCTACATGGTCCTGACAAGACGAAATATCTGAATCCAGCCGCGTTTGCATTACCAGCTCCCGGGAAGTTCGGCAATCTTCGGCGTGGGACCGTGCGTCAGCCCGGGCTTACCAACGTTGATTTTTCCCTGGCCAAGAACTGGAAGATCAAAGAAAAGTACGGCATTCAGTTCCGCGCGGAAATGTTTAATCTTTTCAACCACACGGAATTCAACGGATTCAATAATGGCTTGGGCGCCAACTTCAATGGGGCGGCGTTTACGGCATTTAATAACACACTGGGCACCGGAACTTTTGGCCAGCTGAGTAGTGATCGCGGACCCCGCAATATCCAGTTCGGCATTAAGTTCAACTTCTGATATAGTGCCGCACGGCTGAAACTAAGACGGAGGGCTAATTGATCTATCAGCCCTCCGTTAACTTTTTTGTAGGTCATAGAATTTCAAGTGGGGTACTTACCTTCGAGCCTCGTTCCTCTCCTGCTGCTGGTCTTCGTTTTCCAATCGCCTCAGGACACGCTTCAAAAACATTCTCAGGCCGCCGAAACCCAAAGACGTGCGGGCAATGCTGCCGGCGCAGAAAAAGAATATGGGGCCGTTCTCACCGAAGGATACGGCAAACTTGGAAAGGTCTATGCGGCGGAGAAGAAGTATCAGCAGGCGATTAGCGCGCTTGATTCCGCGAGGCTTTACGGTCCCGACTCGGAAGAGGTGCTTATTGACCTGGCGATTGCCTACTTCGACGCCGAGCAGTATGAAAAAGCGCTCGAGCCATTGAGCAAAGTGTTAGCCGCCAATCCTCAAAGCGCCGGCGCGCACCAGATGCTCGGCAAAAGTTATTTCATGCTTGGGGATTTTGATAAGGCCGCGGCTGAGCTACAAACAGCACTGAGAATAACCCCGAATGATAACGACATCGCCTACACCCTAGGACTTGCCTATCTCAAGCAGCATCAAATCGCACCGGCGCAGCAGATCTACGAACGTATGCGGGGACAGCTTGGTGACCGTCCACAACTGCATATCGTTTTTGGCCGCGCTTATCGAGAAACAGGTTTCCTGGGAGAGGCCATAGAAGAATTCAAGAAAGCTGTTGCCCTGGACGTTCATTTTCCTCGAGCTCATTACTATCTGGGTCTTACCTATCTGTTAAAGGACGGCGCAATCAGGCTGCCGGACGCCGAACAGGAATTCAAAATTGAGTTGGCTTCAAATCCGAATGAGTTCTTCGCGAACTATTACCTCGGTATTGTTTATTTGATGAATCGAAAATGGGACCAGGCTATCAGCTTGTTACAACGGGCCACACAGATCCAACCTGACAACTCTGATCCTTACTTTCATTTGGGTCAGGCGTATCAGGCTACCGAGAGATACGCGGAAGCAATTGAGGTATTGAGAAAATCAATCGCTCTTAATCCGTCCCTAAGTCACAACGATTACCAGGTGGCCACGGCGCATTACCGTCTGGGACAATCTCTCTTAAAAGCCGGCCAGAACGAAGCTGCTCAAAAGGAGTTACAACTTTCGGCCGAACTCAAATCAAAATCGCTCCAGCGCGATAAAGAGCAGAACGAGCTTTTTGTCAACACCGCCAACCTTCACGATCAGGACGGCAAATTCCCCGAAATGGCGCAAGGGGTGATTGCGGAATCGAAGTCATCTGATGCCCGTACGGCCCAGGAGCTAAAGGACGGCGAGGCTTACTATTCAAGAATTATCGCCACGGCCCATAACGAGATCGGCCTGCTGCGAGCCGATCGCGCGGACTTCAAGGCAGCGACGGAGCAGTTCGCGCTCGCTGGTAAGTCGAATTCCCAACTTGAAGGTCTCAATTTCAATTGGGGGCTGGCTGCTTTTAAGGCCGAGCTTTATAAAGAGGCGACGAACCCGCTTGAAAAAGAATTGAGCGCTCATCCCGGCAACGTGCAGGCCAAGCAGTTACTGGGACTGAGCTATTTCATGTTGGAGAATTACCCAAAGGCTTCGCAATTGCTTTCAGATGTCATCGCCGCCAAGCCCTCCAATGTCGGTGTCTACTACACACTGGCACTCTCTCTTATCAAAGAGGGGAAAAAGGACGAAGCCGATCAAGTCATCAAACAGATGGTTGTCGTTGGTGGTGATAGCCCCCAACTTCACATCGTTTTGGGGCAGGCTTATAGCGAACAGGGAGAGACTGCGAAAGCCCTGGAAGAATTGCAGGCTGCCGCCTCGCTGGATGGCAAGCTTCCGATGGTCCGTTACTATCTGGGACTGGTTTATCTGAAGGCCGGAAAGTTCGATGAGGCGGCGAAGGAATTTGAAAATGAGTTGGCCTTGAGTCCCGGCAACGTGCAGGCCAGGTACCATCTGGGTTTCGTTCTGCTTTCCCAGCAAAAAACCGCCGCCGGCATCAAGGTAATGGGGGAAGTTATCCAGATCAAGCCCGACTTCGCAGACGCGTATTACGAGCTTGGCAAAGCATTGGTGCAACAAGGCGAAATCAAAGACGGGGTCGCTAATTTAGAGACGGCGGCGAAACTGGCGCCCGACAAATCATATGTTCAATATCAACTGGGCAGAGCGTATCTCGCCGCCGGCCGAAAAGCGGAAGGCGAGAATCATCTGGAAATCTCACGCCAGCTGAAAGAGAAAGAGCGCCAGCAAACGAAACCATAATCTCCGCGAGAGGTTGTTAATCTTTGTCTTCAAAAATCGCTCGGGCTCTCATCGCACTATTCGTAATCCTTCTCTTATCAACGCCGACATGGATGATGAGTGCTCCGGCCATCGACGTGCATTTCGTCGATATCACAGATCAGGCGGGCATAAAGTTCAAGCACGTGTCGTCGCCCGAGAAAAAATACATCGTAGAATCAATGAGCGGAGGCGTGGCGCTCTTTGATTACGACAATGATGGTTATCTGGACATCTACTTCGTTAACTCTCTGACCGTGGATATGGTGAAGTCAAAGCAGAGAACCCGCAGCGCGCTTTATCACAATAACGGCGACGGAACGTTCACGGATGTAACGGACAAGGCCGGGGTCGGCGACATCGGATGGGGCATGGGCGTAGCGATTGGCGATTACAACAATGACGGCTGGGACGATATCTACGTGACCTGCCTGGGTCCGAATCATCTGCTGCGAAACAATGGCAATGGCACTTTCAGCGACGTAACGCAGAAGGCCGGCGTCGGCGATCCGCGTTGGTCAACCGGCGCCGCGTTCGTGGATTACGATAACGATGGGAAGCTGGATCTCTTCGTCTCCAACTATGTTGATTTTGACGTGGGCAATTTGCCGGAGTTCGGTAAAGGACGCACCTGCCAATTCAAAGGAGTACCGGTGCAGTGCGGACCCAGAGGACTGAAGGGTGCGGGCGACTCTCTTTATCATAACAACGGTGATGGGACTTTCACTGACGTTTCAAAGAAGGCGGGCGTCGCTGACTTGGACGGCTATTACGGCCTGGGCGTGATTGCGAGTGATTTTGACGACGATGGTTTGGTGGACATCTTTGTGGCGAACGACTCAACGCCGAACTTTCTTTATCACAACAACGGCGATGGCACTTTCAAAGAGATTGGATTCTCCTCAGGCACGGCGGTCAACGAAAACGGTAGCGAGCAAGGCAGCATGGGCGTGACGCTCGGCGACTATGATCATAGCGGCAGGCTCTCTCTCTTCATTACCAACTTCGATGACGACTACAACACTCTCTATCACAACGACGGCAAGGGTTCATTCAACGATGTTTCTTATGCGGCCAAGGTGGCGGCGGTAAGTTTGCCCTACGTTGGTTGGGGT
>Ga0137403_10005527_pt1 | contig 14647 bp, 6 predicted proteins | sample CZOMad2_1_16fung_FD_122057 | JGI IMG/M metagenome (GOLD analysis project Ga0137403, IMG submission 122057) | Vadose zone soil fungal communities from Angelo Coast Range Reserve, California, USA - CZOMad2_1_16fungal (Hybrid Assembly) | ecosystem: Environmental > Terrestrial > Soil > Vadose zone... | reverse complement strand
ATGAGCTGGGGCCACGCGGTCAGCACGGACATGGTGCACTGGCGCCATCTGCCGCTGGCGATCGCGGAAGAAGAAGGAAAATTCATGATTTATTCGGGCAGCGCCGTGGTGGACTGGAGGAACTCGAGCGGATTATGTGAAGGGCGTGACAAAGAAGACCGCTCTTGCCTGATCGCCATCTACACTGCGGCCGGGAAGGATTTGCAAACGCAGCATCTAGCTTACAGCAACGATCGCGGGCGCACGTGGACGAGTTATCCCGGTAACCCGATCGTGGATTTGAAGCAGCCGGATTTTCGGGATCCCAAGGTCTTTTGGTACGCGCCAGAGAACAAATGGGTGATGGTGGCGGTGCTGGCCGACGAAAGAAAACTGATGATTTTTGATTCGCCAAACTTGAAGGACTGGAAGCTGCTCAGTTCTTTTGGGCCAGCGGGGGACAGCGCCGGGCAGTGGGAATGTCCTGATCTGTTCGAACTTCCTGTGGAGGGAACGAAAGAAAAGAAATGGGTCTTGATCGTGAACCGCAATCCGGGAGCTCCGGCCGGCGGGACCGGCACAAAGTATTTCGTCGGGTGGTTTGACGGATTGCAATTCAAGAATGAGACGCCGGCGTCACAGGAGCTGTGGGCCGATTACGGAAAAGATTTTTATGCCACGAATACTTTCGCTGACCTGCGAGCGGGCGACGGCAGGAAAATATGGATGGGCTGGATCAGCAACTGGCAGTATGCAAACGTCGAACCAACCGTTCAGTGGCGCGGCGCACAATCCATCCCGCGCACGCTTGGGCTGAGACGCTTCCCTGACGGAATTCGGATGATTCAGCAGCCGGTGCGTGAAATGAAGACGCTGCGCGGGAAGGAGTTTCATCTCGAAAATGTCTCCGTGGCAGAAGCCAATCGGCGGATCAAGGAGGCCGGAATTCCCGGAGACACGGTTGAAATTCAGGCGGAATTAATGCCAGAAAATTCAGATGAGATGGGATTCCGGGTGCGCAAAGGTGGCGCGCAAGAAACACTCGTGGGGATATCGCGAAGGCAAAAGAGCGTGTTCATTGACCGCAACAAGGCGGGTGAATTGTCCTACAGCAAGGAAGCGGCGGGCCGGCATTCGGGGCAGATTCAACAGGCTTCCCCCGTGAAATTGCAGATTTTCGTGGATCGCTCCAGCGTGGAGGTTTTTGTAAACGATGGCGAAGTAACTATGACGGATCGAATTTATCCATTGGAGCATTCGGTGGGCATTGAAGTTTATTCGCTGAATGGAAATGGGAAGATCAAATCGCTTTCCATCTGGAAGCTTGATTCTGTGTGGAAATAAGCCACCATGAATCCTCTCTACTGAATTCGGTGTTTCCGATTCCGCGGCGAGCGTATGATTGCGCAGGTTTAATTAAGATCGGTGCGAAACATGAATAGCCGCATCGTCATCGGACTTGGCGAACTTCTGTGGGACATGTTTCCCCTCGGCAAGAAGCTCGGCGGCGCTCCCGCAAATTTTGCCTACATCTCGAGCCTCCTGGGGGACAAGGGAGTTGTTGCCAGCCGCGTAGGTCAGGATGACCTTGGCCAGCAAGCCATTTCGTGCGTGAAGGCGCTGGGCGGGGAAACGGGCGAAATCCAGACGGACCCAATCCATCCCACGGGGACCGTCGAAGTTTCGATAGATAAAGACGGGCAGGCGAAATTCGAGATCAAGAAATCAGTCGCATGGGATTTTCTGGAGTGGACCGCGGAATGGAACGCGCTGGCGAAACGCTGTGACGCGGTATGCTTTGGCTCTCTTGCACAGCGATCTCCGCAGTCCCGCGAAACGATCCAGTCCTTTCTTCAGGCGGCGTTCAAGTCCGCAGTGTGCGTCTTTGACGTGAACCTGCGCCAGGGCTATCAAACGGCGGAATTGTTGTCCGCCTCAATGCGAATTGCGCACGTCGTGAAGCTGAATCATGAAGAGCTGCCCGTTGTGACAAAACTGTGCGGATTCGAGAGCCCGGACGAAAAATCAGCCGCGAAATGGCTGCAGGAGAAGTTTGGCCTCCGTCTCGTGTGCGTCACCCGAGGCGCCCGCGGCAGCCTGATGATCGGCGAGAACGAGGCAATAGAGTATCCCGGCTTTGCAGTGAAGGTCGCCGACACGGTTGGAGCCGGAGACGCATTTACGGCTGCTTTGGTCCATCATTTCTTGCGGGGCGCGTCGCTGGCAGAGATGAGCGAAGCCGCGAACCAATGGGGCTCCTGGGTGGCTAGCCAGGTGGGGGCCATGCCCGTTCCCGACGCAGCTCGATTGGAGAAGTTGCGGGCCGCCGGCAGATAAATTGCCAACTTCTAGTGCGCTGCAGAGGCGCTACTTCCCTGTTCCCTGGCGAGCTTCTGCACGAGATCCACGGGCAGATCATGCAGCAGCTCCAGGAACGCACCGTTCGTCCAGCCAAAACCCACGATGTTCATGTGGTAGCCGGCGGTCACCTGGGTTTCGGACGAGCGCGTGACCGCGTTGTATTTTTCTCGAATGGTTCCGTCACGCCGGAAATTCTCCGCCACCGTGGAGAGAAACTTGTAGGAGACACGGTCGGCTTCCTTGTTGAATCCGTATTTTCGCAAACCTTCGTCGGCAATGAGCTGATTGGGGGCCCAGGCATACGGGAAGTCCCATTGACCGCCGCTCTCGCGCGGGCTCATGACCAGACCGCCGGGCTGCTCAAATGTGGCAAGATGCTTGACGAGCGCCTGCGCCTGCTCCGGTGTTGCGAGGCCGGCCCATAGTGGAAAAAACGTAGTCACGTAGTCGTAGGACGATTGCGCCTGTTGAACGAAGTCATAGTCCACGAAAAGACCGCGCTGGCTGTTCCACAGATATTTTTGGATGTTTGCTTTTCGCTCTTCCGCGCGCTTCTTCCATTGTTCCGCATCTTCTTTGCGGCCAAGAATGCTGCTGATCTGTTCCAGATCTCTTTCAGACTTATAGAGCAGGCTGTTGAGGCAGACTGGGGCAAAGTGATGCGTCCCCGCTCCGTAAGGGCCGAAGCGGAAGGAGATGTCATAGCCCGACTCGCGCATGGAGCGGTCGCCTTTGTAGAAATCGGAGCTCAGCGCGACATCTGCGGCGACGGTGCATTGCGGTTTGGCCATGGTTCGCACGAGATCGCACACTTGCAGAGAGTAGGTTGAGCCAACCGTGAGCGGAGAAGTTTGCCCAGGAGCTTTTCTTACGAGGAGGTTGCGGTCTTGTTCAGGATGAGCCAGAAAGTAGGCCACGACCTCCCGGTAATGACCGGTTTCATCCTGCACGCTCTCTGGTGCGGGGCCATCGCCGAAATCAAAATACCGCGAAAGGCCCGTGGAGCCAGCAAGATGCGGCTCCGCGTCCCACAGGCTGTGATCCTTGGCAGCCAGTTGGTAGGCCTTGATCAGCCAGGCGCGATCTTCGTGGCCAGCCGCCTTTTGTGCTCCATAAACTCCAAGAATCATCGACGTCAGGAAGGGGGGCTGAGAGCGCGTGAGATAGTACGTCCGGTTAGCGTTCAGTACGGCGCCGTAGTGCTCGACCTCGAACAAAAAGTTGTTCACCATGTCCCGCGCAAGGTCGAGCCGGCCATCGCGGAGAAGTCCCACGATGATGAAATAGCTGTCCCATCCATACATTTCGTTAAATCTGCCACCCGGCACAACGTAACGATTTTCGAGATAGAGCAATCCGGGCGGAGAAATTGCAGCCGCGCCGGGTTTTCCCAGGCGATCGCCGGAAGGAGGAAGATTCCTCACCTGGACTTTACAGCGCGTCTCAAGCTGCTTTACGGCTTCAGGTTCCGGAAAGTCCGAGGGAAGGTAGAGTTGGGGGGCGCCCGTCAATTTCGAGTCGCTAAAAGTGGCGCAGTCGGATAGCGACCGAGAAAGCGTGTTCCACCCGGAGGAAATATAGGATCGAATCGGCTCGAGCCCCGAGCTTGAGTCGTTGCCTGGTCCTTGCGCAACAATTGCGGTCGGAGCTACCAGAAGAAGGAAAACAAAACTCAAGACTGCTAGCCGAAAGGAACTGCGTAACTGGTGTGCAACGGAGAAGGAATTATGCATTTCGGGGTGCCTGTCTGGCGTGAGCATAAACGGTTGCAAGTCGTTTAGCAACAGGAGTTTGCGCGGAAATGGTGACCCGCACCCATGTGCGCCGAAGTGCTCAAAGACACCCCGCCCCAACAGCTGGATTCCGTTGTTCCTAGAAGCCACAATTGCAGGCAAAAAGTTGGTGGACGTGACCGGGATCGAACCGGCGACCCCCTGCTTGCAAAGCACGGGAGTCGACTCCAACCGCTCTATCCATCACTTCTAACTACTAACGTTTCCAACCAATCGGGGAATCTGCTTCTCGCTCAACGGTATCCCCAATGGCATGAAAACGTTGCATTCTTGCACAGTCCCTAGCACAGTGGCGCGGCTGCTTTTTGCGAAAGGCGCTAAAAAATCTCGCCAGAGACCAGCTTAAGGCGAAAGCTGTCACGACCGAATCGATCATCAAACCGTGGGCACAGTTCCGCCTATCATTCGCCAAAACTCTGCAAGGCCCTGAATTTTGTCGCGTAGCGATCTCACAAGTCTCTCCGCATGCTTATCATTTCAAACGCATTTTGAATTTTGGCGAAGGACACCCGTGGTCCCCCGCCACTTTTCAATAACTTCCAGAAGATTGGCTTCCGTTGCGGGAACACAAAAAATACAACTCCTAGACTTGCGCTTCCATTGGTGGGTTGAATCAACTCCACGAGCTTCTGTTGCGCAGAGTGCTTCGCTGGCGTTAGAGCCTGAGCGTACACAGGCAATGTAGTTTGAAAATCAGAAATACCGACAGAAATTCCGCGCGTCGAATCGTGTGCAAACGAAGCAGGGATACGGCAATGTCTACTTTTGTATTGCGAAGCTTTTGGGCTAGTGGGCCCATACTTTCAAGGCCGATTCTAGAAATAGGTTGATGACATGAACCACGACTTGCTCAGCCACATGAGGATTCCTCATATGGATTGCATCAATAATCCGCTGATGGTTTCCAAGCTGAAGTGCCCAAGGGCTAGCATCAAGGTTCTTAGCCAAGGCGCGCATCAATGTGAAGGCGTACAATGGTATGACCACCCGGCGCCCGTGCTCTCGCAGGATCGGATTTCCGGGTTTTTCCAGAAGACAAACGTGAAAATGCTGAACGCGCTCAACCACTTTCCGAACGTCATTGGTCTCAACAGCTTCCCTCAGCGCTACCATGGCTGATTCCAGATCGTCCACCGGAACTCGCCGTTCGACAGTCAGTCTCGCCGCCAACCCCTCAAGCGCGCCCCGAACCTGGTAAATACTGATAATGTCTGGATCTCTAAGTTTTAGCACGCGAGCGCTTCGGCCGTGTCCCTTGGTCACGTAGCCATCCGCCGTGAGAATATTGAGCGCCTCCCGAATGGAAACTTGCGCCACCCCAAACTGCCGGGCCCATCGGCCTTCGGTGATTTTTTCGCCGGGAGCGATTCTGCCTGCCAGAATTTCTTCGCGGAGCTTCGTCGCGAGGCTCTCTTTCAGCAGGCTGCGCGTTGCAGAGTTTCCGTCTCCAGAGCGTTTGTGCACTTGTTTCAGCCGCAATGAATCACGCTTCTTTGTCACCTCTTCGGGCATAAACTCTCGGCTGTCCTCGCAGCGCATTGCAGGCCCGATTATCCACTGTAACTTTCTCGTCTTCAACTCTGCCCATCTAGACGGCTTCGCCCGCCTCCCGTGTGAACAGAAAGCGGGCGAAGGTCCCCTTGACCAAACGAGCGTTCAGAAGACGATGCGAAGACCTAACTGCAACTGACGAGCGTTATTTGCAGTTGTTCTGACCTTGCCAAAAGATCCCGGATTCGTAACATCGTTATTCGGGGTTCCGTAGACCACGTGGTTTGGAAGGTTAAAGGCCTCCGCCCGGAATTCAAGGCGGTTCCCTTCCTTCCATAAGGGGAACTGCCGGAATACGGACATGTCTAAGTTCCAATAGTGATTGGCGCGCATAACATCCCGCCCCAAGTTCCCAAACGTGAACGTCGCGGGAGTTACAAGAGCACTCGTATTGAACCAGCAGTCGGTAGTATGGACAGGGATAGGAGGCCCACCAGGAACACGAGCAGGACAGGACCCTGCATTGGGATCACCTACTAGGTTGGCACGCTCATATCCGTCCCATCCTATGTTGCCGGTGTTGGCTATGTCACCGCCGGCGATCACGTTATAGTTCATACCTGAACGGGCAGTAAAAATTTCATTGATTTGCCAGTTGCCCAAAGCGTAGTCGGCAACGCGGTTGCCGGTGCTGAACCGCCTGCCCCTCCCGACGGGAACCTCATAAAGAAGGTTCACGGAGAGAACATGCGGGAGGTCAAAGCCTGAAGGCCCGCGGCTACCCTTGATGTTATAGGGATCGGTGAGCGACTGACCTTCGACACCAAACCACCCGGAAGACCCTTCATCAATGGCCTTCGAGAAGGAATAAGCAACCTGATATGCCAAGCCGCTCTTATACTTCTTGTCTAGCTGGACCTGCAAGGCGTGGTAGCTGCCTATGCCGATGCTGCGATCCCAAAATGTAGGAGTGATGTAGGGATAGCGGGTTCGCGGCTGGATATCTCCCGGCCCAGGAGTCAACGCGGTGTTGTAGTATCCGCCGACATTTATCCGCCGTGATCCGCTTCCCACGTAGTTAACGGTCAGAGATGTAGTCGAATCCAGTTGACGCTGCACTCCGAAGTTCCACTGCATCGAATAGGCGTTCCTTACGTTCGGATCATAGAACCACTGCACCTGATTGAAAGGCGTGGGGGCCGGAAAAAGGCCACTCGATGCGAACGGGTTTTGAGCTGTGACAGTTGGCGTTGGCGATTTTGAGGTCGGCTGGTTGAGATTACTGGCGATCTGCTGGCCGATGTCGGGCCAAGAACCCTCAAAATTCTGAGCCATTTGAGTTACCGCAGCCCAGTTATCGTAGAGAATTCCACCGGAGGCCCGAATGACCGTCTTTTCCCCAAGCCGGTAGGCGAAGCCGATTCGTGGACCGAGGTTGGTGAGGGTATCGTGCGCGATCTTTCCACGCGGGTCGACTACCACGTGGGCGGGTAGCGTGCCAGGAGGCGCTATCAGGTTTCCGTTTGCATCGCGCATATCGGGAATGCACGGCGCGAAACCGCGCACACTGCAAGGCGGTGGTACTTTTTGAAGAACATAGGTGCCATCGTTGAAATTCATATCTCCTGTCTCAATTCCGCCGTGTTGTCCGATGGTGTCCGTCGTGCCATACGGGGGGATGAAAGTCCGGTCATAGCGGAAGCCGAAGTTGAGGGAAAGCCTGGGAGTGGCTTTCCAAGAGTCCTGAACGTATAAGCTCAAAACGCCACCGGGGCGAGTCTTCTCGTTGACATCGCGGCGATTGGCTCCATCGGGTACGTCAATAAGGTAGGAGGCAAGCCCGTTGCCAGGTGAAGCGGAGTTTTGCGGGTCCCCGGTTTGCTGATTGGCAAATGAAACTGTCAATTGCGCAAGCGGGCTGGCGAAATTATTACTGGTATAACCGGCCCCAAAATGCAGGGTATGATTGCCGGTTATTTTGGTTAAGTCGCCGCTGACCTGATGGCTATCGGTAGCTTTGGGGGTAAGGTTAACGCTCTCGCCTCCTGTAGAAAACCCGCCAATACTCACATTAGGGATGAGCGATCCGGCTGTGGTGAACCCGCTGTTAAATGTCGGAGAGAACCCCACCGCGGTAACAACGCTTGCAGGAATGTTGGTGAAGCGGTTTGAGGAGTTATCTGCAACTGTGGTGCGAGCGTACTGGACTTGCAAAATCAGGCTAGGGTCAAACACATGCAAGTAGCTGCCGCCCCAGTTACGGGCCGGGATTTCGTTGAGACGCTTTAAATTCGGAAAGCCACCTGTACCGGTCACGGTACTATTTATCATGCTATAGCGGAAGAAGAGAGAGTTTTTCGCGCCGAAGTTTTGATCGATTTTGAACGTAACTTCATTTTGGGCCTGATGGACTGGGGTTGGATCGACGGCGTTTGTTACTCCCAAGAGGGCGTCTCTCCCCGCCGCTGCTGGAGGGAAAATGGCCTGAGCGAGAGCGACTAAGTTAGAATTAATCAGGTTGGATGGAATCTTGTTAAACGGGAACGGATCACGAATGTAAGAACCAGCAGGCTTAGTGGGGTCCGGACGAGTGGTAAACGGATTGTAAAGCTGGTTCACAATTGGCGAAGTCAGGTCGGCGGGGTTTGTCCGACAGGTACCGCTAGCATCGAAACCGGTCTTGCATAGAACACCAAAATCGCCACCAAGCTCCGTAGCGTTCGGAACGCTTAGGTTGGTGTCAGCAGATCGCGTGTAGCGAAAACCCTGGTAAGCAACAAAGAAGAAGGTCCTGTTCCTGCCGTTATATGCTTTAGGAATCCAGACGGGACCGCCGAATGAGGCGCCGAACTGATTTTGCCGGAAAGGTGAGACCCTGGTGTTGAACGTATTGCGAGCGTCAAACGCATCGTTTCGAAGGTACTCCCACACAGAACCGTGAAAGTCGTTTGTGCCGGACTTGGTCACAACGTTAACGACGCCGCCAAGGACAGATCCGAATTGAGCTTCGTCCGTATGGGAGACGACCTTGAACTCCTGGATGGCATCCACAATCGGAGGCGCGGCATAGGTGCTGAGAAAGGAACCCTGATTGATAAGGCCGTCGGTCAAGAAGTAGTTACTGCGATTCGTCTGCCCGTTAATAGCTGGAAAAATGAAAGCCGATCCGATGGCGGCAGGAGCGGAGAACCCGCTTCCGCCACCCATATTATTGTTCTGTGAAACGCTGACGGGAGCGACACCGGGCGTCAGAGAAAGAAGCTGCGTGAAATTCCGGCCATTGAGCGGAAGGTCGTTCACTTGTTTTGTAGAGATAACAGTTCCCAGATCGGCCGTGGAGACCTGAAGCTGTTCGGCCTCAGCGACGACAGTAACCACATCTTTCTGTGAACCCACGCTCAAAGTGACGTCGATCGTAGCAGTCTGGTTCACCGCCAGGATGAACTCCGCGATACGTTTCGAACTGAAACCATCAGCGCTTATTTCGAGAGTGTATTTGCCCGGCGTGAGGTTGAGAAACACATAGTTGCCGGCGTCGTTCGAAGTGGTTGCGTGTTCGATTGTGGTTTCCACGTTTCGCAACACTACTGTCGCTTTCGCGACGACAGCACCGCTATTATCCCGGGTCACTCCATTGAGCGTTGCCGTGGAAAGCTGGGCGAAAGCTGAGCCAGCCGACACGACGAGCAGAATCGCAAGGGAAAAACTCGACCGCAGGGCCTTTGATAACCATTGAGATCGATTCATATGAATTCTCACCTCTTTAGATTGCACCCCAACCTTTAAATCGCGGTTTCCAACTGGCCGGTTACTGTCATCCATCTGCTTTTCAAATACACTAAACTTGCGCGCATGATAGTACGAACATATTAGGGCTTGTCAAGACATTTGAGCGCTCAAGCTGACTTTCTATCGGAAGGCAATGGCATTTTATGGGATTTGGGCTATATTCTCTCAACATGTGCGGGAATGTGAGCGCTCAAATATGGTGTGCATCTTGTTCCGTTTCTGACCTTTGGCCGGATCTAATGACCTGAAGGACCCCTTCGTTTTCAGGGACGGAGGCAAGAACTCTTCGCTGGCGGGAGAGAGGTTCCGCTCTAAGCACATTAGTCATGGCGTTCGGCGGAGGATATAGTGGGATGGTTCGGCGGGAACCGCAGGCTTCGATCCAGGGTGTGAAAATTGAGGACCGCAAACCCGAGATTTCAGCAAAAGGTATACTCCATCGACCTTTATAGATCTTTGCTCATCCTGGCAGCATTCATCCTTATGTATTTGCCGATAGATTTTGTGGCTTCACTTGGACAGGGTGGAACGATCGCAGCCCATGCAACCCAAAGCATCACAACCAGCAGCGGATATGTTGGTTCGAAGGTGTGCGCCCAATGTCATCAGCGTATCTATGACCAATTTTCGCGAACCGGTATGGGCCGCTCCATGACCCAAGTCACGCCTGCACTGCTGGAAACGCTGCCGGCCAAAGCATCTTTTCACCAGAAGAATCCGGACCGGGATTTTGAAGTTTTTGCCCAAGACGGGAAGCTATACCAGAGTGAATATGCGGCCGATGCCAACGGGAAGGAAATCTTTCGCGACACGCATGAGGTGGAGTGGATCATCGGGTCAGGAGCCAATGGTTTCGGCGGAGTCGTAAGAAAAGGTGATTATCTTTTTCAGGCCCCGCTCTCTTTCTATTCAAAGCCTCACAATTGGGCACTCTCGCCGGGATACGAATTTGGCAATTACGGCTTCAACCGGCCGATTCTCGCAGGATGCATTTACTGCCACAGTGGCCAGCCGAAGCCGGTTTCAAACGGCAACGGTCGTTTTAAAGAACCTCCGTTCTCGGAGATGGCGATCGGCTGCGAAAACTGCCACGGTCCGGGAATAACGCACACATTGAAGATGCGGGCACGCAAAGCGGGTAATGTAGAGAACGATCCTTCGATCATTAACCCGGCCCACCTTGCCTTGGCTCTGTCCGACAACATCTGTATGTCCTGTCATCAAACCGGAGACGTGCGAGTGTTGAAGCCGGGCAAAGACTATGGTGACTTCCTGCCTGGGGCTCCACTGGAGAACACGCTGTCAATCTTAATGTTTCCGCCAAATCGCGAATCTCCCCCACAGTCCGATCATCTTGAACACTACTATTCCATGACTCTCAGCCAGTGTTATCGGAAAAGTGGCGGCCGTTTGGGCTGTACGACTTGCCACGATCCCCACTTCGAACCCTCACTCGAAGAAGCCTCGAGATACTTCAACAAAAAATGCATGGCGTGCCACACAGAAAAAAGTTGCGGCGCCTCTCTGGAGATTCGACGGCACAAAAATCCCCCCAATGACTGTGCCGGTTGTCATATGCCAAAGCGCGATGTGCATGTGATCTCGCATTCCAGCCTCACAAACCATCGCATTCTTAAGCAAGTCGATGAGCCGTTTCCGGACGCCGCCTTTCATCAAGCTACTCAGGCATTGCCAGATCTAATCCATCTGAACCCCATTCCCGGGCATAAAGACACCCCCCCTCCTCCCTTGACTCTTTTGCAGGCGTACGGCGAATTGATGGAGAAGAAGCCGGAATACCTCGGGCGTTACCTTGCGCTCCTGGGTCAACTCGAGCGGATGGAGCCTGGCAGCGCGCTGGTGCAGGCCGCGCTAGGGCGCCGAGATTTGCGGCTGGGAAAGTTTCAGGAAGCGGTAGTGCATCTTCAAAGTGCGTTGCGTATTGGGCCGCCGCAAACAGCGGCCTACGCGGATCTCGCTGAGTCACTTGTAAGACTTGACCGGGCGGAAGAGGCAATGCCTTGGTTGGAAAAGGCCATTGAGCTCGATCCCTTCAACTCTACATTGCAAAGAACCAGGGTGCTTCGTTTGATCGAGGTCAAACGTTACGCGGACGCAAGGGCGGCGATGCAACACTATCTCGAGCGTTTTCCGGAGGACTCCTTCATGCGGCAGATGCTTGCCCGCGCCGATCAGATTACCGTGCCGGCCCGTGGAGAGCACCCATAGGCACCCCCCTCAACATGAATCGCCGGTCTTTTCTTTGCCTTGCTCTCGCCGCGGGTCCCTTGCACCGAGCCCTGGCGCAAGGCGTGAAGGCCGCTCATCTGCCGATGTTTGCCGACGTAACAGCGAAATCCGGAATCCGCTTTAAGCACGAAGCCAGCCGGACAGCGGAGAAATATCTCCCCGAAACGATGGGAGCAGGTGTGGCCATGTTCGATTACAACAACGACGGCCGCCTCGATCTGTTCTTCGTGAACGGAGCGCGGCGCCGCGATACAATGCCTCGCGGCGCTTTCCCCGACAAATCCGATCCGCGGTTTTGGAACCGACTGTATCGGAACAACGGCTACGGCACTTTTACCGACGTTACGGAAACCGCAGGGGTGCAAGGCACTGCTTACGGCATGGGAGTAGCGACCGGGGACTACGACAATGACGGATACACGGACTTGCTGGTCACTAATTTCGGTGGGAACACTCTGTACCACAACAATGGCGACGGGACTTTTACGGATGTTACGGCCCAAGCGGGAGTGGCTGGAAGCGGCTGGTGCACCGGAGCTTGTTTCATCGACTACGATCGCGATGGACGTCTGGACCTGATCGTTACGCGCTATTTGGATTGGGACTTCGCATCGAACATTTTCTGCGGCCAGCATCGGCCCGGTTATCGCACCTACTGCCATCCCGATCAATTCGCGCCTGTATCCTACCTTGTCTACCACAACGAAGGTGGTGGCAGGTTCAAAGACGTCTCCAAGCAGTGCGGAATAGGATTGTCACCCGGAAAGGGGCTGGGCATTGCCGTCAACGACTTCGATCGGGATGGCTGGCCGGACATCTTCGTCGCCAACGACTCCCTCGCCCAACAGCTTTTCCGCAATAACCGCGACGGTACATTCACCGAGGTCGCCCTCGAGGTAGGGCTTGCTTATGATCAGGATGGCAAAGTTTTCGCAGGCATGGGCGCCGACTTCGCCGATTACAACAACGACGGTTGGCCCGACATCTTCGTCAATGCGCTCGCCAATCAAAAATATGCACTCTTTCGCAACGATAAGGGCACCTTCGAGGACACAAGCAATCAGACCGGCGTCGGCGGAATCACCATGCTGCACTCCGGCTGGGGCACGAAGATGATCGACTATGACAACGACGGCTGGCGCGATCTATTCGTCGCCCAAGGTCATGTCCTGGACAACATCGAGTTAACGGAGCCGTCGCTCCATTACCGCGAATCGCTGCTTCTGATGAGGAACAGGGAGGGCCAGTTCCGCGATGTGTCACGACAAAGTGGGCACGCATTTCAGGTTCCGTTGTCTGCGCGTGGGGCTGCCTTCGGAGACCTGGACAATGACGGGTTTATTGACATTGCCATCAACTGTAACGACGGCCAGGCCATTGTTCTCCGCAATGAAGGCGGGAACGGAAATCACTGGCTGTCGATCCGGCTTGTTGGCTCGGCGAGCAACCGAGATGGAATTGGCGCCCGGGTCCGCCTGGTATCGGAGAGCGGACTTGAACAGCACTCATTTGTAAGCAGCGCCGGAAGTTACCTCTCCGCGAGCGACAAAAGAACGCATTTCGGCCTCGGCTCAGCGAAAAAAGTTCGGTTGCTTGAAATCACGTGGCCCAGCGGCGCGGTACAGCGTCTGGATTCGATTTCCGCAGACCAGCCCCTGACCGTCCACGAACCACAACAGTAGATACGCAGGGAAGACTGTGACAAAGCGCAAACACTCGATTACAGAGTTCTGAGAGCGATTACGCTTACATTCGGGTCAGGTGGCTGTGAAGGGAGATCGATCTGCAGCTTTCCTTCTGTCTGGCGGAATCTCAACGGTTGTCCGTTCGCCAGCAAGCGCGCCGAAATCACTTTTGCTTCCAGCCCATTAACCTCAAAACCGGACGATGGCCAGTCGAAAACATGGATAAAGACCTTCTTACCCTTCGCCGTGGTTCGTGCCGACGCCATTCTTTGTACTGGCCCATAGGTTGTGCCGTAAATCGACTCGCCGTTGACGGTGAGCCAGTCCCCGATGGCCCGGAGGCGTTCCTGAAACTCAGGTTGAATCATGCCGTCGGGTTGCGGGCCCACGTTGAGGAGGAAGTTTCCGCCGCGGCTCGCCACCTCAACCAGACCTCGAATTAAGAACTGCGCAGACTTGTACTCGTGATCGTGCATATTGTAGGCCCAAGTCTTGTTGATGGTCATACAGGTTTCCCATAACTGAAAATCTTCAGGTTTGGGAACTGTAGGCTTCAACTTGTCTTGGATGTTTGGATCAACGCCCGAAATAACAACGTCCTTCGTGGGGATGGCGTTGGGGATAAACTGTTCGGGTGTTTGATAGTCGCCCGGAACTCCAATTCGATCGTTCACAAGCGTGGCGGGTTGCAGTTTCCGGATCAAGTCCAGAAAGCGGACGCCGTCATATTTTTCCTGATTGTTGAGGCCATCGAACCAAATTAATGCGACCGGACCGTACTTCGTCAGCAACTCCGTGAGTTGCAATTGCATATAGTCGAGGTAGAGGGGCCACTCGGGCCGGAGGGGCTCGCCGTGCCAGTTGTCTTTTGCGAGTTTGGAAGTGTCACGGAAAGCCGGATGGTGCAGGTCGGGCGGCGAATAGTAAAACCCGAGGGGCATGTCAGCCTGTTTGGCTGCTGCTGACAGTTGCGCCACGATATCCTTTCCATACGGGGACTTTGTAATTTTATAGTCCGTGTAGGACGAGTCAAACATGCAGAAGCCATCGTGATGCTTCGTAGTAAAAACCATGTATTCCTGGCCCGCCGCGCGCGCCAGATCAACGAAAGCATGCGGATCGAACTTTACTGGATTGAACCGTTTTGGCAGCTCGCGATACTCCGCTTCGGTGATGCCGCTGGACGTTGGCCTCATGATGGGCCAGGATGCTTCGACACTGGCGAGCGAGTAGGGACCCCAGTGGATGAACATGCCGAATTTTGCAGCCCGATACCAAGCAGTGCGATCGTCAGCGAAG
>Ga0137403_10000611_pt2 | contig 14647 bp, 15 predicted proteins | sample CZOMad2_1_16fung_FD_122057 | JGI IMG/M metagenome (GOLD analysis project Ga0137403, IMG submission 122057) | Vadose zone soil fungal communities from Angelo Coast Range Reserve, California, USA - CZOMad2_1_16fungal (Hybrid Assembly) | ecosystem: Environmental > Terrestrial > Soil > Vadose zone... | reverse complement strand
GTGAGGCGTTGATTCTCGAGGCATTTCACTTTTTCCGGAACAAACCAAACTCAAGGGGTTTTTTTGAAAGGTTTACGGCGCACGCGGAAGACCTCGGAGAAGAAACGCGCGAGCTGCTCCGGCAAGACCATGGGGATGACCACTGGCAAAACGTGCCGCGCCGGAACTGCGGAGCCTGGTTGCGAATCGCCGACATGGTTCAACGCCCGTGCGAAGATCTTTATGAAGGCCGATTGGGTGAACTTCGCGTGCCGGCGCTGTTTCTTCACGGGCGTCTCGATCCTCGCACCGAACCCGGCGAGATGGAACGCGTGCGCAACGAACTCCCTCAAGCTGAAATGCAATTCTTGCAATTGCGCCAATGTCATGGAGTTGGTCAATCCATTGAGAACATTGAATGGTCGAGCAAGGAGAGTGGGGCGCATCCCGCGTGTAATGAATTCATCCATGACGGGGTAACAGGGACTATATGCCTCGACGCATATTGTGATCGAGGCTTTCGTTTCTGTCGCCGCATAGACACCTATTCGCTGCAACCAGAACGATTGCACCGATCCCGAAGTCGTGCGAGCGCCAACACGTAGTTTGTTGATCGCAGTAAATGAGGTAGTTCCAATTGAAGCAAAGGCGTCCTTGTTGACACGTAGCGTTACCCAACGATCGCTTTCAAGATTGTTGATTGTATAGATGTTGGTGGCTACCCATGTGGTGCCGGCATCGCTTGACGCCTCGACCTGGAAAGAGGTGAGATTACCAGTGCTGCCCTGTAGGTAAACCATGAATTCGAGACAGTTGGCTACTACGTCAATCGTCGGGGAAATAGCAGGCGACAATACATAGGTCAGCGTGGACGGACTAACGGCACAACTAACGCGCAGCGAACGTGAACCTAAACGAAACTTACTCGTATCGTCCGTACCACCAGTCCAACCATGTCCTGATGCAAAAGTAGTGAGCACCGAGGAGAACGTTGGGAACTTCGGCGTGATTCTTTGCGCCCCCCACACACCGACGCCTTGAGCAACGACATCAGCGGTGAGTGCAGAGACGGGGACCAGACTTTGAGCTGCTATCGCTGCATTTCTTGCGACTACTTCAGCAGCAATAGCTACGGAACGCGCTGTGGTTTCATCAGCGAGAGCGCCGCTTACCGCCACGATGTCATCATTTAACTTCTGGAAATTGGCTGATACCTTTGCACCCCATTTGATCCCTTGCTCACCTGGAGCAGGAACATAGAGTTCATATGGCTCAGTCTCTACACCCATTCATTAACCTATACAGCCAGGTAGAGGGAGTCGGGATCGTAAATGGAATCGTGGATACCGGCAACAATCGCATCCGCCATTTTGCGCATACCGCGATCATTGGGATGGATGCCATCGGTTACGCCAATATCCGCGGGGTTTGACAAGCCTGGATCGATGATGATTGCGTTGGGATAGTTAGCAGCAGTACTAGTAATCAGCGCGTCGAGTAGCGGCATATTTGAGACGATAATGGGGCGATTGCCTGATGTCGTGGCGCCGTTTGAACCAGTTGTATTTGGTAGTGGGTCTCGCAATATGATAGCTGGGACCGGTGATGCGGACTTAATGAGCACGCAGTCGACGTAAATAAAGTTGGAAGTAGCATCTGTTTTCTTGACACGAATCGTGTGTGACCCAGCAGATAGACCGGTCAATTTCACGATGTATGGGATGGCGGTAACGGTATTGCCCGAACGACGCGTAACAACGCCATCTACTGTGGGCCAACTTGAGATTGTTTGGACAACAGTGCCGTCAACTGAAACATCCATAGTTCCGTTGGTAGCTCCAGCGACAACGAACGTGACAACGTCCAACTCACCTGCCGCCGTTGCCGTTGCGACAATATCGACATAAGAATTTTGCACGATCGTACGGAGAATAGATCCGCCTGAATAGGTTGCCGACGAGCCAGTAGTCCACGTCCCCGACGTTGTTCCCGCAGATGATTCGACACGATCTGAACTAGAGATAACAGTTAAATATCCATCCAAAGCTCGTTTATATGCTTCTTGCGCTCCCGCTGTTAATGCTTGCGCTGTTGCAGTACCAGAGGACACATCAAAATTGAATGCATCATTTGTAACACAGTCGAGAAGCGTCCAACCTTTACGTGTTCCATTCCACGTACTACCCGCTGAAGCGCCTGCAAAAGTTGCAGCGATCACATCATGATAGTTCTCAATCATTCGGCTGGATGAGATGCCGTATGTTGTAATTGCCGACATCGCCATATGCGTTTGAACACGTCTGAAGAATTCATTGCCAGAGGTACACTGCAAACCAACAGCAGCAGTGAAGGAATGCCCATAAATGTAGAGAGGCGATACCTCGTAGGCTCGGTTCTTTTGAATTGTTTTCGATGACGTGTAGCTCATTATGCATTCACCCAAGAGAAGTCGTCCCACGTTGTGCCCGCAAGACCCGTTGTGAATCCCCAGAGACCTTTACGTGTTCCAGTCTGAGTTATATCGGTTGTTGAAATAACTGTGGTCCCATTCACCTTGCAGATAATAGAACTTCCACTGAGAACGACGCTTAAAGTTTCGCCCCCGACTGGTGCCGTTGCTGGCGCAGTAACAAGAGTCGTAAACGACCCGGCGCCTGTACGCTTCCTCAGCAAATAATTCGCACTTGAATCCCAATAGAATACATATCCGTCTGCCCCATTTGAATGGCGAAAACCAAGTCCATAAAGATGACCAGCTATCGGAGCAGTAATGCATTTTACGCTTAGCGTTCCGTCAAGTGCAGGCTCTGTGATGTAAGCCTCGACGGGTGCAGTCGCGGTTCCAGCAAATGCAACTTGGCCGCCGGATTTAGTAAAGGTATTGCTTGCACTGACGGTCCACGTAAGTGGACCAGTCAACATCGCAGCACCAGAAAGCGAACCATCTACTGCGAAATCGTCAGTGGCGGTGACGGGAGTTGCATAGGTGCCTGAAGTCAGGGCAGTCATGAGATTCAGACCCTGAACGAATGGTTGATTGATTAACGCGAGTTCCATCTGCTGAGCTAAATAGGCATGGCCCTTTTGGTTGGGGTGGACCAGATCGGGGCCGATCATTGTTGTGTAATCCCAGCCTGCACCAACAGGAACTGTTATACATGTAGGAAAGTCGGGCACAACGGCAGCCATCGCTGGATGGTAATTGTTAAAAAGAAGTGCCTTAGAAGTAGGAATGGCTTCGAGAGCGGGATAGCTACCTTCTTTACACCAAAGAACAATTGGGGGATTGGCGCTGACGATAGTCGCACCCACCATCGTTATAGTTCCGCTGGCGACAGTTATGCGTACCGTATGAGAGCCAGCGCCGAGACCAGCTACTTTAACTGCCCCGTTAAAGTTTTGTTTATAGCTGCCGGTGGTGACATTTGCATAAGTGGTAGACCCCGCGACATTGGTGATTGTTGCCGTTCCACCTGTCGTCGTTACATACGCAAAAAGTACATAAGCGCCGTCACCTGTAAAACTGAAGTCCACATAGCTTCCAACTGTGGAAGAGGCGCCAGAGGCCCATGTCCCGTTGTAAACAAACCCAGGGTCAGTTTTTGCGAGTATCGCTCGGGATGTCAGATATGCGAGACATGAACGAAAACATTCTTTTGTGGTAGTTGCACCAGCCACGTCTAGATAGGCTCCTACATCGTTCAATGCACCCATAAACGAGACAAGACCGCGAGTATCGGTCGGATGATTAGCGATGATCGACACCAGCATCTCATCAGTTCGCGTACCGTTTGCTCCGCGATTGGAATAGGTGCCTAACCCCTGTCGAGCTTTAAAGCGGTCTACGAACGCTGTGCCAGAATCGTTATTTTGACCCTGCACGTAGGAGTGTCCAAAAGCGTCATACCTGACTAATTCCAAAGACGGAATTTTGATTGATCTAGCGTTATTAAAACTCATTGAGTTAGCGGCCTCTCAGACAAAGAACAGAACTGAAGCGGTACTGCGAATTATTCGTGAATCCCATTGCGCAAGTGTTGGGTTCACAATCCCTGAAACCGTTCCAGTCAAAGTCAGTAGGCTCGTACCGATGTTGGTGACAATGATTTGCGCGGTCACGTTTGATGCGGCAGGCAGCGTGATCGCAAATGCGCCGCCTGTAGTGTCCGCCACGATGTCGTCGCCGAAAGCAGCAGTGACGGTGCCCGAAACTGCTCGACGAGTAATGCCACTTCCATAACGCAAATCGAGCGAAGAGAGCGGGATATCATTGCTAACGACCGTCCATATCGCCCCTGTTGTGCGATATTGCAACGTGACTGCTTGGCCTAGGACCGGTAGAGACCCTGTGGTGACACCACCCGCTTTATTGATGACATCGCTACCACCAGTATTGTAAGTGACGACGTTCGTGCCACCTTGAATGATGTGCTTGATGCACACGCGTGTTTTGTTTGGTGGCGCAGTCGGGAGAGTGGCTATAACATTGTTGCTCGTCGTATCAACGCGGTTAATGGAGTCCGCAGCAGGCGCGAAATCGGCAATGAAAACGTTTGCCGCTTCAGTAAGAGAAATCGTCAACAACGCATCGGCCGTTGTACGAGCCGTAGTCTCGCTAGCAATCGCAGTGGTATTAGCGTTGATGTTGGTTTGCAGCGTTGTGTCGGCGGTAGTGCGAGCAGATGTTTCCGCAGTCAATGCGGCAGCGGTTGCGTAAAGACCACCTTTGTAATAATTGGTCCAGGTCTGCGCAGTCGTACCGATGGTGATCACACCGTCTGTACTGAGTTCCCATCCTGAGTCAGCAAATGTTGAACCTTCACTAACCCAGACAACACAGCCTTCGAGAAGCTCGCCTGTTGCATCTGCATCTGTTGATCTCGTCCATGCACCAGAGGCGGCCACATAGATACCGTTCTGTGATCCTGTTGTCTGACCCGCGACAAGAATGCGATCAGTAGCAACCGGCGTTCCTTCAGAGAGCGCACCCAACCCCGACAACGCAATGTTGGTTGTAGTGACGAAACGCACTGGTTGTTTCGTCTGACGATTTGAAATGACCGCATCGACGTACGCCTGAGCAGCCGTGAGGGTAGCCGTATCGCCAGCAGTGATGCTGGTCTGCAATGCAGCATCAGCGGCGACACGAGCGCTTGCTTCGGAGCTAACAGCATTGGAACGAGCAGTAGTTTCATCAACTATGGCATTGCTGTTTGCCAACAGATCGTCGTTGATCTGTTGAAAGTTTGCGCCTACAGGGTCGCCCCATGTAGCACCTGGTTCGCCTTGCGCTGGGATGTAGAGACCGTACGGAACAGTAGGTGTACCCATAACTATCCTCCCCAAGGAGATTGACCCCAAGGAAATGTACCCCAGGTAGAATCGGTTGTGGTCCCAGGCCAAGGGAATGATCCCCATTGCCCGACGCCCCATGCATCGTCGACATCGGGAGGTATAACGTCTCCCAACGCGCCATAGGCAGATCTACGAACTATGAAGGAGCCTTCTCGAACTGCATTAGGACCCGTCGTTTCCCATCGGAAGCGCCATTGACCCGAAAGGTCGACAACGAGATCTCCGCTAAATGTACCTGTGCCTGGGGAAAACAAAGCAGGGAACGTCTCAGCGCCGAGAGGGTCTTTAACCCGAAGGATGACATCACTTGGATCGGAGAGCTGATCGCCAACCGCACAAATAGTGGAGATTCGTACGGTCGTCCCGATCTCTAACGAGTCAGTATGGCGTAGCATGGAGGTGTTCGCATCCACAGCGTCGCCAAGTACGGATGCCATACTCGGCCCGAGATTTGTCGGTTCGCTGACTAAGGTTACGAGGTCCATCCCTATCCTTTGGGATTTAGCTTAGTGGTTCTGATCTTCGAGAAAGATAATCAGACAAGGAAAGATGCCCGATAAATTTCATATGTTCCCGAAATCCCTAATTCTCTTGGCACTCCATCGGTCGGCCAGGTGTTACTCCCCACTGGATAAATATCCAGGATGGTAGCTTGAAAACTATCAAAAGTGATCTTTGCCCTCTGAAGATCATTAGATACATATGCGTTTATCGGGGTGTTTTGGTTAGTGGCGCGGATTGGGAGAGGCATAATAAGTCCCCCTGGGTTAGAACCAGACAAAGCAATCTGTCCATTGACATAGAAATGACACGTCATCCCATCAAAACGTGCTCTGGCAAGGTCTTGTGTCCACGCCGCGATGGTGAATGATGAGCCAGCAGCAACAGTAGGGGTCGACGTGATATCGAACCAACCTGTATCCCCTGTATAAAGGGGAGTCGCTGTTACATCAGCGGCACTGATGGTCGGCGCAAGCGCTGCAACATTGACTCTCGCCAACAAAAGGTCCGTATGAGTAGCATCATCCAAAAGCGCTGGAGCCGTAGGGCTTGGTGATGGCGTGCCGGAAATAACTTTGCAGGCGATCGTAGCGGGGCTGGTAGTGGTCAACCGAAGGACAACGTTGTCGATGCGCGGGTTGGTTACGTCCGCTGTAGCGATAGCAAAGGTATTCTGCGATGCAGAATCACAGCACACCCCATTGATCAATGCTCGCCCACTTTTAACCTTTACAAACAATCCAGTTGAGTCTCCATATGTTTCAAATGTGTTGCCAATCCCCCAGATAATTCCAGTACGCGAGATACCTTTTGAGTATTTTGACCAAAGGTCTTCCGTCGCATCATTGCGCGCAGTGGGGAACGATGTGAGATCAAGAGTTGTAACCATCTATTGGCTTCTTTCAAGATTGAGCATACGAGTGTTGAGCTTGCGGATCGCGTCAAATGCTCGGAGTGTGGAACTAGCGGTAGCGGAGTTAGATGAATCCAATTTTGGTTTGATGAGTTCGCCACTTTGGTCAACGGTCAAATGCACTTCGGTGATGACGCCAGACAACCCGTTGCCATCACTGGCCGTATCGCCGAGATACCAATCATCCACAAACGTTCTATTTGGAACATCAATCGGCGTCACAGTAAGTTCTGTACGTTCGGCGCCCTTTAACAACGCCGCCATCGCACGAGTATTCAAAACATCCGTGTCGATAGAGTCACGCGCATCCACGAACGCTTCGATGTGGCGCCCCCATCGCGCAGCGGCGATGTTGTCTTCTGCCTTCACGAACAGACGGGCTACGCCTTCTCCACCACCGCCACAGATGACACGCGTCACGGTCGGGGGATAGGTCTTTGAATCTATGTCGAGCACGCTTCCCGACTCGACCGAAAACACTTGCTCAGCCGTACGATCGCGTGGGATGTAAACATCGAATTCATTATCAAGGATGTCGAAACCCAAGTTACCGCCAACTAAAGCTAGGCCCTTACAGAAGTCGAGGAGATTCTGGAATCGTCCATGATCCGTCACCAAAGAACCGCGACCCATATCAGCAGCAAAGGAGACGACGGCTGTTGCGGGAACCTGTCGCAACGGATCAGTGATGTTGTGACTCGCGTAGTATTTGATGGCCGTTTCGGCAGCGACGGTTGGATGATCGTCATAGTCATCCGACGTAAATGGGAACGGAGAAGGCCACACTAATTTGTCGCTTAACGCCACTAGGTCCGATAGGCCCGAAGCAATAATTGTGTTGGTCGAGCTGTCGTATTTCAGTTCTCGCAGTGTTTGCGGACCGCTGATAATCGTCTTCCCGTTACGTATATAACTCAGGCCCCAACCTGGCGAACCAAGCTGAAGTGACAGATCACTCAACGGTGACTTGACTGACCAACTACCCACATTTGCGAACCGAGGAATAGCGTCGAACTGGTCGTAGATCGCTAGCTCACCCTCGAAACTTCCATCAGGCCGACGCACGAGAATCTGACTTTTCACGGCGCCAACGTCAGGTCTTGATACGAATAGGTGATCGAACTGGTACTGGTAGCTCCGGACATCGTGAGGGTGATGGGATTATTTCCCCGCTCAAAGGCCCACAAGTTGTACTCCGTGAGAAACGGAAACCAGTTCGAGCCGTCAGGACCGCGAACGGTTTTTGTTTGTGTGTTAACCGTGATGGTCTGACCCGCCGTAAATGGAGGGGTTACCAAATGCCATGTTTCGGTGAAAGGATTCCCGTTAATATCTATGCGACTAACCGATGCCACTACATCGCCGTCACTTGGTCCATTGATGAGCCAGAGTGGGTAGGTAGTCACATCACTGTGTGAATCCACCACCACATTGCCAAGGATCGACGATCCACCCAATGCCCACGGCATCCCTGGGAACCATGAACCTGGAGCAGAACCCCCGAAACCTCCACCATTCACATCTCGATGCCAATAGGGATCATCGGCTTCAAACTGCAAGGTGATCATCAAGCCCGCGGGGCCTTGCGATCCAACCCATTGATTGGTGTCCAAAAGGTTTGTCTGCACACACGTCAGCTCTGAGATACGTACGTCCGTTCCGACATATCGGAGGATACCTACACCAGCTACAGCGTCCATCTCGCGTGACATATCTGCCAGCAGAGTTTGCAGAGCAGTGATGCCAGAACCTTTGGCGCCGAGAGGGAACGGCATCGTGCGAATATCATGACGACGAGAGATCGTGGTAGCGCCAGCTTTGTTTGGCGTTGTGCGACGGTTGATAATGACCTTCGGTGCGTATCGGCTGATGATGGCTTTCATAACTTCAGTACTCGGCGCGAAGTTAGTTAGCTCGCGCGTGAACCCTAACGGGCTATCCCAGAACCATCGTTCGCAAGTCATGCGACACCCAAGGATAGACGATCAATCTCGTCAAGATTCTCTTGCAATGTCTTACTGTTTTGAATGGTGAGGTTCTCAATCTTGCTTCCATTATTGCCAACACCCGCTGTCCTCATGGCTTGAACGAGCATCTGCACAAAGCCTGAATTTAATGGAACGATCGCCTCGTCACTACCGGCTTCACCGCCTCGGAAGACAGTGCCTCCAGGCCTGGCAGGGATAACACCGCCATCGGCAAGATTGGGAATATGCGGAACCCCAATTGTAAATCCTTGGTAATGGATTGGACCAGCATCAAAACTGGGGGTAGTGAACTTCAGGCTATTCCAGCCATTGATAATGGCATTGATCGCCGACTTGAAAGCGTTGGTTATGCCGTTCCACATCCCCGAGGCAGCCTTTTCAATCTTTGTTTCCATGCCACCGATAAAACCGACAACGCTATCCAGCGTATCGATTACCGTTTTTTTGAGCTTGTCAAACTCTTCTTTTCCACCACTGGAAATGGCTTTCCAGTGCGCAATGAGAAACCCTGGACCAGTCCAATTGAAGAAAATGTATTTCAATATGTCAAGTTCCGTTGTGATCAGCAACTTAATCTCGTCGAAAACACCTTTGACGACAGCAACGATACTGTCCCAGATGGCTTTGAAAATGAAAAGAATGGCGTCTAGACCGATACCGACTATGCCTTTTATGATCTCAAATGCCGCATTGAGAACCGCAAACATTCCTGTCCAGTAATCGGCAAAAAGTTTACCCATGTCATCCCATGCCCGGCCCCAGTGACCTGTGATGAGATCAAGGAAGATAGCAAGATCGTCAAGGATTATCTTGAGCGCAAACTTAATTTCAGCACCAATCAGATCCCAGACGCCCTTAACGGTCGCAAAAATATCGTTATGGAAAATATCCCACGCGATCTTTAACGCCAGCAAAGCGCCGACAACGACAACACCGACGACAATCATTACTTCTTTGATGGCCTGCGCTATCTCAGGCCAATACGCCTTCACGAAATCAACGATCTGAGTGAAAAGACCAATGACGTAGTTACCAAAGTCCAGTAATGATGGGAGAACCTGACTTATCAATGTCACCCCAACTGATGTCAATGTTTGGACAAGGAAATCACCAAACTGTTGGAATTTAGGCAAGACGGAATCCAAGAAAAAATTAGCCGTCTCGTCAACTAGATCATGGAATGGCCGGAATTTTTCATATGCGACTGTCGCAGCGATGCCCAGACCCGCTATAACCCCTGCCACCGCGACTCCAGGGATCGCAAGCCCACCAATGCTGAAACCAAGTTTCTGGAAAAGAGCAGTCAATGGTCCGAATTCAGATAGCTGATTCAATGCTTCAGCTAAAGCACCCATACCAATGAGCACAGGCACAATGTTCTGTGCAGATAGTTGAGAGAGAGCTGGACCTAATTCATTAGCAAACGCATGAGCAACGTTTTCTACGGCTGGCAAGAGATTATCTTTGAGGGTGTTCCACAAGTCGATCAACTTAGGGATGAGGTCCTGTTCAGTTACATCCTTAACCTTGCCAATGTTCTCCTTGAAGGAATTCCAAAACTGGATAATTGTGGGCTCAGCTTTATGCCATTCATCAACAACCCACGGAATTGCTTGAGTCTTAATAAAGTCGACTAAATCCGCCAGTCCGACGCGCGCCACGCCAAAAACAGCACCTAGCGCCGCAAAAGCTACAGCGACAGGACCAACTTCATCAACTATTGAGCTGGAATCCTTGAAGCCATCTTTGAATGATCCATATGCAATGACTGCATCCTCAAACAACTTCTTAACGTCGGCACCAAAGGTCAGGAATATCTTGTCCAATAAATCGACATGCGATCCTATGGATGCATAGGGGTTTTGGAATCCCCCCACAAAAGCGTCATATGCATCGTAAAGAAGGTTGAATACTTTCTTTACATCCTCACCAAAACTGTGGAAAATAGACCCAAGAATTCCCAGATTAGAACTTACCTTTGATGTGTTGGTGAACCCTTTGACAAATGAGTTGTAAACGTCACCGACTGCTCCTGCAAGCACAGATAAAATCGGTGCAAGTTCTGTCTTCACTAACTGTGTAATAGTCAATAATACGGGTACGGCTTTTGAGGCTATGAATTCGGCAAAGGACGCCATAACAGGCATTAGTGCTGCGCCTACTTGGACTTTTACACCCTCTAAAGCGTCTTGTAGTTCCTTATGCGCCTTGGCATTTTGGCGAATTGAATCCAGGTTTTTGCCTGTAAGAGTCAGACCATATTTGTCTGATTCGGCTCCTAGCTCCTTTAGCCCGTCCTTACCCTTGTTCAAAATCGGGATTAGATCAGTACCGGTTTTACCAAATAATTGGATAGCTAGATTATTCTTTTCAATACCGGCTGGCATATTTTTGAACTTGTCGGCGACATTTGCAAGCGTCTCATTAAGTGGAAGTGCTTTGCCTTTTGCATCGGTATAGGCAATTCCCATCTTTTTCAACGAATCGCCATTGCTACCAATCGTCAAACCTAATTTCTTGAGACCACCGGCCAATGTATCTGTCGACACACCTGTGGAATCAGCAGCAAAACGCAAGCGCGACATTGACTCCGCACTCTGGCCGGTGGTCTTTGTAAGTTGTGAGACTTGACTACCGACTTCTTTGAATTTGTCAACAGAAACCTTCGCAAAGGCAGTGACGGTCGCTCCCACCGCGGCTACCGCAGCCCCTGCTATAACGGCAGGATTTTTGAGTGCATCACCGATCTTACTTTTGAGATCCTCAGCAAAGGTGGAGGTATCGGGACGAATTGCAACCTCTGCCGCCCCGATAACACTCATTCGATTCCTTGCGTGAACTGCATTGCGGCCATGTTATCGGCTTGCGCGCGTTCAGAAGTCCCCCAAGAATCTATATCAAATTCATCCTGTTGTAACTCACTATCTTTGACACCCCACGCCTTATCTAATTCTTTGCGTACTTCGTGCCGATCAGCAAATACGCCGTAATCATCAACGATTATTGAGTAGGCGGCGTTGCATAAACGACCGGCGCTGAGGGTTTCAATGTCGGTTCCGGTTGCGACAAATAATCGGCCACTGAGGTAGGTGAAGTTGGCACAGATCCAGGCGTAGATAGCGATTGCGCGCTCGTAGGGTTTCCGGTTTTGTTCATGTAGCACTCAAGCAGATATTGACCGATCGCTGTCAGGGTCTCGAACTTCACCACGATGTCTTTTGAATGTATGACCTGATCGAACAAATCAACTTGATCAGGCATGATCGCTTCTTTGATCATTGTGGTGATCAAGGCCAACCCTGCCGCCGATTGATCCTCTTGTGCCAACTGAAACAGCTCGGTCAACACCATGCCTTGTACCTCAGACTTACACTGAAATTCAATCGGAATAATAGGGTTGCCTTTAATGTCCTGCCCTGCCAGATCGAACGAAACTTGTTCTTGCGAACCGCCAACAGTGAATGTCTTCTTAGGCACTAATTACCTGCTTCTTTCAGGGCATCGACTAAATAGTCTCGCCGGGTTTCATCGATTGCATGGTCACTTGCCCATTGCGCATAGACAACGTCCGTTCCCACGATACCCACAAGGCCCTTTTCATCCTGGCCCATTGACCAACGGATGGAACTGCGCAAACGCCCAGTCACAACAGGACAATGCTCAACCGCATAGACGTGGACCTTGAGAACACGTCGGGCGATATCGGCATAGACAGGCCCGCTCGGACCTTGGAGTAATTCTGTTATCGCTCCGTTATCAAGTGCGACATATGTGCCCATCAAACATTAAGACTACTTCCCGCAACAGCTGCCGTCGACATTCACGCCATCGATGCGCCGCGGAGGTGGCAGTAAGGCGCGCGTTGCGTCATCCAGCACGATCAACATGCCAGCATTTACCAGCTCCATCGTCTCTGGATCTTTGAGATTTATCATTCTTTGCTCATTAGGAACCCACGTCCAAATGTGAACCGTGGAGCGAGCCTCTACCCACTCAACGTCATCTAGTGACTTAGGCACGGACAACAGACACAAAACCAGATTGCGCTAAGAGACGGATCTCTTCGGTCTGGATGAATGTCCCTATTTCGCCTGTCTGCAAACCCATGATGTTCATGTTCGCTTTCACAGTGATAAATGGTGCTCCGCTGCCGACAAGGGTGGCAACATCATTGCCTTCGCGCTCATTACTATCGATATCGATTGCTTTGGGTCGCTCTTCTACTGGCGCTTCATCGGTCTTGGTCATATCGGCTCCTAAAGTTGGATGGAAAAGGTAAGACGCGTTTCAACTATGCCACCTTGTGGGCCAAAGAAAGAGACGCCGGATAGAGCAAGGTTGTCCTGAAAGGGCGCAATGGTATTGGCGTTGTATGCCTCGTAGAAAGATTCACCCAAAGCGCGCCCATCCTCCGCAATCGCAAGACTGGATTTATTCAGGACATCGCCGGATGGGAGTCTGCCTGTGTTATCTACTAAAGGGACGTTGCGCAAAAGAGAAACGTTAACGGCCATTGAAAGTGCAACAAAACCACCTGTCACTGACTGATAAGGGGTAATTGGCTGACCAGGGAAGCCTGGATACATGCCGATCCCTGTCCACACCGCGAATTCTTCGGTGTCGTAAGGGAAATCGCCGGTAAGAATTACCTTACGTTTTGGCAGCTCGAACCCTGGACGCGCCCGTAACAATGCAATGAAGACATCGCTCGTTGTCTGCAATACATCGGCAGGTGATCTCACCCTTTGGCTTTACCCTTTGGTGTGATGAGCTTGGGGCCATCATCCTCCGACTCTTCCAATGGCTCGTCGTCCACTTCTGAGTCTTCGGCAATGGGCTCGGCTTGCGTTTCGTCAATGACTTCGGTTGTCTCGACATCCACAGTTTCTTCCAATGGCGCTTCGCCTGGTTGCGCTGGGAAGCCTTCATTCTCGGTTGTACTCACGTTGCTCTCGCATTCAAAATAGAATCAGGGGATGTAATAGATGGGCGCCGACGCGCTCCATGTGGGTTAACTGTCTTCAAGAAAGCATCGACGAAAAACAGGCCAGTCGTTCCCTGCAAGAAAGGCGTGGGATCTAAAGCCTGACTGACTCCCTGCCTGGTGACTGAGATTGTTCGATCACTGAAAGCGCTTTCATCGCGGTTCAAATAACGGGCAAGCTCCGTTGCGAATACCTGCGCTGCCAACTTGCCAGCTTCAGGGACCGGGATACCCCATGAATACGTGACAGAAAAACTACCAACCTCTGTATCCGGCAATTCGAGACGCTGGTAAATGGGCCAACGCAATGAAATGCCAGAGGCATCTTGCAATCGAACCAGAGAACGGTTGTCGTAGAGCTGGTATGCAGATGAGGGAAGAACCACACCATCGACCTTGACGCTCGTGATCGATTGGACCGGACTCTTTAGCTGCAATGAGTCCGGCGCTCCCTCATTCGAGCGATAACGCCATAGCCAATCCGTTGCGATGTATTGCATCCTGGCCAGGTCGCCCCATCCGCAATTACGCTGGCCTGCTACTGGACGCAATGTCTCGGTACGAATCCCATAGCGGCGACCGCTGAGGATATAGAGAAGCTGGGAAGCAACAATGCAAACACTGTTGAGATCTACAGTCTCTTCGGCCTTGGCGAAACCCAGCAAATCAGGAGTAACCCAGGGTTCGAGGGTAGTTGCTGAGTCATCGCCAAGCGTGAGAGTGAGCGGAATCCCCATACGTCAGATCCTAATCGGTCATTGCGCGATTACGGTTTGATATCCCAGACCAACCGTTGGCAATGCCGAGTCACGGAAGTAGCTGTAGACACGACTAGATGTCGACAACAGTCCTGCCGGGAAGTCATTCGCAGGGCCATTGTTGATACCAGGGTTTTCGTACATCGGCCCTGTGAAGGTGATCTGACGT
>Ga0137403_10005524_pt1 | contig 14649 bp, 17 predicted proteins | sample CZOMad2_1_16fung_FD_122057 | JGI IMG/M metagenome (GOLD analysis project Ga0137403, IMG submission 122057) | Vadose zone soil fungal communities from Angelo Coast Range Reserve, California, USA - CZOMad2_1_16fungal (Hybrid Assembly) | ecosystem: Environmental > Terrestrial > Soil > Vadose zone... | reverse complement strand
CCGCTCGTCTGGAACGAGGGCGTCGTCAAGCGCGGGCTGCCGCCGACGTGGATGGCGCGCGCGCTCTCCGAGAACCCGGCGCGCATCTTCGGCCTCTTCCCGCGCAAGGGTACGATCCGCATCGGCGCCGACGCCGACCTCACGCTCTGGGATCCCGGCGCCGAGTGGACGATCCGCCAGCGCGACCACCTGAGCATGGCCGGCTACACGCCCTACGAGGGCTGGAACGTGCGCGGCCGCGCGTGGACGACGCTGGTGCGCGGCCAGGTGGTGCTGAATCCCGCCGGCGAGCTGGAGCAGAAGCCCGGCTTCGGCGGCTACCTCGACGAAGGGCCGCCGGTGCCGCCGCTGGCGGGGCGGCTCGCATGAGAACCGTCGGGGCGATCACCATTGGCCAGACGCCGCGCGACGACATCACCGGCGAGATGCAGACGTTGCTCGGGGCCGGCGTGCGCGTCGTTCAGGCCGGCGCCCTCGACGGGCTCACGCGCGCCGAGATCGACGCCCTGGCGCCGGCCCCCGGTGACGACGACGCGCTGATCGCCCGCCTGCGCGACGGCGGCGAGGTGCTGCTGGCCAAGACGCGGATCGTGCCGCGCCTGCAAGCGTGTCTCGATCGCCTCGCCGACGAGGCCGACGCCTTCGCGATCCTCTGCGCCGGCGCCTTCCCGCCGTTCACGAGCGCGCGGCCCGTGCTGCTGCCCGAGCGTTGCCTCGCCGCCATCGTGGACGCGACCTTCGACGGCGGGCGCCTCGGCGTGATCGTGCCCATCAAGCAGCAGCAGGCGTCCTCGGCGACCCGGTGGACGCGCGTCGATCCCGGCGTGGTGGTCACCGTCGTCCTACGACGATCCGAGCCGGCTCGTCGCGGCCGCCGAGGAGCTGCGGCGCGCGGGCGTGACGCTGGTCGTGATGGAGTGCCAGGGGTTCACGGGTGCGATGAAGCAGGTGGTGCGCGACGTCACGGGCGCGCCGGCGCTGCTGCCGACGAGCGTGCTCGCGCGGTTCCTCGCCGAGCTGGCCTGAGCGCCGTTGTCCGGCCCGCGTCTAGAGTCCCGGCAGCCCCTGCGCCCAGCGCGGCCGCGGCGGATGCTGCGCCACAAGTCGTCCGTCGGCGTAGGCGGCGACCAGCCGGTACGGCGAGTCGAACAGGCTGTTGTCGAACAGGAACGCCTCGTTCACGATCGGCACCGCGCCGCGCAAGTTCTTCAACGTGCGCGGAAAGCGCGAGAGCAGCCGGGCCTCCGGCACGTCGTGCCCTCCTTGCGCGACACGCTGCCTCACGCGCCCGAGCGAGATTCCGGGGTTCTCGAGGCCGATGAAGACGAGAGTCACGAAGAAACCCGCCGCGCGCGCCCGCTCCAGGAAGTCGAGCTTCGAGCCGACCGGGTCGGAGAATACCGTCTCGGTGCAGAACCCCACGCGCAGCTCGAGCAGGTCGTCACGGAGCCGCTCGGCCTCGTCGAAGGCCCGCTGATCGAGATCGCGCGGCGACCAGGCCGGCTGGGCTTCCCTCAGAATCCGGGTGATGTGGTCGGCGTTGACATAGGGCAGTCCCAGGTCCTGGACGTAGAGCTCGATGAACGTGGACTTGCCTGCGCCGTTCGGCCCGGCGACGACGACGAGGCCTGGCGCGCCCTCAGCGGCGGCGGCGCGCAGCGACGCGAACGGGAGGACGCTCACGTTCACGTCTCGTCGGGACGAAGGTCGCGCCCTCGAAGCGGCCCCGCGTGCGGCGGCCATCCGGCGCGATCTGGATCACGCCGTCGGGATCATCGGGATCTCCCGAATAGATCGGCCCGCCGCCGGCACGAAGCCTGGCCTTGACCGATTCGCGGTCGGGATCGTCGGCGACCCGTGTCAGTACGTCGTGAATCTCTTGAGGGCTGACGTATCGTGGCATCGCCAGGTGCGCCCCGACACGCTTGAGGGCGAGCACCTCGCGATGCCCGGTCATCACTTCGACCGCGCGGCCGAGCGTCGCCCAGTGCTCGATCTGCGCGGTGACCGAGCGGTGCGCCCCCTTGGCTTCCTTCCTCGCGAGCGCGAGGAGCCTGTCGGAGACCTTCACCGGCGCCGGCATCGCGACCCTCCCGTCCGGGTAGCCTGGAGCTACCCCCCTGGTAGCAGATTACTACCCTGGGACCGGGCCCGGCAACCGTGGCCTCAGCGCACCTCGACGGCCAGCCACGCGCGGCGGCGGATCCGGCCGCTCAGCCGCGAGAAGAGGTCGAGCAGCGTCACCTGCCAGCCGTACTTGGCGCGCAGCATCGCGTGCGCCTGCGCGATCGCCTCGGGATCGTCGGCGACGCGCGCGGTGCCCTCGCGCCACGGGCCGTGGACGATGCCGCGGACGTCGGAGGGCGCGACGCGGACGCGGGGGTTGTTGCGCAGGCGCTTGACCTTGCCCGAATCGCCGCCCGTCACCACCCAGAGCGTGGGGTCCCCCTGCTCGGCCGGAACGACGGCGAACCAGATGGGCGTGCGGACCTCCGCGCCGTTCTTGCGGAACGTGGCCAGGCTCAGGTAGCGCTCGCGCGCCAGGTCGCCGGCGGCCACCGCGCTACCGCGTGAGCTCGGCGTCCAGCTCGCTGATACTGGCGGCGACGACGTCGACCAGGTGGTCGACCTCCGCGGCGGTGATGCAGAGCGGGGGCGCCAGCCGCACGACCTGGCCGCGCGCGTAGACGATGGCGCCGCGCTCCCACGCCTTGCGATCGAGCTTGGCCACCTCGGCGGCATGAAGCGGCGTGCCCGAGCCGTCCGGCGCCACCAGCTCGGCGCACACCAGCAGGCCGCGGCCACGCACCTCGCCGACGCTGCGCTTTTTTCCGACCGCCTGCTGCAGGCCCTCGAGCAGGCGCGTGCCCATCGTCTCGGCGTTCGCCACGAGACCGTCTTTCTCCATGATCTGGAGATTCGCGAGCGCCGCCGCGCACGCCACGGGATGCGCCGCGTACGTGTTCGGATGGACGGTCTCCTGCGTGCTGTCCTCGCCGAACGCGTCGGCCAGCCGACCGCGCGCGATCGTGCCCGACAGCGGCAGGTAACCCGACGTGATGCCCTTGGCCACCGTCATGAGGTCGGGGACGACGCCCTCGTGCTCGACGCCGAACCAGCGACCGGTGCGCCCGAAGCCCGTGATGACCTCGTCGGCGATCATCAGCACCTCGAGCTCGTCGCAGATCGCGCGCACCGCGCGGAGCCACCCGATCGGCGGGATGATGAACCCGCCCGACGAGAGCACCGGCTCCATGATCACGGCCGAGACGGTATCGGCGCCTTCCTTGACGATCGCGTCGCTCAGCTCCCGGGATCGGCGACGGACGAGTTCGTCGTCGGTCCCCTTCCCGCGGTCGCGGAACGGGTACGGCGGCGCGACCTTGGTGAAGCCGGCCGGCTGCAGCGCTGCGTACGCCGCCGTCATGTGCGGCAGGCCGCACACCGCGAAGGTGCCGATGGTGGCCCCGTGGTAGCCGCCCTGCAGCGAGATCACCTTGTGCTTGTCGGGCTTGCCCTTGGCGATCCAGTAGTGTCGCGCGATCTGCATCGCGCGCTCGTTGGCCTCCGAGCCGCTGGTGGCGAACAGCGTGTAGTCGAGGTCGCCGGGCGTGAGCGTCGCCAGCTTCGCCGCCAGCTCGGCGGCCGGGCGGTTCGAGAACTGCCGCGTGGTCGGGTAGTACGCCAGGCGCACCGTCTGCTCGGCGATGGCCTCGGCGATCTCGCGGCGGCCGTGGCCGACGTTGACGACGGCGAGGCCGGCGAAGCCGTCCATCAGCTTCTTGCCATCCTCGGTCCACACCCACACGCCCTCGGCGCGATCGATGACGAGCTGCTCGTCGGCGAGCCACGGGTGGTTCTGCGTCTTGTGGGTCCAGAGATGGCGGATCGATTCGGCTCGCGTCGTCATCGGGCCTCCCGGCTGAGTGATGCGGCTACGGTAGGCCCCGGGCGTGGAGCCGTCAAGCGCCGAGCGAGCGCGCCGCGGCGCTCACGGCACGCGAGTCCAGAAGCGCCGGTAGTGCTCGGCCAGCTGCGCGCGCGCCGAGCGCACGTCCGGGTGCCGGCGCGCCGTCACGTACGCCTCGCGCGCGGCGGGGTCCGCGAAGTTCACGGCGCCGTCGGCACAGCACATGAGCGAGCGCGGGTCGCTCACGTGGCCGAGGCCGAGCGCGTGACCGAGCTCGTGCGCGAGCACCTGGTAGAGCAGCACCTCGCGACTCACCTGCCCGCGCGGCCGCGGCGCCGCCACCGCGATGCGCACGGGCAGCGCGATCACGCCGGCCGCGTCGCTGTCGAGCTCCGTGACGCCCATGCGTCCCGACGTGCCTGCCGGCTCGACGCGGACGAGGACCTGCGCCGCCGCCGCGTCCGCCGTCGCGGTGAATACGCGCACGCCGAGCGCCTCGCTCGTCAGCGCGTTCCAGTCCTCCACCGCCCGCGCGGCGGCGGCGTCGAGCGCCGGCTCGTCGAACGGCGCGACGTGCAGGACCAGGGGCAGCCGCGCGCGCGGCTGCCCCTCGGCCCCGCTGAGCACGGTGTCCCCTGCGACGGCGACGCCGCTCAGCGCGAGCAGCGCCGCCACCGCCGCGAGGAGCGCCACTACTCCACGCTGACGGTGATGGCGACGCAGGCGATGATCGTGTCGCCGACGGGCACGCGCAACCCGCCCGCCACCGCCCGCACCGTCACCTCGCCGTGCGGCAGCTCGCGCTTCACCGCCTCGACGTCGACGGCCTTCGGATCCGGCACGCCCACCGTGACGTCCACCAGCATGCGGCCGCCGCGCGCGCGCACGTCGGCGAAGAACGGCAGGCTGGAGTGGCGGATCGCGTCGGAGACCGCGCGCTTCGCGGCCGTCGTCGCGTCCGCGCCGTGGACGTCCACACCCATCCCGAACTCGAGCACGTAGGGTTTGGCCATGGCGGATATCGTACGATGAGCGGGCATGCTCGCGCCGCGCTGGCGGGTCGTCGTCGCGCTCTTCACGGTCACCTCGTGCATCGCCACCGCGGTGTCGACGTTCGGCGTCTTCCTCCCCGTGCTCTCGGAGGCCTTCGGCTGGAGCCGCGGCGCCGTGTCGGTCGTGCTGTCGATCAGCCTCGTGCTCGGCGGCGTCGCCGCCTTCCCCGTCGGCCGGATCGCCGACCGGCACGGCCCCCGCGCGGTGCTCGCGACGACGGTGGCCATCGGCGCCGTCGGCTTCGTGCTCAGCGCGCGCATCGACGCGCTCTGGCAGCTCTACCTCTCGTACGGCGTGCTGGTCGGCATCGGGATGTCGTCGATCTACGTGCTGACGGCGGCCACGGTGGCGCGCTGGTTCGAGGCGCGACGGGGGCTCGCGCTGGCCATCGTGCTGAGCGGCTTCAACCTCGGCTGGCTCACCGGCGGGCCGCTCGCCGCGTTCCTGATCGGCCGGTGGGGATGGCGGACGGCGTACGTGGTGCTCGGCCTGCTCGTGGCCGTCGTCGGCGTGCCCGTGAGCCTCTACGTGCGCTATCCGCGCTCCACGGAGCCGCGCCGCATGGTGGCGAACGCCGGCGGCGCCGCGCGCCGGCTGGCCTTCGCCGACGCGCGGCTCTGGTTCTTCGTGACCGCGTGGTGCTTTCTCGGCCTCGTCTTCATGATGGTGACGGTGCACAGCGTGTCGTACGCGCGCGACCGCGGCCTGTCGCTCGAGGAGGCGTCGCTCGCGCTCTCCGCCTTCGGCATCGGCGCGGTCTCCGGCCGGCTTCTCGCGGGCGCCGCCGCCGACCGCTTCGGCGCCGTCCCGACGATGCGCGTCTGTCTGCTGATCCAGCTCGCGGCGCTCTGCGCGCTCCTGATGGGGCTGCCCACGTGGACCGTCATCGCCGCGCTGCTCGTCTTCGGCCTCGGCGCGTCGGGCGCCGACAACACGTTCGTGAAGGCCGTCTCCGACGTGTTCGGGCTGGCTGCGCTCGCGACGATCATGAGCGTGGTCGGCCTGGGCTGGCGCAGCGGCGCGGGGCTCGGGCCGGCGCTCGCGGGGTTCGTGCACGACGTGACGGGCTCGTACACGCCGTCGTTCGCGTTCGCGGTCCTCGCGCTCGCCGCCGGCTGGGCGCTGTTCCGGCGCGGCAGCACGCCGCGCGCGCGTTGACGCCGCGCTACTGCGTCAACACCATCTGGGTCTGGATCGTCAGCGACAGAAGCTTGCCGCTCTCGTCCGTCACGCGCGTCTGCCACACCTGCGTGCGCCGCCCGCGATGGAGCGGTGTGGCTTCCGCGCGGACCGTGCCCGACTTCCCGGCCGCGAAGAAGTTGGTCTTGGACTCGAGCGTCGTCGTGCCGGCACCGGCGGGCAGGTTGAGGAAGGTCGCCGCCGCGCCGACGGTGTCGGCCAGGGCCATCAGCGTGCCGCCATGGAGCGCGCCGCCGACCGTCGTCAACGCCGGCCGGTGATCGAGCTCCGCCACCACGCGCTCCGGCGTCGCCTCCACGAATCGAATGCCGAGGTGCTCCGCGAGGGTTCCCTTGTGCACGCTTTGCATGTCCACCGGCCACCTCCGCGCGCAGCATGACAGCGCCGCGCCGTCTCCACAATTACCTCACGGGTAATGTCCAGCCTAACGCGAAGATGCTAGAGTCCGCGCCGTGGAGAAGACGATCCAGGAAGGCGGGTTCGGCCGGCTCCTGCGCGAGTGGCGCGCGCGTCGCGGCATGAGCCAGCTCGACCTCGCGGTCGAGGCCGGCGTCTCCTCGCGTCATCTGAGCTTCGTGGAGACCGGGCGCGCGACGCCGAGCCGCGAGATGGTCGTGCTGCTCGCCCGCGCGCTCGACGTTCCGTTCCGCGACCGCAACGATCTCCTCACGGCGGCCGGCTACGCGGCGATCTACCGCGCGACCAGCCTCGAGTCACCCGCGCTCGCGCAGGCGCGGCGCGCGCTCGACTACATCCTGCGCCAGCAGGAGCCCTATCCCGCTCTCGTGCTCGATCGCCACTGGAACGTGCTGAAGGTCAACGACGGCAGCGCCCGCGTGCAGGCGGTCTTTCTCGACGCCGCGAGCGTCGCCACGCTGGGCCCGCCCAACGCGATGCGCCTCATGTTCCATCCGAAGGCGTTCCGGCCGTGGATCGTGAACTGGGAGCCGACGGCGGCCTCGCTGATCCAGTGGCTGCACCGGGACGTGGCCACCGGCTTCGCGGACGCCGAGACGCGCGCGCTGCTCGCGGAGCTGCTCTCGTATCCGGACACGCCACGCCAGTGGCGCGCGCTGGACCTCGACGCCTCGCCCGCGCCGTTCCTGCCGATCGAGTTCCGCAAGGACGACCTCGTGCTGCGATACTTCACAACGCTGACCACGCTCGGCACCCCCCACGACATCACGCTGCAGGAGCTGCGCGTCGAGAGCTTCTTCCCCGCCGACGAGGCGACCGAAGAGACCTCGCGTCGGCTATCCGCCTAGCGGAATCGAGCTAGCGGAATCGAGGAGCGCCCCGGGTTCCCCGGGGCGCTTCCGAGCGCGGGGGGGTGTGGGGGGCCATTTCGGGGCCCCCCACCACCTCATTGCGCGGTCTCGAGCGCCTCTTCCTTGTCGGGCGCGCGAAACGCCATCGAGCTGAGCGTCACCACGCCCACCAGCCGCTCGTTGTCGTCCAGGACCGGCAGCCGGCCGATCTGCGCCTGGGCCATCGTCTGCATCGCACGATCGGTGGTCCAGTCCGGGTGCGCGACGATCGCGTGGATCGACAGACAGTCTCCGACGGCGGTGCTGGCCGGATCGGCCTCGCGGGCCACCGCGCGGATGACGATGTCCCGGTCGGTGATGACGCCGAGCACTTTGCCGTCCAGCATCACCGGCAGCATCCCGACGTTGGCGTCATCCATCGCGCGCGCCGCGTCGGTGAGCGACGCCGAGGGATCGATGCACGCTTCGCGCCCTGGATCGCCCCTGGCTCTTGCCCATGGTCCGTCCTCCTTCCGGGATCGAGATCAGAGCGCTCCCTCGGAGCGAACGGCATGCCACCAAGTGCGGCTGGCCGCGACTTTGCACGTCGTTATCTCGCTCGAGGCCCCGTCGGCCCGGCGAGGAGTTTGAAATGATCACTCTCGGACGAATGCGCGTGACAGTCATTGCAATCGCCGCGCTGCTGCCCGCGGCCACTGCCGTCGGCGCCGCTGAGCCGACGCTCAGCGACATCGCCGGCTGCAACCAGCAGGCGGCGGAGAAGACGGGCGCCAGCGCCCTGCCCGCGCCGCCCGGAGCGCTCGGCCCCGAGGTCGCGAAGAGGGCGCCGGACGGCAGCCGGGAACCCCAGGAGCTGCCGGCGCGCGGCGGCATTCCCGTGGCCGGCGCACCGGGCGCGACTCCGACGGCGCCGACGGACACCGGCGCCATCCGCGGCGAGAAGACCGATCCGAGCGGCGCGATCATCACGCAGTCGCCGGATCCGCTGCTGAAGGGCATGGACGCGGCCAAGGCGGACGATCCCGCGTACCGCGCGGCCTATCGTGAGTGCATGCGCGCGCGCCAGGCGCGCTGACGTCAGAGGAGCGGCGCCAGCGCGCGGGCGCGGAGCGCGCGCTGGTCGATCCCGAACACGTCGGCCAGCCAGTCGGCCATCAGCTCCTGGCCGATGGTCGGGTTGTCGTGCTGGCAGTGCTCGGCTCCCGTTTCCTCCGGGCTGACGAAGCGCAGCGTGACGTTCACGCCGTGCGCCTTCGCGTACTCGTAGGCCTTGGTCGCCTGCGACATGCCGAGCACGTCGTGGCCGCCGTGCAGGATGAGATAGGGGCAGCGCATGTCCTCCAGCACGCCCTCGAGCGTGAACGCCTTGAAGCGCTCGACCGCCTGCGCCATCGACGTCACGCCGAAGACCCACTTGATGTGGCTCGCCAGCCCGTGGCCCTCGTCGGCGTTCTTCCAGAAGTCGTGGATCGACCAGATCGCCCCGTGCGACACGCAGGCGGCCAGGCGCGGCTCCCGCGCGCCGGCGCGCGCGGCGTAATAGCCGCCGAGGCTCGAGCCGCAGACGGCGATGCGCGCCGGGTCGACGTCGGTCCGCGTGAGCAAGTAATCCACGCAGCGGCCGATGGGCACCTCGTAGTCCGGCCGGTTGGTGATGCCGTGACGGCGTAGCGTCCCTCCCTGACCCGGCCCGTCGATCATGAGCACGGAGATGCCGCGCTGGAGCGCACCGTGCGCCTGCATGAACCACATCTCGTCCTTGATCGAGTCGAGCCCACCCATCGAGATCAGGCACGGCTGGCGTTCTGTCAGATATGGAGCGCGGACGAAATAGGCAAACAGGCTCGCGTCCTCGTACGGGATCTGGAGCACCTCCCCGGGGGGCGTGAGGTGCGCGAGGAAGCGATGGCTCGCCCGCTCCATCTTCGTGAACGTCGCCAGCCGCCGCGGGTCGTCGGCGCCCAGGAAGAACTCGGCCTGCCGGTAGTAGTCCGCGGCGCGCAGCCAGCAGTTCATCGCCGTGCTCACGTGACCCAGACGCGCTTCGTCCTCGGCCCGCGTGAAGTTGCGGTCGGCGACGGCCAGCCACTCGCGGTGCCACGACTCCTTGTCGCCCGGGATCATGCGCGCGGCGGCCTGGAAGCACTCGCTGACCGTGCCGCCGCCCTCCTGCGTCTCGCCGAGACCGCGTCGGAACTGGTAGGAGAGCCACGGGTGCTCGGGCCAGTGGTGCCAGCCGAACGGCTCGTAGTGCGGCAGCCGGTTCTCGGTGACCGTGTCGATGACGTTGTCTTCACGCAGGAGCATCGGGGCCTCCAAGTGCCACGTGCAGGGCGGCGGATTATACTGCGTTCGCCCCATGCCCAGGATCAACGAGCACTACCTGAACCTCCGGGCGGCCTATCTGTTCGCCGAGATCCGGCGGCGGCAGAAGGCGTTCGGTGACGCGCATCCCGACGCCCGCGTGATCGACCTCGGCGTGGGCGACGTCACGCGGCCGCTGCCGCCGGCGGTGGTGCGGGCGATCCACGACGCCGCCGACGACATGGCGCGGCCGCAGACCTTCAAGGGGTATGGTCCATACGTCGGCTACGAGTGGCTGCGCGCCGAGATCGCCGCCCAGGACTTCGGCACGCGCGGCGTCACGCTGTCGCCCGACGAGATCTTCGTCAGCGACGGCGGCAAGAGCGACAGCGCGAGCCTGCAGGAGATCTTCGCGCGCGACGCCGTCGTCGCGCTGATGGACCCGGTCTATCCCGTCTACGCCGACAGCAACGTGGTGGCCGGCCGCTCGGGCGTCGCCGACGAGACCGGCCGCTACGCGGGCATGGTCTACCTGCCCTGCGTCGCCGAGAACGGGTTCCAGCCCGCGCTGCCCGATCGCCACGTGGACCTGATCTACCTCTGCTATCCGAACAATCCCACCGGCGCCGTCGCGACGCGCGAGGCGCTCACGCGCTGGGTGGACTACGCGCGCGCGAACGACGCCCTGATCTTCTACGACGCGGCGTACGAAGCCTACATCGTGGACGAGGACACGCCGCACTCGATCTACGAGATCGAGGGGGCGCGCGAGGTCGCGATCGAGAGCCGCTCGTTCTCGAAGAACGCGGGGTTCACGGGCATGCGCCTGGCCTACACGGTGGTGCCGAAGGCGGCGGTGGGCCGGAGCGCCGACGGCCGCGCGCACAGCCTCAACGCGCTCTGGGCGCGGCGGGTGAACATGAAGTCGAACGGCCCGCCCTACGTGATCCAGAAGGCCGCCGCCGCCGTCTACACGCCGGACGGGCAGAAGCAGGTGCGCGCGCTGATCGAGTTCTACATGGCGAACGCGCGCGTGATCCGCGACGGCCTCGCCGGCGCCGGCTTCACCGTGTACGGCGGGCGCGACGCGCCGTACATCTGGTTCCGCACGCCGGCGGGCGTGTCGTCGTGGGATTTCTTCGACCGCCTGCTGACCGACGTGCAGATCGTCGGCGCGCCCGGGGCGGGCTTCGGCCCGAGCGGCGAGGGCTACTTCCGGCTCACCGCCTTCGGCTCGCGCGAGCAGACCGAGGAAGCGGTCGAGCGCATCCGCGCGCGGCTTCGGCCCTGATGCAGGCGCTCACCCTCGGCCGCCTCACCATCGATGCCGTCGTCGAGCGCGCCGGTCCCACGCGGCCGACGTGGCTGCTGCCCGACGCCGTCCCCGAGGCCGTCGAGCGCCATCGCGGCTGGCTCGCGCCGCACTTCCTCGACGACAAGGGGCGCTTCCTGCAGTCGATCCACACCTTCGTCGTCCGCCGGCCGGGGCTCACCGTGCTCGTGGACACGTGCGTCGGCAACGACAAGGACCGCGGCGGCCGCGCGCCCTTCCACATGATGCGCACGACGTTCCTGGACGACCTGCGCGCGGCCGGCGTGGCGCCCGAGTCGGTGGACGTCGTGATCTGCACGCACCTGCACGTCGATCACGTCGGCTGGAACACGCGGCTCGAGGGCGGCCGCTGGGTGCCGACGTTCCCGCGCGCCCGCCACCTCTTCGCGCGGCGCGAGTGGGAGCACTGGTCGACCGAGGCCGACGACGACACGAAACGGATCATGGACGACAGTGTGACGCCCGTGCTCGACGCCGGGCTCGCGACGCTCGTAGACATGGACCACCGCGTCTCCGACGAGATCTGGCTCGAGCCCACGCCGGGCCACACGCCCGGCCACGCCAGCGTGCGGCTGTGCTCGGGCGGCCGGGACGCGGTGATCACCGGCGACCTCATGCACCACCCGATCCAGATGGCCGAGCCGCAGTGGTGCAGCCATTTCGACGTGGACCCGGAGAGCGCGCGCAAGACGCGGCGCGCATTTTGCGAGCGCTACGCGGGCGGCGCCGTCGCCGTGCTCGGCACGCATTTCCACCACCCGACGGCCGGCCGCATCGTCCGCCACGGCGACGCGTGGCGCTTCGAGGTGCCCTGATGGTCACGCTGGCGACGCCCCTGAACGAAGGGCTGCGGCGCGGGCGCGGCGGCCCGGAAGCGTACGACGGCGTGGCCGAGCTCTGGTTCGACAGCCTGGAGGCGCTCGCCGCCGCCGGCGCCACGCCGGACGGCAAAGCCGCCGGGCGCCGCCTGGTCGAGGACGAGCGCACGTTCATCGACCTCGCGCGCTCGCCGGTGCTCGTGGCCGAAGAGCATCCGATCGTCGGCTGACCGCGTCCAAGAGCCGGGAGGATCATTCGATGGCCATCGCAGAAGGGCGCAAGGCCCCCGACTTCGCACTCGAGGACGCCGGCGGCACATCCGTCTCGCTCGCCGACTTCAAGGGCAAGGACGTCGTCGTCTACTTCTATCCCAAGGACGACACGCCCGGCTGCACCAAGGAGGCGTGCGGCTTCCGTGACCTCTGGAAGGACTTGCAGAAGGCCGGCGTCGTCGTGCTCGGCGTCTCGTCGGATTCGGGCGAGTCGCATGCGAAGTTCGCGCAGAAATACCGGCTGCCGTTCACGCTGCTCTCCGACCCGGACCGCAAGGTCATGACGGCGTGGGGAGCGTACGGCGACAAGATGATGTACGGCAAGAAGACGAAGGGCGTGATCCGCTCGACGGTGTGGATCGGCCCCGACGGCGTCGTCCGCAAGCACTGGAAGAAGGTGCCCGACGCGGCCAAGCACCCCGAGCAGGTGTGGGACGCAGTCAGAGGAGGCGGCAAATGACCGACTGGGGTTCGATCGAGCGGCGGCTGCGCGAGCGCCTGGGCCTCACGCGGCGACCGGTGGCCGTCGCCTTTCGCGACACGCCGCCCGCGGGGGTGACGCCGTTCACCGGCTCCGAGCCCTCGGGCTGCTCGTTCTGGCGGCTGGCCATGGAGGGCCGCGCGTTCTACACGGTGCCGTCCGACCATTACAACTGTCCGGTCGGTAGCCACACCCACGGCATCCCGCTGCCGCCCGAGCGCGCGGACGAGCTGCCGCAGGTGCTCGAGATCATGACCGGTCTCGGCTACCTCAAGATGGAGGAGGTGCCCGGCATCCCGCGCCTGCCGAAAACGCCTGGCGCCATCGTCTACGCGCCACTCGGCGACACGCCGGTGGATCCCGACGTCGTGCTCTTCATCGGTCCGCCGGGCCGGCTCATGCTGCTGCAGGAGGCCACGTTGCGCGCCGGCGTCGCCGCGCGCGTCCCGTTCCTCGGGCGTCCGACGTGCATGGCGCTGCCGGCGGCGCTGGCGGGGGGCGCCGTGGCGAGCACCGGCTGCATCGGCAACCGCGTCTACACCGGCACGGGCGACGACGAGCTGTACGTGGCGGTGCCGGGCCGCGACCTCGCGCGCGTGGCCGACGAGGCGGAGACGATCGCGAAGGCCAACGCCGCGCTCGCCGACTATCACCGCGGGCGCCGCGCCGCGCTGGCCACCGAGTAGGAGACGGACGCGATGAAGATGAAGAAGGGCTTCCGCCAGATGGTCGACGAGGCGAAGGCGCGGATCACGACGATCGGCCTCGACGAGGCGAAGCGGCGCCACGGCCGCGATGACGTGGTCTTCGTGGACCTGCGCGACGTGCGCGAGCTGGAGCGCGAGGGCATGATCCCCGGAGCCTTCCACTGCCCGCGCGGGATGCTCGAGTTCTGGATCGACCCCGACAGCCCGTATCACAAGGACGTGTTCGCGTCGGGCAAGGAGTTCGTCTTCTACTGCAACGGAGCGTGGCGCTCCGCGCTCGCCACCGACGTCGCCCAACAGATGGGCCTGCCGCGCGTCGTCGAGATGGATGGCGGCTTCACGGCGTGGAAGAACGCCGGCCTCCCGGTCGCGGAGCGGGCGAAGAAGCAGGCCTGAGCGCGGGCGACGGCCACCGCGTCACATCTGCTGGGCGTACTCCGCCTTGTCGATCACGGCCTCGATCAGCGTGAAGGTGTCGCGCGCGAGGGCGTCGCGGCAGGCCTGCTCGAGCTCGCTCGCATTCTGCACCCTGACCCCGTGGCCACCGTAAGCGCGGCCGATGGCGGTGAAGTCGGTGGCCGGCGCGTCCACGCCGAGGTTGTCGAGGCCGAGGCGGCGCTGCTTCAGCTCGATGAGCGCCAGCGACCGGTCGGCGAAGCACACGATGGTCAGCGGCAGCCGGAGGTCGCGCAGGGTGGCGAGGTCGCCGATCACCATCTCGAGGCTCGCGTCACCGGTGAAGCAGACGACGGGCCGCTCGGGCCGGACGAGCTTGGCGCCGATCGCGGACGGCAAGCCGTAGCCCATCGTGGCCAGTCCCGTGGACTGGAGCAGTCCGTACGGCTCGTAGCACGGCCAGATATGGCTCAGCAGAATCCGGTGGGCGCCGGTGTCCACCGTGGCCAGGGTCTCGCGCGGGAACACGCGGCGGCACGTCGCGATCACCGCGTGCGGTCCCCAGCGCGCCCCGGGCGGACGGAGCGATTCCGCGATCTCCGTGCGCACCGCGGCCGGCGTCCCGTCGAGCCAGGTCCGGCCCGCACGCTCCGGGATGAGCACCGAGAGACGCGCCAGCGCCGCCTTGAGATCTGCGACGAACTCGAGCGTCGTGCGATGGACGACGTGGTCCTTCGGCGCGCCGGTGATCTCCGCGGAGTCCGTCTGCGTCGGCCACGGCTGGATCCAGGAGTCCCGCATCTCCACGGGATCGTAGCCGAGACACAGAATCAGATCGGCGGCGTGGAGCGCCTTGAAGAGCGCGCGGTCGGCGACGGGCGAGAGACCGGCGCCGCCGATGACGGC
>Ga0137403_10005523_pt1 | contig 14650 bp, 14 predicted proteins | sample CZOMad2_1_16fung_FD_122057 | JGI IMG/M metagenome (GOLD analysis project Ga0137403, IMG submission 122057) | Vadose zone soil fungal communities from Angelo Coast Range Reserve, California, USA - CZOMad2_1_16fungal (Hybrid Assembly) | ecosystem: Environmental > Terrestrial > Soil > Vadose zone... | reverse complement strand
GCAATATCGGTCGCCACCATCACTTCGTATTTGCCGCTCTTGAAGCCTTCGAGCGCTTCGATCCGTTCCCGCTGTGTCCGATTAGAATGCAACACCGCCACCGCATGCTTACCCTGCTTTAATTGGTGCGCGATGCGATCGGCGCCGTACTTGGTTCTGCAGAAAATCAGCGCGCTGTCGAAATTCGTTCGCTCGAGCAAAGCCATTAGCAGATCGAATTTTTGTTCAGCGGCAACGGGATAAACCGCGTGGGTGACTGTTTCCGCAGGCGAACGGCGTACGCCAATTTCCACTAACTCAGGATCGCGCAGCACCCATGCCGCCAGACGTTCGATCTCCGGAGGCAACGTGGCCGAAAACAGCAAAGTTTGTCGCTTTGTTGAGGTTTTCTCAACGATCCGGCGCACGTCGGGCAGAAAACCCATATCCAGCATCCGGTCCACTTCATCGAGTACGAGAATTTTTATCTCTTTGAGACTCATCGTACGCTGCTCCAGCAGATCGAGCAGGCGTCCAGGTGTAGCGACCAGAATATCGACGCCGCGCTTGAGTTCTTCGCGTTGTTTCCCGTAACCGACACCCCCGTGCACGAGCGCGACCCGCAGATCAGTGAAGCGGCCATAGTCACGAAATGCCGTCTCCACTTGCGCGGCCAGTTCACGCGTGGGCTCGAGCACGAGACAACGGAAACCCCCATGCTTTGCCAGCAACGTCAGAATGGGTAGAGCAAACGCCGCCGTCTTGCCAGTGCCGGTTTGTGCGGTGCCGATCAAATCCTTTCCGGATAGGACGATCGGGAAAGCGCGAAGCTGGATCGGCGTCGGCTCCACGAATCCCATGGCCTGCGTTCCACGCATGACCTGGGGCGAAAGTCCGAAATGATTAAATGACACAGCAACAAGTTAAAAGAGTTACAAAAGTTACAAGGTTAAAACTGGGAGCAATCTGGCGCAGCGCACTTCTGGGAATGATCGGCGACCTAATAATTCGTTCAGTGGATACCGACTTCCTGATACCCGGAGTGGTGGCAAGCTACATCAATATTCTAACACTTACAACGAAGACGTCTTGTGCAGTCCATCCTGCAATGCGCCTTTGCTGCCTACACGTCCCACTCCTACTCCGCGAACGAGCTCAGGCACGCCGATTCCGCGGCCCACTCCGCCGCCTCGCATAACATCCAGTGCCGCCTCCACCTTCGCCGTGTCATCGTCGGCACGGGTGTGCACAACGGCGAGACTCACGCGTACGCGATGGTGCCCGTCGCGCCTAGTCCGACACCCACGCCAAGTCCAACTGCTACGCCCACAGCGACTCCGACACCTGGGCCAAGAGTTACTCCCACACCAAGGGCGCGCCCGACTCCGCGACCGCGACCGTAGTTCATCAATGATATCGCGTTAGCAGCCGGCACGGCTGCCGCTACTGTAAGGGGCGGCATCGCGGACACCGCGAAAAAATTAGTGTCCATTAACGTCCATTCGTGGTTACAAAGGCGATCGACACTAGCGCCTGAGAAGCCGTCGCTCCTTAAATTATGAACGAAACGCATCGCGAGGACCCGCACGCCCCGCTGAGTTATCACGGCGCGCGGCGCATCGTTTGGCTGGTTTTTTTCCTATTCATCATCTGGCTGATCCTGCGCGCGCTGCAACCTGTAATTCTGCTGTTCGCGCTGGTGTTTCTTCTCGCGATGGTTCTGAACCCAATCGTCGTTTGGCTACAGAAACACCGCGTACCGCGCTTCGCCGGTGTCATCCTGGTGATGCTTGTGCTGATTGCTGTCACGACGACCATCATCCTGTTTGCCATTCCGCCCCTGAGTCGACAACTGCAGGAGCTCATGCACAGCACGCCAAACATGTGGCAAGGCATCCGCAATCGGATCGAGTCGCTGACGAAAAATTATCCGGAAATTCGCGAGGCGTTACCAAGGACGGATGAAATGGCGAGTAAAGTCGGGGCTGCTGCGGCTACAGTTGGAAATTTCTTGCTGCAATCGACCCTCGGCTTGGTGGGAGGTGTGGCCAGCGCCCTGTTAGCGGTTCTGTTGCTTGTGTTCGTGCTGGCGAACCCGCGCCCGCTCGTAACTGCATATCTGGCGCTTGCGCCCGACCGTTATCGCGAGCAGGCGCGTCGAACGCTCGAACGAATGATGCGACAAATGATTGCATGGGCTCGGGGTGTCGCGATCAACGGCGTTATTACCGGCGTGTCAATCGGTTCGCTGCTTTGGTTAGTTGGCGTGCAGCCGGCGTTCATATTCGGCGTGTTCGCGTTTCTAGGTGAGTTTTTGCCAAACATCGGCGCCTTTCTCGTTGCCATTCCTATTCTGCTGGTCGCACTGAGCATGGGCGCGACAAAATTCTGGCTGGCATTGGGCGTGATCGTGCTGGTCTATCAGATTGAATTGAACGTCCTCGTGCCCGGCGTGCTCGGCAAGGAAATGCGATTGCACCCGGTCAACATTTTGTTTTTTACCCTCGCTACCGCCGAATTGTTTGGTCTATTGGGAGTATTTCTCGCGGTCCCTGCTGCGGCGCTGGTGCAGATCGTGATCGACGAATTTTATTTGCAACCTCGCAAGATAGATGCCGCCGCGCTTGATCGGGAAGCTGCCGCTCTAGTGGAAGGTAGAAAATAACACGCGCGGGTCGTCCCTCTCAACCCGGCTAGCCACCGAGAAAAATCCGTCCCGTCGGCCGTCAGACCTCAACGCTGCAAGTGGTTGAAGAGAAAAGGGTTGACATGGCCCGCTCGACTTCAGTAAAACCGGGCTACGGAGGAATTCATCGCACCATGTCAAAGCTCAAGATAACCTTTACTGGGTCCATGTTCCCGTTGGTTCCGCTGTCTGGTTCGCCGTAGGTGGACTCGCGTAATCCCGGCACGAAGAACAACAGTAATGGCTACGCCCCAGAATGAGACATTTCGAAAGATGATTGTCGAAGCCGCGAGCGCCACGTCCAACTCCGCCGCCGCGCCCTAGCTCTGCTTCCGGCACAATCAGCAAAAGGTAAAGAATTTGTTAGAAATCCTTTTTTGCTTGTATCGTGAGCACGTGAGAAAAATGACCACTTAATCTCCGCCAGGCCCACCCTAACAGAAGGATCCACCACAATGTCAAAAATGCCCCTTACCGGCTTCGCCTTGCTGTCAGTTCTGTTTTTCGCGAACGCTTCGGGAAATAACGCGAGTCAATCCAAACCAAACGCTTCCGGAGCGATGACTGGAACACTTCAAAAGATGGTCGTCGAAAACGCGAGCGTAACGATGCAACTCGACCTGAACGGATTGAATGGAAGCAATTCTCTCGTGGCGAGGCCAGTCATGTTGCAGTTCGCTGCGGCGCCCAACTCTTTTTTTCCTATTCTCGTTTTTAATAATCTGCTGCGTGCAGCTGAACCGGGCTCGATGAGCTTGATCCCGCAATATATTCCGGCGCTCCCTGTGAAGCTAGGCGCGTCTCTCAAGCAACTGGCGCTCGAAAAACTTTCCTCGAACCAAGACTTCGATCTCGCCGTGCGCGACACCGACACCGGGTTCACTTTTTTTAATGTTGAAGGAGCCCAGTACGACTACGATACCAACGCACAATCGTTTACCATCACCGAAGGCAGGCTTCTCCTATCAAAACAGTTTGCCAACGCGCTGGGCCGCCCATCAGACGCAGGCTCAATCATTGGAAGAATTTCTGTCGGCGCGGCGATGCAACCGAGCGAGATTAACCGTCTCGACGCAAACGGCAATGTAAAATCTGCTTCACTGCCGGCGCTGCACCAACCCAGCCTGGGGACCGTCCCCGGTCCCGATGTTATCGTGGGCAACCTGCTTGACTTCGTGCAATCGCAGACTGGTTCAGTAGGCGGCCGCGTCGGCCTGGCCTTGGGAACCGATGCCTGTAACAAAGGAACGATCGACGTGGATTGGCTTGCTTTGCCAAGCAACGATCATCCGTTCATTCCGCAGAATCTTTACCGAATGAGTGGCGGAGCGACTAATTCCGACCGTTTCGAACAAATCGGCCAGTCCTGGGGTAAGCACGCCTTTGCGGCGGCATCGTCTAACGGGTGCGGCTTTGGCTGCAACGGTGTAGCCGGAACCCATCTTGGCTCCGGCTGCTCTGACGCATACGGCGCTGGCTTAAACGGGGGCCAAAGCGGCATAGGTTCGCGCGCCTGGGTCAACCCGTTTACCGGAAGCTTTCCGCCAGGCACTACATCGAACGACCACACGGGTCACAATCATGACGTAACGTCTCACCGGATGCTGGTTATCGTTGATGACTTGAACACGTCGCTAAACGCGGGTGCGACCTATTTTGCTGAAGCGAATTACATCGTCCCACACGAAGGAACCTGGTGTCAGAGTCATCCCGACCAGTGCAACATGTATAACAACGCTTCGTATCGTCAGTACACTGTAACTGGAATTAACCAGCCGTTCAGTTTTAGTCCCGTGGGCAGCACCGTGCGTGAGCAACCAGCCATTAAAGCGTGGACTGGCGCCACGGTGAACGAGGTCGAACCGGATCACGGCAACGACGGTATTTGGTTCATGGGTTACAAAGTGACGAACCCATCCGCTGGCGTCTGGCACTATGAATACGCGCTTTACAACCAAAACCTCGATCGCGCCATTCAATCCTTCAGCGTGCCGCTCGGACCAGGGGTAAATATTTCTAACATCGGGTTTCATGCACCGATTCAACATCCTGGCTGGGCACATGACGGCACGCAGGGAGATGCCGGGTACAGCAGCACACCGTGGACTGTTACTCCGGCCTCCGATTCCATCACCTGGAACACGGAAACGTTTGCACAAAACCAGAACGCAAACGCCATTCGCTTCGGCTCGCTGTATAACTTTCGCTTTGATGCCGACCAAGCACCGAACCTTACGAACGCAACAGTAGGCTTCTTTAGGGCCGGTGGGCCCATGCCGGTCCTTGTCGAGGCTCCCGGGAATGTGCCGACACCGTCGCCAACGCCGACGGCTACCGCGACACCCACCCCGACAGCGAGCGCGACCGCTACGGCTACTGCGACAGCTACCGCTACGGCTACTCCGACAGCGACAGCAACAGCTACACCCACCGCCACGGCAACCGCAACACCTACGCCAACCCCTCCGTTCGGAACACCTACTCCACGGCCCACCCAAACACCAAGGTCTAACCCGTCACCGCGTCCGCGTCCTACTCCGCTGCCGAGGCCGTGATAACCCGCGATAGGTTGTCACTGAGAGTTGTCAGTTATCAGGTGACGGGTGGTGCGCGCATAACGTTTCGAACCACTAACTCGCAGCTTCGACACTCAATGACTACTTCCAAGACTCTACTTGCAATAACACTCACGAGCGTGCTTGGCTATGCCGCTATCAGCTCCGTAAGAGCTGCGATTATCGTTATCAACCCCAGCAAAGACAATACGCTTTACGAGTATGACCCGGCTGAAGGCGATCACAGCAACGGCGCTGGTTTTCACTTCTTCGCCGGTGAGAACGGCATGGGTGAACTCCGCCGCGGCGTACTCGCGTTCGATGTTGCGGGAACAATTCCGGCGGGCTCTACGATCACAGCCGTAAGCCTGACCATGAACATGTCTATGACGCCGACCGGCGCGCAAACTGTCGAACTGCACACGCTGCTTGCGGATTGGGGGGAAGGAACCTCCCACGCGCCCATGGGTGAAGGTGACGGAGCGCCGGCTACCCTTAACGACGCCACATGGCGACGCCGTTTTTTCGACAGCGTCTTTTGGACAACGCAGGGCGGAGATTTTTCTGCAAGCGTCAGCGCAAGCCAGTCGGTCGGTGGTACCGGACAGTACATGTGGAGCTCAACGCAGATGGTTGCTGATGTGCAATCTTGGCTGGACAATCCGCCCAGCAACTTTGGCTGGCTGGTGTTAGGCGACGAGACCGCCATTGCCACGGCAAAGCGGTTTGATACACGCGAGAGCGCTAGTCCACCTATGCTAACCATTCAATACATACCGGGCCCGAGGGTGTTGCCCACTCCGAGGCCGCGCCCCACTCCGGCGCCACGGCCGACTTCCGAGATGTTCTTGATGTTCCTTGCCTTTCCCGCCTGTTACGAACAGCGCGACTAACTTCAAAGGTGGATCGGCCTGCCCTGTAGACGATGGTAGATCAGTGCGCCGGAGGCGCACGTATCAGGCGCAAAGCCGAGCCCTACGTGACAACTCTTGAGCTACACGTTAGGGTATAAGCGCTTCAACGTATTTCGCCGCTTGTATCAAGTTGCTTCGCTTGCTGGAAATGTTTCTCGGCTAATTGAGTCATGCCGAGGTCCTGGAGCCGGCGGCCGAGCATCCAATGGTAAAGTGGGTTGTTGGGAGTGAATTTGTCGGCTTGTTCTTCGTACGCATCGGCTTCTTCACGCTTGCCTGATGCAAGTGCCGCTCCGGCAAGCTCGTTGTTGGCCAGTGCCAGCTGGGGGTTGCGTTGCACGGCGTCGGTCCAAACCGAAACAGCTTCGTCCCTTTGACCGAGTTGCCAAAGTGATTCGCCTTTCTCCTGGCGCGCAAGAATCAAATCATCTCGTTCCACCAGCGCTTCATCCAGAGTGGCTCGCGCTTCGTCATAACGGCCCAGACGATTCAGGATCGCGCCGCGATAATAGAGGCTCAAAGCTTTGCTCTCATCTTTCTGGTGAGCTGCGGCCGCGTGGAGCGTTTGCACGGATTGCGCAGCGTCGCCTAACAAATACTGAAACCAGGCCAGCTTCGGCAGAGCTTCGTTGTTTACAAACAACCCAGTCTTCGAAGCCGTCAAATAATGCTCTTTTCCTTGAACAATGTTTTCCCGATTCGCCGGGCTGAGCCAGCGGGCCGTATCGAGCTGTGCCAGGGCCAGTTCGTCGGGCAAGTGAACCTTGTTGAATGCGACGTCGCCGCGAAACTCGTGATAGCGCACCCAGCCGCAGTGCACGTTTAAGCCAACCCAGACGCACGCGAAGGCTGCAAACGCCAGGCCAGCCTTGTGAATTTTTCCTGACGATTTCAAATTGAACCGGTAAAAGGACAACTCCCTGCCCCGAAGTAATCGCCACGTTTTCAGAGCGAGAAAGGTTGTGACCGCGGCGCAGCCAAGCGCCATCAAAAATGGAACCAGCGCGTAAACACCGCGAACAGCAAGAAAACTTCCCAGAAACACCAGTGCGCCGACGATTTCTTCAGGCCACGTCAACGAATAATGTCTCTTAATGACATTCGATTTGGGAGCCACCAGCGTCGGCTTCCCAAAGCCGAAATAGAGTGCGTCGTTTGGACATACGCTGACGCAATCCATGCATTTCATGCAACCCGGATCGACCACCATCCCGTACTGCTTCACTTCCGCATGCACCTGCACGTTCGAAGTGCAGGTGGCAGTGCAATGCCCGCATTGATTGCACGCAGGGGTGACGCGGATTTTTCCCGGCGAGAATTTGTCGGCGAGACCGAAGAAACCCCCATACGGGCAGGCATAAGTGCAAAAGCCCTTTTGCCCCAAAAAATAAACTGTCACAAATCCGCAGATGAACAGAAAGGGTATGGCCACTGCAACCGACGGGAACGTCTGCCAAAAATTTGTGGTCACCAGATGGTTGGTGAATTTGGGGATCAGTGGTTGTTGCGGTTCCGTGAACAGTCGATATACGACGGGCCAGACAAACATGTACAGCGCCCCGATGAGCGGGACATACACGAGCAGACGCGACCGAAACGGCTTTGGATGAAGGCCCATTTTCTTAAGCAACCACCCGCAGAGATCCTGCAACGCAAGTATGTGACAACCCCAGCCACAAACAAAACGACCGAAGATGAGGGTCGCCAAAATTGCCAGGCTAAAAAAGATGAAGCCCGCGTTCACGAACCCGTTCTGCAGCGTGTACATCGTTTCCGAGGGCTCAATGGGCGAAATCGTTCTGCCCACTAACCGCCACTGGATGATGTGCGCGATCATGAACAGGTTCAGAAGGATCAGTGCGGCGGCGCGCCACCGACCGGTCTTTGATTTACGTATGCCAGTTCTGCTGTATCCAGGAAGGTTGATCCCAGCACTGGCTCGCGCCGAAATCACTCCCGCCGTTTTTAATTCCCGGCTTACGCAACCACTTTTCACAGAGTTGGCGAATTTACTTCAAAAATGGTGACAAGCCAGCGAGCTATTCGGCGAGCGCACCTTGCCCGGAGACCAAATTGGGATTAGAAAAAAAACGTGAAATTAACGCGCGCATTAATCCTAGTGTTAGCCGTGAACGCATTCCATTCCGGCTTCGCCGAGGGAGACTCTCCGAAGATGACTGGCAGGTGGAACGTTGAGATCACCTTCGCGAATGCGGAGCACCGCTCAGTGAGCTTTGACGCACAAGCCGATGGAAAAGGTACTTTGGCGCCGATGGATCCACAGTCAAAAGCCTGGGGAGCCGCCAATCCTTCGCAGGCAAAATGGCGCCTGACAGAAGAAAATTCGGTAACATTTTCGGGCCAGGTAGAATTTCTCCTTGGCAATGTTGGCCGCGACGCGGGAACTTTGACGTTCAAAGGAAAATTTGAAACACCCGATTCGATCACCGGCGAAGTAGAATTTTCCCCGCTCGTCGGAGAGCGTCCCTCGAAACACGGCACCTTCAAAGCTGTTCGCGAAAAACAATAGCGCGAGCCTCCCCAAACTTTTCAGACGCGAAGCGCCAGGGAGCAGGAAAGCGCTACTTTAATTTCAACGCCAAATTGCGGAACACGGCATAGTAACGGGATTGTCACTTTCGGAGCGCATCGAAAAGCGCCTTGCGACATTCATCCGGGTGAGTTCTGGCCTTCGAGCCTGTCAGCTTCCCAAGAAAAAGCCTCAGAAAAAACTCAAAAAAGGCTTGCCGAAATTTCTTCGTCCAATAAAACCCGGGGACAACCACACACAACCCGGAAAAAGTGTTGACGCGCGCTAGTGGCAGCTCCGCTACCGACTACGCTCCACACTCAAATTCCATCCACATCATTAGCGAACTCAATGAAAGAGAGATCCGCTTCACGATCAGCCTTCTTTAACGTCCGTGTTCTTAATCGGCCTGTTTATCCTTCTGGGCGGCGTCTTTCTGGCGCTCGCGGGCCTCGGCTTGTTCTCCGCGCTCACTGCCAGCTCCACACAAGCGCAGCGGCGACTCCAACCGCCACAGCAACGGCTACGGCGACTGCCACTCCGACTGCGACGCCTACAGCAACTGCTACTGCAACCGCGACTGCTACGGCTACGCCTAGACCGACGCCCACGCCTCGGTTTTCGCCGACACCGAGGCCTCGTCCGACTCCACCGCCTCGCCCCTAGGCTCTGACTAGGGAATAGTCACTTGGATGGGAACCGCAGGCGTCTCTGCCACATGCGACAGGGTTTCACAGACAGATCCCGCGAATTCCCTGGTAGCGACTGAAACGTTGTTATGCTTAGGCGACGCCGACAGTGCAACGCGTAGGCCGTTTACGGTCTAGCGAATCCCGCTATCACATTCCCATTGGACGTTGATCATTTTGCCCTGTGCAACATCAGCTTCGAAGGGCCCAAAGCGACCGATGCTGGTTTTCCTTCCTTGCATCGACGCTTTGTAGTGACCGGGCGGCAACGATACGCGAAAGCGTCCCTGGCCATCGGTCGTAAATGACGCCACCTCGCCATTTTTGTTTTCAACGACAAACGCAGCATTCGCCAGCGGCATTGAACCGGCAGCATCAGCTCTGCTGGGCCCGGGATTAGCCGGGCTAATCGTAATTACTCCTTCAATTCCTGATTCTCCTTCAGAAGGAGTTTGCCCAGTCGAAGCGGAAACAGCCATGACGATGAGCCCGAAAGCGATGAGTAAGTTGTAAAGTCTCACTGCGCACTATATTCGTGCCGCCTCGTGATGGTCAACGATTCGAAACACAAAGCGAATCCTAATGGGCTGGCACTTGACGAAGGAATTGTCGCGTCGAAATTCTTCGCTTCTCTTGCGCATGAAACGTTACCTGCCGTTTGTAATTGTGGTTGGTGTCGCATTGGCCACGTTTGGGAGCGGCACAATGCTCTATCGTGCAAAGCGTCCGCAGGTTAAGAATATTCCCGAGAGCCAGCGTGTCCCGGCACGAAGCGATACCTCGGCGCACGTCCGCGGTAACCCCGACGCTCCGGTGACGCTGGAAGAGTTCGCCGATTTCCAGTGCCCGCCGTGCGGTCAATTCGCCCCGTTCGCTGAGGAATTGCTGCGGGAGTACGATTCGCGGTTGCGCGTCGTTTTTCGAAATTTTCCACTCCCCGCCCACGAACACGCTCGCGAGGCTGCGCAGGCCGCGGAAGCCGCCGGTTTCCAAGGAAAATTTTGGGAGATGCACGACACGCTCTACCGGGAACAATTAGCCTGGAGTAAGGCCCCGAACGCGCGGGAATTGTTCGAATCGTACGCGGGCACGCTGGGCCTTAATATGGATCAGTTTAAGAAAGATATGGACAGCGACAAAGCGAGGGAACGCGTCGATTCCGACCATGCGCTTGGCGATTCTCTGGGAATAAAGGTCACTCCAACGCTGTTCATCAACAACCGCCCCATGGAGCCACAAGAGAAAAACCCCGAGGGCGTCCGCGCCGCGATCAATGCGGCCCTAAACGAAAAATCGCAATCGTAACTTCGTTGAAGCATTGGGAAGCCCGAGTGATTCGTTACATGATTAAAGCATTACGTCGGGTTTACGATTTGACCTTTTCACTATTTAACGGTCTAACGAGCCGAAGCCATTCCTCACTCCGATCATGACCGTATCGCGGTTTCGCACCATTCTTTACACGGCAGTGGCCATTGTTGCCGTGGCCGGACTGGCCGACGCAACTTATCTGACCGTGCAGGCGCTTACTGGCGAGACCATTACCTGCGGAGGTTCACCGGATTGTTTTCGGGTGTTGGGCAGTTCGTATGCCAAGCTGGGCGGAATTCCGGTGGCCATACTTGGAGCGCTCGCCTATTTCACTGTGTTCACTTTCGCCACATTCGCAGCGTTCGGCCACCCACGGGCGCCGAGATTTCTCGCTCTAATCACTGGTGCGATGTTTCTGATGACGCTTTGGCTGCTGTATGTGCAGGCGTTTCTGCTGCACGCGTACTGCCGATATTGTCTATTCTCAGCGGCAATCACATTTCTTATCGCCGGGCTGCTGATCGCCGTACCGCCCTCACAACGGCGGTCTGGCGCATGAGCCGCATGCTCGTATAGGCAATGAGCCCTATGCGCATTTTGGTCATCGAGGACGAAAAGAAAACCGCGGCTTTTCTGGCCAAAGGATTGCGCGAAGCCGGCTTTGCTGTGGATGTCGCGCCTGATGGCGAAACCGGGCTGGAACAGGCGCGTGCGAGCAAATTTGATCTTCTGATCGTCGACATCATGCTGCCGCACAAGGACGGCTGGGATGTGGTCGCGGAACTGCGGCGCGATGAAGTCCGCACGCCCATTTTGTTTCTCACCGCCCGCGACAGCGTCCGCGATCGTGTGAAAGGACTCGAGCTAGGTGCAGACGATTATCTGGTCAAACCGTTCGCGTTTCCAGAATTACTCGCTCGTGTCCGCTCGGTGTTGCGGCGCGCTCCCCAGCAGCAGCCGGAACATTTGCGCATCGAGGATTTGGAACTCGACACGGAACGGCACAAGGCGACGCGTTCAGGAGTTTCGTTGAACCTCACGCCAAAGGAATTTCTTTTGCTTTCGCATTTGGTTCGCTCAACCGGCTCTGTCGTGTCGCGCACCGAAATTGCAGAGCACGTTTGGGACGTCGGATTCACGACTGACACCAATGTCGTCGATGTGGTTGTACGCCGGTTGCGCGCAAAAGTGGACGACCCGTTCAAGACGAAGCTGATCCACACAATTCGTGGCGTCGGTTATGTTCTCAAAGGACGCTAGCCATCTTCGTTGTCGTCCTTGAAGAAACCACGCTCCATCGCATTCCAGCTTATTCTGCTGTTTACGCTGGCGGCGGCGCTTTTGCTCGCCTGTGGGCTTGGCGTGTTTTACTCGATTGTGGTGCGTCATGCGTTCGCCGAAGACAACGCAGTTCTGGCAGACAAGATGTCTGCTTTGAGCGCGGATCTCGACGAGAATGGAGCTGAGGCCTTCGCCGAAGAGTTAACGGCCCACCGCATCGGTGAACATACCGCTTACTGGATCAGGATGCTCAACGCAGAACACCGTACGATTGCGGAAACGCCGGGGATGGATCGGTTGATTCCAATACAGATTTTTCCAGCGGCGCGAGAACCGGGGGAGGCGCTCCGCGGTCGCAATGATTATCGCACCGCAGCGAAGCTGTTTTCCTTAGTGGCCTTCAACGAACATTCCAATGGTCAATCTTACACGCTCCAGATGGCGCAAGACCGCTCGAGTGACGAGCAAGTCGAAAGGAACTTCGCAGTTTTGTTCGTTTTGGTCCTTTCAGGTGGTGTTCTCGCGTCGACGTTAATTGCGATCATCGTTACGCGCCGCGGGTTGCAACCGCTGCGAGAAATGGCGCAATCACTCGGCCGGATCGGGCCGGAGCAATTGAGGGAGCGCATTGGTTCTGAAGGATGGCCGCGCGAGCTTCAACCGCTCGCGATCGCTTTCGACCAGATGCTTACGCGACTCGACGATTCCTTTACGCGGCTGTCGCAATTCTCCGCCGACCTTGCGCACGAGCTGCGAACGCCCATCGCCAATATGCTGGGCGAGGCACAGGTCGCTCTCACGCGGGAGCGTACCGCTGTTGAATATCGCGAGACCATCGAATCCGCCGTGGCCGAATGCGAACGGCTTTCCAGGATCGTGGACAATTTGCTTTTTGTCGCGCGCGTGGATGCGGCGCGTGAACCGATCGCACGAAAGTGGTTCGATGCGCGCGCCGCGATCGAGAAAATCGCGGCTTTTTATCAAACGGTCGCAGACGATCACAATGTTACGATCAATTGCAGCGGCGACGGCCAGATTTATGCCGACCCAGACTTGTTCGAACGCGCCTTGGGAAATCTGCTCGATAACGCGCTGCGATTCACTCCCGCGCATGGTTCAATTCATATCGGGCTTTCGAAACGCCACGCTGATTTCGAAGTTGCCGTCAGCGACAACGGCTGCGGAATCGCTGCAGAACATTTGCCACGCGTGTTCGATCGATTTTACCGTGCCGAATCATCGCGCAGTTCAGATGGAGCCGGCCTCGGGCTTGCTTTGGTGAAATCGATCGTCGATCTCCACGGCGGATCGGCCAAAGTCGAAAGCGAGATTGGTCGCGGCACAACGGTCAAACTGACATTCCCGCTTATGTAGCCGCATCCCTACCCCGCGTGTCTTAGGGTCGAACTAGTGGCGTGTAGTCCGCAGCACATTCCTAGCGCACGGTTCCTGTCAGCCCTGAAAGCGCACTAGGTGTTGGCCTACCGACCTCACAGCATCTCCACCTGTTCGTGCTGTTTCGCTTCACGGGCGGCCATTGCGAATGGGTTTATTTGCGGCGGAGCGTCGATGCGTTCTGTGCCGTTGAGCAGACCTTCGACGGTTAGAATTTGAATGCGCGGATAATCTTTATCGTGCCAGAGCTTGGACGAGTAGCGACCGGCATCGGCGGCTTCTGTGCGCATTTGTTTACTTGGTTTTTCCAGCGGGATTAACGCCCCGCCAGCAGCTTTCTGATTTTCAACATCGCCCAGCAATGTGGCGACATCGCCGCGATTCACTCCGCCACCTTTGACCTGAACGATAATTTTCTCGCGATAGGGCGCTTCCTTCTTCAATGACGGCGCATCCTCTCTCACTCGGTTAAGAAAATCTTTTCGCTCTGTTTCGTAATAGTAGAGAAGCCCATCAACGCCGCGATCTGCACCTTTGCCTTCACCTTCTTTCAACGGACGCGCGCCAATAAGAGACAGGGCCAATGCTGGAATTGGAATTTATCGAGCTCAGCCAGTCGCTTCGCGCTCGCGAAGTCGGTTGGCTGACCTTTCTCTTCAAATTCGATTTCTTCGCCGAAGGCATCTTTCAATCGGCGTTTGATCAAATTGATGGCGAGATACGTGATGTCGATACCGATCCATTGTCGATCTAACTTTTGTGCCGCGTGAATGGTCGTGCCGCATCCGCAAAACGGATCCAGCACGACATCATCGGGCTCAAACGTAGCGTTGGACACTACCTCGATTTCTGGAGTGCTACGCTCGGTCTCACATTGTTTACGGCAGGATATTTGTTTCATTCGTTGACGAACCGGCACGTCTGCCGATAAGGGCGGTTACGCAGCCAAGCTGAAGCCGCTTTTTTTTAAAAAAATTTGTCTTGCCATTCATTACAATCTTGTAATGATGCGCGGTGTTTATGAGAAAGACTTGCTTTTTTTCTGGAGATCGAGGGCGACGGCTTCTGCCGCTGATTATGTGCGCATGTTCAATATTTCCCGCAGCGAGTCGCTCCGTCCTCGCGCAGACAGCAAGTCAGGAGGAAATCGTCATCACGGCCGAAGAATTACCCAGTGTACCCAGTGCCTATGGTGCGCCCCCTACGTTTTCGCGTAGCCGTTTCTCCAACGCAGTAAATGCCTACGTGTTGCCGCCATGGGCGTTTTTCTTCGGCGAGCTTTTTGAGGGTCAGGGGTTCCGCCACGGGCC
>Ga0137403_10005521_pt1 | contig 14656 bp, 9 predicted proteins | sample CZOMad2_1_16fung_FD_122057 | JGI IMG/M metagenome (GOLD analysis project Ga0137403, IMG submission 122057) | Vadose zone soil fungal communities from Angelo Coast Range Reserve, California, USA - CZOMad2_1_16fungal (Hybrid Assembly) | ecosystem: Environmental > Terrestrial > Soil > Vadose zone... | reverse complement strand
GGAGACCGCTTCCCCGCAACCCGTTATCAAACACAGGCAACCAAACCAAATAGCTTTCATCCTTAAAATTTTTAATAGTGATCGATCGCACAACGCCCATCCCCGGTATCAAGGTGGAAAAACTATGCCAATAAGCCCTGCGGAAGAATTTCCCCGGTAAGCCATAAAATTTTAATTTACGGAACTATGCTCCAAGACAATCTATTACTGATCATATCGCTATTGTTCATGGTCTCCCTGCTGGCGATGCTGAGCGATAAGCTGCGGGTCTCCTATCCTGTTTTCCTCGTAATAGCGGGACTGCTGATCAGCCTCGTACCCGGCATTCCGCGCATTGTCCTGGATCCGGATACCGTATTCGTCATCTTCCTTCCTCCCCTGCTCTACGCGTCGGCCTGGAAGACCTCCTGGCACGACTTCTGGCTCTGGCGTCGTCCCATCGGGCTGCTTGCCATTGGGCTAGTGATCTTTACGGCAGGAACGGTCGCCTATATTTCAAATTTGATGATCCCCGATTTTTCGCTGGCGCTCGGCTTTTTGCTGGGAGGCATCATCTCTCCTACGGATGCCGTTGCAGCTACCGGCGTGCTGCAGCATCTGAAAGCGCCCAAGCGGGTGGTGACGATCCTGGAAGGAGAAAGCCTGGTCAATGATGCGTCTGGGCTGATCATATTTCGTTTTGCCCTGCTGGCCATCGTGACGGGTCATTTCACGCTGTGGAAGGCCGGCGGCAGCTTTTTACTGGTAGCCGGGATCGGCATCCTCATCGGCCTGGCCATCGGCATGGTAATGTTTGCCGTGCACAAATGGCTGCCCACTACGGCCAATATCGATACCGTGCTTACCCTGATCTCCCCTTATCTGATGTACATCACGGCAGAGCATTTCCATTTCTCCGGGGTCCTGGCCGTAGTCAGCGGCGGCTTGTTGATGAGTTACTGCTCACATGATGTTTTCAGTTACAGCACGCGCCTTCAGTCGCAGAGCGTGTGGAATATCCTGGTCTTCCTGCTCAATGGCGTCGTTTTCATCCTCATCGGGCTGCAATTGCCCGGCATCGTCCGGGGGCTGGGGGAATATTCATTGCAGGCGGCTATTTTCTATGCCGTCGTCATCAGCGTGGTCACCATCCTCATCCGTATCGTTTGGGTATTTCCATCGGCCTATATTCCCAGGATCCTGAGCAAGAGGATCCGGAAAAAGGAACGGCGGCCAACCTGGCAAGCCGTTTTCATTATTGGCTGGAGCGGGATGCGGGGCGTAGTATCCCTGGCTTCGGCGCTGGCCATTCCACTCAGCCTGACAGGAGGGACCGCATTCCCTCATCGAAACCTGATCCTGTTCATCACATTTACGGTGATCCTTTTCACGCTGGTGCTGCAAGGGCTCAGCCTGCCCCTGTTGATGCGGTGGCTGAAGATCGAAGCGCGTGAGAGCGAGTCGGAAGAGACCCTGGCCATCCGTCTGCGGCTGGCAAAGGCGGCGCTCGACCATATCGAGACGGAATATGCGGACGAGGTCATTTCCGTCGACGCATTCAATCGTCTGAAGGCCCGTTATGAACGGATGGTAGATATCGCCAATAAAAAGATACGGCAAGAAGAAGGTGCGGAAAAGAGCCCGACCTTTTTGCCCCGTTACCGCAAAATGTTGCTTGAGCTGGTAAAGGTCCAGCGTAAGGAACTGGCGCAGATGCGTCGGGATAATGAGTTTTCAGATGAGCTGATCCGCGGCAAGGAATTCGAGCTTGACCTCGAAGAGGCCAGGTTCCAGCGCCTCAATGTACTGTCCAAGCCTCCGCTCGATTAGAGCCAGGCATCCAACTGGGGAAAATTATCCCCGTTCATCCCGTAAACTCACCCCGCCACCGCGGAGCTGGCTGAAGCCATATGCTGCAGAATGACGCGATAAAGATCGTCGGGATTGAATGGTTTTATAACGATATCGGTGAGGCCGGCCGCGAAGGCCTCGCTTTCCACTTCTTTCGGAGTGCTGGCCGTAAGGGCGATGATGGGCAATGTTTCGCCTCTTTTGCGCAGGAGCAAGGTCGCTTCATATCCATCCATGACCGGCATATGCAGATCCATCAGGACCAGGAGGTGGCGGCTGCTGTCCAGTTTGTCCAGCGCTTCCTGCCCGTTGACGGCGACATCCACCACCGCTCCGCCATTCTCCAGGATGGTCTGCGCGACCAGGACGTTCAGCGGATTGTCCTCTACCAGCAGGATATTAACGCCCTGCAATAACCGCTCCTGCTCACAGGAGACAGCAGAAGGCAGGCTCTCTCCGGCAGGCTCGGTGCTGAACGGGAAGGACTGGGTAAAATAGAATGAGGATCCTTTACCGGGCTCGCTGTCCAGTTGCAGGGAAACTCCCTGCAACTCCAGGATCCGTTTGGTAATGGCCAGCCCAAGGCCGGTGCCGCCATAGCTGCGGGAGGTGGACGAATCAGCCTGGGTGAACCGGTCGAAGATCATATATTGTTTCTCCCTCGCGATGCCGATACCCGTATCTTTCACTTTTATCGTTATGGTGGCCGATCCGCCGTCAGCGTCGTTGGTTCCGGCAGGATCCACGTAAATGGACAGCCGCACATGTCCTTCGCGGGTGAACTTTATGGCATTATGCACCAGGTTGGTGATCACCTGGCTGATGCGGGTAGGATCCCCCATCAGCTTTTTGTCCAGGCCCGCCCCGATGTCCAGCAGCAGCAGGATCCCTTTTTCATGCGCCGTATTTTTCAGCCCTGCTACGATATTGCGGGCGATGGCTGGCAGGTCCATTGGTATATATTCGAAGATGATCTTGCCTTCTTCGATCTTATTATAATCGAGGATATTATTGACAATGGAAAGGAGATTATTGGCCGAGAACAACAGGACGTCCAGGTCTCCTTTCTGATCATCGCGCGGCTTCCTGCGGAGCAGCACGTGGGTCATGCCGATCACGGCGTTCAAAGGCGTGCGTATCTCATGGGACATGGTAGACAGGAATTCCGATTTGACCTTCAGGCCCTGCTGTGCCTGGAGGGCCGCCTGCTTGAACGTATGGGCGAATCGATGGGACAGAGCCAATGCCTGCAGGAACAGGAAGGAAATATACCCCGCGAACACGACTACTTTCATGGGAGGAATGATCCCGAAATAGTTCATATTGATCAGGAGCAGCATCGCCAGCATGACCCCGGTGCTGAGCAGGGCGAACTGGGAGCCGCTCCTTTTATTGCGGGCGGCCTGCAGGTAAACATATAAGGCATATCCCGTGCAGATGAACATCGCCACCAGGAAAATATGAAGGAAGCGGGTGAAGATGATCGGGGGAGTAAGAATGGTGATCACGCTGTAGGTCAGGCAGAATAGGCCCATCCAGTTCATCAGGACCGGGTGGGTATCCTGTGGATAGAGATGTTTGGTATATCTCGTGAACAAGGCCGCGCTGAGCGACAGGGTGATGTATTCGATCCGGATGGTGATGAACCAGTCCATGCCGGGGAAAAGGGTATGGAGTACATACGAATCCGTTCCGACCATACGGTAGCAGTAGAGCAGGCAGAACAAGGAAAAATAGAGCGTGGTATTATCATGCCGCCCGAAAACAAAGAGTCCCAGGAAGAAAAGCCCGCCCATGAATAGGCATCCCGCCAGCACGAGATCGAATGCGGCATCCCTGTTCTTCTTCAGGAAGAGCATGTCCTTATCTCCGATCAGGATCCTTTTATACGTGCCGCCTTTCCAGTGCCAGAAATTGGCGACCTGCATCACGATTACCAGAGTATCCGTTTCTCCGGGCGGAAGCGCGAGGGTACGGGTCGCCCAGAAAGGGGTGGCTTCTACGGCCGACCTGCCTGGCTCACCATTCTGTGCCTGTACGACGCCGTTGACATAGAGCTTATACGCGCAATAAACATCGGGCACTTCCATGCCGATACGTGGGCGTTTGTGGGGAAGGAGGACCGTGAGCGTATACGTAGCGTAACCTTCCGAACTCAGTGTCTGCCCGTTCAGATGCAAGTCCTTCCATAGCGAGGGATAAGGGAAGTAATCCGGCCTTCCGGCCGTGGACAGGCTGTCCGGTAGCAGCAATTTTTTCCAGAAAAAACCCCATTCCCCGTCGAGGGCCATCGGCTTGGCGGAAAGATCCTGGTTGCGCAGGTCCAATATTCCTTTTTGCGCCAGGGGACCCGGCGGCTCTTTCGCCAGGCAGTGATCCGAACTCAATATTCCAAGCAGCATGACCAGCAGGAAGGCGGTCATGAGCAGAATTTTGCTTTGCGGGAGCAGAGATATCGGATTTTGGGCGGATCGGGTCATAAAACTGACTACTAAATTGATTTTGATTCTTTTACCAAGAAGTACATAACGCGGATTCCCGGATAAAATGATAGCGGCCCCGAAAAAAAGGAAGAGGCCGCCCGGCATGCCGGGCGGCCTCTTAAACACTTTATAAAAGATTATTTATTTCTTTTCCAGCAGCTTGAAGAACTGATCAAGCTGAGGCAGGATCACGATACGGGTACGGCGGTTAGCCGCACGACCTTCTTCGGTATCGTTGGCAGCCACAGGTACATATTCACCGCGACCTGCTGCCGTAATATGGGCAGGATCGAGTCCGTATTGTTTCTGCAGGATCCGAACCACTGAAGTAGAGCGTTTCACGCTGAGATCCCAGTTATCGGACAGACCGCCGGGCCTCGAGTAAGGCTTATTATCCGTATGGCCTTCGACCATGAACTCGATATCGGGCTGGGCCTTGAGCACCGTGGCCACTTTGCCGAGCACGGCTTTCGCGTTATCCGTCACATCGTAGCTTCCGCTCTTGAACAACATTTTATCTGAAATGTCGATGTAAATAACGCCTTTTTCAACTTTAATATTGATGTCCTTGTCGTCCAGGTTACCGATCGCGCCCTTCAGGTTCATGACCAGGGCCATGTTGATGGAATCCTTATGAGCGAGTTCAGTCTGGAGATTCTGTATATATGCATCTTTGGAACCGATATTATCTAAGGATTTCTTGATGCTTTCTGCCTGGGAGCCGGAGATCACCGACAGATCCTGCAATTGCTTCAGCGTCGCATCATGATTCTGCTTCAGGAAATCGATCTGCTTGTTGAGTGCATCGAGCTGGGCCTGAAGGGCCGCCTTCTGGGTAGCGTCCATGGCAGTGAGGTCATTGCAATTTTTGAGATCACCGGCCAGTTTCATGTTAGCTGCGGTCAGTGAATCGATCTTGGCCTGTGCGGCTTTGAATTTTTTAGAACTTACACAGGAGAATAGGGATAGGGAAAGAACACTGAAAAACAGGAGTTGTTTAAGCTTCATAGTAATATCTTTTTTTTAAAAAATTAATTATTCTTACTTCGCCGAGAGGGTCATGCGATCTATAAGAATAGGGTCAAAGATAGCTTATCATGACAAATAAGCTAATTTATAACTTACAAAATTAAGGCGAATTTAATGCCAGAATTATCGTCACACCTAAATCCCAGTCCGAAAAAGCATCAAATCGCGATGATTTGGCCGGCTTATTTTATTTGTATATGTTTATTTTTAAACGAGACGCGCAATGAGACAAATATTCATGTTTTTCGGCTTGTCCGCTCTGCTGGCATCCTGCAAGCTGATGCCGAAAAGCGCTCCTGCAAAGGAAGACAACAAGGAGCTAGCCCGACTCTTCTCCGATTATTACGAAGGGAGGATGAAGCTTTTTCCATTGGATGCGACCGTGAATGGCGATGAACGATACAACGATCTTTTGTCCATCGATTTTACCGACAGTTACCGGGATACGTTGCGAAATTTCTACAGCCGGTTCCGCGATGGTATCGACGTGTTCGACCGCTCGGCATTAAGCGGGAACGATCGTCTCGGCTATGATATATTCAGATGGGAGCTCGGAACGAAGCTGGAGGGATTGAATTTTCACAGCAATTATATTCCCTTCAATCAATTTTACGCCCTGCCCCTTACCCTGGGGCAACTGGGAAGCGGCGAGTTCTACCAGCCTTTCCGCAATATCCAGGATCATGAGAACTGGATCCGGAGGGCAACCGCCTTCGGCCCTTGGGCCGACAGTGCGATCGTATATCTCAGGAAGGGTATGGCCGCCGGCTTCGTATTGCCGAAAGCGCTGGTGGTAAAAATAATCCCGCAGCTGGAGGCGATAGCGGGAGACACGAGCGGAAAGAATGTTTTTTACGGCGCCTCCGCCAAATTGATGGCTGTCGCCGATACGGCAGGAGTGAAAAGATTGAAGGAAGCCTATGCCGGTCTTATCCGGACAACGATCATTCCTTCTTACCGAAAGCTGGCGGAATTTTTAAAGAAGGAATACCTGCCCGCAGCAAGAACGAGCTCGGGAACATCCGCCTTGCCCGGTGGCGGGGATTATTATGCTTACCTGGTCAGGGACCAGACCACGACCTCCCTCCGGCCGGATGAGATCTACCAGACCGGGCTGAAGGAAGTGACGCGTATCCGTGCCGCCATGGATAGTGTTAAAAATGCAGTCGGCTTCCATGGCGATCTGGCCGCCTTCTTTAATTATATGCGGACCGATAAAAAATTCATACCCTATAAAACCCCGCAGGAAGTGCTGGACGCCTTTGCGGCCATTCATGGGAAAATGCAGCCCAATCTGCAGAAGATGTTCGATCATACTCCAAGGACCGGCTTCGAGATCAGGCAGACGGAAGCCTTTCGGGCTGCAAGCGCCAGCGCGGAATACAATCAAGGATCGCCCGACGGGCGTCGACCGGGCATTTTCTATGTTCCGATCCTGGATGCTACAAAATTCAATACCACCTCCGGCATGGAATCTTTATTCCTGCATGAGGCTATCCCCGGCCATCATTACCAGGTCTCTCTTCAGCTGGAAGACAGTCTGCTGCCGGCCTTCCGCCGCTTCGGCGGGAATAATGCCTATGTGGAAGGCTGGGCCCTGTACTGCGAATCCCTGGGCAAAGAGCTGGGGCTTTACACCGACCCCTACCAGTACATGGGTGCGCTGGGCGACGAGATCCACCGCGCCATCCGGCTGGTGGTGGATGTAGCGATCCATACCCGGGGCATGAGCCGGGAAGAGGCCATAAAATACATGATGGACAATGAAGCCATTTCCCTGGATGGCGCAACGGCCGAGATCGAGCGCTATATGGCGATCCCCGCACAGGCCCTGGGTTATAAGATCGGGGCCCTGAAAATAAGAGCGCTGCGCAATAAATACCAGCAGGAACTGCAGGGCCGCTTCCGGCTGGCGGCCTTCCACGACGAGATCCTGAAAGACGGTGCCATGCCGCTGGAGGTGCTGGAAAAGAAGATGGACGCCTGGGAAAAGAGACAGTAGGCCGCTCTCTCATATTCTGCGCCCAGCTAAAAAAAATAGTTATTTTATACTAAAAAAATTAGTGTGAATAAATTAATTCTGCTAACTTTACCGAATCAATAAATTTGGTGAACTAAAAAATACGATTATGTCAAACGCAGAAAAACTCAAAGCTCTAAAGCTGACAATCGACAAGATTGACAAGGATTTCGGAAAGGGCAGTGTAATGATGATGAATGAGAGGAGTCAGGAGCCCATGGAAGTTATTTCCACCGGGTCGATCGGTCTTGACGTGGCCCTGGGAGTGGGTGGTCTGCCGAGAGGACGGGTCGTAGAAATATATGGACCTGAATCCTCCGGGAAAACAACGCTTGCAACCCATATCATTGCAGAAGCGCAGAAAAAAGGTGGCATGTGTGCGATCGTGGATGCGGAGCACGCATTCGACAGCGCTTATGCCCAGAAGCTGGGTGTGGACATTGACAACCTGCTGATCTCACAACCGGATTACGGCGAACAAGGCCTGGAGATCGCGGATCGCCTGATCCTCTCCGGGGCTATCGACGTGGTTGTCATCGACTCCGTCGCCGCACTGGTGCCGAAAGGAGAATTGGAAGGCGAGATGGGCGACAGTAAAATGGGACTTCAGGCAAGACTCATGTCGCAGGCGTTGAGGAAGCTGACGGCTACCATCAGCAAGACCAATACCATTTGTATTTTCATTAACCAGCTGCGTGAAAAGATCGGGGTCATGTTCGGAAATCCCGAGACCACGACCGGTGGCAATGCACTCAAGTTCTATGCATCCGTGAGACTGGACATCCGCCGCATGGCGCAGATCAAGGACGGAGAAGAAGCGGTGGGCAACCGGGTAAAAGTAAAAGTCGTCAAGAACAAAGTAGCTCCTCCTTTCCGGGCCGCCGAATTCGATATCGTCTTTGGAGAAGGCATTTCCAAGACAGGAGAAATAGTCGACATGGGTGTCGAATTGGGTATCGTTCAGAAAAGCGGTAGCTGGTTCAGCTACAATGGAGATAAATTAGGACAAGGCCGGGATACGGTAAAACAATTATTGCACGACAACCCGGAGCTCGCTACGGAAATTGAAAACAAGATCCGTGAAAAAGTAAAAGAGATGCAATCGGCTTAGGCCGGATCCAGGATCGTACAACTATCGATGGGCCAACCACCGACCAGGAAATAAAGATTTTAATGGGTTAGTAAGTATTGCGGCCCCGGTTTCCACCGGGGCTGATTTTTTTACGGAACTTCCCGGATGACCAGACCCCGCCATGAATTAAGTAGAATGTTCCAACACGAATTTTCAAGTAAACACTGTCCAGAAATGGGAAAAATTGGGGGCAGACCCGCTTGAGGTTCAACTCGCCCGCAACGAGGGCGACTATTATAAACGTCACGCTGTCAATAGCTTGCAGGGCTGAAAATAAAAAAGGGGTCTGAATAGAAATTCAACCCCGTTTTAAAATCCAATATCCTATGAAAAACCGTGATAAAGGTATATGATCTAAATCAATTCTGCAATACCATTTTGTGGTAATTTCTGTTTTAGGCAAACTTTAATTCTTCAAAAGCTGGTTTGAAACGATCCTATTGCTCTCTTTATCAGCAACTCGTAAGACATACACCCCTCTTTCCAGCGATGAGATATTTATTACCTGCATGCCCGGCGCCAAACGCTTGCTGATACGCACTGATCCTGCTGCATCCAGCACCTGCATATCCACCGAATGCTCACTGCGGATAATAAGCAGCTTGTCTGCAGGATTGGGATAAAATTTAAAATCAATATCCCCGGACAGGCTCACCTGCATTGCTTTTGAATAGACGAGCCGACCTCCTTGCGCGTTATACCTGATCCTGTAAAGATCATTTCCATTGGGTGGAGCGACGTCCATCAGCTCATAATGATCGTTATTCTTTTCTTTTCGCAGAACGCCGATCGTCTCGTAGTGATTTCCTTCCGTTGCCCGCTCTATGATAAAATAATCTCCTTCTTCCGCACTGTCCACATTCCATTGCAACCACACTTTATTCGATTCCTTCACCGAAGCGGAGAAGTTCACAAACACTGCCGGGCCATTCATCTCCGGCTTGCCCTCCTTTTCACTAACGGTGCCTGTACCCGCCGCAGAATCCGGTGAATTCTTTATCTGCTGTGCACCCGCGGCAATAAAGCAGACCAAACCAACACAGGTTAGCCAAAAAGGTCGTTTCATGATAAGCACTTGGTTTCTTGAGACGCTTCCAACGTCTGAATCGAAAGGGGGAATCAATTAACAAATTCCATGCCTGAATATTGTTGACAGGCTTTGCTTGATAAAAACGAGCGCGGCAATTTAAAATTTCATTAAACTTGTTATAGTCTTCTTAAAATCTGCCCGGCATAGCCACATTAATTATCTTCATCTCATAAAAACACCCCCCATGCAATTATCCAGAAGAAAAATGAGCGGCTCCAAAAGGATCGCCCTTGTAGCCCACGACAATAAGAAAAGCGAATTAATGGAGTGGGCGATCTACAATAAGTCCGCGTTGAGCAAGCATCGCTTATATGGCACGGGAACGACCGGCAAGTTGCTGGAGCAAGCACTCGGCCAGTCGGTGAGCAAATTCCTGAGTGGCCCACTAGGCGGGGATCAGCAGATCGGCGCCCGGATAGCGGAGGGGAAGATCGACGTGCTTATTTTCTTCTGGGACCCGATGGAGGCCCAGCCCCATGACCCTGATATCAAGGCCTTGCTGCGGCTGGGCGTTGCATGGAATCTCCCGATCGCCTGCGACCGCGCCACTGCGGACTTTATGCTTACTTCTCCACTCATGTATGAAGACTACGAAATAATCCTGCCCGATTACAGCCAGTATATCAAACGCCTTCAAAAATAAGCGCGGAAACCACCGCCCGTTTTGTAATTTCATAGTCTGCTCCAAAACAATACAGCAAATCATGAGAAATCCATTCATCGGCCTCCTCCTTTTATTATCCTTTCTTTCTCGCGCCCAGACCAAGCTCCTGGCAGGCTTTGGCGAAAAAGCGGCCAGTGAAGAATTCTCCCTGGAAGAAAAATTCGACAACTTCCTGAATGCAAAAAATATCGACAGTGGCATAAGGATCATGTCCTCCCGCCCCCATCACGTAGGTTCTCCGGGAGACAAGGCAGTCGCAGACTATATCTATAACCGCTTCAAGAGCCTCGGCTTCGACACCAGGGTGGAAACCTTCTATGTACCCTTTCCCACCCCGAAGGAACGGATCCTGGAAATGACCGGCCCTATTCCCTATAAGGCCATGCTGTCGGAGCCCGCCCTGAAAGAAGACGCCACTTCGGGCCAGGCTGCCGAACAATTGCCAACCTATAACTGCTGGTCCCCGGACGGGGACGTAAGCGGGGACCTGGTCTTTGTCAATTATGGCATCCCCGATGATTACGAACGCCTCGAAAGGATGGGCATTTCCGTGAAAGGCAGGATCGTGCTGGCAAAATACGGTCATTCCTGGAGGGGCATCAAACCCAAGGTGGCGCAGGAACATGGCGCGATCGGCTGCATTATCTACTCCGATCCGAAAGATGACGGCTACTACCAGGGCGAGGTCTATCCTAAAGGCGCGTTCAAAAATGAATACGGCGTCCAACGAGGCTCGGTCCTCGATATGCCCATCTATCCCGGAGATCCGTTGACGCCGGGCATCGGCGCCACAAAAGATGCGAAAAGGCTGGACAGGAAGGACGCGGTCACTCTGTTGAAGATCCCCGTGCTCCCGATCAGCTATCATGACGCAGAGCCTCTTCTGCGTGCCCTTGAAGGCCCCGTCGCTCCGGAAGAATGGCGGGGAGCCCTGCCCTTTACCTATCATATCGGTCCCGGCAAGGCGCATGTTCATCTCAAGCTGTCTTTCGACTGGAGCCTTAAGCCCATCAACGATATCATCGCCAGGCTGCCTGGCAGCGAATGGCCGGACGAATGGGTGATCCGGGGCAATCATCACGATGCTTGGGTGAATGGGGCGGGTGATCCCATCAGCGGGCAGTCTGCCATGCTGGAAGAGGCAAGGGCCATCAGCGAACTGGTCAAAACGGGCTGGCGCCCCAAGCGCACCCTGATCTATTGCGCCTGGGACGCTGAAGAGCCAGGCTTGCTGGGTTCTACCGAATGGGTGGAGACACATGCCGGTGAGCTGCAGCAAAAGGCGGTGGTCTATATTAATTCCGATGGGAATGGACGGGGTTTCCTGGGTGCGGAAGGTTCGCATGCCCTGGAGCCCTTCATGAATGAAGTAGCGAGAGACGTCACCGATCCCGAAACCCATATCAGTATCGCAGAGCGCAAAAGATCCCGGGATCTGGTGGATGCCGCTAATAATAACAGGCTCCGAAAGGAGCTGCTGACGAGGAAGGGATTCAGCCTGGGAGCCCTGGGCTCGGGTTCCGATTATTCCGCATTTCTCCAGCATGTGGGCATTCCCTCCTTCAACCTGGGCTTTGGCGGCGAGGATCCCGGAGGAGAATACCATTCTATTTATGATTCCTATGACGATTACCGGAGATTCAAGGATCCAGGCTTTGAATATGGCGTCGCCCTGGCCAAGACGGCCGGACGAGTGGCCCTTCGCATGGCGGATGCCCCTGCGCTGCCTTTCGACTTTTCGTCTTTTTACAAGACCGTCAATGGATACGCTGCCGAGTTGTCCGGCCTGATCGACCAGTCGAGGGAAAATACAGCCCTGGTCAATGAGATAATAAAGGAAAATCATTATAGCAATGCAGGAGACCCGACCGCCCGCTTGCTCGCCCCCACATCCCGGGACGAGGTCCCTTTCCTGAGCTTTTCCCCTCTCCAAAATGCGCTGAGAAGTCTAGAAAAAGCGACCAACCGACTGTCCGACACTCTGTCAAAACATGGATTATCGCCGGCCGTGCAGGATCATGTGAACCAGGCGCTCTATAAAGCGGAACAGCAATTGCTGTCTGAGAATGGGCTGCCCCGCCGTCCCTGGTATCGGCACACCATTTATGCGCCTGGTTTTTATACCGGCTACGGAGTGAAGACCATGCCGGGCATCCGGGAGGCCATTGAACAACGTAACTGGAAAGAAGCCCAGGAGCAGATAGAGATCACGGCTGCTGCCTTGAAAAGACTATCGGATTACCTGGATTCGATCCTCCGGGGATGACTCGAGGCTGATGACCGGTTCTTTTTTCATAACTTTACCGGCTTTTTAATTATTCCAACATGCCATTTAATATTCATTCTCCCTATTCGCCTGCAGGGGATCAGCCCGAAGCGATCCATCAGCTGACACAAGGGATCTTACAGGGCGAGCAATACCAGACCCTGCTGGGCGTCACCGGCTCGGGAAAGACCTTCACCGTGGCCAATGTGATCCAGAATGTGCAGCGACCGACCCTGGTCCTTACCCATAATAAAACGCTGGTGGCCCAGCTATACGGTGAATTCAAGCAATTCTTCCCGGACAATGCGGTGGGTTATTTTGTCTCTTACTATGATTATTACCAGCCGGAAGCCTATATGCCGGTAAGCAATACCTATATTGAAAAGGATCTTTCCATCAATGAAGAGCTTGAAAAACTGCGTCTGCAAGCGACCACGCAATTGCTGAGCGGCAGGAGGGATATCATCGTGGTGGCTTCCGTGAGCTGTATCTACGGTATCGGTAATCCCGCCGAGTTCGAGAACGGGATCGTACGGATAAAAAAGGGACAGACCATTTCCCGTCAGGGCTTCCTGCATGCCCTCGTCAACTCATTATACAAGCGCAGTGAAATAGAGTTTGGCAGGGCCAATTTCCGTGTAAAAGGAGATACGGTGGATATCAACCTTCCTTATGTCGATTACGGGTATAGGATCAGCTTCTTCGGGGATGAGATCGATGAGATCGAAAGCTTCGACGTGAGCAATGGGAAAAGAATCGGCCTGCTGGAAGATGCGGCGATCTTCCCCGCCAATCTCTACCTGGCCCCTAAGGATATCATGCAGCAGGTGCTTTATGAGATCCAGGACGAGCTCACGGCACAGGTGACTTATTTTAAGAATACCGGGAAATATATCGAAGCGCAGCGTTTAAGCGAGAGAGTGAATTATGACGTAGAAATGATCCGGGAGTTGGGCTATTGCAATGGCGTGGAGAATTACTCCCGCTTCTTCGACAGGAGGATGCCAGGTAGCCGGCCATTTTGCCTGCTGGACTATTTCCCCAGGGATTTTTTAACCGTGATCGACGAAAGCCATCAGACGATCCCCCAGGTCAGCGGCATGTACGGGGGAGACCGGAGTCGAAAGCTCACCTTGGTGGACTACGGGTTCCGTTTGCCCAGCGCACTGGATAACCGTCCGCTGAATTTCCATGAGTTCAGCGCCCTGACGGATCAGACCATTTTCGTCTCCGCCACGCCCGGGGATTACGAGCTGGAAAAAACAGGGGGCGTCGTGGTGGAACAGGTAGTGCGCCCGACCGGGCTGCTGGATCCACCGATAGAGATCCGGCCGAGCGTCAACCAGATCGACGACCTGCTGGATGAGATCGATAAGCGGGTGAAAAAAGGAGACCGGGTGCTGGTGACCACGCTTACGAAAAGAATGGCGGAGGAGATGGATAAATACCTTCATCGTATCGACATAAAGTCAAAATATATTCATAGCGAAGTGGATACCCTGGAAAGAGTCGAGATCCTCCGCGAATTGCGTCTCGGCATCATCGACGTGCTGGTGGGAGTGAATCTCCTGAGAGAGGGGCTCGACCTGCCCGAAGTATCCCTGGTCGCCATCCTCGATGCGGATAAGGAAGGCTTCCTGCGCAACGAACGCTCCCTTACCCAGACGGCGGGGCGTGCCGCCCGTAATGTCGATGGCCTCGTGATCTTTTATGCGGATATAATGACCGAAAGCATGCAACGCACGATCGACGAGACGGGCCGGCGCCGGGAAAAACAGATCGCCTATAACCTGGAACACGGCATTACTCCCCGGAGCGTGACGAAATCGAAAGAGCAGGTGTTCGCGCAGGGCGCCGTACTACAAATAAAAGGCTATGATCCGGCCAATCCCTATGCGCTGGCGCCGGACGAAGAGCTGGTATCGGTAGCGGCCGAGGACCAGGAGCAGTACCAGACCATTCCCCAGGTGGAAAAAGCGGTAGCCCGGACCAAGAAGGAAATGGAGAAGGCGTCCCGCGACCTGGATTTCATGGAAGCAGCCCGTTTGCGGGACGAAATGTTCAGCCTGCAGAAGCGGTTGAAGAAAATGAAGGGATGACCGGAATTACCTAATTTCGCGTATGCAAAAAAAGTTATTCCTG
>Ga0137403_10005520_pt1 | contig 14657 bp, 13 predicted proteins | sample CZOMad2_1_16fung_FD_122057 | JGI IMG/M metagenome (GOLD analysis project Ga0137403, IMG submission 122057) | Vadose zone soil fungal communities from Angelo Coast Range Reserve, California, USA - CZOMad2_1_16fungal (Hybrid Assembly) | ecosystem: Environmental > Terrestrial > Soil > Vadose zone... | reverse complement strand
AGAGCGGGCGTGGCTTTTATACCTATAGTTGATCAATCGCCTATGGGGGAAAGCCTCGTGGTACGAGGCGTACTTTTCATGGATTGCTACTGTTTGCCTTGGGGACAGCGAACAAGAAGCGCCCCTGAGGCTTGCACCGTGAGATACTCAGGTTTGGGATAAGCGGATTCGAATAGAGTTGGGCAGTTGGCGACAACATCGCCACAGCCGGAGGCGTCTCAGTGAAATCCTACGTCTTTAAAGTGGTCATCGAGGCAGACAAGTTTGAGGACGGCCGCGAGGCATGGCAGGCTTTCTGTCCGGCCTTGAAAGGTTGCCGCACCTGGGGACACACCCGCGAAGAGGCGATGGCGAATATTCGCGAGGCGATTGACCTGTATGTTCAGGATCTCCTCGAAGCCGGCGAACGCATTCCTGTGGACCAGGGTACCATCGAACTGCCAGAGCCAGCGGTTGTCGTGAATGTATGACGCGCGCGCCGCGGGGCGTCTCGGCGCGCCGATTTATCCGGGCATTGGAACTCGATGGGTTTGAATTGCGGCGCGTCCGGGGCAGCCATCGAATCTACGGGCACTCGGACGGCCGACGTGTGGTGGTTGCCTATCACGCCCTGGGCGATACATTTCCCATGGGGACACTGCGCGGGATGATTGCCGATGCTGGTTGGAAGGACGAGGATTTGCGGAGACTGGAATTAGTCGAGTAGGCTCACCGAAGTATCGAGCCAAAGACCGCTTAGTGCGACGACCTTGCGGATTACCCACCCTGTCAGTACAAGGCGAACATAGGGCGAAAATAGTGTTTGCTTTTGTTTCGCCTTTGGCGTAGTGTGGGGCCATCAGGTTTTCAACAGGTGGCCCATGATCCAGTCCCGTTTGGATGTTCTAAGCTGCGTCGAACATGAGAGACTCGCATTTGAGCTTCTTGAGGTGCGTACCCGCGGCCAGTACCTTACCCGGCTACGCGGCATCAGCCGCGAAGAGCAAGCCGAGTGGGACCGGCGGGAGCGCGCCGCGCTGGCGCAGCTGGTGGATCACGAACTGGAGCATGGCTGCGGCCGTTGAAAGCCTTTGCAGTGCGGAAGGAAAGCTAGAGGTAGCATTGCCAGATACGAAATGGTAATATTCCGTTATCGTAACGTATCGGGAGAAGCCGCGGCGGAGTTCCCCCGCCCGCTTTACAACGTGCTACACCGGCCCATTCGCGAAATTCCTAATTTCCTCGACCGAGGTGTGAAATGACAGACGAAAAAGCAAAATTGCTGGAAGCAGCGATATCGCAGATCGAAAAGTCGTACGGCAAGGGCTCGATCATGCGGCTGGGCAGCAAGGATGTGCTGGTCCCGGTGAACGTGATTCCTTCGGGGTGCTTGTCGATTGACGCGGCGCTGGGCGTGGGCGGTTTCCCGCGAGGTCGCGTGATTGAGATTTATGGGCCGGAATCGGGCGGTAAGACGACCATGACGCTGCACGTGATTGCCGAGGCGCAGAAGCTGGGCGGGCAGGCGGCGTTCATCGACGCGGAGCATGCGCTGGACCCGTCGTACGCGCGGAAGCTGGGCGTGGACGTGGACAACCTGCTGGTGTCGCAGCCGGACCACGGGGAACAGGCTCTTGAAATCGCGGAAACGCTGATTCGTTCAGGCGGCGTGGACATTGTGGTTGTGGACTCGGTGGCGGCGTTGGTGCCGAAGGCGGAACTGGAAGGCGAAATGGGCGATCCGCAGATGGGCTTGCAGGCGCGACTGATGTCGCAGGCGTTGCGGAAGCTGACGGCGATTGTTTCGAAGTCCAAGACCTGTTTGATTTTCATCAACCAGATTCGCGAAAAAATCGGCGTGATGTTCGGCAACCCGGAAACGACCACGGGCGGACGAGCGCTGAAGTTTTACGCTTCGATGCGCGTGGATATCCGGCGGATTCAGGCGATCAAAGATGGGGATCGCGTGGTGGGCTCGCGCACGCGCGCAAAGATTGTGAAGAACAAGGTGGCGGCGCCGTTCCGCGAGGCGGAGTTCGACATTCTTTACGGCGAAGGCATTTCGCGCGAGGGCGACCTGATTGATTTGGGCGTGGACAAGGGTGTTCTGGAAAAGTCCGGCACGTGGCTCAGCTATGGCGGCGAACGCATGGGCCAGGGGCGCGAGAACGCACGCAGCTTTCTGAAAGAGAATAAAGACATTCGAGACAAATTGGAAAACGCGTTGCGCAAGAAAATGGAAATCCCGGTTTCCGGGCAGAACTCAGCCACGACCACTCCAGGCGCAAACGGCCATGCCAGCATTCCGGCGGAAAAACCACCGCTGAAAGCTGTAGCAGCAGTGGCGGCGGCAGACAACAAAGCGCGGCCATCGCGTTAGCAAACTTGAAACGATTACAGTCCGGGCGGTGCACTTAATTGGTGCATCGCCCGCGCTGTTTCTGGCGTCTCAAAATGTGATTTTAAGAAAAGTCCAATAAGTCGAACACTGCCTTCCAGATGTCCAAAAGGGCAATACTGCGGGAATAGGCTGGCCGGCGGTGCAACGTTCATAACAAAGCACATAAGCAAGTACTAGGTCTCATTATCTATTGCAAGCGCATCCCGGTACCCCGTAGACTACGTCTCAGTCTGCGAGCCCTGAAAAGCTTGTGGATGAGAAGGACCCGCTGAGACTTTGTTAAATGCTTGTTATCAAGCGTGGTACATCGCTGCTCTCGGGATGCATCGAATGAGCGGAAGTTTGACCAAGGATTGGAACTAGAGTAGATTTCCACTCATTCCATACTAGGACTACTGATAACTGCTCCGGATCGGGATGGAATGATCAAGGAATTAGCAAAGACTATTCTTGTGGGCACGCTGGTGGGGACACTTGCGATGCCGATGCCAGCCGCGGAAGCGGCTGCGATTACCGCTGCGAAATCCAGGGTGAAGTCCGCTTCACGCAAGCGGCTTGCGCCTTCGCGGTATCGCGGATACGCGCCGACATATGCGGATTCGATCAGCGCGGATGATCCGACGTATGACGATCCGATAGTGCGGCGGGCGGTTGTGGATGCGCTGGGCCGATACAACGGATCGGTTGTCGCGGTGGACCCGAACACGGGACGCATTTTGACAGTGGTGAACCAGAAGATCGCGTTTAGCGACGGATACATTCCCTGCTCGACAATCAAGCCGACGATCGCGGTGGCCGCGTTGGAAGAAAATGTGATCACGCGCGACACCATGCTGAAAGTGGGCCGCCGGAAGTACATGAATTTGACCGAGGCTTTGGCGCATTCCAACAATGTATTTTTTGAAGAACTCGGGCGCCGGATGGGATTCGACACGGTTTCGCGCTACGGGCGTTTGCTCGGGCTGGGCGAACTTGCCGGCTACAACTTGCCCGACGAGCATCCGGGTTCCTTCCCGACACAAGCGCCGGCATATGGCGGGGTGGGTCGCATGTCGAGTTTCGGCGAAGGCATTCAAGTGACGCCGCTGCAAATGGCGGCGCTGGCCTCCGCGTTCGCCAACGGCGGAACGCTTTACTATTTGCAATACCCGCATTCACAGGAAGAAGTGGATGCGTTTCAACCACGCGTGAAGCGAGACTTGAACATCGCCAATGTTTTGCCGGAAGTCCGTGAAGGAATGCTGGCGGCGGTCCTCTATGGCACTGGCCGGTTGAGCGCGGATCCTGGCGGGGAAGAAACTCCCCTGGGCAAGACGGGAACGTGCGATGACCGCACGAATCCATCGCGGATTGGCTGGTTCCTCAGCTATGCGGATGAAGCGCACCCACGGATCGCTCTTGCGGTCCTGTTGCGCGGGAATACGCGGCGTGTGAAGGGCCCGACGGCCGCGCAAGTTGCAGGCCACATTTACAGGACGCTGCGGCAGCAGAATTATTTTGGCGAGACGGCGAGCGCCGGCACCGTGAAAACGATTTCCACGGGCAAGTAGTCCAGGTAAAAACCAACCGAATCGATTTCCTGGTAGATATTTCCCATTCACAGAGCAGGGCAAGAGGGAGGGGCGAGCCCCTCCCCTACAACGATTTGCCGGGCCACCTGAAGGTGGCCGCTACGCTTGATTGTTGGTGTGATGCGGGCGCGGTTTCACGTGGATGCTGATGACCGGCTCGCGCAGGGAGCGCAGGGCTTGGAGGCAGGAGTCGCAGAGTTCGAGGCAGAGCTGGTCTTCGCTTTTTTGCTTGGAAGGTGTGATGGCATTCGTAGCGGGTGGAGTAGGCCGGGCGCTATGGATGGGTGAAGATCCGCGTTTTCCTGGGTGTAAATGCGCTGAGAAGGGCGTTGCGGATTGGGCGCATGGCGCGAACAAAGGTTTGACGGACGCGGGGGATTCAGACACAACGTTAGCGTGCGGCATTCTGGTGAACCTGATTACGGCGTCCGGTTTATCCGTCACAGAGGTGTGAATTTGTTCGCGGGCCTGGGGGAATTGTGAATCGAGTTTTGTGGATTCTTGTGGGAGTGTTGCTGGTGGCGGGCACGATTGTGGATGGGCGCGCCATACTGAAGCGGGGAGCGGCGGAACGCGAATTCCAGAACCAGGTGGAGTTGGCGAAGGCCGAGAGTGCACGGATTCGCGCCGAGGTTGTGCTGGCGCAGGCAAAGAGGATGGCTCGGGGAGAAAAGTTTGCGGGGGCGCTGCAGCGGTTCGGATTGTCCGCGAACGAGGTAAATGACGCCACGGCCGCAGCGCAGCGAGCCTACAATCTGCGGCAGCTTCGGGCGGGGAATTCGATGAGCGTGGGCCGCTCGGTGGAAGGCGTGCTGCGGCAGATTGACTACAAGATTGACGCGGACCGCATGCTGCACATCGTGCCGCAGTCGCAGGGATTTTCCGCAGAAGTGAGGGAAATCCCCACGCACACGGAAGTTGCGGTGATCAGCGGCCGGTTGGACGATTCGTTATTCAACGCGGTGGAAGAGGCAGGCGAGTCCGCCGAAGTAGCGATGCGAATGGCGCAAATATTTGGATACGACCTGGATTTTTACACCGACCCGCGGCGGGGCGACACGTTTCGAATCGTGGTGGAAAAGAAAAAATACGACCACGGGGAGATCGCGGGTTACGGCAGGATTCTTGCGGCTGAGTATGTGAACGGGTCCAGAAAATATCAGGCGCTGCTGTTTCATGACCCGTTGGGGCGACCAGCGTATTACACAGCGGACGGCAAATCGCTGCAAAAGGCATTTCTGCGTTCACCATTGAAATTTGGAGCGCCGGTGACTTCGCATTTCAGCAAGGCGAGGTTTCATCCCATCCTGAAAACCTACCGGCCACACCTGGGAACGGATTATGGGGCGCCCACAGGGACGCCGGTGCAGACGATCGGCAGCGGGCGGGTGGTGTTTGCCGGACGAAAAGGCGGCGACGGGAACATGGTGCACGTTGCGCACAGCAACGGATACGAGACGTACTATCTGCACCTTTCGCGGATATTTGTGCGTGCCGGAGAGCGCGTGGAGATTGGGAAGACGATCGGGCTGGTCGGGATGACTGGGCTTGCGACCGGGCCACACCTGGATTTTCGGATTGCGCAAAAGGGGCAGTTCCGGAATTTTGAAACGCTGGGACTGCCGCCGTCGGACCCGGTGAACAAGCGGGATTGGACGGAGTTTGCGGCGGTGCGCGAGAAGTGGCTGCCGATGATGGAGCAGGGCGCGCCGATTCAGGCGCAGGCGCAAGCCACGGGCACCGCGCTTCCTCGCTGAAATTTCGAACTACGCGCTCAGGGCGTCACCGCGGAAATTCTTTGCGGCCAGAACTGCCAGCGCGATGAAGATAACCATGACCACGGTTTGGGAGATCAGGAATGGCGGTTCGGAACCCGTAGGAGCAAGCGGGTGAAGCGCCGGCACCTTCATGAAGAGTTGCGCGACCAGCACGAAAACATTCAGCCACAATGAGAGAACCGCAGTGACGGAATAGATCCGCCGCCAGGCTCCCGCGAGCCGGAACTTGTAGCGGCCAGTGATTGCGAATGCCAGCAACACCAGGGAAATTGCGCCGAGAATGTGCGAGGGCAACAGCTTGTGAAAGGGAAAGAAGTATCCAGTCACGCTGGTAGCCGCGGTGGTGACCAGGAAGATTGACGTCCAGCCACCCATCCGTTGCGAGCGCAGCAATCCGTACGTCACTATCAATCCAGATACAATTCCGATCAGACTGATTACCACGTGTATGAGCGTTAAGGCTGCCAAGCCAGTAGACATCGAGTACACCCCTCCATTTGGGTTCGCTTCTTGATGAATCAGGGATCCGATTGGATACAGGTGTACCACAAGTCTGTGTGAAGATGTTCTGTATCTGCCGTTGGCTGGAGATTACTTGTATCACCGCACCTTGCTGGAGCATCTATGAACCAAAGCAGGTTGCGGCCCGGGATCAAGATTGAAATCCACGCTTTTCTGGGGAGGCTTCCATGTCCATTCGACCCGTAAAGAGGCTTGTGAAATCGAAGCCGACCCGCGAAGGAGCGGGCGTGCATCTGCGCCGGGCCTTCGGTTTCGGGAACACCTCGGATTTTGATCCGTTTCTGCTGCTGGATGATTTTCGTAACGATGTGCCGGAGGATTATCTGGCGGGATTTCCGTGGCATCCGCACCGCGGGATCGAGACGATTACCTATGTGCTGGCCGGAACTGTGGAGCACAAGGATAGCCTGGGAAATCATGGAGCGATCGCGCCCGGCGACGTGCAGTGGATGACGGCCGGCCGGGGGATTATTCATCAGGAGATGCCGAAGGGCGACGATGTCGGGCGCATGCACGGATTTCAGTTGTGGGCGAATCTGCCGGCGTCACAAAAGATGACGCCGCCGCGCTATCAGGAAGTGAACTCGCTGGATATTCCGGAGGTGACGGACGACGATGGAACGAGCGTGCGGATTGTGTCCGGAACGTTCTGGGGGAAGAAGGGGCCGGTGGATGGGATCGCGACGGATCCAATTTATATAGATGTGACGGTGCCGCCGGGGAAAAGGAAAGTGTTGCCGGTGGAAACCACGCGGCAGGCGTTTGCGTACGTTTTTGCGGGGACGGGGAAGTTTTGCAACGCTTCCGAGCCGCTTTCAGTGCCTACCGAGTCGGTGGGCTGGCTGGATACGAAACCTCCGGCCGAGGCGGACAATCGTTCACTGGTGCTGTTTGATAGCGGGGATGAGGTGATGGTGCAGGCGGGCGACGACGGATTGCGCTTCTTGCTGGTATCAGGGAAGCCGCTGGAAGAGCCGGTGGCGTGGTACGGGCCGATTGTGATGAATTCGCAAGCGGAGTTGCGGCAAGCGTTTGATGAGTTGGATCGTGGGACGTTTTTGAAGGCGGAGAAATAGGGTCTTTCCAAGTCGAGAAAAATTCCACCAATCCATTTTGATTCCGTTCGGGCCGTTTGGACGAGGCGTGGGCGTGAGCGAGTTGCGCCTATCTTTGGGTTCGAGCAGGGTTGCAAGGGCAAAAGCGGGAGCAGAGCTCCCGCACTCCAAAGTTAATAGATGATGGGCATTTTGGAGAAATCGGCTTCGGAGTCGTCGGTGACGCGGAGGATGAGTAGCGTGCGGTCGTCGTGCGGCTGGCGGCCAGGGCCGGTGTGCTCGTCGGTGGCTTTGACGATGCGCTGGGCCACCTTGTAGCCGGGATCGGCGGAAGAAACGGTGGAGAGAAGTTCTTTCAGGCGGTCAATGCCGTACTCTTCCTGCTCCTTGTTCATGGATTCGTGGATGCCGTCGGAGGCAAAGACGACCACGTCGCCGGGGACGAGGGTTAGCCGCACCTCGTCATATTCCGCTTCGGGGAGCAGGCCGAGGGGCATGCCAGCGACATTGATTTCGGTGACGTCGCGGTTGCGGATGAGGAGCGGCAAGGTGCCGCCGGCATTGGCGATGGTGAGTTCGCGGAGTGCGGCGTCGTAGACTGCGAATTGCATGGCGATAAAGCGAGCGTCGAGGCGAGCGGCGAGCAGGCGATTGTTCATCTGCTCGAGCATTTCCGAGGGGGAAGCCTCGTTGTCGTGGACGAGTTCACGCAAGATACCGATGGCCAGCGAGCCATAGAGCGCGGCGGCCGTGCCTTTGCCGGAAACGTCGCCGTTGGCGATGGCCAGGCGGCCCACCCCGTAGGGAAGCAGGTCGTAGAAGTCGCCACCGAGCTCGCGGGCCGGAACGTAGGCGGTGGCGAGGTCGAGGCCGGGAATTTCCTTTGCGCCGCTTGGGAGAAGTTGCCGCTGGATTTCGCGGGCGGTTTCGAGGTCGTTGAGCAGGCGGGATTGATTTTCGCGGGCTTCTTCGAACAAGCGGGAGTTTTCGAGGGCGACCGCGATGTAAGAGCCGAGGATGTTGAGCAGGCGCTCGTGTTCGGCGCTGAATGCTTGGGGCTTGGTGCTTTCCAGGTCCAGCACGCCGACCAAGCGGTCGCGCAGCAGGAGAGGGACGACCAGCTCGGAGCGGACTTCGACTTCTTCGTTGGTGGAGATGTAGCGGGGATCGAGGCGCACATCCACAACGCGGATGGTGCGGCGTTCGGCGGCGGCGGCGCCCGTGATGCCCTGATGCAGGGGCATGTGAAAGCGCGAGGGCAGGGAGCTTTCATAGCGCTGGGCGAAGACGCTCTCGAGCATCTGGGTCGATTCATTCCAGAGCATGACGGTGAAGACGTGATAGTTCACGAGCTTCTTTACCCGTTCGGCGATGCGGCGCAAGAGTTCTTCGCGGTCAAGAATGGAGGTGAGTTCGTGACTGATTTCATACAGAAGAGCGATGCTCTGGGCCTGCTCGGGCTGAGCGTACAGGGCGGGAGGTGCTGGATCGGCGTCGCCGAGGAGCGAGAAGGGAATTAGATTTGGCGAGTTCTGATCCATGAGGAGAAACCTAACTAAGAGTTTAGATGATACCGAGCCAACTTGGTTTCATGAACAAAAAAATTAATGCCTGGCCTGGCGACAAAGGCCACCTGCGCCGAACGAAAGAGCCAGAGGCCATTTTGGGTCCATGCCCAGCGGTTAGACGCGCAACGCTCCGGTGCGTATTTTTGCCGAGAAGCACTTTGAAACGAGGGTTTTGATCGGACGAAGCGCAATTTCAACGTCATGGACTTGAACTCCTCCGCAAAAAGACGCCTAGAAATGCAGAAAACCCTGCGCGTCAACTGAATAATACGCAGGCTGAAAGAAGAAAATTACGGACTTGGCGGGCTTACTTTACTTCCCAGACGTCGCCGCCGCGGAGGAGTTTGTTGAGGTTTCCGGAGCCTTTTTGCTGGATGATGGCGGCGACCTGATCGTTGACCACGTCTTCGTAGCGAGGCAGGTCGTCCCAGGCGCGCAAAACACCGATGGGGGTGGGGAAGCCGGGGCGGCCCTCCATGTGGGAGAGGAGGAAAGCGTAGGAGGGGCGAGGGTGGTGTGCGTCGTGGACGATGAGGTCGGACTCGGAGATGCCGTTGCCGAGGGGGACGACCTCGATGTCGCCGTCGGGCTTGCGGCGGATGCCTTTATCGCGGGCCTTTCCGAAGATGAGGGGCTTGCCGTGTTCGATCTGGATGACGTGCTCGCTGCGAGCGTCCTTTTCGGTGATTCCGGTCCATGCGCCGTCGTTGAAGATGTTGCAGTTTTGCAGGATTTCAACGAACGCGGAGCCCTTGTGAGCGGCGGCGGCGCGCAAGGTGTCTTTCAAATGGGCCTGGAAAATGTCCACAGAGCGGGCGACGAAGGTGGCCTCGGCGCCGATGGCCAGGGAAACCGGGTTGAACGGGCGGTCGGGTGAACCGTACGGAGTGGACTTGGTGATTTTTTGAAATTCAGACGTGGGGGAGTATTGCCCTTTGGTCAAGCCGTAGATGCGATTGTTGAAGAGCAGGACCTTGATGCCGACGTTGCGGCGGAGCATGTGGATCGTGTGGTTACCGCCGATGGCGAGCGCGTCGCCGTCACCGGTCACCAACCAGACTTCGAGCTCCGGGTGGGCAATCTTGACGCCAGTAGCGACGGCGGGTGCGCGGCCGTGGATGGTGTGGAAACCGAAAGTATTCATGTAATAGGGGAAGCGGCTGGCGCAGCCGATGCCAGAGATGACGACGAAATTCTCGCGGGGCACGCCGAGCTCCGGAAAGACGGACTGTACGGCGGCAAGAATGGCGTAGTCACCGCAGCCGGGGCACCAGCGAACTTCCTGGTCGGTCTGGAAATCTTTTCTAGTGAGCGGCGGTAGGGCGGCGGTGGTCATTACAATCTCCTAAACTCCCAGCATCTCCTCGATCTTCTGTTCGAGTTCGCTTTGCTTAAAGGGACGTCCCTGAATTTTGTTGAGGCCGACGGCGTCGACGAGATACTTCGCGCGAAGCATCCAGAGCAGTTGGCCCATGTTGAGTTCGGGCACGAGGACTTTTTTGTAGCGCTTCAGGACGTCACCCAGATTGCCCGGCAGCGGGTTCAGATGGCGCAAGTGCAGGTGGGCGATTTTGCGTCCCTTTTCGCGCTGCTCTTTCACGGCCTGGGCTACCGAGCCGAAGGTGGAACCCCACGAAACCAAGAGCAAGTCGCCATCGGGATCGCCGGTGGGCGTGGCGTTGGGAATATCCTGGCGGATGGCATCCACTTTCGCGGCGCGGATGCGGACCATTTTTTCGTGGTTTAGTGGTTCGTAGTTTATGTTGCCGGTGGTTTCCTGTTTTTCGATGCCGCCGATACGATGCTCGAGGCCGGGCGTGCCAGGAATGGCCCAGGGGCGCGCGAGCGTTTGCGGATCACGCTTGTAAGGGAAGAAGCCCTCGGGGTTGGTCTCAAACTTCACAGAAATCGGAGGAATCTCCTCCGAGGTGGGGATGCGCCAGGGTTCCGCACCGTTGGCGAGATAGCCGTCGGACAGGATAATGACCGGCACCATGTACTTGAGGGCGATGCGGCTGGCTTCGAGGGCGACCCAGAAGCAATCGCCGGGTGTGGAAGGGGCCAGTACGGGAACAGGAGCTTCCGAATTGCGGCCAAACATAGCCTGCAGCAAATCGGCTTGTTCCGTCTTGGTCGGTAAGCCGGTGGACGGCCCGCCCCGTTGGATATCGCAAATCACGATGGGCAGTTCGGTCATGGCTGCGAGTCCGATGGCTTCCGTCTTCAAGGCCATGCCCGGGCCGGAGGTAGTGGTGATCGCAAGAGCGCCGGAATACGCTGCGCCGATGGAACTGGTAATGGCCGCAATCTCATCCTCGGCCTGGAAGGTCAGCACGCCGAAGTTCTTATATTTTGAGAGTTCATGCAAGATGTCGGAAGCTGGCGTGATGGGATAGCTGCCGAGGAACAGCTTCAATCCAGCTTTCTGCGCGGCGGTGACGAAGCCGATGGCCAAGGCCTGGTTGCCGCTGATGTTGCGGTACGTGCCCGGGGTAAGCTGCGCGGGCGGAATTTCATAGCTTATCTGAAATGCTTCGGTGGCTTCGCAGTAGGAATAGCCGGCTTTCAAAGCAAGCTTGTTGGCTTCGGAGAGCAGCGGCTTTTTGCTGAACTTGTCGTCGATCCAGCGAACCGTGGGTTCCATTGAGCGGTTGTAGAGCCAGTAGCACATGCCGAGGGCGAAGAAGTTCTTGCAGCGATCCATGGACTTGGCATCAAGCCCGAGATGCTGGAGGGCCGCGCGGGTCAATTTTTGCAACCCGACCGGAAAGACGCGGAACTTGTCGAGAGAATTGTCTTCAAGCGGATTCGACGTGACATGCGCCTTGCGCAGGTCCGTTTCTTCAAAGCTATCCGAGTTTACGATCAGGATGCCGTTGGCCCTCAGGTCGGCGACGTTAACCTTCAGGGCGGCGGGATTCATCGCCACCAGGACATCCACGGAATCGCCGGGCGTGTAGACTTCGCCGGAAGAAAAATTCAACTGGAAGCCGCTGACTCCGGGAACCGTGCCGGCAGGGGCGCGAATTTCGGCGGGAAAGTCGGGGAACGTAGCGATGTCGTTACCGTAGATAGCGACCGTGTTCGTGAACTGGCTGCCGGTAATCTGCATGCCGTCGCCGGAATCACCGGCAAAGCGGATGACGGCCTGGTCAATAACTTCCCGCTTGGTCTTCCCCGAAGGGATGTCCATTAAAGTAGACACGATTTTACGTTACCCCCGTCCTGAGGACTGCCCACCCTGGAGACTAGAAGAGTGGTTGGTCATCGGTGAGCGGAGCAGGACGTGGTCCGCGGGAGCGGAGGCCCCTCCGCAAAGAGCCGACAAGTTAAGGATAGCACACAGGTACATCGCAAGTGTGATGCGCGCCACGCTAGTGGAGTGACGGTGAGTGTATTGCCATGGCTTCCTTCGCAGCGCGGGCGGCTTCGAAACGCGTGTGGTAGTAAAGGAGCAGCCAGATTACGAGCACGCCCGGGATCATCGCGAGCACGCCAAATACGCGTGTCTGCGCGAACGCAGCCTGCCCAATCGGGGCTTCGGGAAGATTCATCTGGGACATGATTTCGTGCAAATTGCGGTCGTAGTTCGGGCTGACAAGTGTGACGGTGCCGCTGGCCATCCAAAAAAAGTACTGGCCGAGCATCAGCGGATAACTCCAGCGCTTTAGGCGCAAGAGTCCAATCGCTCCGGCAAGGAAGATCCCGGCGGAAAGGAAAAACAAGACCAGGCCGAGCGGACGGTGAAACAGGCGGCCGAAGAGAATAACGTTCGTGGGAAAGTTCGTGAAAGGAAGCAACAGGCTGAAGCCGGCAGAAAAAATGGAAAAGCCGGCGAGAATCGCCAGGGGCAGAGGGCAACGGGGTCGCGGTGGAGTGGCGAGTTGGCCGTCTGCAAGGGGCACTGCGAGGAACTGGGCCTTAATAGCCGGCTGGTTGAACAGCACCAGCCACCAGACGCCGATGAGCAGCGGGGTTCCGTACATCACGACAAGCACTAAGCGGAGAATCGGAACACTCATCGGGGAGGCCGGCGGCGCCTCCGGCAAGGGCACGAAGGCCACGAATAACAGAGCGAGAGCGCAGAAAGTGGCCATCACGCCGCCCCAGACCAACATAGTAATGCGGGCCCAGTTTTTCAAGTGAAGCACACCCACGCTGGTGAAAATGCCGAAGCCAGCCAGACCGGCGAAGAGAACCAGCATTGCGACGGCCATGGATTTTACGTTAGGAGGAATTTCCGGAGAGCCGCTGGCCTGCGGAAGCATGCCCATGCCGGCTATCGCTGCGACCGCAATGAGAATCGCAAACAAGCTGGCGAGTATCCCGACTACCCCGGCGGCGATGATGGAACTGGACGGTCCCGAAGGATTCATGGTTCAGCTATATATCATTTCGGCGGGCGCGAGCAATACGGGAAGCGAAAAGGTGATGGCGGGCTCAGTTGCGAATTATTCCGGCTGCGGCGGCTCTGCGAACTGGCTTTTCACACCGGGCAGGCGGAAGAAGAAAATCCACCAGAGGCTTACGGGGAATAGAGCGACAACCAACGAAACGGCAAGCAATTGCTTGAACGATTCCAAATCGGATACGAAATGTTCAGGAATGAAGAAGGTTTCGAAGGGGCGGAAAGCAATCATGTAAAAGCAGAAACTGAGAGCAACGCCAGCCCACAGGAGCGCCGCGCTTCGAGCCCACGGCTTCAATTGAAAGAGGCCGATGCCGGTGCGGATTCCCGAGGCAATCAGGAAAAGCGGCACGGAAAACAGGAGCAACAAGGTGATAGGAAAGCTCTCGTAGAGGTGCTTGCCTTGGATATTGGGGGGCGCGTTGATGACTCCGAGGAAGAGGCTGCCCCAGACAAAGAGAGCGGAAGTGCTGCCGAGGATGGCGAGAGCAGCGGCGCAAGTGACGCCCGCGGAACGACGAGTGGAATACCAAATGGATTGAGCCATGGCTGGGAACAAGCAGAACACATAGGAGGAGGAGAGAGAAGAGTACGAAGGCGGGAAGTTTGCGCAAAACGGCACTTGACGTTCGCTTTCTTTTCGCCTAGAGTGTGACGGAGTTGGACAGGTCCTGCTACGGCAGAAGGCTGAGTACAAATGCCGCCCGAAAGCACTCAGGCGGTGAGCCGCGGAGGCTACTGATGGCGCTGACAAAAAGGCAAAAGGAAGTTTTGGATTACCTGGTTTCGTTCGAGACGAAGCACGGATACGCGCCGAGTTTCGAAGAGATCGGCAAGGGCCTGAAACTGACTTCGCTGGCCACTGTGCACAAGCACGTCAGTACGCTGGAGAAAAAGGGATTTATACGGCGCGGGTACAACCAAAGCCGTTCGATCGAGATTGTGCAACTGCCGAAGTCGGTGAAAGAGCAGGTGATTGAGCGGCGGATTCAGGAATTGCCGCTGGTTGGGCGGATCGCGGCGGGCCGGCCGTTGGAGGCGGTGGAAGAGCGCGAAACGATTTCTCTTGGTGATTTTGCGCGCGGAGGAAACTCCTTTGTGTTGCAGGTGAAGGGCAGCTCCATGATTGAGGATCACATCATGGACGGGGATTTTGTGGTGTGCGAGCAGACGCAGGTGGCGAACGCGGGAGACATTGTGGTGGCGCTGGTGGCGGGGGATGAAGCCACGCTGAAACGCTTCTATCGCGAAGGATCCGGCAAAGTGCGGCTGCAGCCGGCGAATTCGGACATGGCTCCGATCATGGTTGCGGCGAGTGACGTTAAGATTCAGGGGCGAGTCATCGGAGTGCTCCGCAAATATTAGAGTAATCTCC
>Ga0137403_10005519_pt1 | contig 14657 bp, 16 predicted proteins | sample CZOMad2_1_16fung_FD_122057 | JGI IMG/M metagenome (GOLD analysis project Ga0137403, IMG submission 122057) | Vadose zone soil fungal communities from Angelo Coast Range Reserve, California, USA - CZOMad2_1_16fungal (Hybrid Assembly) | ecosystem: Environmental > Terrestrial > Soil > Vadose zone... | reverse complement strand
CTGCAGGTTCAGGCCCACCCCGCCCGCGTCGGTGGAGAGGAACAGGCGGCAATTCGGATCGTCGTGGAATTGATCGACCAGTGCACCGCGCTTGTCGCCCGGCACCGAGCCGTTAAACAGCACATGGCCCCAGTCGCGGTGTCCTGCGCCCTTTCCTTTGCCGTTAGCCAGACGCCGCACGATCAGCTCATGCGTGCCCAGCCACTGGCTGAAGACCACGGCCTTCGCGGTCGGGTCTTCGAGCAACTCGTCGAGCACGGTCATCAGCTCGTCCACCTTGTGGCCGTGGTCGGTCTCGTGGTCGAGCAGCCAGGTGCTGTTGCAGGCCATGCGCATGTTCTGCAAGGCGCATTGCAGGCGACGCTGGTCGGCGTCCGAGAGATAGCCCGTCTTGCGCCAGCGCGAGACGATGCGCGTGACGATGCCGCCGTTCTCGTCGTGGTGCACGCGTTGCTCGGGCGTCAGCGGCACGAAGATGCGCTGCTCGACCCGCTCGGGCAGTTGTGTCAGCACCTCGGCCTTGCGCCGGCGCAGCATCACCGGCGCCAGGGTCTGGCCGATGCGGTCCAGCGCGCGGTAACCGATCACGCGGCCGGTATCGTCACGCGACTGGTGCTCATCGAGCAGCCGCCAGGTGGGCCCCAGCCGGTGCTGGTCGACGAACTGCACGATCGAGATCAGTTCCTCCAGCCGATTCTCCAGCGGCGTGCCGGTCAGCACCAGGGCATAAGGGCTCGCGATGCGCTTGAGTGCGCGTGCGGCGATGGTGTTCCAGTTCTTGATGCGTTGCGCCTCGTCGGCGATCACGAGATCCGGCGCCCAGGCTTCGATCAGGTCGGCGTCGCGCGCCAGGGTCTCGTAGTGGGTGATCTTGCAGAAGACGTCTTCGCGGTATTGCAGCTGCCGCTGCGCGCGCAGGCCGTGGATCACCTGGGCCTCGCGCTCGCAGAAGCGTGCGAACTCGCATCTCCACTGGTGCTTGAGCGACGTGGGGCAGACCACCAGGACGCGCTGCACGCCGAAGTGGCGGGCGAACAGTTCGGCCGCAGCGACGGCCTGAATCGTTTTGCCCAGGCCCATCTCGTCGCCAATCAGCGCCCGGCCGGCGCGTGCGGCGAACAGCGCGCCCTCGGCCTGGTAGGGATAGAGCTTGACCTTCAGCAGCTTGGTGAGCGCCTTGTCACTCGCGGCCTTCGGGTAGGCATCGGCCAGGGCTTCTTGACGGCGCTCGCCGTCACGGATCTGTGCGACGAACTGCCAGACATCGTCGTAGCAGCGCAGCTCGTGGCCGCCGCCCTGTGCGATGCGGATCAAGGCATCGAGCCCGTCGAGGCGATCCCGAGGCAGCGCCCAGCCGGCGCTCGCATCGAACAACTGCCTCGCTCGCGCCAGCAGCGCCGGCGGGCAACCCGTGCCGGCACGGAATCGCACCTGGCGCGCGCCCGCGTAGTCGAGCCATATTTCGCTGTACTCGGGCTGGGCGCCCTGGGCCAGCGCCGCCTTGCCGCCGCGCCTGGATTCGAGCTTGGCGAGCGTGAACTCGATGTGCTTGCAGGTGCCCAGATCGTTGGTCGCGAAGTCCGGGCAGGTGCAGAAATTCTGGCCCAGCGCACGCCCCCGGATCGCCACGCGATAGCGGCCGCCGCTCTGCGGGTTGTGCACGCGGAAGTCCGAGAACACCGGGTCTGCGCCTAAGTTTTCCAGGCCGAAGCGCTGCTCGCGGCCGAACTGGCGCCGCAACGCGGTCTGCCAGTCGGCCACAGCGATCTCCGGCGGGCGGCGCGTGCGCGACAGGCGCGGCGGCCGCTGGGCGGGTTCGGCCTTTTTTGGCGGACTTGGCAGGCACTTTGCGGGCGGTAGGTGTTGGCATATCGGGTGCGCGGCTGCGCAGGCGGTGAGGGGGTGGGCGAGATTCTCGCTTGCCACCCGAAATGATCGGACACGCCACGCTGGCGCGGCCCCGGCGTTTCTGCGCGTCGGCGAATTGGCGTGATCCCGGTAGCATCGCCCAGGCCGGTGCGGCGAAGGCGCCTCGGCATGTGCTGGTGACCTTTACCGACGAAGCTGTCCGAAGCGATACCGCGTTGAACGGCGCCGCGTTGAGCGAGCCGGCCTGTGGAAAGGCTCTCAAAGCGACTGGGGCTGTGCCTGGACTGAATCGCAACAACGTCTACCGATTGCCGGTTGTGATTCCGCCGCCATCGGTGCTTTCCGCCTTCGATGACCTTGCCGCAAGCCTTCGTGCGAGGGTCTACGGAAATGACGTGCAAGCCCAAACCCTCACCACCCTCCGCGATACCCTGCTCCCCCGCTTGATCTCCGGCCAACTGCGCCTGCCGCAATCCGAGGTGCTGTCCGGGTGATCGGTCATGGCACCAGCCGCCTGCAGCTTGCCGCGCCGGCTGAATGGCATTACGATTCTCCAATTCGTAAGGAATTGCCATGTCCGAATCCACCATCACCGCCAAGGGGCAGACCACCGTGCCGCGGCAGGTTCGTGAGCTCATCGGGGCCGGCCCGGGCACGCGGCTGGTGTGGCATGTCTTGCCCGACGGCAGGCTCTTGGTCAGGGCCAAGACGCATTCGGTGCTCGACCTGGCCGGGAGCTTGAAGTCGCCCAGGAAGAAGCCTGTCTCCATCGAAGAGATGAATCCCTGGCGCTGAGCTTGGCTGCGCTGGACACCAATGTGCTGGTGCGTTTCCTGGTCCGGGACGATGCCCGGCAGGGCGCCGCAGCCAGCCGCCTGATCCGCAGCGGTGTCGATGCAGGCGGCGCCTTGTTCGTGCCCGTCACGGTGGTGCTCGAACTCGAGTGGGTGTTGCGTTCATCGTTCGGCTTCGACAAGGCCGGCGTGCTGCAGACCTTGTTCGGCCTGTTGGGTTCGTTCGAACTGGCATTCGAGTCCGAAGGCGCGGTGGAGGCCGCGCTCGGGCAGTACGCAGACGGCGCGGCCGACTTTGCCGATTGCCTGCACGCAGCCCTCGCGCTGGTGGCCGGCGAACAGGCGTTGTGGACCTTCGACAAGGCCGCAGCCAAGGTCGATGGCGCCAGGCTGCTGACGGTCTGAGCCCTCACCCGTGACCGAAGACCGCCTCGAACAAGAAGTGCTCGGCTGGCTGGCCGATGTCGGCTGGCAGCACCGGTACGGGCCCGAGCTGGCGCCGGACGGAAGAGGTGGTCGACATCTTCGACGCCGTGGGCCTGGAGAAGTCCAACATCAAACGCATCTTGCGCAAGTACAAGTACCCGCCGGATGAGCAGGATGCGGCGGTGGCATTGGTGCTGCAACGGGCGAAGGCGTTGGGCGAGGCTTGGGCCTGAAGGGCGGCCATAATGTCTTTCATGTTCGCGAAGCCCTCATCCTCGGCAGCGCTCTTCGGTTGGCGTTGGCGCAAGCCATCAGCCTGACCGACCTATTGCGCCCGCACGGGCGCCTCAGTCCCCCACCCAGCACGTTGCGTCGGCCTCGCCAGCGACAGAAAAAAGCGGGTATCAAAGCGGGTATGAAACCCTGGGTGACGAACAAAGCACCCGACGAAATCAATAGGATAGAGCGCATATGCTTTTGATGATCGACAACTACGACAGCTTCACTTTCAATCTGGTGCAGTACTTCGCCGAGCTGGGCGAAGACGTGCGCGTGTTCCGCAACGACGAGATCACGCTGGAAGGCATCGGCGAGTTGAAGCCCGCCAAGCTGGTGCTGTCGCCGGGCCCGTGCTCGCCGGCAGAGGCAGGCATTTGCGTCAGCGCGATCCAGCACTTCACCGGCAAGCTGCCCATCCTGGGCGTGTGCCTGGGCCACCAGGCCATCGGTGCGGCCTTGGGCGGCAAGGTGATTCGCGCCAAGACGCAGATGCACGGCAAGACCGATGTGATCAGTACCGACGGGAAGGGCGTGTACACCGACCTGCCGCAGCACTACACCGTCATCCGCTATCACTCGCTGGTGATCGAGCGTGCGTCGCTGCCATCGGTGCTGGAGGTCACGTCGACCTCGCAAGACGACGAGATCATGGGCGTGCGCCACAAGGCGCTGGCCGGCACGAAGACGCCGCTGGAGGGCGTGCAGTTCCACCCGGAATCGATCCTGACCGAACACGGGCACGCGATGCTGAAGAACTTTCTGGAGCTGCGGCCGTGACGCGGGCCGAGCGCCGGCCCGCGTCCCCTTGGGGGACCGGCCGATGTACCCATCGGACGAGGGGCAAACATGACAGTGATTGACCTGCGCAGCGACACGGTGACCCGGCCAACGCCGGCGATGCGCGAGGCGATGGCACGCGCCGAGGTCGGCGACGACGTCTTCGGCGACGACCCGAGCGTCAACGCGCTGCAGGACCGCATCGCCGCGATGCTCGGCAAGGAAGCGGCGCTGTTCGTGCCCAGCGGCACGCAAAGCAACCTGCTGGCCATCATGAGCCACTGCGCGCGCGGCGACGAGTACATCGTCGGCCAGATGGCGCACACCTACCGCTGGGAAGGCGGCGGCGCGGCGGTGCTGGCCAGCGTGCAGCCGCAGCCGCTCGAACACCAGCCCGATGGCCGGCTGGCGCTGAACGACATCGAAGCGGCGATCAAACCCGACGATGCGCATTTCGCGCGTTCGCGCCTGCTGTGCCTGGAGAACACGCTGGGCGGCAAGGTGTTGAGCATGGACTACATGGCGTCGGCGACCGGGCTGGCTCGCCGGCATGGCCTGGCGACCCACCTCGATGGCGCGCGGGTGTTCAACGCCGCCACCGCGCTGGGTGTGCCGGTGTGCGACATCGCGGCGCACTTCGACACGGTGTCGGTGTGCTTCTCCAAGGGCCTCGGCGCACCCGTCGGCTCTGCACTGTGCGGCCCGCGCGACCTGATTCAAAGAGCGCACCGTTGGCGAAAGATGCTGGGCGGCGGCATGCGGCAGGCCGGCATTCTGGCCGCCGCTGCGCTGCATGCGCTGGACCACCACGTGGCGCGTCTGGCCGACGACCACGCGCTCGCCAAGCGCCTCGCTGCTGGCTTGACAGGTGTGCCCGGCATCGTGGTGGAGCCGCCGCAAACCAACATCGTGTTTGCCGATGTGCAAGGCGAGCGCGCCAACGCGCTGCTCGACCATTTGAAGTCGCGCGGTGTGCTGGCCACCGGCCTGTACCGCCTGCGCTTCGTCACGCACCTGGACGTGGACGCGTCAGGCGTGGACCGCGCCATTGCGGCCGTTTGTGAACACCTTTCCGCCTGAAAGCGCCATGCCATGACCATCACCAACACCGAAGCGCTGGCCCGCGTCATCGACCACCGCGAGATCTTCCACGACGAGATGCTGACGCTGATGCGTCGCATCATGACCGGCGAGATGTCGGCGGTCATGATCGCGGCGCTGGCAATGGGGCTGCGCGTGAAGAAGGAAACCATCGGCGAGATTGCCGCCGCGGCCAGCGTGATGCGTGAGTTCGCGACACCGGTCGCGGTGGCCGACAAGACGCACCTCGTCGACTTGTGCGGTACCGGCGGCGACGGGGCGCACACCTTCAACATCTCGACGGCGTCGATGTTCGTCGCGGCGGCTGCCGGTGCGCGCGTGGCCAAGCATGGCGGGCGCAGCGTGTCGTCGAGTTCGGGCAGCGCGGATGTGCTGGAAGCGATGGGTGCCAACGTCACCCTGACGCCCGAGCAGGTGGTCGAGTGTTTGAATGCCACCGGCATTGGTTTCATGTTCGCCCCGCACCATCATTTGTCGATGAAGCATGCGGCGCCGGTGCGCAAGGAACTCGGCGTGCGCACGCTGTTCAATATCCTGGGGCCGCTGACCAACCCGGCCGGTGCGTTGAACCAATTGATGGGTGTGTTCCACAAGGACCTGGTCGGCATCCAGGTGCGGGTGTTGCAGCGCCTGGGCTCTCGGCACGTGATGGTGGTGCACGGCCACGACGGCCTGGACGAGATCTCGCTGGCCGGTGAAACGCAGATCGGCGAGTTGAAGAACGGCGAGGTGCGCGAGTACACCGTGCACCCGAGCGACTTCGGTATGGCGGTGCACGACACGCAGGCGTTGAAGGTGGCCGACAAAGCGCAGTCGGTGCAGTGCATCGAACGCGCCTTGGCCAATGAAGACGGGCCGGTGCGGGACATCGCGCTGCTCAACGCTGGCGCGGCCTTGTATTGCGCGGAGGTGGCCGGCTCGATCGGTGAAGGCGTCGAGAAGGCGCGTGAAGCGGTGGCGTCGGGGGCGGCATTGGCCAAACTGAAGCAGTTCGTCGCGACCACGAAGAAGTTCACATGAGCGATATCCTGAACAAGATCGTCGCGGTCAAGCGCGAGGAGATCGCCGTAGCGAAGAAGCGGCGCGATCTGCCGTCGACCCGGCGTGAAGCCGAAGGCCGCACCGACGGGCGCGACTTCATCGGCAACTTGCGCACGCGCATTGCCACCGGGCAGGCGGGGGTGATTGCCGAGATCAAGAAAGCCAGCCCGAGCAAAGGCGTGCTGCGCGAGCACTTCGTGCCGGCCGAGATTGCCGCCAGCTACGAGCGCCATGGCGCGGCGTGTCTGAGCGTGCTGACCGACGTGCAGTTCTTTCAGGGATCGGCCGAGTATCTGCAACAAGCGCGCGCCGCCTGTGCACTGCCGGTGTTGCGCAAGGACTTCATGGTCGACGCCTACCAGGTGTTCGAGGCGCGCGCGATGGGCGCCGATTGCATCCTGCTGATCGCCGCTTGCCTGGACGATGTGCTGATGGCCGACCTGGAAGCGCAGGCGCTGGCCTTGGGGCTGGCGGTGCTGGTGGAGGTGCACGATGACCAGGAACTCGACCGTGCACTGCGCCTGAAGACGCCGCTGATCGGCGTTAACAACCGCAACCTGCGCAGCTTCGAGGTGTCGCTGGCGACCACGCTAGGGTTGCTGCCGCGCGTGCCGCCAGATCGGCTGCCGATCACCGAAAGCGGCATCCTGGGGCGGGACGACGTGCAGCGCATGCGCGATGCGCAGGTTCACGCCTTCCTCGTCGGCGAAGCCTTCATGCGTGCCGCCGATCCGGGCGTCGCACTCGAGGCCTTGTTCCGATGACCGCGGACGACCTGGCCGCCACCTTCGAGACGCTGCCGGCGGCCTGGGCGAAAGTTCTTTCAGCTTGGACGCCGGCCCTGTGCGACAACGTGGTGGCTTGCGTCCAGCAGGTGTCCGGCCATCGCCCGATCGCGCCGGAAGATCCGTTTCGCGCACTGCGGTTCGCCGCCCCGAACGTGGTCAAGGTCGTGGTGTTCGGACAAGACCCTTATCCCACCGCAGGCCATGCCGATGGTCTGGCGTTCTCGGCCGGACGCGGCAAGCCACGTTCGCTGGCGCGCATTTTCGAGGTGCTGGCGCAAGATCGGCCGGACTTCGTTCCGCCGACGCATTGGCGACTCGATCCCTGGGCCCGACAGGGCGTGTTGCTCCTCAATCCAACGCTGACGGTGGAAGTGGGGCGGGCCGGCAGCCACGTGGATTGTGGTTGGCGTGTGCTCACATCTGAAATCGTCAAGATTCTCTGTGAACAAAAAGAGCCACCGGTATTTCTCTTGTGGGGCTCGCAGGCGCAGAACTTCTTCACTGCAGCGCGGCCTGCCGGCGCCGCGCCGCGCGTTTTGACGGCGCGGCATCCTTCGTACGATTTCAAGAAGGAATTCATGCGTGACGGCAGCCATTTCATGGCCACGCGCGATCTCATCGACTGGTGGGATTTGAGGCCTTAACCCGGGCCGTTCATGCTATAGTCCCGGGTTCACCGTGGAGGGGTGCCCGAGTGGCTAAAGGGGGCAGACTGTAAATCTGTTGGCTTACGCCTACGCTGGTTCGAATCCAGCCTCCTCCACCACGGTGGGTGTTCGGTTTTGAAGGTGCCCGTGGCGTTGATTTCGGGCTGGCAAGCAAGGTTTCGCGCGGGAGTAGCTCAGTTGGTAGAGCTTTTGCCTTCCAAGCAAAATGTCGCGAGTTCGAGTCTCGTCTCCCGCTCCATCTTTTGTGCGTTGTCGGCGAAGTTTGTGGGTGGTCGGTCTGTCGGTCTTCAGCGGTTTGCGAACCAGTGGTTCTCAAACCAGTGTCGACCGCCCATGTGGCTCAGTGGTAGAGCACTCCCTTGGTAAGGGAGAGGTCGCGCGTTCGATCCGCGCCATGGGCACCAGTTATTTGAGCACGGTCAATCTCGGTCGCTAGGAGCGCGAAAAATGGCAAAAGGCAAATTTGAGAGAACCAAGCCGCACGTGAACGTGGGGACGATTGGGCACGTAGACCATGGCAAGACGACGCTGACGGCGGCGATCACGACCGTGCTGAGCAAGCTGTTTGGCGGCGAAGCCAAGGCATACGACCAGATCGATGCGGCGCCCGAAGAAAAGGCACGCGGCATCACCATCAACACCGCACACGTCGAATACGAGACCAAGAACCGGCACTACGCGCACGTCGACTGCCCCGGGCACGCCGACTACGTCAAGAACATGATCACCGGCGCGGCCCAGATGGACGGCGCCATTTTGGTGTGCTCGGCCGCCGACGGCCCGATGCCGCAAACGCGCGAGCACATCCTGCTGGCGCGCCAAGTGGGCGTGCCCTACATCATCGTGTTCCTCAACAAATGCGACATGGTCGATGACACCGAGCTCCTGGAGCTGGTCGAAATGGAAGTGCGCGAACTGCTCGACAAATACGACTTCCCCGGCGACGCCACCCCCATCGTGCACGGCAGCGCCAAGCTGGCGCTCGAAGGCGACAAAGGCGAACTCGGCGAAGGCTCCATCCTCAAGCTGGCCGAAGCGCTCGACACCTACATCCCGACGCCCGAGCGCGCCATCGACGGCGCCTTCCTGATGCCCGTCGAAGACGTGTTCTCCATCTCCGGACGCGGCACCGTCGTGACCGGCCGGATCGAGCGCGGCGTGGTCAAGGTCGGCGAAGAAATCGAGATCGTCGGTATCTCCGTGACCCAGAAGACCACCTGCACCGGCGTCGAGATGTTCCGCAAACTGCTCGACCAAGGTCAAGCGGGCGACAACGTCGGCATCTTGCTGCGCGGCACCAAGCGCGAAGACGTGCAGCGCGGCCAAGTGCTGTGCAAGCCCGGGTCGGTCAAGCCGCACACCCACTTCACGGCCGAGATCTACGTGCTATCAAAAGAAGAGGGCGGGCGCCACACCCCGTTCTTCAACAACTACCGGCCGCAGTTTTACTTCCGCACGACCGACGTGACCGGTGCGGTGGAGTTGCCCAAAGACAAAGAGATGGTGATGCCGGGCGACAACGTGAGCATCACGGTCAAGCTGATCAACCCGATCGCGATGGAAGAGGGCTTGCGCTTTGCCATCCGTGAAGGCGGCCGTACCGTCGGCGCCGGCGTCGTGGCTAAGATTCTGGAGTAACGTTTTTACCGTCAAGCCACAGGGGTATAGCTCAATTGGCAGAGCGCTGGTCTCCAAAACCAGAGGTTGTAGGTTCGATTCCTACTGCCCCTGCCAGCTCCGGGATCGAGTGACCCTGAACTGGCAAGCAAGCGGCCCGCACGGTTTGTCCGGCGGGCCTTGCTGCTGAAGGATGGGCTGTGTTTGGTGCGGTGGATGTGAATGGGTTTGCCGGTGTGTCCGGCATGGAATGCGCGACAGTGAACGGGTAATTGAACGAAATGGCCAATCCGCAAATCGAAACGGTTTCTACCAGCGCTGACAAGGCCAAGCTGGCTGCGGCCGGGGCTTTGGTCATTGCGGCGGTGGCGACGTTTTACGTGCTCGGCAAGCAGGACCTGTGGCTGCGCGTGATCGCGCTGCTGGTGTTGCTGATCGGCGCGGTGGCGCTGTTCTTCACGTCCGAGTCGGGCAAGCAATTGATCGCCTTTGGCCGTGACTCCTCGCGCGAAGTGCGCAAGGTGGTGTGGCCGACCCGCAAAGAAGCCATGCAGATGACGGGTTATGTGTTTGCCTTCGTGGTCGTGATGGCGTTGTTTTTGTGGTTGACCGACAAGACGCTGGAATGGGTGTTGTACGACCTGATTCTTGGCTGGAAGCATTGAGGTAAGCCTGATGAGCGAACAAATCGCAAGCGGTGACGAGACCGCCTCCGCAGCCATTTCCGTGGCTCCGGCGTCGAACAAGCGCTGGTACGTGGTGCACGCCTATTCGGGCATGGAAAAGGCTGTCGAGCGGAATCTGCGTGAACGCATCGACCGCTCCGGCATGGCGGAAAAGTTCGGCCGCATTCTGGTGCCGATGGAAGAAGTGGTCGAGCTGAAGAACGGCAAGAAGGCCGTGACCGAGCGCCGCTTCTTCCCTGGCTATGTGCTGGTCGAAATGGAAATGGCCGACGACACCTGGCACCTGGTGAAGCACACCAGCAAGGTCACCGGATTCGTCGGCGGCGCGAAGAACCGGCCATCGCCGATCTCCGAAGCCGAGGTGATGAAGATCGTGCTGCAGATGCAAGAGGGCGTGGAGAAGCCGCGCCCCAAGGTCGAGTGGGAAGTGGGCGAACTGGTGCGCGTCAAGGAAGGCCCGTTCACCGACTTCAACGGTGCCGTGGAAGACGTCAACTACGACAAGTCCAAGGTGCGCGTGTCGGTGACGATTTTCGGCCGCGCGACGCCGGTCGAACTGGACTTCTCGCAGGTCGAGAAGGTTTAAGGCCCGGGTGGCGGCCGGCGGACCTCGGTCCGCTGAAGCCACTCCGTTGCTGCCGATGACGAGACATCGGCACGAGGAGCAAAGGTAACCAGTCCTTTGCGTTTGTACTCAGGACCTGAGTTGTTATCAGGTCTGTTCTGGAGAAATCATGGCAAAGAAAATCGTCGGCTTCATCAAGCTGCAAGTCCCGGCGGGCAAAGCAAACCCGTCGCCCCCGATCGGTCCGGCGCTGGGTCAGCGCGGTCTGAACATCATGGAGTTCTGCAAGGCGTTCAACGCGCAGACGCAGGGCATGGAACCCGGCCTCGTGCTGCCGGTGGTGATCACCGCGTTCGCGGACAAGTCGTTCACCTTCGTGCTGAAGAGCCCGCCCGCATCGGTGCTGATCAAGAAGACCTTGAAGCTCGACAAGGGCTCGGCCAAGCCGCACACCGACAAGGTCGGCAAGCTGACGCGCGCGCAGGCTGAAGAGATCGCCAAGGTCAAGATCAAGGATCTGACCGGTGCTGATCTGGATGCGGCGGTTCGCACGATCGCAGGTACCGCCCGCTCGATGGGTGTCACGGTGGAGGGCATCTCACCATGGCTCAACTGACCAAACGTCAAAAGGCGACCGCCCGCAAGCTGGATTCGACCAAGCTGTACCTGCTGGACAACGCACTGGCCCTCGTCAAGGAATGCGCCACTGCCAAGTTCGACGAATCGATCGACGTGGCGGTGCAACTCGGCATTGACGCGAAGAAGTCCGACCAGGTGGTGCGTGGCGCTGTCGTGTTGCCCAACGGCACCGGCAAGACCAAACGCGTCGCCGTGTTCGCCCAGGGCGCGAAAGCCGAAGAAGCCAAGGCCGCCGGTGCCGACATCGTCGGCATGGAAGACCTGGCCGAGCAGATCAAGGCTGGCGTGATGAACTTCGACGTGGTGATCGCTTCGCCCGACACCATGCGCATCGTCGGGACGCTGGGCCAGATCCTGGGCCCGCGCGGCCTGATGCCGAACCCGAAGGTCGGCACCGTGACGCCCGATGTCGCCAAGGCAGTTCGTGATGCCAAGGCCGGCCAGGTGCAGTTCCGCGTCGACAAGGGCGGCATCGTGCACGCCACTATCGGCCGCCGTTCGTTCGAGTCCGACAAGCTGGTCGGCAACTTGCGTGCGCTGATCGAGGCGCTGAACAAGGCCAAGCCGGCGTCGAGCAAGGGCATTTACCTGCGCAAGGTCGCGCTGTCGTCCACCATGGGTGTGGGCGCGCGCGTGGATGTGGCGTCGATCAACGCTGCAGCGCAGGGCTGAGAGAACAGTTTTGAAGGTGGGCGCGAGTCTGGCGCCCTTCTGAAGAGTTTGGTGGGCTGATCCGGCGCAATCCGGGTCAGGTCATCCAAGACCGCAGGCGCGACCCCCGGGTCGCTTAATCGACGAGGTGGCGCAAGCCCTCTCCGAAGCCAGCGCAGATGGCGGTCCCACTGAAAAGGATTTGGTTCCTGGACAGAGGTCGCTGAATTGAGGTGTGTGGGGCGGCGGGCAACCGCCAATCTGCACGTAATGTGAGGAGCAGACCTTGAGTCTCAATCGCAACGAGAAGCAGACCGTGGTGACGGATGTGGCAGCCCAGGCGGCGCGCTCGCAAACGCTCGCGCTGGCTGAGTACCGTGGCCTCACCGTGGAACACTTGAACGCATTGCGCAAGCAAGCGCGCGACAAGGGCGTGTACCTTCATGTCTTGAAGAACACGCTTGCCCGTCGCGCGGTCGCTGGCACATCGTTCGAAGTGGCCGCGGAGAGCATGGTCGGCCCGCTGATCTACGGATTTTCAGAGGACGCTGTCGCCGCGGCCAAAGTCATTTACGACTTTGCCAAGGGCAACGACAAACTGGTCGTCAAAGGTGGTGCCTTCGGTGGCAAGGCGCTGAACGCCGATGGGGTGAAAGCCCTGGCGTCCGTGCCGAGCAAAGAAGTGCTGCTGACCCAAGTGGCCGGCCTGCTGCAGTCGCCAATCGCCCGCTTCGCGCGTGCTATTGGTGCAGTGGCCGCGCTGAAGGCCGGACCGGCTGAAGAGGCCCCTGCGGCCGAAGCAGTCGCCGCCTGACGATCAAACGACACGTTCAAACCTTTACCTATCTATCTAGGAACCCAAAATGGCATTCGATAAAGACGCTTTCCTGTCCTCCCTGGACTCCATGTCCGTGCTGGAACTCAACGACCTGGTCAAGGCGATTGAGGAAAAGTTCGGTGTTTCCGCCGCCGCTGTCGCAGCGCCGTCGGGTGGTGGCGGTGGTGCTGCCGCTGCAGTCGTTGAAGAAAAGATCGAATTCAACCTGGTGCTGACCGAAGTCGGCGCCAACAAGGTGTCGGTCATCAAGGTGGTTCGCGAACTGACGGGCCTGGGCCTGAAGGAAGCCAAGGACCTGGTCGACGGCGCACCGAAGACGGTCAAGGAAGCCATCGCCAAGGCCGACGCCGAAGCGGGCAAGAAGAAGCTGGAAGACGCTGGCGCCAAGGCCGAGTTGAAGTAATTCGACCCGGCGTGGGGGCTGGGAGCCGGTTTCGGCCCCCAGCCCTTCGCGCTTGTGGCACTTCAAGGGATTCGCCGTCGGCAGTCGCGCGATACCCCTTGGAGAGCACCTGGAAACGCTTACCTCGACAATAGAGGGCTTTTCCAAGTGTTCTCTGATCCGACTGCAGAGAACGGGTTTGGTCGGGCCTGGGTGCAATGCCCAGGTTGTCCGCCAGCGGTTGGTAGTGGCCAACCACCAAGCTTCGAGCGCAAACCAGAGTCCGCCCCGGCGGATTCTTGGGGGCATCGCTTGAACAGACAGTCGCCGACGGGAGCAACGCCTAGGCCAGGCCGAGCCCCCTGAGACGGAGTGAGAAATCACATATGGCGCAGCAAGCAACCCCCTATAGCTACACCGAGCGCAAGCGGATCCGCAAGAGCTTCGGCAAACGCGAGAGTGTCCTCAAAGTCCCCTATCTGCTGACGATGCAGAAGGAATCGTACGTCGCCTTCCTCCAGAAGGACGTAGCGCCTCAAAAACGCAAACCCGAAGGCCTTCAAGCCGCTTTCCTCTCCGCTTTCCCCATTGTTTCCCACAATGGTTTCGTGGAGATGAAATTCATCGAATTCAACATGGCCAAACCTGCGTTCGACACGCGGGAATGCCAGCAGCGGGGGTTGACCTACGCCGCCGCCGTGCGCGCCAAGCTGCAGATGATCATTTACGACCGTGAGAGCCCGCAGGCCAAGACGGTCAAGGAAATCAAGGAGCAAGAGGTCTACATGGGCGAAGTTCCGCTCATGACGGACTACGGCTCGTTCATCGTCAACGGCACCGAGCGCGTCATCGTGTCGCAGCTGCACCGTTCGCCGGGCGTGTTCTTCGAGCACGACAAGGGCAAGACGCACTCCAGCGGCAAGCTGCTGTTCTCGGCGCGGATCATTCCGTACCGCGGCTCCTGGCTCGACTTCGAGTTCGACCCGAAGGACATCCTGTACTTCCGCGTCGACCGCCGCCGCAAGATGCCGGTGACGATCCTGCTGAAGGCCATCGGCCTGAACCCCGAATCGATCCTCGCCAACTTCTTCGTGTTCGACAATTTCCGTCTGATGGACTCCGGTGCCCAGATGGAATTCGTCGCCGACCGGCTGCGCGGTGAAATCGCCCGCTTCGACATCACCGACAAGAGCGGTACGGTCGTGGTCGAGAAGGACAAGCGCATCACGGCGCGCCACACGCGCACGCTCGAAACCTCTGAGACCAAGTTCATCAGCGTCCCCGAGGACTACCTGCTGGCCCGCATGTTGGCCCGCAACGTGGTCGATGCCGACACCGGCGAGATCATCGCCAAGGCCAACGAAGAGCTGACCGAAGCGCTGCTGAAGAAGCTGCGTGTTGCCGGCGTGCAAGACCTGCAGGCGCTGTACACCAACGAGTTGGACGAAGGCGCCTACATCTCGCAGACTTTGGCTGCCGACGAAACGGCCGATCAGCTCGCCGCGCGCGTCGCCATCTACCGCACGATGCTGCCCG
>Ga0137403_10005518_pt1 | contig 14659 bp, 9 predicted proteins | sample CZOMad2_1_16fung_FD_122057 | JGI IMG/M metagenome (GOLD analysis project Ga0137403, IMG submission 122057) | Vadose zone soil fungal communities from Angelo Coast Range Reserve, California, USA - CZOMad2_1_16fungal (Hybrid Assembly) | ecosystem: Environmental > Terrestrial > Soil > Vadose zone... | reverse complement strand
ATATTTCGCGCCTCATTCCCGAGTAGCTCAGTTGGTAGAGCAGCCGGCTGTTAACCGGCGGGTCGCAGGTTCGAGTCCTGCCTCGGGAGCTTCCCACCGATAGCTTTCCTGTTGTGGATCCCGAGATCGCCCAGGGGACCTGTTTCCCCATGTTCGCCTACGAGGTGGCGCAGGCCATCGATCTCGACGAGGCCGAGCGACGGTTGTTCGCGGGCACGGAGCGGCAGACGATCAAGCAGAAACGCCGCGCCCCGGCCTCCTTCGAGTATCGGCCCGCGCCACTGCGCGTGACCCGCGTGGGCGAGCCGCAGACGGTGGATGGCTATTGCACGGCGCCCGCGGTCGAGATCGTGCTCTACGACTTCGGCGCCGTGTCCGTGAGCTATGCCATCCCGCTCGCCGGTGCACTGGCGAAGCTGCCCGCGCTCGCCGAGGTGCTCTGGGGCAACGAACGCCTCTTGAAGGACTCGCGGCAGCACGTGGAAACCCTCATTGGGACGTTGGGCGACGCCGCCGCGCGTCCCCACGTCGCCGATTTCGTCGAGGACTATTCGATCTTCCACATCGCGGCGTTCACCCAACCCTGCGATGCCGCGATGCTGTGGACGAATCAGGCCCAAACCGTCGCGCAGGTGCTCCGCGCCGCTCGGCACCCCCTTTCGCAGCAGGAGATCGCGGACGCCACGGCGTCGCGCCTCTCGTTCGGCCCGAATGACGCCACGATCATCGATACGGACGCCGCGATCCTGTTCGATCCCGAAGGGGAGGACGTTCGCGACCTGATCGAATTCGCCAACACGCAGCTTCTCGAGATGCGCTACCTCGATCACGAGCTCGACGATGTCCTCGAGGGCGCCTATGAGACCCTGTTGGCACGGCGCTGGCGGAGGTGGCGGCTGGCTCCGGTCGGCCCCGACCTGCGCAGCCTCGCCCGGCTGCAGCTCGACGCCGCGATCCTGTTCGAGCAAGTGACGAACGCGCTCAAGCTCGTGGGCGATCAATTCCTCGCGCGCGTCTACTCGCTGGCATCCCGACGCTTTCACCTACCCGAATGGGACACGAGCATCACCCGCAAGCTGCAGACGATCGACGGCCTCTACGAAAAAATGACCGATCGGGCGACGAGCCGGCGCACCGAAATGCTGGAATGGATCATCATCGTCCTGATTGCAGTAGAGATCGGCCTCTCGCTGATCACGCTGCTGCCGTAGTCACCGCCCTTCTTCCTTTCCGGCCTGCAGCGCCGCCCGAACCTTGTCCATGATCTCCCGCGCGTTGAACGGCTTCTGCAGGCTGCTGACTGCGCCGAGCAGCTCCGCATCCTCCCGCAGGTCCATCATGCCGGTGGAGTCCCCGCCCGAGATCACGATGACCTTCACCCCGGGAAACCGCTTCCGGATTTGCCGCAGGGTGACGATGCCGTCCTGACCGGGCATGAAAATGTCCGTGATCACGATGTCGAACGAGTGACTCTCGAGGATTTCCATCCCGACTTCGCCGTCACTCGCGTCGAAGACTTCATGCCCGTCCTGCTCCAATGCCCTTCGCACGACGCGGCGAATCGGCTCCTGGTCATCGATCACGAGGATGCGTGCCATAGCGGTCAACTTCCTTCTCGCATCGCGTTCAAGGTAGTCAGCAACTCCCTACAGCCGGAGCATCCAGGACTTCGCGTACCTTCCGCGCCAAGCCGTCGGCGGTGAACGGTTTCTGCAAAAACGCGACGCCCTCGGCGAGCACGCCGTGGTGTACGATCGACTCGTCCGTGTATCCCGAGACGTACAGCGTGCGGACGCTATTGCGCGTCGAGGTCAAAAACAGCGAGACCTCAGGACCGCTCATGCCGGGCATGACGACGTCGCTGACCAGCAAGTGAATTGGTCCCGGATGTAGTGCCGCGGTTTCCAGTGCCGCCGCGCCGGTCGCCGCCGTCAGTACGCGATAGCCGCGCGCCTCGAGGATTTTTCGAATCAGGGTTCGTACCTCCTCCTGGTCCTCGGCCACGAGAATGGTCTCGGACCCGCGCAGCGACGAGGTTGTGGTCGGAACGGCGGCCGGCGGCTCAGCCGGCCCCGGAACGCGCGGGAGGTAGACTTTGAACGTCGTCCCGATGCCGAGCTCGCTATAGACCCAGATGTAACCACCAGACTGTTTGACGATGCCATACACGGTCGCCAGTCCCAACCCGGTTCCCTTCCCTCGCTCCTTGGTCGTGAAGAACGGCTCGAACACCCGCGCCTGGGTTTCCTCGTCCATGCCGGTGCCCGTATCAGTCATCGCGATCATCATGTAATCGCCGGCTGCCACGAGCGGCTGATTCGCGGCGTACGCATCGTCCAGAGCGACGTTGGCCGTTTCGATCGTGAGGATGCCGCCGCCTGGCATCGCATCCCGGGCATTCACGGCGAGGTTGACCAGGACCTGTTCGAGCTGGCTCGGATCCGCTCGTATCGTAGCCGCCGGACCGGGCGCGAGCACGATGTGGAGCTCTACGTCCTCCCCGATCAGTCGCCGCAACAACCGCTCGAAGTCGCGTACGACGTCGTTCAGGTCGAGAACCCGCGGCGCCAGCACCTGCTGTCTGCTGAATGCCAGCAGCTGGCGTGTCAGATCGGCGGCCCGCAGCGCCGCTTGACGGCTTTCGACCGCGTCTTCACGCGCGGGATGATCCGCCGGCAGACTCTCGAGTAAAAGGTCCGTCGATCCGAGAATCGCGGTCAGCAGATTGTTGAAGTCGTGGGCGATGCCGGCCGCCAGGCGGCCAACGGCTTCCATTTTTTGCGCGGCGCGCAGGCGCTCGTCCGCGAGTCGTAGGCTCTCTTCGGCCCGCTTGCGATCGGTCACGTCGCGGTAGTTCACGACGAGAGCGCGGACCGATGGGTCATCGAGCCGGTCCGCAATGACTACTTCGAGCTCGCGCCACGAGCCGTCCTTGTGGCGCACCCGCAAATCCGTCTGCGCGATCTGGTCGGGTTGGCGGAACAATTGCTCGAGCAACCCCCCGACCGCGGGTTGCTGGTCGGGGTGTATCAACTCGCTGACGTTGTGTCCCGTCATCTCGCCCGCGGCATATCCCAGCGTTGGTTTGAGCGATTGGGTGCTGTACATGATCGTCCCCGCCTCATCCAGGAGCGTGATGACATCACTGGAATGCTCGATGAGACTGCGGAACCGGTGTTCTGAAGCCTCGCGGGCCGTCTCGGCGTCGATCGCATCTCGGAGGGCGCCTTTGAGCGCCAGGGCGCGCCGCACGGCAGGACCTAACCGGTGGAGGCGTTGCTTCACGATGTAGTCGGCGGCGCCGGCTTTGATGTAATCGGCGGCGGTCTCTTCATCGATCGAGCCCGTCACGATCAGCACGGGGAGCATCGGCTGCTCGCGCTGAATAGTGTGCACGACCTCGAGTCCACTGGCCTGCGGCAGCGCATGGTCTGAAAGCACGATGTCCGGGGCAAAGGAGCGCAGCGCCTCGGTCAAGGCGGGTTCACGATCCACGCGCGCAGCGGTGACGGCGAATCCGCTCTGCCGCAGGGCGTGCACGATCAACTCGAAGTCAGTCTCACTGTCCTCGACGACCAACACGCGAACCGCATCTGGCTGCATACGGCCATACGCACGGAGTTGAGGAGGGAAGCGTCAAATACTTCTTTGTTAGCGGAGCTAGCGCTGCAAGCGATAGGCCTTGTGAACGGGACCATCATGGCATTGCAGCAATGCCGCGGCGTCGAGTCCAGAAATCGCGCGCGCGTCGTACTGGCACAGCGTCGTCACTGGAAACCGCCGAGCAATGGATCGTTCATACTCGCCCTCGTATTCCAGAATCTCGGCGAATGGCAACCGGCCTAGCCCGCCGCCCGAGACATCCGCCACGACATAGACGCGCGATACACCGGCCTCGAGTGCCGTGCGCAGACACGTGCGCCAATACTCGAGCTGTGCCGGCGCCGAGTCACGATACTCAGCCAACGTCAACCGGCCGGTCTCGAGATCGTTGTGAATCGCGGGGCGATCCTGCTCGAGTATCTCGATCACCGCGCGCTGAACATTTGGTCCGGCGACGAGCAGGCAGAGCGTGCGTGGTCGCAGCTCGGCCACTAGAAATGCCGCCGCTTCACGCGCTCGACTGAGATCGCTGGTGTACAGCCCGCAGAAATGACTACGTGCCCGAGACTGTCCCGTAGCACCCTCACTGCTGAGGAACGCAAGCAAGTCAGCGCGCCGAAACCGACGCTCGTGCCGCCCCCCGACGCGCAGACACGGCAGCCGTCCCGCGTTGGTCCAGCGACGCAAGGAGGTTTGGCTGACGCGGAGCAACGCCGCAGCCTCACGGATGTCGAGTAGCTCAGCGGGCAATTGGTCTTGCATGTGACTGCCAATCATTGTATATCAAAGATCAGCAAAGAGCAATATGGAATTACGCCATCTGAGATATTTCGTCGCTGTCGCTGAGGAGCGCAGCTTTATCGGAGCGGCCACACGGCTACGCATCGCCCAGCCCGCCGTCTCCAAACAGATCCGCGATCTCGAGATCGAGCTCGGCACCCTGCTGTTCGAGCGGGGACCGAGGGGCGTGCGTTTGACCGCTGCTGGGCGCGTGTTTCTGATCGAAGCGCGCCACACCCTGGATGTCGCATCCCGGGCCATTGCGTCAGCCCGCGGCGCGGCGCTCGGGCGAGACTCCCTGCTTCGTTTTGCCCATGGCGAATTGGCTTCCTACGGCACTTCGTTGGAAAACCTTCTCGCATCGTTTCGCGATACCAACCGTGATGCCCAGATCGAGATCTCGAGCAGTCACGATGGCGAGATTTTCCACGCTTTGCGCGAACGCCGGGTCGACGTGGGATCGATCTTCATCGCCGAGTGGCCCGTCCCAGGATTCGCAGCACATCGGCTGATCGATGCGTCCATAACCGGGGTGCTGCTTCCGAGCAGTCACCCTTTGGCGGCGCAGCCCGCCATTCAGTTAGCCCAGCTCCGCACGCTCACGTGGCTCAACTCGGCGCCTCGGCGTTGGCCGGGGTTCTTTCCGATGATCGAGACCGCGCTGCGCGAGCGCGGGCTCGTGCCTGAGCGCCGTGTCGACCGGCCGAGAGAGGCACCAACGATGAACGTCCAAATCGCCGCCGGGGACACGTGGGCATTGGTGAGCGAGGCCGTCGCCGCGCCATATCGCAAAGACTCGAACGGCATCGTCTATCGTCCGTTCCGCGAGCCGCCCATCGCCTGCTGGCTGGCGCTCGTCTGGCTACCTCCCGCCTCTGCACTCGTCGACCGCCTGGTCCACGCCGCTCGCGACACCGGATTAACTCTCTAGCGGCCGTTTCACCCCGTCGAGCACTTGCCGCACGCACGCCAGCAGGTCGGCGCTCGTCCACGGCTTCGACAGGAACGGGAGCGCCGGATCGAGAGCCTCCTCGCCCCGCCCCGCTCCGGCGTAGCCACTTGTAAAGAGGAAGGCCGTCTGGCGCCCGTCCCGCCGATCAATTTGATACAGGCCTCGTCCGCCCAGCCGGCCCATCACGAGGTCGCTGAAGACCAAATGGATCGGTGCGGGGTGGTGGCGCAGGAGGTGTAGCGCTTCCATCCCGTCCGCCGCGGACAGCACCGAGTACCCCGCATGCTCCAATGTGTACACAGTCGCGCGGCGCAGCTGGGCTTGGTCCTCCACCACGAGTATCGTCTCCTCCCCGCCATCGGTCGCCAGGGTCGCTTGCTCGTGCGACCCGGATGCCCGCCGCCGCGCCGCCTCCTCGGCCACCGGGAAGTAGATGCGCAGCCGCGTACCCGCCCCGGGCGCGCTGTCGATCTGGACGAACCCGCCGTGCTGTTTCGCCAGGCCGTAGACCGTCGCCAGCCCCAGCCCGGTGCCTTTGCCGACGGGCTTTGTCGTGAAGAACGGCTCGAAGGCGCGCTGCCGCGTGGCCTCGTCCATTCCCGCGCCGGTGTCGTCCACCGCGAGGCACACATATTCCGACGCCGATCCGGGGCCGAGCACATCGCGCTGGGCGTCGCTGATCCAGGTGCAGCTCGTTTCCAGCCGAAGGACACCACCGTCGGGCATCGCATCCCGCGCGTTGTTCACGAGATTCAGCAGGATCTGCTCGACGGCGTGGCCGTCCGCCGCAACCTCGGGCAGGTCCTCGTCCGCAAAGACGAGCAGCTCGATGTCCGCCGGCAACACGCGCCGCAACACCGCCGCCAGATCGTTCAGCAGGTGGCCCAGATGAATCGGCTCGAGCGTCAGCGTCGAGCGGCGGGCAAATCCCAACAGCTGATTCACCATCAGGCGGCCGCTGACCGCTGCCGAGATGATGTCGCGCAGGCTCGCCTCATCAGGTCCGCGGGACAACAGCTCGGCGTTGGCAAGGATGATCGTCAGCAGATTGTTGAAGTCGTGCGCGATCCCGCCGGTGAGCTGGCCGATCGCTTCCATCTTCTGCGCCTGCCGGAGCTGTTCTTCCAGGCCGCGCCGCTCACTGACGTCTTCGGCGAACACCTCGTGACACTCGACCCGGCCGTCCTCGTAGCGAACCGCGCGGCCGTACAGACGAACGGTGATCGCCTCGCCGTCCTTCCGCCGCCAGACCGCCTGGCTTTCAATGGCCCCCACCGTCTCGTTCATCTGCGTGAGGTAGCGAGCCCGCGCCGCCGGCTCCTTGAACACGTCGCGGTCGAGATGGCGGCTCAGGAGCTCCGTTTCCGTTTCGTATGCCAGCATTTCGACTAGCGCCGGGTTCACGGAGAGAAACGCGCCTTCCGGGGTCGCGCGGAAAATGCCGAACGGGGCCTGTTGCACCAGCGTGCGGCTGGCGGCGTCGGCGCGCCGCAGCGCCTGCTCGGCCCGGCGCCGTTCTGTGATATCAGTCGCCACACCCACGACGCCTGAGATGGAGCCGTCCCGCTCGCGGACCGGCGAGTATTGCGCCTCGAACTCGAACCCGAACAACTCGACGTGCGCAAAGACCGACTCACCGGCGAGCGCGCGGCGGACGTCGGCGACCGCCTGCGGCACGTCGCCGAGCAGCTCGAAGAACGATTTGCCCATCAACATTCCCGGCCGCACACCGAGCGAGTGCAGGCCCTTCCCTTCGGCGAGCGTGAAGACACCCTTCGGATCGAGGGAGAACAGAATGACCGGTGAGCCCGCGACGACCGTGCGGAGCCGCTGCTTGCTGGTTTGAAGGATCTCTTCCTGTCTGATACGCTCGGTGACATCGCGGGAGTTGACGATCACGCTGTACGCGTTCGGCTGATCGAGCCTTGCCTGACCGATCGACTCGAGCACGTGCCACGAGCCGTCGGCGTGCTTGAACCGGAATGTCGCCGTCTGCGGTGACCCGGGCTGCTGAATCGCGTCCGCCAGCGCTTCCATGACGGGCGTGAGATCGTCGGGATGCATGAACTCGAAGGCGTTCCGCCCCAGCAGCTCGTTGGCGCCATAGCCGAGCAACCGCTGCACCGACGGGCTCAGATAACGCAGGATACCGTCATCGCCTAGAATCGTGACGATGTCCGAGGCGTTTTCTGTCAGTGAGCGGAAGTGTTCTTCGCTCTTGCGCAGCGCCTCTTCCACCCGCGCGCGCTCGAGCGCGGTGGCGAGGACGTGGGCGAGTGCCTGGACGAAGAGGACGTCCGGACCGCTGAACTCCCGCGGCTGCGCGCTGTACGCTCCCAGCACGCCCCAGGGACGCTCGCGGCCCTGCACCACCACGCAGACGCCGCTGACGATCGCGTGCTCCTCGAGATGGGGCGGTGCGCTGAATCGGATTTCGCTGGAGAGATCGGCGATGACGAGAGGACCGGCGGCGTTGAGAGCATACCCGGCTAGCGCTCCCGCGTCCGTTGTAACCAGCGTCTTGCCGACACAGCCCTCGTGCCATCCGATGCCCGCCCGCATCACCAGGCTGCGGTGCTCCGGCCTCAGCTCGAGGATTTCACTGAACTCGACGTCCAGACCGCGGGAGACGAGCTTGGCAGCAGTGTCGAACAGGTCGGCACGCGCGACGCCGGCGAGCGCCTGCTGGCCGAGGTGTGCGACCGCCTCCTGCTGGCGTGCCGACGCACGCAGCTGCAGCTCGGCGCGGCTCGTTTCCTCGACGCCCAGCCAGCGGAACCGCTTCGGTCGCACTCCTGCCCCGTGCTGTGGAAAGGGATCGAAAGCTAGGTGCGAGACGCAACCAGCCCCGTGAGGCTGGTCACCGGACCCCGCACCCATAGATTGCGGGCCAATGGCGACACGCCGACCGACGACTCCCAAGAAGGCCAAGACAGGGCCAAGGGCGAAGAAACCCCGTAGGGTAGTCGACTCCCTGACGGTCTCGGTGCTCCAGGCAACCCTCGAATCGACCGCGGACGGAATCCTCGTGGTCGACCTCGACGGGAACATCGTGTCACACAACCGGCACTTCGAGGAAATGTGGCGTCTGCCGGCAGCGCTGATCGCCGCGAACAATGACGCCGCCGGCCGCCGGCGCCTGATCGACCATGTGCGCGACCAGCTCGTCAATCCGCAGCTGTTCGTGGATGGAATCCAGGACACATACGCCGAGCCCCAGGCCGACAGCTTCGACGTCCTCGTGTTCAAGGATGGCCGGGTACTGGAGCGCTACTCCATTCCACTCCGCCTCGACGGCCGCTCGGTGGGTCGCGTGTGGAGCTTCCGTGACGTCACGGCGCGCCGCCGTGCCGAATGCGTTCAGGATGCGGTGTATCGCATCTCGCATACGGCACACACGGCCGAGAATCTGCAAGAGCTGTTGCGGGCGATCCACGAGATCGTCGGCGAGCTGATGCCGGCGAAGAACTTCTACGTGTCCCTGTACGATGCGGAGAAGGACCGGCTCGAGTTCCCGTATTTCGTCGACGAGATCGACCTGTCGTGCGACGTGAAGCCGCGCAAACTCCGCAAAGGTCTCACCGAGTACGTCCTGCGGACGGGCCAGCCGTTGCTGGCGACTCCCGAGGTCTACGAGCGCCTCGTCGCCGCCGGAGAAGCGGAGCTGATCGGCGCGCCGTCGATCGACTGGCTCGGCGTGCCGCTCAAGGTCAAGGATCGCACCATTGGCGTCGTGGTGACGCAGACGTATTCGCAGGGCGTGCGCTACGGCGAAAGCGAGCGCGACATCCTGACGTTCGTCTCGTCGCAGATGGCGATGGCGATCGAACGCAAGCGCGTCGAGGATGCCTGGCGTGAACAGAGCGAGCTGCTGCAGCGGATCGTGGACAACATTCCCGTGATGCTCGTGTTCCTGGACGAGCAGGGCCGCCTCAACTGGGGAAATCGCGAGTGGACGCGCACCCTCGGGTATGACGTCGCGGACGCGAGCGCGCGCGACATCTTTGCCGAGCTCTATCCTGATCCCCGCGAACGGCAGCGCGTGCGCGATTCCATCGGCGCGCCTACGGGACAATGGACCGACTTCCGAACCCGCACCCGGCAGGGCGCGACCCTCGACACGATCTGGGCGAATGCGCCGCTGACGGGCGGCGGCTGGCTCGCGATCGGCATGGATGTGACGGACCGCAAGCGCGCCGAGGAGCGGTACCGCTCGTTCATCGCCCAAAGCTCGGAGGGCGTCTCGCGCCTGGAGATCGATCCTCCGGTTCCGATTAACCTGACGGAAGAAGAGCAGGTCGATCGCCTGTATGCGGGAGGGCGCATCGCCGAATGCAACGACGCGATGGCACGCATGTACGGATTCGGCGAGGCGAGCGAGCTCCTCGGAACGCGGCTCTCCGACCTCCACAACGTCACCGATCCCATCAATCGCGAGCAGATTCGAGCCTTCATTCGGGCCGGCTATCGCGTTTCAGACTCTGAAACGCGGGAGCACGACCGCGAAGGACGCCCCCGCGTCTTCCTTAATAACGTCGTCGGCTTTGTCGAGAACGGGCAGCTGGTGCGGGTGTGGGGAACGCAGCGGGATGTCACCGAGCAGCGCCATCTCGAAGAGCAGTTCCGCCAATCGCAAAAGATGGAAGCGGTTGGGCAGCTCGCCGGCGGTATCGCGCACGACTTCAACAATCTCCTGACGGCGATTCTGGGAAACACACAGCTGCTGCTGCGCGAGCTACCTCCCGGCGACTCCATGCGCGACGACGTGGAAGAGATCCGCAAAGCATCCGAGCGGGCGGCGTCGCTCACACGCCAGCTGCTGGCATACAGCCGGCGGCAAATGCTGCAGCCGGAAGTGCTCGACCTCAATGTCGTGATGGCCGAGATGGACAAGATGCTGCGCCGCCTCATCGGCGAGCACATCGACCTCGTGGCGGTGTTCGCACCCGATCTGGGGCGGGTCCGTGCCGATCCGAATCAGATCGAGCAGGTGATCGTGAACCTGGCCGTGAACGCGCGCGACGCGATGCCTGACGGCGGGAAGCTGACCATTGGAACCGCCAACGTGGACCTGGACGAGTCGTTCGCGCAGGCGCACCTCGGCTCGGTCCCCGGATCCTATGCCATGCTCGCCGTGACGGATACCGGCGTGGGGATGGATGCCGCCGTCCGCGCCCACCTGTTCGAGCCGTTCTTCACGACCAAGGAAGTCGGCAAGGGCACGGGACTCGGCCTCGCCACCGTGTACGGCATCGTGAAACAGAGCGGCGGCTACATCTCCGTGTATTCCGAGCCCGGGCATGGCTCGAGCTTCAAGATCTACCTGCCACGGATCGCGACGCCCGCGGAGCCACCGGCTGCTGCGCTAAAAGGCGGACCGGCTCCCGGCAGCGAGACGGTGCTGGTCGTCGAAGACGAACCCGCTGTCCTGACGCTCAGCCGCCGCGCCCTCGAAGCGCAGGGGTACGTCGTCCTGGCCGCCTCGGATGCCGACGCCGCGCTCCGGGTCGTCGAGCGGCACGGCGGGATGATCCATCTGCTCCTGACCGACGTCGTGATGCCGGGGCTGTCCGGGCACGAGCTCGCTGACCGCCTCACGGCCCAGCGGCCGGGCATCCGCGTCCTGTACATGTCGGGATACCCGGGGGACGCAGTCGTGCAGCACGGGACGCTCCCGTCAGGCAGTGCGTTCTTGCAGAAGCCGTTTTCGCCCGATGGACTCGCGCGCAAAGTTCGCGACGTGCTGGACGCGTGAGAACGAAGGGAGTACCGTAGTCACCATGTGGCATACCGCGACGCACATCGGGACGGAACACCTGACGCGGCTTCTGAGTCAGTTGCCCGCCCTGATGTGGTCCACCGACACCGACCTGCAGCTGACGTCCCGCTACGGCGGGGTGCTGGCGGTGTTTGGGCAAGAGCCGGGCGCCGTCGACGGCCCGTCCATCGGCGAATTCGTCGATCCAGCGGACCTGGAGACTGTGGTCGCCGCGCATCGCGCCGCCCTGCGGGGCCAGGCCGCCACATATGAGACGCGGTTCCGCGGCCGCTCGTTCAGCGCCCGTGTCGAGCCGCTCGTGGGGAGCAGCGGCGAGATCGCCGGGGTGGTTGGATTCGCGTTCGACATCACGGACTGGCGACGGACCGAAACCGCGCTGCGCGAAAGCGAGGCGCGGCTGCGGACCATCATCGAGATCGAACCGGAGTGCGTCAAACTGGTCGACCGGCAGGGTCGGCTCGTGGAAATGAATCCCGCCGGCCTCGCGATGATCGAAGCGGACAGCATCGATAAGGTCCGAGGCCTCCAGATCATCGAGGTGACCGCTCCCGAACATCGCGCCGCGTTCATGGATCTGCATCGCCGCGTCTTTGAGGGCGAGTCGGGGGCGCTCGAATTCGAAATCGTCGGACTGAAGGGACGGCGGCGCTGGCTGTCGACGCACGCGGTGCCGCTCCGAGACGGATCTGGCGCCGTACAGGCACTCCTCGGGATCACGCGTGATGTGACCGAGACCCGGCGCGCCGAAGAGCAGCTGCGCGCGTCACGGACGGCGCTCCGCAGCCTTGCCACACGCCAGCAAGACATCCGCGAGGACGAGCGGACCCGGATCGCGCGCGAGATTCACGACTCGCTGGGACAGGCGTTGACCGCCCTGAAGCTGCAGCTCGCGGCTGCCCAGGACGCCGCCTCACGCGAATCTCCCGCGCTCGGCCATCGCCTGGCGGAGACCGCGCTCATGGTGGACGACCTGGTAAAAAGCGTCCGTCGCATCGCCACCGAGCTGCGTCCGCCGATCCTCGATCAGCTGGGTCTGCCCGCCGCGCTCGAATGGCTGGCGCACGACTTCACCCGTCGCACCGGCATCCGGTGCGAACCGACGATCATGCCCACCGACGACGTCATTTCGCGCGAGCTCGGCACGGCGTTATTCCGGATCGTGCAGGAAGGCCTCACCAACATCTCCCGCCACGCCGACGCGTCCCAGGTGCAGATCGCGCTGGGGGTCAAGAGCCACTGCGTGACGTTGGAGATCAGCGATGACGGCCGCGGGATCACGGAAGCCGCCACCACCGGCCCGGGGTCCCTGGGTATTCTCGGGATGCGCGAGCGGGCCGCCGCACTGGGCGGCGTCCTGGAAGTCGCGCCGCGCGGCGACGGCGGCACACGCGTGACGGCCTGGTTCCCACCACTCCCGGCGACAACGAGCGTGGTGGGCGCACCGTGATTCGCATTCTCGTCGTCGACGATCATGCGCTCGTTCGCCGTGGGCTGATCGAGCTGCTCCAGGGGCTTCCGGATGGCGTCCAGTTCGGGGAGGCGGGCACCGCCGCCGAGGCGATCACGCTTGCCTTCGGTGAGCGCTGGGATGTGGTGTTGCTCGATCTCGGCTTGCCCGATCGGCACGGACTCGAGGTGCTCCGGGAAGTGCACGCAGCGCGTCCTCACCTCCCGGTTTTGGTGCTCACGATGTTTCCGGAGGATCAGCTGGCGCTTCGTATGCTGGAGATGGGCGCATCCGGGTATCTGACGAAGGAATCGGCACCCGAAGAGTTGCTGCGCGCGCTGGAGCGTGTGATGACCGGTCACAAGTATCTGAGCCCGGCGATGGCGCAGGCGGTCGCGGACGGCCTCGGGGGACCACCGCCCGCGCCGCACGAGCAGCTCTCGGACCGCGAGCTCGAAGTCCTGCGTCTCCTCGCCGCCGGTCGCCCCATCACCGCGATCAGCCGGCAGCTCGGGCTTTCGCCCAAGACCGTCACGACGTATCGGGCGCGGTTGCTGCACAAACTGCGGATGCGGTCCAACGCCGAGCTGACGTTTTACGCCACGCAACACGGTCTCGTGAGCCCCGCGGCTTTGCGCTCGACACCGTAGATTCTACGTAGGTAAAACCCTAGTCGCCAGGTTCCCTACCGCCGACAGACACAAATCCAGGCAACACCAAGACTATGACATGGAACAAGTTCGCGTGCTCATGGTCGAGGACGACGATAGTGACGCCGTACTGATCAACCGTGAGCTCGGGCGTCTCACTCCTCCGCCTGCGGTCCAGCACGTCCGAACTAAGCCTGCATTCGCCGCAGCCCTCGAAGGTTTTGCACCGGACGCGATCCTCAGCGATCACAACATTCCCGGATTCAGCGGCTGGGAAGCGCTCGAGCTTGCGCAGCGCGCGCACCCGGATGTGCCGTTCATTCTCGTCACCGGTTCGCTCGACGAGGAAACCGCGGTGCGGTATCTCAAGAACGGTGCGTCCGATTACATCCTCAAAGACCGGCTGGTCCGGCTCGGCCCCGCACTGCTCGAAGCACTGGAGCGCGCCCGACAGCGGGAAGCATTGCGAACGCAGGAAAGCCTGTTGCGCCAGATCATCGACGCGAATCCCAGCTTGATCTTCGTAAAGGACTGGAACGGCCGATTCGTGCTCGTCAATCAGGCCACGGCGCAGGTCTACGGGACCACCGTGGAATCGCTGGTCGGCAAGACCGACGCCGACTTCAATCCCAACGTCGAGGAAATCGCGCACTTCCTGCGTCACGACCGCGACGTGATGTCGTCGGGCCAGCCCAAAATCATTGCTGAAGAACCGGTGACGAACCCCACGACCGGGGATACCCGCTGGTTTCAAACAATCAAGGTGCCGTTGCGGTCACCCGCCGAGGGCACCGCGACACTTCTGGGCGTCGCGACGGAGATTACCGAACGCAAACGCCTGGAAGAGCAGCTGCTGCAGTCGCAGAAGATGGAAGCGGTCGGCCAGCTCGCGGGCGGCGTCGCCCACGACTTCAACAATATCCTGACCGCCATCGTCGGGTACACGGACCTCCTGGCGGCGGAGCTGGCGAGCAACGTGCGCCAGCTCGAGGATCTCGAAGAGATTCGCAAGGCCGCACGGCGCGCCGCCGCGCTCACGCGGCAGCTGCTCGCCTTCTCGCGCAAACAGGTACTCGAGCCCCGCATCATCGACGTGAATTCGGTGGTGCTGAACCTCGACAAGATGCTGCGGTCGCTGATCTCCGAGAACATCGAGCTCAAGACGGACCTGGCTGACAACCTCGGGGCCGCGCGCGCCGATCCGAATCAGATTGAACAGGTCATCATGAATCTTGCGATCAATGCGCGGGACGCGATGCCCGACGGCGGCACCGTGACGATCGAGACTGGTAACGTGACACTCGACGACGCGTACGCCGCGCAGCACGTGTCCGTGATCCCGGGCGAATACGTCATGCTCGCGGTGAGCGACACGGGCTGCGGGATGGATGCAAAGACGCAGTCGCAGATCTTCGAGCCTTTTTTCACGACCAAGCCGGCCGGGCGCG
>Ga0137403_10005517_pt1 | contig 14660 bp, 16 predicted proteins | sample CZOMad2_1_16fung_FD_122057 | JGI IMG/M metagenome (GOLD analysis project Ga0137403, IMG submission 122057) | Vadose zone soil fungal communities from Angelo Coast Range Reserve, California, USA - CZOMad2_1_16fungal (Hybrid Assembly) | ecosystem: Environmental > Terrestrial > Soil > Vadose zone... | reverse complement strand
AACCAAGGGAGGGACCATGAAAAAAACCTTGAGGCTTCTTTTAACTGCGATTGCAGTTGGTGGCGGTCTAAACACAGCTGAAGCCCAGACGCTGCCGATTAAAGTGGGTTACACTGCGCTGGCGGGATCGTTCACGCCGCTCTGGATCGCCAAGGAGTTGGACCTGTTCGAACGTCAAGGGATTCAGTGCAGCCCGATCTACATGGCGTCGACTCTTGCCTACCAGGCGATGTTGGCCGGCGAGACCAACTTCGCGGTCGGAGCCAGCATCCCACCGGTTCAGGCTCGCCTTGGCGGGGCAGATCCGCTGATACTCGTTACCTATACTAATGGCTTCACTTTTTCCGTTGTCGCCCGCCCACCGGTTCAGCAACCAATCGACCTGCGCGGCAAGCGCATTGGAGTTACGCGATTCGGAGCACCCACAGACTTCGGTGCCCGGATTGCCCTAAAGCAGTGGGGCCTGGTTCCAGGCAAAGACGTAACGATCATCCAGTTGGGAGGACTGCCGGAGGCCTTCGTGGCCCTGAAAAGTGGCTCTGTGCAGGCCGCCGTCTTGCCGCCGCCGTTCTCCACGGAGGCGATACGCCAGGGAATGGTCCAACTTATTGATTTCAACCAGAGTGATATCGAGTTCATCGGTGTAGGTCTCACCAGCACAGCGCGCTTTGTGAGCACCCATGATGAAGCCACCCGTCGCGTAGTCCGGGCGCTGGTCGAAGGGATCTGGGCCTTCAAGGGCAACCGGGAGGCTACCCTTCGCGCCATCCAGAAATACACGCGTTTAACCGACCGAAACCTGTTGGAAGAGACCTATCAGAGCAACCGGAAAGTCGTCCGGCTAGCTCCTCGGACCACCGAGGCGGCGGTCCGAAATGTCCTTGAAGCGCTTGCAGACCAAAACCCAAAAGCCCGCGGTGCGAACCCGCAGGATTTCTACACCAACCGTTTTATTGATGAACTGGAGCAGACAGGTTTTATGCGCGAGTTAGCCGCGCGCTATCCTGACGCCCTTCGCTGAGTCCAAGTTTAGCCGACAGGGTGGGCTCTAGACCGTGACATCGGGGTCGAGCGCATGGTCCCAACGAGCGGATTTGCAACAAACGAAGATCGAGAATAGAAGATCGAAGATCGCCATCTTCTATCCTCTATCTTCAATCCTCAATGATTATTTTGGCGATGGCTTTTTTCAACGGCTTGTAAGGAGGAAATAGCTATGGCTCTTATGACTGGCTCGCGTTTTTTTGCTGAGGCGATGCAGGCCTATGGCGTAACCCACATCTTTTTTGTCCCCACGATGCTGCTACACGCATTGGCGGAAATGGAGGATATGAATATCCGGCGCGTGACGACACACGGCGAAAAGGCGGCGGCCTATATGGCCGATGGCTATGCGCGCGCCTCTCATAGACCGGGGATCTGTATGGCTCAAACGATCGGCGCTGCCAATCTCGCCGCCGGACTGAGGGACGCTTACATGGCCTGTTCCCCGGTGATCGCGATTACCGGTGGCCAGCAGCCGGAGACTAAATACCGACATGTCTATCAGGAAATCGATGATTTTCCCCTTTTCAATGTCGTGACAAAGTTCAATGCACAGGTGGACAAGGTGACGCGGCTACCTGATCTTCTACGCCAAGCGTTTCGGGCAGCGACCAGCGGCGCTCCCGGCCCCGTGCACCTGGAGATGCGGGGAAGTCATGGGCATGTGGTGGAAGAAGAAGGGGAGATGGAGCTGATCGTGGAAGAGCCATTCAAGCGTTACCCCGCCTTTAGGCCGGAGCCGGAGCCGGAAAAAATCCGCGAGGCGATCAAAGCGCTGGCTCAAGCAGAGCGACCCATCATCGTCGCCGGTGGCGGCGTCACGTCGTCGCAAGCGAAAGAGGAAGTCGTGCGAGTGGCTGAGCTGCTATCGATCCCCGTAGCCACCTCGCTTAACGGCAAGGCAACCATTGCCGACAACCATCCGCTTTCCGTCGGCGTTGTGGGAACCTATTCACGATGGTGCGCCAATCGGGCGGTGGCCGAGGCTGACCTGGTTTTTTTCATCGGCAGCCACACCGGCAGCCAGGTGACCAACAATTGGAAAGTTCCTCCGATCGGGACCACCGTCATACAGTTGGATATCGAAGCACAGGAGCTAGGGAAAAATTATCCCAACGTCGTCAGTCTCATGGGAGACGCCAAAGTAACATTGCGGAAATTTATCGAAGCGCCTGCGCCTGCGAGACCCAGAGAGGAATGGCTTAACCGCGTTCAGGACTACGTCAAGGAATGGCGTTCGGAAGTGGCGCCTCAGCGCAATTCGGACGCGGTGCCCATGAGACCGGAACGGATCTGCAAGGAGATCACCGAGTTTTTACCTAACGACGCCGTGGTCGTGTCGGATACAGGCCACTCCGGCATCTGGACAGGAACCATGATCGAGCTCAACAAATCAGGGCAAAGATTCATTCGCTGTGCCGGGTCCCTCGGCTGGGCCTTCCCCGCGTCCCTGGGAGTAAAGTGCGCGCTGCCGGATAAGCCTGTTTTATGCTTCACCGGCGACGGCGGCTTCTATTATCACCTAGCGGAACTGGAGACCGCTGTCCGTTTCGGCATCAACGCGGTAATCGTGGTGAATGACAACCGCTCGCTTAACCAGGAGACCAAATTGTTCGACTCGGCTTATGGCGGACAACAGCGCGGCAGAGCCCATGAAATGTGGGTCTTCGAGGACATTAACCTGGCAAAAGTCGCGGACGCGATGGGGTGCTTCGCCATTCGAGTCGAGCGACCAAGCGAGTTAAGGGGCGCGCTGGAGGGGGCTTTCGCTGCAAACAGACCGGCGGTCCTCGATGTCGTGAGCGACATCAAAGCGCTGGGGGCTCGTCCCTGGGGCTGAACTGTGGTGAAGACAGTGCCATCTTTTAAGCGGATTGAAACGTAGCGCTAGCGTAGTGGTTCCGAAATCCGTTGAATAATTTGGGTGTCATTCCGGGCAAGCTGGCGATAGCTAGCGCGACCCGGAATCCAGGAAAATCAGAAACTTCTGGATACCCGCTTTCGCGGGTATGACGGTGGGGTGGAGCGCTCGCTGATTTATTTGCGAACTTTAGTTCCAGGACATTAGCTGATGTGGATTGTTGGATGACGATGACGAAGGCCGCATTCTTCCACGGTCAGTCCATTCGACCGTAAGGCTACTTCCACAGCTCTCTCAAAAATCCCGACTGCTTAATCTCATCGACATAGCTGTTGTCATAAAATGCCTCGGTCGGTGTATTAGCTACGGCAGCACGGTCGACGATACCGAACTCGCCCATCAGGCGCGCCATGGAACCTATCGCTTCCCGTGGGATGGTGGGATCGCGACTGAACTCGCTAAACGCCTCCATGGCAAATTTGTAAAGCCGGCTGAGCGGCTCAGGTTGAGTTAGGCGCGTGTACTTGGAGAGAATTTTCTTGGAAAGAGCTTCCTGCGTTGACATCACCTTGATGCTTTCCATAGTCGCCTTGATGACGCGGACGATAACGTCTCTATTCTTCGCCGCGTACGATCTGCGGGCGGCGATGCCCCCGGAGATTAGTTTGATGCCGAGCTTACTATAGTCTTCCGCGCCGACCAGTTCACGAAAGCCGTCCCTTATTAGCAAAAGCGATTGCGGCGGTGACACCATGGCGCCGTCCACTATACCCCTGCGTAGACCCACCTCGGCTTCCGACTGACTGCCCATCTGGATCATCGTTACGTCTTTGATCCCGTAACGATCGAGGATCATCTGGAGCGCAAAATGCGGAATGCCGCCTAAGCGGGTCATACCGATCTTTTTTCCTTTGAGATCTTCTCCTTTTTCTATGCCGGGCCTGGTGATCAACGGAGTGGTCAGCGGGACGGTTGCGGCGACCGTTATGACCTCGCCACCTCTAAGGACATTGGAGATAATGGCCGGGCCGCCAAAGCCCGCAACATTGGCCGCGCCGGAGAGCATCGACTGAATAATCAGAGCTGAAGCGCCCATGAAGACCAGGTCGACGTCGAGCCCGTGTTTCTCGAAAATCTTGGCGTCCTTAGCGATCATGAACGGTAAGGAGCTGGCGTTGATCGGCGAATAAGGGAAGGGGACTTTCACGAGCGCCTGAGCGTACACGTCTGGCCCACTGGTCAGATAAAGAATCACGATGCCTGACAAGAGAGTCGTTAGGCTCATGTTCAGTGCTCGCTCCGACCGTCCCTTATCTGCCGGGAGAAACTCCGTGAATTTGCGGTTCTCACACTTTTAGAATGATCAGCGAATTGCTTCGAAAAGTAGCCAATCGCCTACGGCTTTGTCAACGCTACCGCGGTTGACTTTCATTTTTGGCGCGGGCGGTCTTAATTTTATTGTCTGTAAGCGTGTTCTTTTGCGTCTAAGGCCCATTGCCCGCAACCGCAGGGCTCGCTCGGGCGCTTTTCTTTTTGGCTGCCGAAGTGACGGAAAGGGGAGTAGCTTCAATTGTGCGGTTGACTTTCGAGAGATGGACATGGGAAATTCCCTGGGGGCAAAATCAAATGATCGAAGAAAAAGAAAACTTGCGTAAGCAGGACAGACTGTTCTGGCTCCTCGGCGTCATTTTCTGTTCGCTGGTGTCTTTGCCGGTGCATGCCGCCCAGCCAACGCGTGAGTTAAAGGAAATCAAGGTCGCATATCCGCCGTCGATGGCCTCGGTGACCTTGATGACAGCTATCAGACAGAAATTTTTCGATGAGGAAGGGCTGAGACCCGTCCTGCTCGTGCTCACCAGTGATCTTGCTTTGAAAAGCCAAGTGGCGGGGGAGATCGATTATACCCTTTTCGGTGGCGGGTCAGGGATTCTCGCCGCGGCGCAAGGGCTGCCGATTAAACCCGGAATCCGCAGTGGGATTTTATGATCTATAGTGGGGAGAGAGAAAGTTTAGGAGGAGCAAGCGGTTAAGATGAAAAGAGAGCGGCGGGAGAGATCACCGTTGTATCAGAAGATAGTGTTTGGATTTACAGACCATCCGATCACGGTATGGGCTGGGGTGATTTTGCTGCGGCTGTACTTTGAATGGATCAAGCTACGTCAGGGAAGCTAAGTGAAGCGTTAGTATGTGTTAGTAAGCGGTCGAACAATCAGATCTCATCGATAGAGGTGATGCTGGGCTGGTATTACGGGTTGGCGTTAGGAGCGGAGCGGTTTGAGCACTTCACCCGGTATCGGCGGGATCGGCTATTGGGAGAGCTGTTGGGGATAAAGAGGTTTGCATCACCAGACACAATAAGGCGGCTATTTTTGAGTTTCAGTTACAAGAGGCTGACCGAGGTATCCGAGCGGTTGATGAGATTTAGCTTAGCCCGAATGCGGCCGATTCTATTGGGACACACATTAGATTTGGACTCCTCGGTGTTTTGTCGATACGGGGAGCAGGAAGGGAGTTTAAAGGGATACAATCCGAGAAAGCCCGGGCGGCCATCGCATCATCCGTTGGTGGTCTTTTTGGCTGAAGCGCGACGTTTGTTATGGGCGACGCTGCGCAGTGGGAATACGGGGAGCGCAAACGGGTGTGTGGAGTTCATGACGCAGGCGCTGGCGTTAGTTCCGCAGAGCCATCGGATTGGATTGGTGCGGGCCGACGCGGGATTTTTCGTAAAGAGTTTCTTAGAGTATCTGGAGGCCCGAGAGCTAGTGTAAATCATCGTCGTTCGGTTAACCCCGATAGTGCGTCGGGTGGTGCTGAATCGGATACCATCATCGGCATGGCGTGGGGTAGCACGGGGAGTGGAAGTGGCCGATATGGAGGCGACGTTACCGAATTGGCGGGGAGTGAAGCGTCGTTTTGTTTGTTTGCGCCAAGAGCTTTCCGAACGGCCCCAAGCACGCGGGAGACGATTGGTGGATTGTCCGGGGTACACCTATCGGGTGGTGGTGACCAGTGTACCTTATGCGGCAGAAGTGGTCACGCGGATGTATGCGGGACGTGCGGATAGTGAGAACCGGATCAAGGAGTTAAAAGAGGACTTAAGTTTAGACACCTTTTGTCTAAAGTCTTTTGATGCTACCGATGCCGCCTTTCGCACGGGCTGTGTGCTTTACAACCTGTTGGCGGATTTTAGAGAGACGGTATTGCCTCGATCCTGGTTTGAACGGCGGTTACGGGCGGTTAGAGATTTTGTCTTTCTGGTCGGTGCGGACCTGGTAGCTCGAGGACGCAGAGTTCAGATCCGTTTTGCTGTGCCTCAAGACGAACGCCCGGAGTTTCTGCGGCGCTTGCGTACGGTGTCAGATGGATTACCGATTGCGGCGCAGTTGGAATGGTCATTGTCTGATCATCCTCCAACTCATCCCGACCACGTCATTTCTCCGATACCGCTTCTCCCTAAAAAACTAACGCTAAATGCTCCCCCTTAAAATCTCTACTGCGGAATTCGGGTTAAACCACTCATCTTGCGTTCAATTTCGCCGATCTCACCTTGGTTGCCAGACCCGAGATCAAAAGCGTCACCCAGCTGCGCGGAAAAAAGATCGCGGTCAGCGGCTTCTCCGGCAGCGTCTATTCCTCTACCCGCGCCATGCTTTCGAGTGGAGGTTTGGACCCGGATAAGGATGCCACAATAATTCCGATGGGGCGGGAAAACGTGCGCCTCCAAGCGCTCTTCTCCGGGAGCGTTGACGCTACTCCTCTGCCTAACCCGCTGCAGGTCGTGGCTGAGGAGAAAGGATATAATTTGGTTGCGGACATTGAGGGGAAGTTCGAGGTGCCCTTTAGCGGGTTGACAGTCACCGACAAGAAACTGAAAGAGAACCCCGAGGAGGTAAAAAGAATTATCAGAGCGCTCGTGAGGGCGGGGATATTCTTTATGAGCCATCGCGCAGAGTCCGTAGCGCTCTATATGGACTGGCTCAAACTTTCTCAACCGATCGCAGAACGCGCCTACGTTCGTACCTTGCGGTCTATAAGTCCGGACGGTCTAGGGAAAGAAACCGCCATCAAAAATCAACTCGACCTGGTAAAAAAGACGATCGGGAAAGACGTGAGGCAGGGGGACGCTGTTGATCTTTCTCTCCTGAGGCAAGTCTTGACGGAAATGAAACGCTAGCCTGGCCCTAGCGTGGGCCTTTTCCAGCAGGTTCTTAGATCCGATAGAACTCTTTGGCATTATCGTAAAGTATTTTTTGTTTCGCTTGATCGGAAAGCTCGGGGCGAGCGAGCAGTTCCGGTATGTCCTTCAAAAATTCTCCATAAACGCGTTCATGCGGATAATCGGACGGGAACATTACCCGGTCTTGGCCGACGACCTGAATGACGTGATTCAAGCACGTCTCTTCCGGCTCACAGGTAACATAAACCGGACAATTCTTAACGTAGGCGCTGGGCTTTTTCTTCATATTCGGGAACGAGCGACCGCCACGAGTTTCGTATTCGTAGTCGAGGCGGTCCATCATGTAAGGGAGCCAGCCACAACCGGCTTCGAGAAAAGCGATTTTCAGACGTGGGAACTTTTCCAAAACTCCATCGCAAACAATGCTGGTGAACTGGATCATGAGCGGAAAAGGATGCTCCAAAGCGTGGACCTGGCCTTGGTCTTCAAAATAGTCGAAGCCGAAACCGCGGCTCGGGCGCCGTGGACGCCGAGGGGAACTCCAAGACTCTCCGCCTCGCGAAAGATCGGATGGAAGTCGGGATGACCTAAGGCTTTGTTCATTACCGTCGCCGAAGGCAGAAAGGCGCCAACCATGTCGAGCTTTTCCACCGCGTAGCGCAATTCCCCCACCGCCCCCTGTGGGTCCTGGACGGGTAGAATGGCGACCCCCTTCAAACGCGAGTCTTTCCTGATATAGCGGGCATGAAACCAATTATTATAGGCGCGCGCGATCGAGCATGCCCATTCCGGATTTTGCACGAGCCCGATGGCCAGGCCGGCGGTGGGATAAAGCACTGTGCTTTCGAGTCCCATGTTATCGACGAACTTGATCACGTCTTCCGGTCTCGTCTCGGTAACCTTATCGGGACGCCCGGCGCCCAAGCCGCGCGGCCAGCCATCCAGGGAAGGGAAGAGGGGATAAGCCCGAGCCCGCCGCATGCCCCGGTATTTGCCCTCGAAATATTCCTCGATCTCTTCGTGATTCTCGTAAATATGTCCGTCGGCATCGATGACTTTGGGATTCTGCATGAGTGACCCCTTTTATTTTCTTGTTTCAATACCTGGGCGCACAGTAGGCCGTGAATTTTTTTGTGTCAAGTATCATCATATCGAGCAAAGAGTCCGCTAGTGTAAGACAGGTAGAATTGGTGTATAGGTTGCACAGCACGCGGCTAAAAGGAGGGAAGGGTTATGACTTGGAACGGAATTCCGGTGGTCGATGGCGACGGGCATGTCATGGAAGATTGGGATTCACTTTTAGAGTACATGCCGGAGCCTTACATCAAGAGCGGTCGATTTCGCGGACGAATCTTTCCGCCTTTGGATCACCTTCATTCGGCAAGTCTTTTCCAGTTGGTCCCGGGCGCCTTCCGGCAAGTTGGAGTGGACGGCTGGTTGGAATTCATGGACGACGTGGGAATTGAACGAGCGGTGCTGTACACCACCGGGGGCCTTGCTTTCGGTAAAGTCATCACCGGCGAGTTCGCTATCGACGTGGCGCGCGCATGGAACAACTGGTTCCATGACACCTATCTCAAGAAGAGCGCGCGTTTCCAGGGGCTCGCGCTGATTCCCTTGCAGGAACCGGAGGAAGCTGTAAAAGAATTACGCCGGACGATCACTGAGCTCGGTTTCTGCGGCGCGATGATTCCATCCACCGGTTTCAAAGGACATTTGGGTGCCAAAGAGTACTGGCCGGTTTATGCTGAGGCCAATAGGTTGGGTTGCGGCTTGGGAATCCACGGCGGAGCCCATGAGAATTTGGGCATGGACTATCTCACTCCCTACGCGCCGATCAACGCGCTAGGCCATCCCTTCGGCCAGATGGTGGCGTTCGCGGGTATCATCTTCAACGGTATTTTCGATAAGTTTCCCAACTTACGCATCGGTTTCATGGAAGCCGGGGTTTCGTGGCTGCAGACCTGTCTCGAAAGATTCGACCGTGGATGGGAAACCCACATCCAGTACGATCCCCGCGAAGAGTATATCCAGCTCCAACCTGGAGAGAGCATAAGCGCGTATATCCGAAGACACGTAGAAGCCGGAAGGATATTCGTCGGTTGCGAAGGCACTGAAAAGGCGCTGCATCTCCTAATCGAAGCGGTCGGAAACAAGGCCTTCATGTTCTCCAGCGATTTTCCCCACGAAGTGAATAACGACTACTGCAAACGTGAAATTGCGGAGATCGTCGAGAACGAGCATCTTACCGACGAGGACAAGCACGCTGTTCTGCATCGTAACGCCGAGCAATTTTATAGTCTCAAGCCGTTAGGTTAGTTTAGTCACCTTGGCTCAAATCCGGAGCGTGTTTGATGAGAAGTTGTGCAGAGAATCTTTTGATTTGATCTAAGGTCTACTGCGCAAACTTCTTTCTCATCTCAGGCATGAAGCCGCTTTCCTCGAGATTTCGCACTGCGCTGTTCACAATCAACTGATCCAGGTCAACTTCCTGAACCTTCGGGTTGATCCGCGAAACAATCCGTTGAATAAGTCGCCAGACGTCGGGGTTAGGAGCGACATCCAGACTCGGCATCTGCTGGCGCGTGACTTTATAAGAAGCTTCGATGTCTTCATCCTTACTCAGCCGGAGATTCTTTTTCAAAACTTCCATGACTTCGCGCTTGTGACTTGGGTCTTGAATATAGACCAGCGCTTCGACTAAGCCCTTCGTCAAACCGACCATGGTCTCTGGCGAGATGCTGTTGGAATCCTTTTGGGAACAAATCGCCGTTGCTTGATAGAGGATTTTCACGGCCCCGACGTCCGCCAGAGAACGCGCGCCGGCTCGCTTCGCCATATCGGCAAAACTGTAGGGCAGGACAGCCGCATCGACATTTCCCGAAGTTAGCGCTTGAGTCACGGTGATGGTGTCGCCGATGACCCGCATATTGAGCTTGTACTTTTCAGGGTCGAGACCAAGCCCATCGAGGGCAACCATGGTCGACAACCAGAAGCCGCCGCCGATGCTCTGCACGCCGAAAGTCTTGCCGCGCAGATCTTCAATTGAGTCAATTCCCTTTCTGACGATTAATTCACGGGGCATCTTGTTGCTGCCGACGGCAAAGCAACCGAGTTTCATGCCGCCAACCGTAGCGCTCAGAGCGCTGCTGGGCGCCGCCCAAACCAAAGGCGCCCCGCCCGAGGCGAGGGTCGCCATCATGATCGGTCCGCTGCGCGTTTGCAGTACCCTGGGATCGAGCCCGTGTTTTCTGAACAAACCCTTTTCAATGCTCACCCAGAGCGGCGCCATCGTCTCGTTGTGGCCGCCGTAAGCGATCAGCAACGGGCCGGCGGCGAGAGCATTGCCGAAGATCAAGAGAGAAAAGGTGATAAGAGAGAAAGCCAAGGACGAATGTCTCAAATTCGCTGGGTTCATCATTCAACTCCTCCCCTAGTTACTGCCGCTCCTATTACCAGAACTTTTGCTGGTTGAGGAATAGCGTTGTTCGTTGAATCATTTTGCCTTCGATAGTTCGGCAAAGCATGTCTGTGCATCCACCGGTTTGGCAATTACCTTCAGCTCAACAATCTGCTGCACCAGCGTTTGCCAACGATCGAGGGTCATGGCTCCCAGGCCCAACCGCTTTGTGTCTGCGCTCTCAATCAGCGGCTTCTGGGCTGCCGCACTGTCCTTGAACGTCTGGGCATCCATCGTCGGATTGAGCCGGCCCATGTGTTCGTTGGTCTTTGCGGGGTCGGTAAGGTAGGCCTGCCATCCTTCGCGCACCGCGTCGATCATCGACTTGACGATCTGCGGGTTTGATTTCAGATAACTCTCGCTGGTGGCTAGGACGGTCGTGTATGGATTGTAACCCGACTCGGCGATCAGAAACGTCTGAGGCTCGATGCCGGTTTTCTCCGCCGCCAGCGGCTCGGACGTGACGAAGCATTGCATCGCATAGTTTTCCTCGGTGCGATACAGACTCAAGTCACCGAAGGGCGAAGGGACGATTTTCAACTTGCCGAAGCCGTATCTCTTCTGGAGGAAATCGGAATAGGGGAGGCCACGCTCCATGGCCAATATGCCAGGGTGACCGAAGACGTCTGCCAAGGTTTTGAATCCGCGCGAGGCGCGGGTCATGATGCCCTGCGGATTGGTCTGGTAGACGGCAAACAGCGCGACAACAAAATTGCCGATGGCTCGGGCGCGAACGATTTCATCGGCGCTGACAATGGCGAACGGCACCGTGCCGGCGCCGATCATATCGACGGTGGGCGCGCCGGCGCCGCCCGCTGTGATCGTCACATCCAGTCCATGTCGCTCGTAGATGCCATCAACCTCAGCGGCATAAAATCCTCCGAACTGCGGCTCAGGCTTCCAGTTCAGCTGCAACGCGACCTTCGGCCGCTTCGCACCACCGGATGAATTATTTCTCTTGCTGCATCCCGCGCTGATGGCGCCCGCCACAATCGCAACCACGATCATTCTAAACATTTCGTTTCCCTTTCCATCGAACTAGGTTTCCGCTTCGGAAGCGTGCCAGTGCCTGAGCGACAGCCGGCTGATGAGGTTGACCAGGGTGAACAGCACAATGCCGAGAAGCGACGCCAGGAGCAAGCCGGCGAAGACTTTATCCACGCGGTTTTGCTGGCGCGAAACCATGATGGAACCGCCGATGCCGCTGCCGGTGATGAATTCCCCGACGATGGCGCCAATGACGGCGAGGCCGGCGGCGATGCGGAGTCCGGTCATAACATGGGGCAGCGCAAACGGCAGGCGCAGCTTCAGCAAAGTTGCCAGTCGCTTGGCATCGTATAATCGAAACAGATCGCGTAGGGCTGGGTCGGTGGACAACAAACCCGTCAACGTGTTCGCGATAACCGGAAAAATCGACACGATAAAGGCCGACGCGACCACCGTGCGATCCCAGCCGAACCAGATGACCAGCAACGGCGCGATAGCAATGATCGGCACCGTCTGAAAAAACACGGCATAGGGATAGAACGCGCGCTGCACCCACGCCGCCGATGACAGTGCAATTGCGACCAGACTCCCGATGATTGCGCTCATGCCGAAGCCGATGAGAGAGGCGTTGGCGGTATTCAACGTCGCCCGCCACAGCTCCGGCCAGTCACGAAGCATGGAGAGGACCACACTGGATGGCGCCGGAACCAGAAATGACGGTACCCAGCCTTGGCGCACGGCGAGCTCCGTAGCCATCATTACGACGACGAACGGTACGATTGGTGGCAGCACGTTGCGCACAAAATTAGGCGCGCTCATACTTGTCTCCCGTCGCCGCGTTCCAGAGCCTCGAACAAGACTCGCATCTGCTGCGAGAACTGCGTATCGGTACGCAACGCCGCAGTGCGCTGCTCTGGCAGGTCGAGCCTGTGGTCGAGGATGACACGAGCCGGACGGCGCGTGAGCACCACCGCGCGCTGCGCCAGAAACGTCGCCTCGATGATCGAGTGCGTCACGAAGATCACCGTCATCCGCCGCTCGTGCCAGAGCTGGTGCAGGTGCTCGTCGAGCTGCTGGCGGGTAATCTCATCGAGGGCGGCAAAAGGCTCGTCCAGCAGCAACAGTGACGGACTCGTGACCAGCGCTCGAGCGAGGGACACGCGCATCCGCATGCCACCGGAAAGCTCGGCGGGATAGCGCGTGATCGCGTCTGCTAATTCGACCCGCTCTATGGCTTGGGCAGCGGCCGCCAAGCGCTCGGCGCGCGGTACCCCGCTCAGCTCCAGCGGCAGCGCGACGTTGCTCAAGGCGTTGCGCCAGGGCAAAAGATAGGCATCCTGAAACACGTAGCCGATATGTCGATGAGCATTGCCGCCGGCACCGGCTTGAATCGAACCGGAGTCAGGCTTGTCTAGGCCGGCGATGATGCGCAGGAGCGTCGATTTACCGCAGCCGGAGGGACCTAGGATTGCAACAAACTCGCCAGGCGCGATGTGCAGATCGATGCCATCGATCGCAGTGACTGGCCCAGGAAAGACTCGCTGGATCCGGCGCAAATCGACCGAGATGCCTGACACTGGCGCTGTCGTGGGATCAAGCTGCATACTTGAAAAGTTTGAAGGACTTGCGCGTCAGGATTTTGTTATTAACTTGCTTGCAGGCAACGCACAGAGCAGCGGTTTTCCTCAGAAGCCGTATTAAATTCTTGAAAGTAGTATCGTAGACGTTGGGATAAGGTTTACAAGAGTATGGATGGTATTCCGTAGCTTACAAGTTCTTTGGAAGAAATACTTCAGCTGTCGCTTGCCTGTCAAGTTATCCCTAGCAAGTTGCTGAAACGCCTTGTTAGCCGGCTGTTCAGCAGCACTGCTAGTGCAAAGTGATGGGTTGGTGTATACGTTGTACGGCTTTGAAAACTAACGGCATCGTGAGGTCGGAGCAGCGCGGCGCGATAGCACTATGAACATTGATTTACACTCACATTTTTTTCCCATCGAGGCATTATCGAATCCCGGTAAGTACCAGGATCACGCGCCAAAGATGGTGCTGGATAAAGGCAAGTTGAAGGTCACATCGCAAATAGGAATGAGGGCCGGCCTCGCCGAAGGGGCCTACGATGCGCTTGCGCGAATCAAGGCGCTGGACGAAATGAGCATTGATCTCCAGGCCATTTCACCGTCGCCGATCTTGTTATTTTACTGGGAAGAGCCCGCAGTAGCGGCGCACTTTTCGCGCAAGCAGAACGAAGCGATCCAAGAGATTGTCAAAAAACATCCGGATCGTTTCGTCGGTTTCGGCAGCGTGCCGTTACAAAGCATTCCGGAAGCGATCGCCATTGCCGAAGAGGCAAAGACTATGGGTCTTAAAGGTTTGGAGATCGGCAATGCCGTTGGAGAGCGGCAGCTGGACGATCTGATCTTTGAGCCGTTCTTTGACGCGGTCCAGGCGCTGGACATGTTGTTGTTCGTCCATCCTTTGGAAGGCGGCGTCGATGCGGACGACCCTATCGCCGGCGTGCTCGGAAACGTATTGCAGTTTCCGTTTCGGACGACATTGATGATCGAGCGCATGATTCTCAAGGGAATGTTCGAGAGGTACCCGAACCTTCGCCTTTGCCTCTCCCACGGCGGCGGATTGTTGGCGCTTAATATTTGGCGCCTTGACCACTCGTACAATCTGCGGCCGGACTTTAAAAAAATTATTCCCCAGAAGCCGTCGGGCTACTTGAAAAAACTTTACTTCGATTCCATCGTTCACTCCGCTGCGGCACTACAATACTTGATCCAGGTCGTCGGCACAGACCGGGTAGTAGTGGGAACGGATTATCCAATGGCGATGGGCGATTTTGAGCCCGTCCGCAAGATCGATTCGCTGACCCTCACAGATGAAGAACGGAGCCAAGTCCTTGGCGCCAACGCCGCCCGAGCCTTGAATCTTTAAAGCCAAAAGCATAAGAGAGCTGATCGCGTAAACTAATAAGCTCGGTGACCTTGGGGCAGCGAACTCTAAGGCAGTACTTTAGCTCACAAAGGGAGGCTTGTATGAAAACGTTGATGATTCCCCTCATGGCGATTTTCCTCGGCGCATGCGCCACCATGCAACCGAAAAGCCCCGCAGTCTCGATTCTGGTT